>Ga0102851_10001416_pt1 | contig 13680 bp, 9 predicted proteins | sample Mud3Dept3metaG_FD_79558 | JGI IMG/M metagenome (GOLD analysis project Ga0102851, IMG submission 79558) | Freshwater wetland microbial communities from Ohio, USA, analyzing the effect of biotic and abiotic controls - Mud 3 Core 4 Depth 3... | ecosystem: Environmental > Aquatic > Freshwater >... | reverse complement strand
ATCGAGGCGGTTGCCGGTGCCGGCCACCGAGTAGGCGAGGGTGACGTCGCCGATGGCGGCGCTCGCCTGTTGCGCCGTGCGCATCACGCGGTCGGTCTGCTCGAGGGGCGCGCCGGGTGCGAGCCGCAGGTCGACGTTGAATTCGCCCTGCGACATCTGCGGGATGAGCTCGGTGCCGAGCCGCGGCGCGATCAAGCCCAGGGTAAGGATGAACAACGCGATCGCGGACCCGATGGTGAACACGGGATGGGCGAGTGCCCAGCGGATCGCGCCCGGATAGCGCGTCTCGGCCCACCCGGTCAGCCCCTGCGCGAGCCGTACCATCGGCGAGAGCAGCAGGCGCAGGCTGGATGAGATCCAGCCGCCGGCGCGACGGGCCGCATTGGCCACGCTGCCCAGCAAGCGCTCGAGGCGGCGTCGCGGCCGAGCCTGCGCCGCATCCACGGTGTGGTCGCCCTCGACTTCGTGGCGCCGCGCGACGCGGCCTGCGGCGAGCATCGGTACCAGGGTGAGTGCGACCACCAGCGAGAAGACGAGCGCGAACGTGACGGTCAGCGACTGATCCTTGAACAGCTGGCCGGCGACGCCGGTGATGAACACCATCGGGAAGAACACGGCCACCGACGTCAGCGTGGAGGCGGTGACCGCCATGGCGACCTCTCCGGTGCCGAGGCGGGCGGCGTCCTTGCGGTCGAGGCCGTGCTCCTGCTTGCGCACGATGCTCTCGAGCACCACGACCGCGTTGTCCACCAGCATGCCCACGGCGAGCGCGATGCCGCCGAGCGACATGATGTTGAGCGTCACGTCGAACGCGTACATCAGCACGAACGTGCCGAGCACCGACACCGGGATCGCGATGCCCGTGATCAGGGTGGCGCGGGCGTCGCGGAGGAACGCGTACAGCACCAGGATCGCGAGCAGGCCGCCGAGCAGCGCCGCGGACTTGACCTCGCTGATCGCCGCCGAGATGAACTTCGACTGGTCGTACACCGGGCGGATCTCGGTGCCTTCGGGCAGCGATTTCGACAACGTCTCGATCCGCTTGAGCACGCCCGCGGCGAGCGCGACCGTGTTCGCGTCGCCCTCCTTGTAGACCGCGAGCTCGATGGCCTCGCGGCCGTCGACGCGCGTGATGGCCTCGCGGTCCTTGTAGCCGCTGGTCACCGTCGCGACGTCGCGCAAGTAGACGGGCTGGCCCTCCTGGGTCGCGATGATGGCGTTCGCCATCTGCTCGATGGACTCGAACTCGTTCAGCGTACGCACCAGGAAGCGCTGCGTGCCCTGCTCGAGGCGTCCGCCCGAGAGATTCACGTTCTCGGCCCGGAGGCGCTGTGTGACGACGTCGATCGACAGGCCGAGCTGCGCGAGTTTCTGCTGGTCGACGAAGACTTGCACCTCGTCCTCGTAGCCGCCGCTCACCTTGACCGCGGCCGAGCCTTCGACCGCTTCGAGGTCGGGCTTGAGCCGGTCGTCCGCGAAGCGGCGCAGCGCCTTCAGGCGGTCGATGGTCTCCTCCGGTTTCGCGTCCTGCTTGTCGAGGAACGCGAGGCGCATCACCGGTTCGCTCGACGGATCGAAGCGCAGCAGCAGCGGGCGCTTGGCCTCGAGCGGCAGCTGCAGCAGGTCGAGCTTCTCCCGGACGTCGATGCCGGCGAGGTCCATGTCGGTGCCCCACAGGAACTCGAGCGTCACGTCCGACTGGCCCGAGCGGGACACCGAGCGCACCTGGCGCACGTTGCGGATGATGCTGACCGCTTCCTCGACCGGCCGGGTCACGAGGGTCTCGAGCTCGAGTGGAGCCGCGCCGGGCAACTCGGTGCGGATCGTGAGCGTGGGGTAGGAGAGGTCGGGGAGGAGGTTCAGGTTGAGTCGCGACAGCGAGACGAACCCGAACAGGGCGATCGCCACGGTGCACATGATCACGGTCACGCGCCGGCGGATCGCGAAATCGATCAGCTGCATGGTCTCACCCGGGGTTGGCGGCGAACGGCTCGCCGGTCGCGGCTACTTGCTCTTGGCCTGGGCCGGCGGCGCAGCGGCCGGCGCGGTCGCGTCGACGACCTTCACGGCCGTGCCGGTCTTGAGGCCGCCCTGGCCGACCACCACGACCTGCTCGTCACCCTGCAGGCCGCCGGTGACCTCGATCCAGCCGTTGTTCGCCAGCCCGGTCTGCACGGGCTTCTGCGCGGCCTTGCCCTCCGCAACGACGAACACGGACTGCGTGCCGTCGGCGTCGACGATTGAACTGCGCGGCAGCTGCAGCGCATCCTCGCGCCGCTCGTACACGATGTTGACGCGCGCGAACATGCCGGGCTTCAGGCGCCGCGTCGGGTCCTGCACCTCGACGCGCGCGCGGAACGTGCCGGTCTTCGGGTCGACCGTCGGGCTGATGCGGGAAATCACGCCCGTGAAGCGCTCGCCACCGAGCGCGTCCACCACCACTTCGGCCGTCTGGCTCGGCGCGAGCTTGCGGAACTCCTTCTCCGGGATGTGCACGTAGGCGAGCAACGGGTCGAGGTTCGTGACGCGAAACGTCGGGTCGTTCGGCGCGATGGTGTTGCCGACCTTGATGTGGCGGGCGGACACCACGCCGTCGATGGGCGCGCGGATCTCGGTGTAGCCGAGTTCGAGGCGGGCGCGGTCGTAGGCGGCACGCAGCGCGTCGAGGTCGAACTTGGCGTTCTCGGCAGTGCCCTGCGCGACGAGACCCTTCTGGCTCAGTTCGAGCTGCCGCTTGTAGTCGCGTTCGAGCTTGCGAAGGTTGGCCTCGGTCTGGGCGACCTCGAGGCGCAGCCGGTCACCGTCGAGGCGCGCCATGATCTGGCCGGCCTTGACCACGTCGCCTTCCTCGACGAACAGCTGGCGGACCTCGCCGCCCACCTTGGCGACGACCTGGGCCTCCTCGTGCGCCTCGATCGGTGCGGTGCCGGAGTACACGGCGACGATCGGCGCCCGGCGCAGCGGCTGCACCTCGACAGGCACGGCCGTATCGGCCGCCTCCGGGTCCTTGTCCTTGGCCTTGCCGTTGCTGCAGCCGGCCGCCAGCGCGACGGTGCAGGCGAGGACGAGCGGGAGGTGGCGACGGAAACTGCTTGTGGTCACGGACGGGTCCCCAACGGGCTTGGTTACCCAGCAATCGTAGAGATCTATAGTGTTGTAGTCAAGTACAACACCAAACGCTTTGACCCGTCACGTGCACCGACTGGCGCACGCGGCGGCCTCAGCCCGCGGGCTTGGCCCCTGCCTGGTACCGCGGCTCGACCCGGACGAGGTCGGCGGTGATTTGCGAGGCCTCCGCGAGGATCGTGTCCGGCAGGTCCTTGATGTCGTCGGCGTCGTCCAGCGTCTCCTCGCCCAGCGCCGCGCGGCGCTCGTTCTCGCGCATCAGCTCGCCGTGGGTCAGGGCAGTGCGTTCGGCGCGACGCTTCTCGAGGTTCAGGGAAACCTCCTTGCGCTTGCGCATGTCCTCGAGCGTGGCGATTTCGGACAGCATGTGCTGATAGTCCGGATCGGCGCCGACGCGCTGCTCGTGCAGGCCTTGCAGCTCGGCGATCACGGGCGCGAGCGTCCCGTCGCGGCGGAACTGGGCCGGACGGATGCGGTTCCACGGCAACGCGGCTTCGCGCGAGCTTTCGCCCACTTCCTCGGTGTCGATCGCGGAGGGCAGGCGCACGTCCGGCTGCACGCCGCGGTTCTGGGTGCTGTCGCCCGTCACGCGGTAATACATGCCGATCGTGACGGTGAGCTGGCCATAGCCGGGATCCTGGCCGATGGCGTAGCGGTCGAGCGGGTAGAGGTTCTGCACCGAACCCTTGCCGTAGGTCTCCTGGCCGATCACCACGCCGCGGCCGTAGTCCTGCATCGCCGCGGCGAAGATCTCGGAGGCGGACGCGCTGAAGCGGTCGACGAGGATGGTGAGCGGCCCGTCATACGCCGGCGCGTCGACCTCCGACTCGAGGACCTCCACGCGACCGCCGGTCTCGCGCAGCTGCACCACCGGCCCGCGCTTCACGAACAGGTTCACCAGGCCGATCGCCTCGCTCAGGTGCCCGCCGCCGTTCTCGCGCAGGTCGAGCACCAGGCCGTCGATGCCGCCCTCGGCCTTGAATTCGTCGAGCAGCCTGCGCACGTCGCGCGTGGTGCTGCGGAACTCCTCCTCACCGGCCGCGCGCGCGTTGTAGTCCTGGTAGAACGAGGGCACCGTGATGACGCCGATGCGCAGCTTCTCGTCGCCGCGCTCGATGGTCCGCAGTTCCTTCTTGGCGGCCTGGGCCTCGAGCGTGATCTTGGTGCGCGGCAGCGTCACCACGCGCTCCTTGGCATCCGTCGATGCCTTGCCGGGCTGGATCAGCAGCCGGACGAACGAGCCGTTCGGCCCGCGAATGAGGGCGACGACGTCGTCGAGGCGCCAGCCGACCACGTCCACCATCTCGCCCGAATTGCCTTGGCCCACGGCGATGATGCGGTCGGTGGCCTTCAGCTCGCCGCTCTGCTGGGCGGAACCGCCCGGCAGGATCTCCATGATGGTCACGTAGTCGTCGATCGACTGCAGCGATGCGCCGATGCCCTCGTAGGACAGGCTCATCTGGATGCGGTATTCCTCGGAATTGCGCGGCGAGAAATAGCTGGAGTGCGGGTCGAAGACGTGCGCGAACGAATTCATGAAGATCTCGAACACGTCGTCGGCCGTGACCTGCTCGCCGCGCTTGGCGGCGCGCTCGTAGCGCTGGCGCAGCACGTCGCGAGCCTCCGGCCAGGTCTTGTCGGCCAGCATCAGCGAGATCGCGTCGTTCTTGACGCGCTTGCGCCACAGCTCGTCGAGCTCGGCGCCGTCCTTCGCCCAGGGCGCCTTGCGCCGGTCGAACTCGAAGCCCTCGTCGAGCGTGAAGTCGGGTTCCTGGTCGAGCACGACGAGCGCGAACTTCATGCGTTCGCGGCTGCGCTGCTGGTAGCGGTTGAAGATCTCGAACGCAGGCTCGAGCTTGCCCTCGAGGATCGCGTCGTCGAGCTCGTAGCGGTAGCGCTCGAATTCCTCGATGTCGGCGGCGGTGAAGTAGCTGCGCAGCCCGTCGAGCGACTCGAGGTAACGGTCGAGCACGAGCGACGACACGGGATCGTTGACGGGCGCCTGGCGGTAGTGCGAGCGCTCGAACATGCTGCTCACCAGCCGGGCCACCCGCGCGTGTCGTTCGGTGGGCGCGAAGTCGACGGTTGCGGCCGAGGAGGGTACCCGCGCCGTGCCGAGCAGCAGCGCCGCGATCGCGACGACCAAGGCAGCCAGTGCCAGCGGCCCCGCGCGGCGCACCGCCGTGCGTCGCGACTTTGACTCGTCCGGGTGACCTGCCTGATACACTTTGTGCTTTCCTCGACCGACTGTTCCTGACAAGGCTAGAGAGAGCCCCGCCCCCAATCAAGGGCAGGGTGGCAGAAACGCGGACTCATCACGTGCGCCCGCTCACCGTATTGACCGGCATCGTCCTCGGCTCCTCCGCGGCCACCACCTTCGGGCTGGCCGCCACGCTGGCGGTGTTCGTCGTGCTCGGCGACGAACACCCGCAGTTCCGCAGCGAACTGCCGCTGCTGGGGGTCTACCTGGCCATCTTCACGGGTTTGACCGCTCTGGCGGGCGCCAGTTTCATCGGGCTGGCGAGACAGCGGCCCTGGCGGCGCTGGGCCCAGGCGGCGCTGTGGGCCACGCTGGCGCTGCTCGCCGCGGTGTACTGGCAGACCCGGGGTTGAGTCGTCGGCCCGGCCCGACGTCAGTCGTGGTCCGTCCGGTTCATGCACCGGTCCTGGGCCAGCCATTGGCCACGAGCATCCGCCAGACGGCGACCAGCATCACGGGTCCGAGCAGCAGCAGCCACGCGCCGGGTTGCAGGCGGCCGAGGTCGACGTAGAAGTCGCCGAGGAACTGCAGCGGGCCGCCGCCGCGGTAGGGGCCGAACACCTGGAGCCCGGTGAAATAGACGAGGAACGGCAGTACGAGCGCCGCGAAGCCGAGCGCGGCGACGGTCCACGCCACGTGTCGCTTGAAATGCATCGGCAGATGCTGCGGGTATCCCGCAGGAACCGCAAGGCCCCGCATTGAGTATCATCGGCCGTCATGCAGCCCGTACGCACCGCAGTGATCGGCGTGGGATACCTGGGGCGGTTCCACGCGCAGAAATATGCCGCCCTGCCCGAATCCACGCTGGTGGCCGTGGTGGACGCGCGCGCCGATGCACGCGACAGGGTGGCGGCCGAGGTCGGCTGTCGCGCGGTCGCCGATTTCAGGGAGATCCTCGGTGAAGTCGAGGCGGTGAGCATCGCCACCACCACGCCGGGGCATTTCCCGATCGCCCTGGAATGCCTCGAACGCGGCCTGCACGTGCTGGTCGAGAAGCCGATTACCGAGACGCCGGAGCAGGCGCGCACCTTGATCGAGGCGGCGCTGCGCCGCGGCCGCATCCTGCAGGTCGGGCACCTCGAGCGGTTCAATTCGGCGGTCCTCGCGCTCGAAGGCGTGCTCGGCACGCCGCGCTTCATCGAGTCGCATCGCCTCGCTCCCTTCAAGGAGCGCGGCACCGACGTCAACGTGGTGCTCGACCTGATGATCCACGACATCGACCTGATCCAGAGCCTGGTGGGGTCGCCGATCGTGTCGATCGACGCGGTCGGTACGTCGGTGTTCTCCTCCGAGCTCGACATCGCCAACGCGCGCATCCGTTATGCGAACGGCTGTGTTGCGAACACCACGGCGAGCCGGGTCAGCATGAAGATGGAGCGCAAGCTGCGCCTGTTCCAGGACGACGCCTACGTCTCGATCGACCTGCAGCAGAAGGTGCTCACCATCGTGCGCAAGCCGCCCGCGGGCGCTGCGGCGACGCCGGGGCAGGTTTCGATCGAGGAGCGCAGCTTCGAGCAGGGGGACGCGCTCAAGTTCGAGATCGAAGCCTTCCTGCGCTCGATCCGCGAGGGGCGGCCGCCGGTGGTTTCCGGCGAGGACGGCCTGCGCGCGCTCGAGACCGCCATCCGGATCACCCAACTGGTGCAGGGCGCCGGAGCGAAGCCATGAAGCGGGCACATTACCGAGGCACGGACTTCCGGCGCGCGATCAACGTCGAGGAACTGCGCCGCATCGCGCGCCGTCGACTGCCGCACTTCGCGTTCGAGTACGTCGAGGGTGGCGCGGAGGACGAGATCACCTTGCGCCGCAATCGCGAGCTGTTCGAGCGAATCGCCTGGCTGCCCCGCACGCTTACCGGCGTCGGCACGCCGGAACTCTCGACCGAGATCCTCGGGGAGACTTGCCACCTGCCGCTGGTGATCGCGCCGACGGGCTTCAACGGCATGCTCTGGCCGCAGGGCGACCTGATGCTCGCCCAGGCGGCCGCGGACGCGGGTATCCCGTTCACCTTGAGCACGGTCTCGAACTACCCGCTGGCGCGCATCACGCAGGAAGTGAAGCAGGGGATCTGGTTCCAGCTGTATCCCTTCAAGGATCCCGGTTCCGTCGATCGTCTCGTCGACCTTGCCGCCGAGGCCGGCGTGCGCACGCTGGTCGTCACCTCGGATGTGCCGGTGCTCGGCGCCCGCGAGTGGGACCAGCGCAATTATCGCGCGCCAATGAAACTGGGCCTCGTCAGCATGCTCGACGTGCTCGCCCACCCGGGATGGCTCAGGCGCGTGATGATCCCGCGCGGCGCGCCCAGGTTCGAGAACCTCAAGGAACTGCTCCCGCCCGGAGCGGACTCCGCGCTGGCCGGAGTGCGCTTCATGGGGACCCAGATCAACTCGAAGCTGAGCTGGGCCGACATGGAACACGTCCGTCGCCGCTGGCAGGGCAAGCTGGTGCTCAAGGGCATCCTCAGCGTCGACGACGCGCGGCGCGCGGCGGAGATCGGCGCCGACGGCATCGTGCTGTCGAACCACGGCGGGCGGCAGCTCGACTCGTGTGTGTCGGGCGTCGAGCTGGTGCCGGCGGTGTCTGCGGAAGTCGGCGGCAAGCTGTGCCTGCTCGTGGACGGTGGGTTCCAGCGTGGCTCGGACGTGCTCAAGGCAATCGCGCTCGGCGCGCACGGCGTGATGATCGGCCGCGCGACGCTGTACGGGCTGGCCGCCGGCGGGCGACCGGGCGTGACGCATGCGCTCGGCCTGTTGCGCACCGAGATGGAACGAGCCCTGACCCTGCTCGGCTGCCGCAATCTCGGCGAGTTGGGTCGCCACCTGGTGAGAAGCTGACGAGGGACATTCGATGCGCGCAGTAGTTTGTCGCGAGCTCACCGGCGTGGGCGGACTCGAGTTGGTGCGCGACTGGCCCGACCCGCAGGCCGGCCCGGGTGAGGTGCTGGTCGAGGTCAAGGCGGCCGCGCTCAATTACCCCGACCTGCTGATGATCCAGGGGCTGTACCAGGAGCGGCCGCCGCTGCCGTTCGTGGTCGGCACCGAGATGTCGGGCGTCGTGGCTGCGGTGGGCGAGGGCGTGACGCACGTTGCGCCGGGCGATCGTGTCGTTGCAGCCTGCGGCCGCACGCTGGCGGAGCGCGTCGTCGCCAAGGCGCCCCTTGTCATCCCGGCACCGGCACGCCTCGGCTTCGAGTCGGCCGCGGGCATCTGCATCACCTATTTCACGAGCATGCACGCGCTCAAGCAGCGTGCGCGGCTCGAACCGGGCGAGACGCTGCTGGTGCTGGGTGCCGCCGGCGGCGTCGGCACGACGGCGGTCGAGCTCGGCAAGCAGATGGGCGCCGTCGTGATCGCGGCGGCGAGCAGTGACGCGAAGCTCGCGCTCGCCCGCAGGCTCGGCGCCGACCACGTCGTGAACTACTCGACCGAGGATCTGCGCGAGCGCCTCAAGGCGATCACGGGCGGCAAGGGCGTCGACGTCGTATACGACCCGGTGGGCGGCGCGCTGGCCGAGCCTGCCCTGCGCAGCATGGCGTGGGGCGGGCGCTACCTCGTCATCGGGTTCGCCGGCGGCGACATCCCGCGCATTCCGCTCAACCTGCCGCTGCTCAAGGGCTGCTCGATCGTGGGCGTGTTCTGGGGCAGTTTCGCGGCGCGCGAGCGCGAGGTGCAGCGCCGCAACGTGGTCGAACTGTGGAACATGTTCGAGGCGGGGCAGCTCGTGCCGGTCGTTGGCGAGACTCACCCGCTCGACGATTTCGCCGGGGCGTTCGAATCGCTTGCTGCGCGCCGCGCCCAGGGCAAGGTCGTGCTGGTCCCCTGATCAGGGCTCGCCGATCGCCTCGAGCGCTGACTGCACCTCGAGCCAGCGCTCCTCGGCGGCGCCGAGTTCGGTCGCGACGTCAGCGCAGCGACGGCTCGCGGACTGGACGTCGGCGGGTGCCGCGCTCGCGTAGTACGCAGGGTCGCCGAGCCGCTGTTCCAGCTGGCGCTTCTCCGTCTCGAGCGCGGCGATCGCCTTCTCGAGCCGCTCGGCTTCCCTGACCAGCGGCCGTCGCTTCGCGAGCCGCGCCTGTCGGTCGGCCGCCGCCAGTTCACGCTGCGCACGCCGTTCGACGCGGCCGCTGGGTGGGGCGTCCGCCGCGGTCGGCGCGCCCGCCGAGGCCCGCCGCGCCGCGAGCCAGGCGAGGTAGTCGTCCACGTCGCCGTCGAATTCGGCCGCGCGCCCGTCGGCCACGAGGACGAAACCGTCGCACACCGTGCGCAGCAGTGCCCGATCGTGCGACACGACCACCAGGCTGCCTTCGTACTCGGCGAGCGCGCGCGTCAATGCGTGGCGCATCTCCAGGTCGAGGTGGTTGGTGGGTTCGTCGAGCAGCAGCAGGTTGGGACGGCGGCGCACGATCATCGCCAGCGCGAGGCGCGAGCGTTCGCCGCCCGAGAAAGTTCCGACCGGCGCGTCGGCCATCGTGCCGCGGAAGTCGAAGTGGCCCAGGTAGGTGCGCAATTCCAGCTCCCGCGTGGCCGGCTCGGCGCGCGCGAGGTGGGCGAGCGGGGACTCGTCGGGCCGCAGCTGCTCGAGCTGGTGCTGCGCGAAATAGCCGGTCACCAGGCCGTGGCCCTCGAGTCGGCGGCCGGCGAGTGGCGCGAGCTCGCCGGCAATCGCCTTCACCAGCGTCGACTTGCCCGCGCCATTCGCGCCCAGCAACCCGAGGCGGGTGCCGGGCTGCAGCGTGAGCTGCAGGTGCTCGAGCACCGGCCGACCCGCGTAGCCGAGGGTGGCGTCCTCCATCGTGAGCAGTGGTGAGGGCGAACGCTCGGGCGCGGGGATCTCGAAGTCGAACGGCGCGTCGACGTGCGCGGGCGCCACGCGCTCGAGGCGGTCGAGCGCCTTCAGGCGACTCTGGGCCTGGCGGGCCTTGGTGGCCTTGGCGCGAAAGCGCGTGACGAAGCGGTTGATGTGCGCGATCTCCCGCTGCTGGCGCTCGTACATCGCCTGCTGCACGGCGAGGCGTGCCGCGCGCTGCTCTTCGAACGACGAGTAGTTGCCGGCGTACAGCGTCAGCCGGCGCGCCTCGATGTGTGCGACGTGGGTGACGCAGGCATCGAGGAAATCCCGGTCGTGGGAAACGACGAGCAGCGTGCCGCGGTACCCGGCAAGCCAGCGCTCCAGCCACACGACGGCGTCGAGGTCCAGGTGATTGGTGGGCTCGTCGAGCAGCAGCAGGTCCGCCCGGCTGAGCAGCGCACGACCGAGGTTGAGCCGCATGCGCCAACCGCCGGAAAAGGCGGACACCGGACGCTCGAGATCGCCGGGCGCAAAGCCGAGTCCGTCCAGCATGGCGGCGGCGCGCGCGCGCGCGGCGTAGCCGTCGATCGCCTCGAGACGGGCATGGTCCTCCGCCAGGCGGTGCCCGTCGTGTGCCTGCGTGGCCGCGGCAATGGCCGCTTCGACTTCGCGCAGCTCGGCGTCACCGTCGAGCACGAACTCGATGGCCGGCTGGGCCAGAGGCGGGGTCTCCTGGCTCACCGCGGCGACGCGCCAGTCGCGCGGAACCAGGCAGTCCCCGGATTCCGGGTGGATTTCGCCCTGCAGCAGCGCGAACAGGCTCGACTTGCCGCTGCCGTTCGCGCCCACGACACCCACCCGCCAACCCGCGTGCAGCTGCAGGTCGGCGTCCTCGATGAGGGGTTTCGCGCCGCGAGCGAGGGTCAGGTGGCGGAGCTGGATCAAGGATCGGGGTCCGAGCGGGCGGGGGCGCATTCTAGCCGCTCGGGCGACAGGTCGTTCTTCATGCGTCGCGCGACGGAATCCGGCACAATCCCGACCCTTCAGTGCCGTCCGCCCCGTCCGGGTGGACCGAGGAGATCCCAGTCCGATGCCGACGACCAGCCGACCGATGTCCCGTACCGTTGCTCGCGCCGCCAGTCGATGCGTGCTGGCGCTGATGGCCACCATCCCGGCCGCTGCGCTCGCCCAGACGACGACGCCGGCGGTCTCGACGCTGGTGGCGTTCAGTGGCTCGCAGGCCTATTCCTCGCCCGTGCGGGGTCCGGACGGCGCGCTCTACGGGGTGACCTCGACCATCAACATCGTCACCGGCGGCCTCATCTACCGGCTGGCGGCCGACGGCTCGAAGATCGAGACCCTGTACCAGCTCAAGTTGGAAGACGGCTACAGCCCGTTCGGTGGCCTGTTGCTGGCCACGGACGGCAAGTTCTACGGCACGACCACACTCGGCGCGGCCAACCAGGCCAATACCACCGGCACGGTGTACACGATCGCCACCGACGGCAGCGGTTTCGAGGTGCTGCATCGATTTCAGACGTATGCATCGTTGAATTCCATCGGCGGGCCAATCAATACCGACGGCGCCAGCCCCGAGGCCGAGCTCATCGAGGGCAACGACGGCCATCTCTATGGCGTGGCCCGCGCCGGCGGCCCGAACGGCAACGGGACGGTCTTCAAGCTCGGCAAGGACGGCAGCGGGTTCACCGTCCTGCACGCGTTCGGCGCGACGACCTCCGCGGCCAACGTGAGTCCCGCGACCAACGTGGACGGGATCGGACCGGTGGGGCCGCTCGTGGAGGGCGCCGACGGATATTTCTACGGCACGGCGGCGCGGGGCGGTACGGCCGGGTACGGCACGATTTTCCGCGTCAGGTTCGACGGCACCGGTTTCGAGGTCGTGCGCACGTTCCCGACGCTGACTCAGGCCAGCAGCACCGCGCCCCTGGCGAACGCCGACGGTGCCGTGCCGCTCGCCGGCCTCACCGACGGCCAGGACGGCCGCCTGTACGGCGTCGCCAGCGCGGGTGGCAGCAATGGCGTCGGCACCGTCTTCGCCTACGATCCCGTCGGCGGCGTTTTTACCGTGCTCCACAATTTCGACGGCTCGAAGGGCGCGCAGCCGTCGGGTGAACTGCGGCTCGCGCAGGACGGCAAGCTCTACGGCAACACATCGTCGGGTGGCACCGCTGCCAACGGCAGCGCCACGCTGCTGGGTACGATCTACTCGATTGCGCGGGACGGGACGGGCTTCACGAGCATCTACAGCTTCAAGGGCGAGGACGGGGTGAGCCCGACCGGCCGGCTGCTGCAGATGGATGCGACGACGTTCGTCGGCGTCACCCAGGCCGGCGGCCGATGCTCGCAGGGCACCGTGTACCAGCTGAGCCTGACGGGTGCCACGGCCAGGGGCGTTACCAACTGCGGCCGCAACGATGACGGCGGAGGCGGCGCGATCGCGCCTGCGCTGTTGCTGGCGCTGCTGATGGGCGGGTTGCTGCGGAGAGGCCTGGTCCGCTGATCGCGATTCAAGGGGGGGCTTCGGCGATGGGCGCCGCGAAACAGCATCACCGGACCTGTTCGATCTGCGAGGCGATGTGCGGCATCGTCGTCGAGCACCGCGACGGCCAGGTCGTGTCGATCAGGCCCGATCGTGACGACGTCCTGAGCCGCGGCCACATCTGCCCCAAGGCGGTGGCGCTCAAGGACCTGCACGAAGACCCCGACCGCCTGCGCCAGCCGATGCGGCGGACGGCCACGGGCTGGGAACCCGTCAGCTGGGACGAGGCGTTCGACGAGATCGAGCGCCGCACCGGCGAGATCCGCAGGCGGCACGGCCGCGATGCGCTGGCGATCTATGCCGGCAATCCGACTGCACACAACCTCGGCGCCATGCTGCGCGTCGGTGATTTCATCCGCGCGGCGGGCACGCGCAACCTCTACTCCGCGACCAGCGTCGACCAGTTGCCCCACATGGTCGCCTCGCACGCGATGTTCGGGCACCAGTTCCTCATGCCTGTTCCGGACGTCGACCGCACGCAGCTGTTCGTCTGCGTCGGCGGCAACCCGGTGGCCTCGGGTGGTTCGATCATGGGTGCCCCCGGCTTCGAGAAGCGTGTCGAGGCACTGCAGGCGCGCGGCGGCCGCTTCATCGTGGTGGACCCGCGGCGCACGGAGTCCGCGGCGATCGCCGACGAGCACCTGGCGGTGCGCCCGGGCACCGACGTGTTCCTCCTGCTGGCGTTGCTGCACGAGGTGTTCACGGCGGGGCGCGTCGCCATGGGCCACCTCGCGCCCCACGCGATGGGGCTCGATGCGCTGCGCGATGCGGTGCTGGCCTTCGATCCGGCACAGCTCGCCGCGCGGGCCGGCATTCCTGCGGAGCGGATCGCGCGGCTGGCGCGCGAACTGTGCGACGAGCCGCGCGCGCTGGTGTATGGCCGGGTCGGCGCGTGCACGCAGGAGTTCGGCGGGCTGGTGCTGTGGTTGATCTACTGCCTCAACCT
>Ga0102851_10001415_pt1 | contig 13680 bp, 9 predicted proteins | sample Mud3Dept3metaG_FD_79558 | JGI IMG/M metagenome (GOLD analysis project Ga0102851, IMG submission 79558) | Freshwater wetland microbial communities from Ohio, USA, analyzing the effect of biotic and abiotic controls - Mud 3 Core 4 Depth 3... | ecosystem: Environmental > Aquatic > Freshwater >... | reverse complement strand
GTCCCCGTGCCGCCCTCGCCGACGCGTACCTCGTCCGTGGAGAGGCTCCCGGTGCCGCTCAAGGCGTAGCTTCCGCTCGATCCCACGAGATAGCCGAGGGCGAGGAGGCCCGTCGTGTGCGTCCCCCCGGTCTGCGTGAAGCTTCCGGTACCGGCGTCGCCGATGACGTCCCAGTTCCCCGAGAGCGCCCCGCCGAACTGGCTGTAGTACCCGCTGACGCCCGCGAGATCGCCGAGCGACAGGAGATCCCCGACGGTGTTCGTCCCTCCGCTCTGGACGAAGCTGCCCGTGGCGCCTCCGCCAATCACCTCCTGGTCCGCCGAGAGGCTCCCGGTGCCGCTCAGGCCGTAGTAGCCGCTCGAGCCCGCGTCGAATCCAAGCGTCAGGGAGCCCGTGACGCCGTGGGTCCCCCCGCTCTGCGTGAAGCTGCCCGTGCCGCTGTCGCCGATGCGCTCGTTCCCTTCTGCCTCGAGGCTCCCGCCGCTCAGCTCGTAGCTCCCGCTCGAGCCCACGCCATGTCCGAGCGAGAGGAGACTGGTGAGGCCCGTGATGGTGTGCGTTCCCCCGCTCTGCGTGAAGGTGCCCGTGCCGTCATGGCCGATCCACTCGTCGACGGCGGAGAGGCTCCCGCCGCTCAGGTCATAGCTCCCGCTCGCGCCCGCGAGGTACCCGAGGGAGAGGAGGCTCGTGACGGTGTTGGTGCCTGCGATCTGGGTGAAGTCACCCGTACCGCCGTAGCCAACGCGCTCCTCCAACGCTACGAGGCTTCCGGCGCCGCTCAAGTGAAAGGACCCGCTCGCGCCCGCGGAATATCCGAGCTCCAGGTAGCTCGTCTCGAGCGACCCGACGAAACCCCCCACACTTATCTGGGCGCCCGCAGTGACACTGTCGACGCGGACGCGGTTCAGCACACCCACCGAGGGCGTGATCACGACGATGTGATCTGGCGTCAGGAGGTACGCGTCGTCGCCGGCGCCGGGGACGCCCAGACTCCAAACCCCGGGGTCGGTCCAGCCGGCAGTGCCCGGCCACGTCCAGACGGTGGTGAGCGCGCTGCTCCTCTCGGCTGCGAGCAGGCTGGCGAGGGCGAGGATGGGGACTCGCAACACCGATCTACGACACCACATGGAAAGGCCTCCTCAGTGCATCACGATCTCAGCATCGGGCGGGGCCGGCCCGCGATCGGGCCGGCGTCGTCGGCTGCCGATGGATCCCAGGCCGAGCAGGGCCGCGACGAGAGCCACGCTGCCCCCGGGTCCGAGCGAGGGCACCGCCGCGGTCCGCAAGAGAGCGATGGATCCGACGCCCGGCACCGCGATGGTCGCGACGGTGAGGGGCTCGTCGTTCGACGTCTGCACCGGCACGCGAAGTGTGTCGCCTGGGGCGGCGTCCACGGTGTTCACGGGCGCGATCGCGTTGCCGTCGGTCTCGACGAAGAGCAGATCGGCGGTGACATCGGAGATTGCAGGAAAATTCAGCGCGCCGAATATCAATGAGCCGACCATCATCGCGAAGACGATTCGACGCCGCATCGTTGCTCCCCCTTGCGCTGAACGGGTTCCGTCCCCTTCCCGTTCGTCGCTCCCAGGGTCTCGCTGCGGATCCCATCACACGCCGGTGCCGCATCACAGTCCACAAATGGGGACTTCCCGGCCGGCTCGCGCGCTCGGGGGCTCGGTGTCCACTGGTCACGTGCACCGGGAGCATGAGCATCAATGGGGGGATGGCGTCCGCGATCTGGTGCGTGAGTCGGGAGGAGGGAGGGAGTTGGTGCCTCCCGAGCCCGCCGCGGTCCCGTGAACGGTGTGATCGCGCCCGACTCGCTCCTGTCCGAGACGCGCGCGATGGCGGCGGGCGACGGCCGAGTGCAAGCCCGAGGTGCTGACTCCTGCTGGCGATGGGCCCGGCCGCGCTCGCCGGTGCGACGGATCTCGGCTTCGAGAAGATCGCGCCGAGTGGCGAACCGCCGCCCTCATTCAGCTGCCAGTCGAGGATCGGCAGGAGGCTGCGACTGGCGTGCGCGACCGGGGCGGAGGTGTGGGTGATGCCTTGACACCTCTGGGTGAACTCGATGAACTCGTGTCGTGGCGGCTCGACGTGGGAAAAGTCGGCAAGATGGCCAGCCGGTCGCGGGCTATCCCAATCGGTTCGGCGGGAGATCCGGAATCGCCGCCGGAACCAGCCTGAATCATGCGGCCGCCGCGATCATCTCTCCCCGATTCGACTCGGCTCTCGGCTCCGCACTGGCGTTCGTCCTCGACCAGATACCGGTGGGTGTAGTGCTGGTCGATGAATCCGGACGCGTCGTCTGGATGAACCGGAACGCCGTGACGCTGATCAGCGATGGCGACGGGATCACGCTGCGAGACGGTCGGCTGGAGGCCACTTCGAATGGAGCGACCCCTGCTCTCGACCGGCTCGTCGAGCACGCGGTCGCTTCGAGCCAGAGTGGAGAAGCGCGCGATCCGGAGACGATCGTGCTACCGCGACCGTCCAAGGCAGGCTCGTTGGTAGTCGTCGTCCGTCCCGTCGATCGACCCGGCGCGGGCGGCGCGAAGAGGGCCGCCAAAGCGGTGATCTTTGTATCGGAGCCTAAGCACGGCCTGCGCACCAGCCGCCAGCGCCTTCGAATCCTCTTCGATCTCACACTCGCCGAGAGTAATCTGGTCGCGCTCCTTGCCGAGGGCCTTTCCTTGCGAGAAGCGGCCTCGCAGCTCGGCATCACGAGCGAGTCGGCCCGCACCTATCTCAAGCGAGCGTTCGAGAAGACCGGGACGCGACGGCAAGCGGAACTCGTGCGGCTGGCACTCGCGGCGGCGACCGCCGGCGCAGGCGACAGCTAGACCAGATGGAGCCACCGGCTCCATCTGGTCCAGCAGGCCCGCACGTCGCCGGCTCTCAGTCGAACCGGACGCGCTCGCCGTGCTGGGGCACGATGGCGGGACAGCCGATGCGCTCGCCGATGGCGCGCTGCAGCGCGAAGGCCGCGTCGGCTTCGCCGTGTACGACGAAGGCCATGCGCGGGGCGGCCGGAGCGCTCGCGAGCCACTGCAGCAGTTCTCCGCCGTCGGCGTGGACCGAGAAGCCGGAAGCGTCGACGATCTCGGCGCGCACCGGCACGTAGCGACCGTGCATCTTCAGCGTCGTCGAACCGCGCAGCAGTGCCCGGCCGCGCGTGCCCTCGGCCTGGTAGCCGACCAACACGACGCTGTTGCGCGCCTCGGGGAGGCGCCGTTCCAGGTGGTGCAGCACGCGGCCGCCCGTGGCCATGCCCGATGCCGAGATGATGATGGCGGGCAACGCGGCGTCGTGGATCGCCTTCGAGTCGTCGGCGCTGCGCGCCTCGATGAGTCCGCCCGGATCGAAGGGCGCCGGATCGCCCCGAAACTCGCTGCGGATCTCCGGATCGCCGTCCTTCGCGGCGCGCTCGTAGACGGCGAGCGCCGCCAGCGCCATCGGGGAATCGACGTACACGGGCAGATCGGGGATGCGGCCCGCCTGCACCAGGCGCCGCAGCGTCAGCAGCACCACCTCGGTGCGGTCGACCGCGAACGCCGGGATCACGATCGCGCCGCGCCGCTCCGCGGTACGCACGATCGCGTCGACGAAGCGCTCGAGCGCCGCGGCGTCGTCGTGGCGCCGGTCCCCGTAGGTGGACTCGATGACGCAGGTCGCGACGGCATCCGGAGGCTCGGGCGGAAGCAGGATCTCGTGCTGCGGGCGGCCGAGATCGCCGGAGAAGAGCAGCGTGTCGTCGGCGTGACCTTCGACGTCGACGCGCACCCAGGCTGCACCGAGGATGTGGCCGGCCCGCCGCAAGTGGGCGCGCACGCCCGGTCCGGCTTCGATCGGCGCGCCGAACGGCACCGGCCGCAGTCGCCGCAGCGCCGCCTGCGCGTCGGCCTCGCTGTAGAGCGGCAACGCGGGCGTGTGTTTCGAGAACCCCTTGCGGTTGGCGTAGGCCGCATCCTCTTCCTGCAAGCGCCCGCTGTCGGGCAGCACGATCGCGGCGAGCGCGGCGGTGTTGGGCGTGCAGTAGACCGGGCCGCGGAAGCCGTCGCGCACGAGCGCAGGCAGGTAGCCCGAGTGATCGAGATGAGCGTGCGTGAGCACCACGGCGTCGAGTTGCTCCGGCGGCACCGGGAACGGATCCCAGTTGCGCAGGCGCAGCTCCTTCAGTCCCTGGAAGAGCCCGCAGTCGAAGAGCACGCGCGCGCGCGACGTCTCGAGCAGGAAGCGAGAGCCGGTGACGGTGCGCGCGGCGCCGAGAAAACGCAGCGTCGGGGAAGCGCCCGCTGCGGATGAAGGTCGGATCGTGGAAGGAGTCATCGCTCCAGCATACCCGCAATGCGTCGGCGGATTCGAAGAGACGACGCGATGCGGGACTGGCGCACTCCACCTCAACTGTGACGCGCGGCCGCAAGGCCAGTCGGCCAGCGGACATCGTTGGACGCTGCGCCAGACCTCGCGGGGCCCTCGGCCGGGAGGCGACTGCTTGGCGCAGATTCTGCACGGGATCGAATCCAGGCAACCCCGAGGAGTGCGCCGTGGACTACGTCCGGCGGTTCGACACCTTGACGCTGGACGACATCCCGCTCGTAGGCGGCAAGAACGCTTCGCTCGGTGAGATGATCGGCACGCTCACGCCGCTCGGTGTCCGGGTACCCGACGGCTTCGCCTTGACGGCGCACGCCTATCGGGCGCTCCTCGACGGGCCTGGCGTGCGCACTCGCCTGCGCGAGGCGCTCGCGGGGATCGATCCGAACGACGTCGATTCGCTGCGCGCCGCCGGCGAGCGTGCCCGGCGCGCCGTGCGCGAGGCGCCCTTCCCGCCCGCGCTGCTTCACGAGGTCGAGACTGCCTACGCCGCGCTGTCGCGCCGCTACGGATCGGAAGCCGTCGACGTGGCGGTGCGTTCGAGCGCCACCGCCGAGGATCTGCCGACCGCGAGCTTCGCCGGCCAGCAGGAGACCTACCTCAACGTCCACGGCGTCCCGAATCTGGTGGATGCATGCCGGCGCTGCTTCGCGTCGCTCTTCACCGACCGCGCCATCTCGTATCGCAGCGAGCGCGGCTTCGACCACGAGAAGGTCTATCTCTCGATCGGCGTGCAGAAGATGGTGCGCTCGGATCGGGCCGGCTCGGGGGTGCTCTTCACGCTCGACACCGAGAGCGGTTTCGACCGCGTCGTGCTGATCACGGCGATCTACGGGCTCGGCGAGAACATCGTCCAGGGCGTCACCAACCCGGACGAGTACGTGGTGTTCAAACCGACGCGAACCGAGATCTCCCGGCGCCTCGGCTCGAAGGAGATCGCGATGGTCTACGACGAGGGCGGCTCGAAGGCCGTGCGCAACGTCGTCGTGCCGGAAGCGCTGCGGCGCCAGTTCGTGCTCTCGCCCGCGGAGACCGTCGAGCTGGCGAGCCAGGCGATCGCCATCGAGGAACACTACGGCAAGCGCGCCGGCGAGCGCCGTCCGATGGACATCGAGTGGGCCAAGGACGGCGCGAGCGGCGAACTCTTCATCGTGCAGGCGCGCCCCGAGACGGCCCATGCACGGCGGGACGTCGCCAAGATCGTGACCTATCGCTTGAAGGAGCGCAGCGCGGTGCGCGTCGCCGGACGCGCGGTCGGCACCCAGATCGGCGCCGGTCCGGTGGCGCGTCTCGATCATTCCTCGCAGATGGCTTCGTTCCGACCCGGATCGGTGTTGGTGACCGGCATGACCGATCCCGACTGGGAGCCGATCATGAAGCTGGCGGCGGCGATCGTCACCGATCGCGGCGGTCGCACCTGTCACGCCGCCATCGTGAGTCGCGAACTCGGCATCCCGTGCGTGGTCGGCACCGGCAACGCCACCGCGGTGCTCCAGCCGGGCGACCTCGTCACGGCCTCCTGCGCCGAGGGCGAAACCGGCGTCGTGCTCGACGGAATCCTCGCCTTCGAGCGCGACGAGGTCGACGTGCGCGAGACCCCCGCGACGCGCACGAAGATCCTGGTGAACATCGGAGATCCGGAACAAGCCTTCGCGCTCTCGTTCCTGCCCGTGGACGGTGTCGGCCTGGCGCGCGAGGAATTCATCATCATGAACGCGATCGGGATCCATCCGATGGCGCTCGTGCACCCGGAGCGCACCGATGCCGAGACCCAGCGCGAGATCGCCGAGCGCACACGCGGCTATCCGGACGGCGCGTCCTTCTTCGTCGAGAAGCTCGCCGAGGGCGTCGCGCGGATTGCGGCCGGCTTCCATCCCCGACCGGTGATCGTGCGGCTCTCCGACTTCAAGACCAACGAGTACGCCGGCCTGGTCGGCGGATCCTTCTTCGAGCCGAAGGAGGAGAATCCGATGATCGGATTCCGCGGCGCCTCGCGCTATGCGCACGAGGCCTATCGCGAGGGCTTCGCGCTCGAGTGCCGCGCGCTCCGCCGCGTTCGCGAGGAGATGGGCCTCGACAACGTGATCGTGATGATTCCGTTCTGTCGCAGCATCGACGAGGCGGTGCGCGTCGAGCAGGAGATGGCGCGCCACGGACTGGTTCGCGGCGAGCGCGGCCTCGAGATCTACGTGATGTGCGAGATTCCCGCGAACGTGCTGCTGATCGAAGAGTTCGCCGAACACTTCGATGGATTCTCGATCGGCTCGAACGATCTCACCCAGCTCGTACTCGGGGTGGATCGGGACTCCGGCATCCTCGGAACCACCTTCGACGAGCGCAACCCGGCCGTGCTGCGCGCGCTCGAGATGGCGATCGAGGGAGCCCACCGCGCGGGCCGCAAGATCGGCATCTGCGGCCAGGCGCCGAGCGACCACCCCTCCATCGCCGAACTGCTGGTACGCGCCGGAATCGACAGCCTGTCGCTATCGTCGGACGTCGCGATCGCGACGCGCCTTCGTGTGAGCGAGATCGAGCGCCAACCGCGCTGAGGAGGGAACGCCATGATGTTCAAGTGCCCCGTGTGCGGAGCTCACGTGCCGACCGCGACCGCGGTCGAGATTCCGGTCGGCAAGGGCACCGAGCGCTTCTGTTCGGTTCGCTGCGCAACTTCGGCGGGGGCCGGCGAAGCGCGTGGCGCGCCGCTCGCGACCCCGACCCCGCTCCCGGCGCCGCGCGCGATCCTGGTCGCAGTCGATGGCTCCGGACCTTCGGTGCGAGCGGTCGAGATGGCGGTTTCGATCGCGTGCGCCACGAAGGGGAAAGTCACCCTCATCCACGCGATCGACCCCGCGCTGTTCCGGCTGCTGCCGCTCGACAGCGCGTTCGGTGGCGCCACCCGGCTCGGGATCGACCCGGGCAAGCTCGAGGACGACCTCCGACGCGACGCGGTGGCATCGCTCGAGCACTGCGGGCGGATCTGCGAAACGGCGGGCGTCAAGTACACGAGCCGCATCGAGATGAAGCGGCCCGCGCGCGCGATCGCCGACGCCGCCGAGCACGCCGATCTCATCGTGATGGGCAGCCGCGGCCTCGGCGCGCTGTCGGGCGCCGCGCTCGGCTCGCTCTCGCACCGCGTGATCGGCGAGACCCGCAAGCCCGTGCTGATCGTGCACTGACGAAGGGGACGGTCCTCCATGTGACCTGGCTTTTGAGAAAAGGGACACACCTCGTGTCAGCCGTGTCCATCGAATCGACAGCCATGCACGCTCCAGGATGGCCGCGCGTGGCCGTTGGTCTCGATCGGGAAGTCCGTGCTCCGAGAAGCGGAGCCGTCCGCGTTGCGCGAGCAACGCCACTTCCCAGCATGAGATGATCGAGGCGAGGAGCGGCTCACGCGCAGCGCAGCGCGTTCGTTCGATGGCGGTGCGCTGCTTGCGCGAAAGCTTCTCGGGCTGCGTGATCCACCAGACCCAGGCGTGGGTGTCGAGGAGCAGCGGCGTCAGCGACGCGCTTCCCGCGCTTCGTGATCACCACCTCGCGGCGGCCGCGCGACACCTCTTCCACGATGCGGAGGCAGTGGGTCTCGAGTTCGGAGACGCTGACCGGTCGCGGCATACGAGCCACGGTCCGGAGCATAGGGTCATCTGTCAATGGTCATCTCGGAAGGAACCGCTGTCGGAACCGTTGCCGTCGGACCTCCCGCTCCGAGATCCGCTCGGGAGAGCGCCGCATTGCGATCGCCTGCCTGCTCGCCTATTTCTGGCCCGAATGGAATTGCTGGGAACCCTCTGAGCGGCGCTCGACGGCGGCCGCGAAACCGTGAGTGACGAACGCCCGCCGCGGCGCCGGTCGCGCGTGCCGGCCGGCCGGTTGGAACGGCTCGCGCGCTTCGGGTGGATGGCGGGCGAGTTCGCCGCCGGGGGGTTCGTCGAAGGCACGCGCCGGTTCTTCGGCGGCGCCGCGGCAGACGCCGCGAGCGTGCTGCTGAATCCCGCGAGCGCGCGGCGTCTCGCGCAACGCCTTTCGCGCCTGCGCGGCGCGGCGATGAAGCTCGGCCAGCTGCTCTCGCTCGAGAGCACGGACATCCTGCCGTCCGAGTTCGCCGAAGCGCTGGCGGTGCTGCGCGCCTCCGCCGACGCGATGCCGCCCGCGCAGGTGCGACGCGTGCTCGGCCGCGAGTACGGAAAGGGATGGGAGGCGCGCTTCGAGGATTTCGACTGGGAACCGCTCGCGGCGGCGTCGATCGGCCAGGTGCACGCTGCGACGGCCACGGACGGTCGCCGCCTCGCGCTCAAGATCCAGTATCCGGGCATCGCGAAGAGCATCGACAGCGACGTCGACAACGTCGCCGCGTTGCTGCGGCTCGGTCGTTTCCTGCCCGGCGAAATCGATCTCAGCGGCATCCTCGAAGAGGCCAAGCGCCAACTGCGCCAGGAGGCCGACTACCTCGTCGAGGCGGAGAATCTGCGCCGCTACGCGGCGCTGCTCGAAGACGAGCCCGCGCTGCGGGTTCCGGGCGTCCACGACGACCTCACGACGCGCCGCGTGCTCGCGATGGACCGCATCGACGGCGAGCCGATCGAGGCGCTCACCGGCTCCGGCGTGGCGCAGCCGCGGCGCGATGCCATCGGCCGCACGCTCGAACGGCTGGTCTTCCGCGAACTCTTCGAGTTCCACTTCATGCAGACCGACCCGAACTTCGCCAACTACCTGATCGAGCCGGAGGCGGATCGCATCGCGCTCCTCGATCTCGGTGCGGCGCGCGCCTTCGACCCGGCGTTCTGCGAGCGCTACGCGCGCATCGTGCGTGCCGCACTGAGCGGCGATCGGCGCGCACTCCGCGCCGCGGCCGTCGCGATCGGCTATCTGGCCGAACACGAGCGCGAGGACCGCGCGCGTGGCGTCGAGGATCTGATCCTGCTGGTCTGCGAGCCGCTCCGCCACGAGGGCGTGTATGACTTCGGCCGCTCGCAGGTTCCGTCGCGCACCCGCGACCTCGGCTTCGACCTGGCGTTCCGCAAGGGCTTCCTGCGCCCGCCGCCGCCCGAGACGGTCTTCCTGCACCGAAAGCTGGTCGGCTCGTTCCTGCTCTGCGCGCGCATCCGCGCGCGCGTCGACGTGAACGCGCTGATCCGCCCGCTCATCGGGCTGTGACGCGATCGGGCTCGCCCGCCGCCGGGCCGATCTCTTCCACCTCGTAGCGCCAGGCGCGCAGCGTGGCGGGCCAGGCGTTGGCCGGCATTCCCGCCTTGCGGCGCAGCGCGTCCAGGAAGGCGCGCGGGTCGCGCAGCGAGTTCCAGACGGCGGGCAGGAACGTCGCGCGCCGCAGCCCGTCGTCGATCAAGAGCCCGTCGACGCCGGGGCGAAGCTGCGCAAGTAGGTTTGCCTCGCTCGGCGCATCGATCGGCGCGAGCGGGAGCAGTACCGAGACGTGGATCTCGATCGCGTCGAATTCGTCGACGCCGAGCGGCGGGAAGCGCGGGTCGCCGAAGGCCGCGGCGCGCGCCCGGTCCGCGACGCTCGCGACGAGCGCGCGGCTCGGCTCCAGTTCGCCGATGCAGCCGCGGAGTTCCCCGTCGCCGCTGCGCAACGTCACGAAGCTGGCACGCAGCTCCCGCAGCGCGGGCGGGAAGCGCTCGATCTCCACGGCGAGCGGCCGGCCGGTGCGGAGCACGTTTTCGATCGACGAACGCGCGACGCGCAGCAGCGTGGCCCGCTCATCGTACGCGAGGGTTCCGGCCGTGAGGGTTTCAGGCGAACGCATACGCCCCGTAGCCCACCACGCGATCCCGCGGACCCGCCGTATCGCCCGAATTGCGCAGGTCCAGCGTGCGAGCCGCCAGACCGTGAAGGCGCGCGCCGACGAGCAGTCCGCGCACCGGCACCCGGCCGCAGGCGCTCTGCTCGTCGAGTCCTTCGGAGCGAAGCGCCTCGATCGCGGCCGTCGTAGCGCGATCGAGGGAGCGCGCGCTCTCGTAGTCGTAGTAGTGCGAGAGATCCGAGCTGACTACGATCAGCGTCTCGGGCCCGCCCCACGCGAGTTCGAGCACTTGGGCGACTTCCTGGGGCGTCGCGTCGCCCGCGACGAGCGGCAACAGCAGGAACGTGCCGAGCGTCTCCTGGAGGAACGGCAGCTGCACCTCGAGGCTGTGCTCCTCGGCGTGTGCGGCATCGTAGACGCGCACCTGCGGCAGCTTCTCGAGCGCGGCGGCGCCGGCGCGGTCGAGCCGGACGTCCCCGAGCGGCGTGCACCAGACCGACGCGCTCGACAGCGCGAGCCCGCGGAAGGCGACGCGGTGTGACGGACCGAGCAGCACGACGCGCTCGATGCGATCGCGCAGCGGCGCGAGCGTTGCGTACACCGAGCCCGCGATCGGTCCCGAGTAGACGTAGCCCGCGTGCGGCGCGATCAGCGCCTTGGGCGCCTGCCCGGAACCCGCATCGCGCAGCCGCCGACGCCCCTCCTCGAGACAGGCGTGCACCGCGCGGCGCAGGACCTCGGGGTCCTCGGGATAGAAGAAGCCCGCAACGGCAGGTTCGCGGATGGCGCCCTCGGCTTGCATCGCGCAATTCTCGTTCCGCAGCGATCGCGCGCAAGGGCGCCGGGTTGACTCGCTGCGCGCGGGACGCATCTCTCGGCGCAATGAGTGATCCGAAGTTCCTGGATGTCCCCGCGCTCGGTGTCGCGGGCTCGGTCGTAGCTGGCCGTCACTGGAGCGCGTGCGACGACGGCCGGTTGCGCTGCGACGTCTGTCCGCGAGAGTGTCGCCTCGCGGACGGCCAGCGCGGGCTCTGCTTCGTGCGCGCGCGCGCCGGCGACCAGATCGTGCTGACGACGTGGGGTCGCTCGAGCGGCTTCTGCGTCGATCCGATCGAGAAGAAACCGCTCAACCACTTCCTGCCCGGCTCGCCGGTACTCTCGTTTGGCACCGCCGGCTGCAATCTCAGCTGCTCGTTCTGCCAGAACTGGGACATCAGCAAGTCGCGCGAGATCGACACGCTGGCGGATCGCGCCACGCCGGAGACGATCGCGCGCGCGGCCGAGGCGCTCGGCTGCAGGAGCGTCGCGTTCACCTACAACGACCCGGTGATCTTCCTCGAGTACGCGATCGACGCGGCGCACGCCTGTCGCGCGCGCGGCATCAAGACCGTCGCGGTGACGGCCGGCTACGTGAAGCCCGCCGCGCGACGCGAGTTGTTCGCCGCGATGGATGCCGCCAACGTCGATCTGAAGGGCTTCAGCGAGCGCTTCTACCAGAAGCTCTGCAGCGGCCACCTGGACCCCGTCCTCGACACGCTCCGCTACCTCGCGCACGAGACCTCGGTCTGGTTCGAGATCACCACGCTGTTGATCCCGGGCGAGAACGACTCCGACGAGGAACTCCACGCCGCGAGCGAGTGGATCGTCGCGAACCTCGGCGTCGACGTGCCGTGGCACTTCAGCGCGTTCCATGCCGATTTCCGGATGCGCGAGACGCCTGCGACGCCCCCCGAGACGTTGCGCCGCGCGCGCGCGATCGCCCGCGGCCACGGCGTCCGTCACGTCTACACGGGCAACGTCCATGACCGTGACGGCCAGAGCACCTTCTGTCATGCGTGCGGCAGCCGGCTCGTCGGGCGCGACTGGTACGTCCTCGACGAATGGAACCTCGACAGCCAGGGCCGCTGCTCGAAATGCCATACCCGCTGCGCCGGTGTCTTCGAGGCGCAGCCCGGCACCTGGGGTATGCAGCGACTCCCGGTGCGACTCGCCGACTTCGCCTGATTCCTCCCAGTGTCGCCCACCTGACAGACCTGCGGGGCGCGAGCAGTTACCAAGTGGGTACGCGCCGACTCGAGATCCCGGTCTCGCACGGGGAGGTGGAAGATGCGCTCGCTCGCCCGCATCTGGATCGGCGCCGCTTGCATCGCCGGCACTGCCCTGGCCCGCCCGGCCGCGGGCTTCGAGTTCTTCGACGGGCGTCTCCAGGTCCACGGTTTCGCCGAGGCCCAGATTCGCGCGCTCGCGCGCAACATGAAGGGCACCGACAACTGGGACCTGGCCCAGTGGTACAACGTCGTCAGTCTCGAACTCGAGTACACCGCGGTCGATTCGGGCTGGGGCCCCTTCGACCTCCTCTCGTTCTTCGGACGCGTCGAGGCCCGCTACGACTGCGTCTGGACCCGCGCCTGCGGGATCTTCCCCGCCGTGAATTCCTGGGGCGACCGCTCCGTGCACTTGCCACTGCGGATGACCGACGCACGGCGCAGCGGCTTCCAGGGCTCGGTGTTCGTCGGGCCCACTACCCGCTACGCGGGCACTGAACTGGTACCCGAACTCGACGGGCGCACCGTCGCGGTCGGCGTGCCGCAGTACGCCGCCACGCCGGAGCCGGCGAACGAGCACCGGCCGCTCAGTTTCGGCCAACTCCACCGCATCGACGGGCTCTTCGAGGTCGCCGGGTTCGACGAGCAGTACGGCACCGCGGACGACCCCGCCCCGTTTGCATTCGCCGAGATTCTGAGCCGCTGCCATTTCGGTTCACGCGAATTGCGCGGCGGCGACAACGGTCACGGCGTGCAGATCATGGGTCCGATCGAGCCCGGCTGTCCGGTCCGGACCTTCGGGCGACTCGCCGACCTTCCGAATCCGTTCAGCTCGCTCGACCTGGATCCCGTTCTCTTCGGTCGCGATCGCATTCCCAATACACCCGACGACGCGAGCGCCCCGCTTCCGCCGGTGGGAACGGCCGAGCTGCCGTTCCGACCCGCGCCGACGATCGCCGCCGCCGGGGGCGGACCGGCGAACCTCGCACGCGGGATCTACTACCCGAGCCCGGCGCTCCGCAACGCCCTGCACGAGAACCTCTTCGACAGCTTCGACCAGAACTTCCGCGAGGCGGAACTCGCATGGAACCGCGGCGCCAGCCAGCAGGACGAGCGCGAGCTGAAAGAGCTCTACGCCGACATGGAGTTCTTCGACAGCCGGCTCTGGGTGCGGGCCGGCAAGCAGAACATCGTGTGGGGCAAGACGGAGTTGTTCCGCACCACCGACCAGTTCAATCCGGCGGACCTGGCGCTCGCAACGCTTCCGGATCTCGAAGAAGCGCGCATTCCGCTCTGGTCGATCCGCGGCGTCTACTCGTTCTACTCGGTGGGGCCGCTCGAGGACGTGCGCCTCGAGCTGGCCGCCAATCTCGACGACTTCGAGCCCGCCGACATCGGCCGCTGCGGCGAGCCCTTCACCGTGTTCGCGGCCTGCAACAAGACGACGGGCCTGTTCTTCCACGGTGTCACGGGATTCGGTGTCGCGGGCGAGCATCG
>Ga0102851_10001413_pt1 | contig 13691 bp, 15 predicted proteins | sample Mud3Dept3metaG_FD_79558 | JGI IMG/M metagenome (GOLD analysis project Ga0102851, IMG submission 79558) | Freshwater wetland microbial communities from Ohio, USA, analyzing the effect of biotic and abiotic controls - Mud 3 Core 4 Depth 3... | ecosystem: Environmental > Aquatic > Freshwater >... | reverse complement strand
CTCCATTTCCACCTTGTAGACCTTGAGGCGGTTGGCCACTTTCACGTCCGCCGTGGCGATGATCTGGGCCGCGAATATCCCCGCGTTCTTGGCGCCCGCTTTCCCGAGCGACATGGTGGCGACCGGAACGCCGCCGGGCATCTGGACCGTGGACAGGAGCGCGTCGATCCCCTTGAGCGCCGAAGAGTCGATCGGCACGCCGATGACCGGCAGTGTCGTCTGGGAGGCGACCACCCCGGCAAGGTGGGCGGCCCAGCCTGCCCCTGCGATGATCACCTTGAGGCCGCGCCGCTCAGCGCTCTGGCTGTACTCCAGCACCTTCTTGGGCGTGCGGTGCGCCGAGGCGATGCTCATCTCATACTCGATGCCGAACTCCCGGAGCATGACCCCTGTTTCCTGCATGATGGGAAGATCTGAATCGCTCCCCATCAGGATTCCCACAACCGGCTTTGCCATAGAATCTCCCTTCCTTCCATTTCGTTATCGCAATCGCGTTCGCTCTCCTGCATGCCTGCGCAGACAGCTACTGGTCCTTGGGATCGTCGAGAAAGACCGTCTCCACGCCGCAGGCATTCCTGACCAGCGGCATGAGAGCCCGGACACCGGCGGTCTCCGTCGCATAGTGGCCAGCAACCAGCACGTTCATGCCATACTCGCGAGCCGCAATGTACGTCGCCAGGTCGATCTCACCGACCAGAAAGCAGTCAAGCTTCGCTTCCCATGCGTCCTTCACCATCCCGCCGCCTCCACCGGAGACGATGCCGATCGAGCGGACAGCGCCCTTCCCGAACCGAAGGACCCGGCACGGTGACCCAAGCCGGCCGCGCAGGCGTTCCGCGAGGCGGGAGAGGTGCACCGGCGCGCCGAATGTTCCGGCATAGCCGATCTTGATGCCGTGGTATCTGCCGAACCTCCGGGGGGCCCGGACCCCCAGCAGCCGGCAGAGCTGGATGTTGTTGCCGTACTCCCCGTGCAGGTCGAGGGGGAGATGGGCTGCGTAAAGCGCGATGTTGTGCTTCTTCAGGTAAGCTGTCCTGCGGCGGGCGAGTTCCCGGTCCTTCTGCGGCCGCCATTTGACCCCGTGATGGACGACGAGAAGCTCGATGTCCAGGCGGCGCGCCAGTTCCAGGGTCGAGAAACAGGCATCGACGGCAAACCCCGTCCGCCTGATCTCCCTGCGCGTCCGGGAGCGGACCTGCAGGCCGTTCACCGAGGCATCCCGGATCTTCTTCACGCGAAGCGTCGCGTTCAGCAGGCCCGCAATGTTCGCTACCGTGGCCTTCATCATGGCCGGTCGTCAGTTCCCCGTTTCCAGCGCCCGTGCTCCGATGTCCCGTCGGTAGTGCGCTCCCTCAAAAGATATCTCGCGAACACCCGCATAGGCGGTGTCGATGGCCGCCGCCACGGTGGGACCGATACCGGTGATCCCCAGCACCCTGCCTCCGTCCGTGACAACCTTCCCGTCCCGAAGCGCGGTCCCGGAATGGAAGACCATGACGTTCCTGTGGCCCGCCGCGCGATCGAGTCCCGTGATCTCTTTTCCTTTTTCATAGGCGCCTGGATACCCTCCGGACGCCATGACCACGCAGACCGCCGAGTCGGGCTTCCATTTTACGGCAAGCGCCGCAAGCCTGCCGTCCAGGATGGCTTCGATGATGTCGATGAGGTCGCTGTCGAGCCTCGCCAGGACCGGCTGCGTCTCGGGGTCGCCGAACCGCGCGTTGAACTCGAGGACCTTCGCCTCTCCGTTCTGGATCATGAGGCCCGCGTACAGGATGCCCTTGAAGAATCGGCCTTCCTGCTCCATGGCGCGGATGGTCGGGTTCATGATCTTCTCCATGACCTGCCGCTCAATCTGCTTCGTCACGACCGGAGCGGGAGAATAGGCTCCCATGCCGCCGGTGTTCGGCCCCTTGTCGGCGTCGAAGACCCGCTTATGGTCCTGGGAGGACGCCATGGGAACCACCGTCTTGCCATCCGTGAACGCCATGAACGAGGCCTCTTCGCCCTGCAGGCATTCCTCGATGACGACAACGTCGCCCGCGTCGCCGAAGGTCTTCTTCGACATGATCATGTCGAGAGCTGCGAGCGCCTCCTCGACGGTCGCCGCGACGACAACTCCCTTGCCCGCCGCAAGACCCGCGGCCTTCACGACGATCGGCGCACCTTTGCTCCGTACATAGGCTTCTGCCGCAGCCTGATCGGTAAAGGTCCCGTAGTCCGCCGAAGGTATGCGATACTTCCTCATCAGGTCCTTGGTAAAAGCCTTGTTTGCTTCGATCTCCGCCGCGCTCCGGTCAGGTCCGAACACCCGAAGCCCTGCATTCTGGAATGCATCCACGATGCCCAGGGAAAGCGGTCCTTCCGGCCCCACGACGGTTAGGTCAACGGCCTTCTGCTTCGCGAAGGCGAGCAGTCCGGATATATCCTCAGCCTTGATCGGCGCACAATCGGCGAGCTGGGCCATTCCCGCATTGCCCGGGGCCGCGTAGATCTTTTTCACCCGAGAAGACTGGGAGATCTTCCAGACCAGTGCGTGTTCCCTTCCCCCTCCGCCGATAACGAATACCTTCATGACCACCCCTCGTAGTTTGGTTGATGCACGCAGGGAACCCGGAACGGGATCATCCTGGTATTGCCGGACCCACCCCCCTGTCCCGATTTCCGGCTACCGAACCCTGTCCGGCTTTTTCTTGTCCAGCTGCTCGTTCATGCTTCCCGTCCGATAGCCCTCGAGATCAAGACAGACGTAGGTGTAGCCCAGGCCCTTCAGTGCTTCCACGAGCTTATGCCGCGCGTCACCGGCGATCACATGGCTCATATCTTCCCTGGCAACCTCGATCCGGGCCGTGTCGCCATGATGGCGCACACGAACCTGTCGAATGCCGAGACCACGGACGATATCCTCTGCGGACTGGATGTTCTGTAAGAGCTGGAGGGTGATCCTGGTTCCATAGGGAATGCGTGAGGAGAGGCAGGCGAGGGAGGGTTTGTCCCAGACGGGCATGTCCAGCCGCCGGGCAAGGTCCCGGATATCCTGCTTGGAAAAACCGGCCTCCGCGAGGGGACTGCGGACGGAAAACTCCCGGGCGGCCTTTTTGCCGGGACGGTAATCCTGCTGATCATCAACGTTCGTACCGTCCACGACTGCAGCGATCCCTTCTGCGTCCGCGATCTGCCTGAGCGTTGCGAACAGCTCGTGCTTGCAATGGTAGCACCGTTCCGGCGGGTTCCGGATGAATTCCTCCCGGTCGAGTTCGGAGGTGTGAAGGATGCGGTGCCGCACGCCGAGCGATGCAGCGTACTGTTTCGAGAGATCGAGCTCGCTTGACGGATAGGTCTCGGAGACCGCTGTTACGGCGATCACGTTCGGACCGAGGGCCTCTGCTGCGGCCCTGAGAAGCAGAGAACTGTCAACGCCGCCCGAGAACGCGAGAACGACACTGTTCATATCGCGCAGCAAGGACCGCAGGTCGTCCCACTTTTTGTCGATCTGCATTTGCGCCGATAATAACACAGCGTCAACGGGAGTGTCAATAAAGTCGTTGGATCGTGCTTCCGGGAGAGCCGGGATCATCGTTCGGCGCCCTTCCCCGGGGAGCCTTCCCTCCTGCCCTTACCGCTTCCCCGGGACCAGAATATATCCCAGCTTCGTGGAAAGGACCATTGCCGCTTCCTGGGTCAGCGTAATGATATGGTCCTTATCAATGCGCTCTTCGGAAAGCCGGACGGCTGGAGCGACAATGCCGACCGCGGCGATCACGCTCTTCGAGAAATCCCGCACCGGGGCGGCAATGCTCTTCACGTCCAGATCGCACTCCTCATTCTCCACGGCGTATCCCCGTTCCTTCACGGCCTTCAGATCGTTCATGAGGGCATCACGGCTCCGCAGGGTCTCGTTCGTACAAGGAGCAAGCTCCTTTTCCGGGAAGAGCCGCTCGATCTCTGTAACGGAGAGGGCCGACAGCAGGGCCTTTCCCGCTGCCGTGCAGTGCGCCGGGAGCAGGGCGCCGATACGGGAGACCGCGCGGACCGTCCGGTCCGTCTCGACGCTGTCCATATAGATGACCTTGTTCGCACGAAGGACCGCCACCACTGACGTCTCACCGGTGACGGCCGTGAGGTTCTCCAGGACCGGACGCGCCTGCCGCCTGCATTCGCGCTGTTCAATGAAGATCGCGCCGAGCTGCAGGGTCTTGGGCCCGAGACGATAGTTCTCCGTCTCCCGGTTCTGCTCGATGTACCCGCGGTGTTCCAGCGTGGCGAGCAGACGGAAAACGTTGTTCTTGTGGAGGCCAAGCCGCTTCGACAGCTCCGTCACCCCGAGTTCATCCTCCGCCTTCGTGAACGACTCAAGGATGTCGAAGGCATGGGATACGGACTGGATCAGGTAATTCTCTTTTTCTCTCTTCATGGTCGCTCGGCGATTCTTTCTTATCGATCAATGCGATCTTGAAAGGGTCCCCACCTGACGCCCTTTCGCCACGGGCATCCCTTTTGCGGTCCACTCAGGCATTCCACCCTGGAAGACCATCAGATACGTATAACCCAGTTCGGCCGCCGATCCCGCGGCGGCTCCGCTGAGCGTTCAGCCTTCTCCGCGGCAGTAGAAAATGAGCGGGGCTGCTTTGCCTTTGGGGAGCCTGCGAGCTTCTGCCTTGATCCTATCGGCCGGTATGTTGATGGCACCGGGGATGTGACCTGCCTGGTATTCCTCGGGCATGCGTACATCTATGAGCGTCGCTTTCTTGCCCCCGCTCAGCCAGTCCCGGACCTGCTCCGCACCGATGACGAGATATTGTGCAGAAGCCGGTAGTGCCGATACCAATGAAAGACCAATGAAGACCGCGAATGTCATACAATATTTTTTCATACTTGCCGGCTCCTTCTCGATAAAACAAGTGTTTATGTATTAAATCATGGGGGCTGGTTTGTCAAGCAGAATAAACCTGCTGCCGCATATTCCCTATTGCTAAATCTCGCACAGGGAGGGTATTATCCACTACCTTGAAGCCGAGGTACGGGAGGTCTGATTGAACAGGAAGGCGGTTGCCCTTATCTCCGGCGGACTCGACAGTGTCCTCGCCGCGCGGGTAGTGATGGAACAGGGTTACGAGGTAACCGGGCTGTACTTCACGTCTGCGTTCTCCAAGAGCTTCGGAAATGAGAAGGAAACCTCTGCTGCCGTGGTCTCCAGGCAGATCGGCATCGATCTCAGGGTCGTCGACCTCGGGCAGACCTATATCGACCTGATCCGGAATCCGAAGCATGGCTACGGAAAGAACATCAATCCCTGCATCGACTGCAAGATCCACATGTTGGAGCGGGCAAAGGCCGTCATGCAGGAGATCGGCTCCCCTTTTGTGGTGACCGGCGAGGTGCTGGGCCAGCGACCAATGTCCCAGCGTCGCGACACGCTCCACGTGATCGAACGGGATTCGGGCCTCAAAGGCCTCATTTTGCGGCCCCTTTCAGCGACCCTCCTCCCTCCCACCCGTGCGGAGCAGGACGGACTGGTCCAGCGCGACAGGCTCCTCGGCATCAGCGGCCGCAGCCGGACGGTCCAGCTGCAGCTTGCCGAACGGTTCGGGATCCACGGTTTCTCCACACCCGCCGGCGGCTGCCTCCTCACGGACAAGAATTTCGCCGATAGACTTCGCGACCTGTTCAAGGACCAGGATACGGTGACCCCCCGCGATATCCAGCTTCTTACCGTCGGACGGCATTTCAAATTCGACAGCGGCGTCAGGATCGTGCTGGGGAGGAACAACCAGGAGAACAAAATGCTGCTGTCCCTGGCGGCCCAGGGGTACCATCTCTTCACGCCTCACAGCTTTCCCGGCCCCGTGGCGTTGTTCTCCGGATCGCCCGACGCGGAGGTCAAGCAGGCCATCGGCAGGCTGATCATCACCTACAGCAAGCAGATACCCGGCCAGATTCGCCGCATCCGGTTCGGCACCGAGATCTTCGACCCCGGCGACCCGCTCCCCATCCGGTCAATGGGCCTCAAGAAGATCGGCACCGAGCACTAAACCTCCCTCGCCTTCGGTCCCTTTTTCACCCGTCCTTGTGAAATCTGTGCAATAATTATGATGGATCGCATTAGCGCGTACCGGCCAGCGAGGTTAGTATGCCGACGGTTACAGCCGAGAAGGTACGGGACTATCTCCAAAGACTGCTGGGAATGCCGGTGCGCGTCCTGTCTGTGACCGAACAAGGGAAGCGGGAACTCGAGGGCGATCTCAAGGCCTTCGGTTATGGAACGCCGGTGTTCATTGAGTACGAGGCCGGAGCTGAGAAAAAAAGGGTTGTGCTTGAGACCATGTCGCCTTCCTCCTTCGGCCACGAACATTTCTCAGACCGCGCACAGGCCGTCCTGTGGGAGCATTCCGCCTTCAACGGCCTTCCCCGCCACGTGCATTCTCTCGACAGCGGTGCGTTCCTGAGGTCAGGTGAGCTCATTTCCACGGGAAAGGCCGAGGAATTCTTTCTGCTGACGGAGTTTGCCGAGGGGGACGGGTATTTCAGGGATCTTGATAGGATCCGGAAATCGGGCTGCGCCACTGAGACTGACCTCAAACGGACCCTGGCACTTGCGGCGTACCTGGCGGAGATTCACTCCCGGAAGCGCGATGAGCCGTCACTCTACACCCGGCGGATCCGGGAACTGGTGGGACACGGTGAATGCATCATGGGTCTCATCGACAACTATCCCGACCGGTTCGACTTCATTGACAGCGCGCTCCTCCGGCGGATCGAGCTGTCCTGTGTCGATTGGCGATGGCGGGTCAAGGGCCGTGAGCATCGCCTGTGCCAGGTGCATGGCGACTTCCACCCGTGGAACATCCTGTTCCGTGCGGATGAGGACTTCACCCTCCTGGACCGCTCTCGCGGGGAATGGGGAGAGCCTGCCGACGATGTCTCCTGCCTGACCATCAACTACCTGTTCTCATCGCTGCTGCGTTCCGGAAGGCTTGCGGAGCCTTTTGATGCGCTGTTCCTTCGGTTCTGGGAGCATTATCTGGAGCGGTCAAAGGATGCCGAGCTGCCGGAGGTCGTGGCCCCGTTCTACGCATGGCGCGGCCTCGTCATTGGAAGCCCGGTCTGGTATCCCCGTCTGCCTCAAGGCGTGCGGAGGGCCATGTTCAATTTCATCCAGAATGTGCTGTCGGACGACCGGTTCGAATACACGGACGTCAACAGGTACTTGCAATGACGCGGCCGGAGGGTTTCGCCGTCTGGATCACGGGAATCCCGGCATCAGGGAAAAGCACATTGGCCCGGGAACTGGTCCGAAAGCTGAACGAGCGGGGAATCTACCCGGCGGTACTGGAATCCGATGTCATGAGAGCCGTCCTAACGCCTGAAGCCGATTATGGCAGTGATGAGCGGGACCGGTTTTACCGACAGCTCGCTGATATCGGAGCCATGCTCGCTGCTCAGGGCCTTCCCGTCATCTTTGACGCCACAGCGAACCGGAAGGCATATCGGGATCGCGCGCGGTCGTTGATCCGTCGTTTCATTGAGGTCTATGTACAGTGCCCGGTGGAGACCTGCAGGCAGCGCGATCCCAAAGGGATCTATGCCGCTGCCGTGCGGGGAGCGGCGTCAAACGTGCCCGGCATCCAGGCGTCCTACGAGCCGCCGCCCAGCCCCGAGGTTACCGTGGATGGCACTACGGACCCTCGACAGAGCGCCGATGCGATCCTCCACTACCTCGTCGCTATGCATAACATATAAACAGATTTTTCCCTCCTATTTAGGAAACTCATTTGACTGCCCTCTAGCCTTCCGATAGAATGCACCCTAATTATGGCCAAAAAGGTAACGTACGAGCGATGGATCAACCTCTTTCTGCCTGACGGATGGAATGAACGGGAGGAAATGGGGTTTGTTCTTATCGAAAAGGACAACTGGCCCGGCATGATCCAGCTGTCTTTCATGGAGCGGGAGGAAACGAAGACGCCACCTGCGGAAGCGGCTAGGATCATGCTGGAAGACACACTGGAAGAGCGTGATATCCCGTTCCCCCGCGAAGCCGTCCGCGTTGAGGACGTCGGGGATATAGGCATCGCGGTCATTGACTATACCAACCGCGAAGCGCAGGGGCCGGCCCACTGGCGGGTATGGTTCCTTGTAGACAAGACCCGCGCTATCATGGCCGCGTACATCTGCGACCCTGAACATGACAGCGGACAGGTCGAAGAAGCTTCGCGGATCATTGCCGACCTCGAGTTCGTCCCTTCCGCGCATGGTTAAACGGTTATGCTGTCAAACAAAAAGGGGAAGGAGCATATGCTCCTTCCCCTTTTCCTGTTCAGCACCGGTGACCGCTCATACGTATTCTTTCAGCTGTTTGCTCCGCGCGGGATGACGAAGCTTCTTGAGCGCCTTGATCTCGATCTGGCGTATCCGCTCCCGGGTCAGGTTGAAATACTTTCCCACTTCCTCCAGCGTATGCTCGCTGCTTACCCCAATCCCGAAACGCATCCGGATGATCTTTTCTTCCCGCTCGGTCAGCGACGAAAGCACCTGTTCGATCCTCAGTGACGCCTCGTTGTTCTCCAGCGTTTTGAACGGCGACGCCGCCTTTTCATCGATGATGACGTCCTTCAGTTCCTTCTCTTCGGACAGGATGGGCGTTTCCAGCGAGACCGGTTCCTGGATCGCTCGGAGGATCTCGTTCACCCGCACCACAGAAAGTCCCATGATCTGGGAAACTTCTTCCGGGGACGGTTCGCGCCCCTTTTCCCGCATGAACTTTGCATAGATCCGGCTGATGCGGGTGCTTTCCTCGATGAGGTGTACCGGCAAGCGGATGGTTCTCGCCTGATCAAGGATCGCACGGGTTATCCTCTGCCTGATCCACCACGTTGAGTATGTACTGAACTTGGTTCCCTTGCCGGACTCATACCGGTCCGACGCTTTCATCAGACCGATATTCCCCTCTTGGATGAGGTCCAGAAGCGTCAGCCCCCGGTTGACATACTTTTTGGCGATGGATACGACCAGCCTGAGATTCGCCTTGATCAGTTCGTCCTTCGCGAGCTTTACTTTCTCTTCCTCTTTTTCAATGCGGTTCACCAGGTCCTTGAGCAGCGCCTCTTCGAACCCGAGCTTGACCGCTTCGGTGCAACTTCCCCGCTCGCACTGTTTTCCGAGAAACAGGACACGTTTGATGATCTTTTCGACCTCCCGGAAAGAAAGGCTCATCTCCCGGATGGTGATATTGGCACGTTCAACGTCTCCCCGCGCCAGCTGGCGTTTCAGGCGGCTATAGAGCCGCATGAACTCCGCCTCGAAACTGTCCTTCCACTCGCCGGGGAACCGAAGGACGTCCTGCGCCTTCACCTGCCCCACTTTGATGTTCTGCCCCAGCGCCAGGATACGGGGCATGGCGAGCGGAGAGCTGAGCGCAATCTCCTTCAGCGCTGCTTTGCCCTCTTCGAGCGCGCGAACGAACTCCTGCTCTTCCTCGATCTTAAGCATGGGATACCGTCCCACGGACTTCAGGTAGGTATCCACAAGGTCCGCGCCGCCCACCTCTTCAGCGGCTTCCTGCACCTCAGCAATCGCAGGCTCCTCGACATCCTCCTCCTCAAGGAGTTCCTCTGCCATATCGTCGAGCATCCCTTCAGGGATGCCATCAGGAACGGTGTTGCTGTTCTTTTCCTCAGATAGAGTTGCTTTGCCCATAGAACGCCTCTCTCTTTTCGTACCGATCAATTATAGTATAGCAAATACCGTCATCACGTCAAACGATAAATTCCCAGCGCCCGCGCATGGATTATGCAGGGTCACCTGCACTAAGAAGGCCCTGCATCAGACGACAGAGGGCTCAATCAGGACATAGTCTATCTTAATTATAGCATTATTGCAAGATTATTTTGGGACGGCCTCGATGAATCGCCGGCGCACGCATGACGGAGCTGCTCCTGCCGGTTGCTCGAACAGGGCTACGCCCCTATCCGTGTGCATTCAGGCGCGTTCTTCTCCCTCCCTTGGAATGATCCGGAAGACGAACGATGAGCACCCTGCGCGGATCATGATGCGATCATGATCCGCTGAGTCCCCATATCATGGTGATCGGTATAGGACAGTCGGCAGGAGCAGGTGACTGGATTTGTACTATGAGCGGGCAGGGCGGTTTTGATAAATGAGGTATGGGCCGGCTCTTGCATTCGTGCGGAAGGCTTACAGGAGCCACCGGTGCGCCATCAAGGTGGCCCTCGCTCCTCTAGGCTGACATGCCGCGCCGCTCGATGCGGCTCAAGACGGGCTGCAGTACTTCACGAACAGAGATAACCCGATCATTGTGCTGATCCCTGATTGCATGATGACCTGACATGGGATTCCCGTCGTGCGGAAGGTTCAGAGAAAACCGGCAAGACATCAACTTCATCGCACAGAGAATGCATCGTATGAGTTCCCGCGCCGTCCGTTCGTCTATTCGGACAGGATGGTCACCATCCTGTCGTTCCGCAGCATCCACCGACTACGGACACCGGAGGCTTATCGAGGAAGCAACGCTCCCATCCGCTGCATCCTGCCCGTTCCCTCGCAACGGATCCTGAAGCAACCGGTTATGCGCTACTTCAATCCCCTGCTTCCTGGCTTCACGGGAGTGCTTCCCGCCCTGCACAGGGGGCAGGCCTCTGGCTGATAGGTCGGCACATCAAGCGTGACCAGCGATCGATAGGGAACGCCGAGTTCGGCCTTGCCTCCCGACCGATCGATCAATGCCCCTGCTGCAACAACCACTCCGCCGGCCTTCCTGACCACCTCAATTGTCTCCCGGGTGGACTTGCCCGTCGTGATTACGTCCTCCACCACCAGCACCCGCTCCCCGGCGTTGATGGTAAATCCGCGGCGCAGGGTGAGCTCGCCGTTCACCCGCTCGGCAAACAGCGCACGCACGTTCAGAGCGCGCGCGGTCTCGTGGGAGACAAAGACGCCGCCCAGTGCGGGAGCTATCACGAGATCGATCTTCGTGTCCCTGAAATGGTCCGCAAGCGCTGCGCAAATCTTCGTCGCAATGGCCGGCTGCTGCAGCACCAGTGCGCTCTGCAGATACCGGTCGCTGTGAAGCCCCGACGAAAGGAGGAAATGTCCCGAAAGCAACGCTCCGGTCTTCTCATAGACATCGAGTATCTCTTGCTGCGTCATCCCTTGTATCCCCCTTCGCCCGAAACAGTCGCCCTCGGCGGAGTCCTTTGCATCACGGACCGAAGTCGCCGTGATGGCCTACGTCTTGAAGGATCTGGCTGATCGCTTGCCGCCGATCAGCCGCTTTCAGCACCGGTCGCCCGATGACGATATAATCGGCACCTGCCGCAACCGCATCCCCCGGCGTCATCGTTCGCTTCTGATCATCCTTGCCGGCCCAGAGCGGGCGCACTCCCGGTGTCAGGATCACGAATGGCCCCCGGATGGCCTTCCTGAGCATGGTGATCTCCTGCGGAGATGCCACCACGCCGTCCAGCGACGCCCGCTGGGCAAGCTCCGCCAAATGGGCAACCTCCCTGCGGAGAGAACGGCTGATCTTGAGGTCCTTCCGGAGGGAGGCCTCATCCATGCTCGTCAGAATGGTTACCGCAAGCACGATGGGCGGCGCGACCCGGTGCGCCTCAGCCGACTCCCGGGCGGCTCCGGCGGCCGCCTTCATCATCTCCAAGCCACCCAGAGCATGAACGTTAAAGACCGTGACGCCGAGCTTGACCGCTTCGACGGATGCCTTCGCCACCGTGTGAGGGATATCATGATATTTGAGATCCAGGAACACGCGGCCGCCCCTGCCGATGATCCTGCGCACGATGTCCGGACCATATGCGGTGAAAAGCTGGTGGCCGACCTTGAACATGCCGACAGCGTCCTTGAGCTCATCAACGAGGCTCAGGGCTTCACGGTCGCTATCGAGGTCAAGAGCGATAATGATCCGATCTTTGGCAGAGCGAGAACAGGTCATAGAGTGCGCTGCCGACGAAACGATAGCACCCACCGGCAGCGAGAGGGAATACCGCAGCGCCTTACATGTTCTGACGACCGTCTGCCGTCCATTGCCGTATTTAATAGATCCGGAGCAGGCTCAGAAGGCGGTCCTTGAACAGTTCACCCAGAAGCTTGAGATGCTCGACGCCGAGAAACTGGTCAGCATTATGTGAGAAAAGGATCCAGACCTCCGGAGGAAACTCCTGGTTCTCCTGGGACATCTCCACATGGAGCGAAACCTTGGGAAGGGCCCGGACCGTGAACGCCATATCGCTCCCGATAATGCTGGGCGATCGATCGGCGTCGACGTGCGGCAGGAGAGCGCTGGCCCGCGGCACAAATTCTGCGACGTGCGGTGCAAGAGGCATCTCGACCCGTGCCCGGAAATCCGTTGCCGGCAACCCGAAAAAATCGCCAAATGCCCGCCAGGGCGATTCAATGTACGTGGTCCCCGTAGAGAACAGATAGTCGACGATGACCGATTCATGGGCATCAGGCGCCTTCTGGCCACGGAGGGTGATCCCGGTGTGGCTGATGACGTATTCCTGCCCCAGCATCGCGAGGAGGAGCGCGTCCTTTTCCTCGCTGTACAGGGCGTTGACCCGCTCTGCGATCGCGGCAAATGAAGTATGCTCCAGCGCCTTCTTCATCGTGATCGACCTGATGCCGTGATCACCGGCACGTGTTACATCCCCTGTTTCATCTGCTGGATCACTTCCCGGAGTAAGTCTTCCATATTGATCTGAAGCGGTATGGTATCAGCGGGCAGGCGTTCTTCGAACTGATAGGTACCTTCGGTCAGCAGGAACAAGCTGTGGATGATCCCCCTCACCTGGAGCTTCAGGCCGTTGAACAGTTCCTTGGGCGAAATGAATCCGTTTTCCACGAAGATCGCCCCGATCTTTTTCAAACCGGCGCTCTTCCTGTGGAGATCAAGCGATCTCTCCAGCTGGCTCCTGGTGATCTTCCCGTTCTTCACCATGATCTCGCCGAGCCGGTCGTTCTCGTCCTTCGAGGTAGAAAAAATGATCTGTCCGTTCTTGAGATAGACGGACTTCTCCGTACTCTTTGCCCTGCAGGTAAGCGTGCCGGTGGCCTCCTGCTGGCATAACTTGGATATGACGTCGGAGAACGGTGTTTCGGTCAGATTGCCGGAGAGTGATAATGCCATAGGTCTCTGTCAGGTTGATTCCCGTCCATGTCCCGACCAGTCACGCGGCGTCCCGCAGATGCCCCGACGCAGCCGAGACTGTGGCCACGGGGTGAATGACCGCGTCCTGCACATCCTCGAGTCTGCCCCCGGTTGAAAGGACGGGAAATGCCGGAACGTAAGCAGGTTACCGTGATCGGGTCAATATTCGAACCGGACGCCGATGCCGCCCAGCGTAGAGTCGCCAGCCTTGATCTCCGCATAGAACATCGACTTTTGCGTCAGTCTCCACTCTACCCCTGCGAATACATAGAAGTCGGTCTCATTTGAGGGAAAGTAGGAACCATAGAGGGCCGAGAGCTCAAGTCCGCCGTACGGCGTGATCTTGTAGCCACGTTCGGTGAGCGGGATCGCCCTGCTGAATATCGTGGAGAACGTTACTTCACTCACATTCTTGCCGCTGATGACGTGGGTATCGAATCCCAGGTCGATCGCCATGTCCACGGGAACACCCTCGGTCTGCTTGATCAGCTGGTACTTGAGATCAGCACCG
>Ga0102851_10001412_pt1 | contig 13697 bp, 11 predicted proteins | sample Mud3Dept3metaG_FD_79558 | JGI IMG/M metagenome (GOLD analysis project Ga0102851, IMG submission 79558) | Freshwater wetland microbial communities from Ohio, USA, analyzing the effect of biotic and abiotic controls - Mud 3 Core 4 Depth 3... | ecosystem: Environmental > Aquatic > Freshwater >... | reverse complement strand
CTTCTGGCCTGGTGGTCCTTCGGCAATTTCCTGATGACGGCCAAGCGCCTTTCCGAGTTCCGGCTCCTCCGCGACAAGGCCGCCGACTACCGGCTTTCTCACAAGAGATACTCCCGCGGCTTGCTGCTCCTGGGGATGCTCGCGAGCGCCGCCGTCTTCCTGGCGACCTTTCTGGTCTTTGTCCTCTCCCTCCGGCTCTACAGATTTCTCGCCGTCTTTCCCGTTCTTTTCCTCTATCTTTTTCTCTTTTTCCGCAAAACCCTGAACGAGAAGGAGGTCATGGAAGAACCGGAAAGCCTGCTCCTCAACCCCTTGATCGCCTTTCTGACCCTCGTCCTGGCCGGCCTTTTTGCCCTTTCTTTTTTCTTGTGATAGATTATGGAAATTCCGTCCTGTCCGGGAAAAAGAGGAAGACGATGAGCCTACTGGACATCATGCTCAAACTTCTCCTGGCGATCGCCCTGGGCGGTATCATCGGCCTGGAGAGAGAGGCCAGCCAGAAGCCGGCCGGGTTGAGGACCCACATCCTGATCAGCGTCAGCGCGGCCATGATGATGATCCTTCCCCAACTCGTGGCGGCCGGAAAAGAGGCCGCGGGGGGGGAGACGCTGCGGGTGGCGGCGGCCGTCATCACCGGGATGGGCTTCATCGGAGCGGGCACGATCATCCAGTCCCAGGGAACGGTCCACGGCCTGACGACCGCCTCCACTCTCTGGACAGTGGCCGGCCTCGGGCTGGTCGTGGGCGGGGGTTTCTATCTCGTCGCCCTCCTCTTCGCCCTGCTGGTCATCGGAAGCCTCGTCCTCTTCAGGCGCGTCGTAGAGACCCACTTGAAGAAGACCCTCTACCATTACCACCTCAAGATCAAGGACAGCCCCAACATCCTCGTCAACCTGAGGAAGTTGATCTTTCACCTCGGGCTCAAGCTGGCCGAGCTCAACCTGAAGAAGGAAAGGAATGTCTCGGTCGTCACGCTCTCCTTCTCCTCCTCCGAAGAGAAGGAGCGCCAGTTCAACCAGAGCCTGTTCGACATGGGCGAGATCCTTGAGATCAAGATCGAGTAGGGAAAAGATCGTCCTGGCGACCTTTAACCCGGGCAAGGTGCGGGAGATCCGGCGGTCGTTCCGAGGCCTTCCCGTCGATTTCCTGTCCCTCCGAGATATCCGGGGAGCGAGCGAGGTCGAAGAGAAGGGGAAGACCTTCCTCGAGAACGCCCGGCACAAGAGCCTGGCCTACAGCCTTCTGAGCGACCACCTGACCCTGGCCGAGGACTCCGGCCTCGACGTCGACGCACTCGGCGGCGCTCCGGGGGTTTTTTCGGCCCGCTTTTCCGATCCCGGAGCCACCGACGAGAAAAACATCCGCAAGGTCCTGCGGCTCTTGAAGGGCGTGCCCTGGCCGCAGCGCCGGGCACGATTCGTCTGCCAGCTCGTCCTTTCCCAAAGAGGCCGGGTCCTCAAGACGTGCCGCGGCCAGGTCAGGGGAATCATCGCCGAGGAAAAAAGGGGAGAGCGCGGCTTCGGGTACGACCCGATTTTTTTCTACCGTCCGTTCGGCCGGACTTTCGCGGAGCTTCCGCCGGACAGAAAAAACGCGGTCAGCCACCGCGGCCGGGCCCTCCGAAAAATGAGGCCTTTTTTTCTTCGCTGCTTGGAGCCTTCTCCAAAAGGAACTCAGAAAAAAAGAAGGGGGCCGTAGCCCCCTTCAGGCCTTCATTTGCCCGCGTCTTCCGTTCCCACGGTGATCAGGTCCTTGAGCTGGTCAAAAACCTTCTCCCCGATTCCGCGGACTTTCAGGATATCCTCGATTTTCTTGAAGCTTCCGTTCTCCTTCCTGAAGTCGAGGATCCTCTGGGCGATCTGCGGGCCGATCCGCGGCAGCTTCTCCAGTTCCGCCAGAGAGGCCGTGTTGATGTTGACCTTGTCCCCCGCCTTCGCCGCCGCTTGGGCGGAGACGATCGGGGCGACGATGAAGCCGAGCGCGAGACCGATAAGCGCTGCTTTCGCCGTCAGGCGTTTCATGATAACCTCCTTTCGCATCTTCCTCATGCAATCCGCGGGCCAACCTCGGCACCATTCATATCTTATTTATAATAAATTCATTGCGCCTAAACCGCAGGGCCCATCGTCAAAGAAAGTTAACCAAAACGACGGGTTCGGTCATCCCCAGTTGACCGTATATCGGCATCCCCGGCCTTGCCCTTTTGACAAGCCGTTCTTTGGTTTGAGATAATCAGCGCCCAAGATGAGCGGCACGAATATGAATCTCCGCGAGAGTCCGGTCAAAGCCGACGCATCGGCGCCCTCGGGGGGAATCGGAATGCCGGTCTCGCCGCTCTTGAGGGAGGATAAAATGGCCAATCGGTATCTCAAAGCGCTGGGCTTTATTATCCTGATCGCCGCCTCCATGACCTGCTCATCCGTCGTGGAGAAGGCCGACTTCGACCTTCTCATCAGGGGCGGCCGGGTAGTCAATGGGACGGGGAATCCCTGGTTTTACGCCGACGTGGGGATCCGGGGAGATACGATCGTCGAGATCGGCGATCTCAGGTCCCGGGGCGCGGCGAAGGTCATCGAAGCCCGGGGCCTCGTCGTCTCTCCCGGGTTCATCGACCTCCATACCCACTGTGACCGCGGGCTGGGCGAGCCCCGCTCCAAGGCGAACCTCAACTACCTCATCCAGGGAACCACCACGGTGGTCACCGGCAACTGTGGAGGCGGCACCCACGAGGTGGCCAGGACAAAGGCCCTGTGGGAAGGACAGGGAATAGGCACGAACGCCGTCCATATGGTCGGCTTCGGGGATGTCCGTGAAAAGGTGATCGGCGTCGAACCCCGGTCGCCGTCGGCGGAAGAGCTGGAAAAGATGAAGGGGCTGGTCCGCCAGGCCATGGCGGAGGGAGCCTGGGGGATGAGCACGGGCCTCGAATACATCCCCGACCTCTATTCGACGACCGAGGAGATCATCGCCCTCGCCAAGGTCGTCGCCGAGCACGGCGGAGTCTACCTCAGCCATCAGCGAAACGAGGTCGCGGCGGTCGCCGAGGCCACTCGGGAGACGATCCGTATCGCCGAGGAGGCCGGGCTCCCGGTCGAGGTCTCTCACTTCAAGGTTTGCGGCAAGAAGAACTGGGGAACGATGAAGGAGGCGGTGGATGTCATCAACGCCGCGAGGGTCCGGGGAGTTCCGATAACCGCCGACCTCTACCCTTACGATAAGGCGGCCACAGGTCCGCTGATCTCCATCGCCAGGAATTCCGGCTGGTCGATCTTTCGCCTTCCCGAAGACCTCGAGCCCTTCGCCCGCCTGCGGCAGGAAATGGCCGCGGAGGGCCTCTCCGAGGAAGAGAGAGGCAGACTCAAGGACCAGTATGTCGCCGAGTTGGCCAAGGCCCTGAACGAGAAGACAAAAAGGGACGCGATCAGGCAATCCGTGCTTGTGGGGACGCCCACCGACCCGAGCCCGGTCGCGGTCTCGGGTTGGGACAGCTATGCCGTCGTCGCCGCCCAAAAAAACACGTCCCTCATCGGAAAGATATTCTCGGACCTGGCCGAGGAGCAAAAGAGGGATCCGTTCGACCTCGCCGCCGAGCTCGTCATCGCTGAGCCCGACCTTTACCTTTCCTGCGGGGCGCTGTCCGAGGACGACATGAAGGAGGCGATGCGGAATGACTGGCTGTCCTTCTCGAGCGATGGAGGCGCCGCGCCCGCTCTCGACGAAACGACCCGGCAGCGGCCGGGGCATCCGCGAAGCTTCGGCAGTCAGGCCCGGGTGCTCCGCAAATATGTCCGGGAGGAAGCGGTCATGACGCTAGAGCAGGCGGTCCGCAAAATGACGTCTCTTCCGGCGCAGTTCCTGAAGCTCAAGAAGAGAGGCCTCCTGGCCGAGGGGTTCAAAGCCGATATCGCCGTCTTCAACCCCGATACGGTCCGCGACACCGCCACGTACGCGACGCCTTTGATGTACAGTACCGGCGTTGAGAGCGTGATCCTCAATGGAAAAGTGAGCGTCGAAGGGGGAAGATTCAACGGCTCCCTGAACGGCCGACTCCTCCTGCTGACCGAGAATAAATAAGCCGGTATCTTCGCTTCTTCGAAGACGTCGGTTGGGAATGGGGTTCTGATCCTGTTTTCACGAGAGTCCGGAGCCTCCCGGGGTGTCCGGGCGACTCGGGACGGCGCCGTTTTATCGGCCGGCTTCCCCCAATCCTATCGATTGATCCCGCGGCTCGGGGATAATGAAGCTGAACCGGCTTCCCTTGTCAAGTCCGGCGCTTTCCACCCAGATCCGGCCCCCGTGCAACTCCACGATTTGCTTGCAGAGACTCAGGCCCAGCCCGACTCCGGGAGTTTTATCTTTGGTCCCGCTTTTCACCTGGAAGAACGGCTCAAAGACCTTTTCATGATTGGAGGGCTCGATCCCGATCCCGGTGTCCGCGACACTCACGACGACGCCGGCTCCATCCCCCTTAGCCTCGAGAGTAATTGCTCCCCCGTCCGGCGTAAACTTGGTGGAGTTCGACAACAAGTTGAAAAGCACCTGTTTCAGCCTCCGCTCATCCGCCCAAAGACGCTTCTCCTTGACTTCTTCACTCAGCCGGAGCGTCAACTGGATGCCGCGTGTCGAGCACTTCTCCCTGATCATGACCAGGGAGGACTCCAGCAAATCTTTCAGCGCACACGACGAATACTCTAGCTCCACCCGGCCCGCCTCGACCTTGGCCAGGTCGAGGACGTCATTGATCAGGGCCAGGAGGTGTCTTCCGCTCTCCAGAATGTCCTTCGCGTATTCCGTTTGCTTCTCGTTGAGCGGCCCGAAAAATTTTTCCTCCAGGATCTGAGAGAATCCGATGATGGCATTCAGGGGGGTACGCAGTTCGTGCGACATGCTGGCCAGAAATTCGCTCTTGGCACGGCTGGCGGCCTCGGCTCCGTCCTTGGCTTTTTGCAGTTCTTCCGCCCGGTTCTGCAGGCTCTGGTTCAATTGCTTTAATTCCGACCTGGCTCTTTCCAGATTGTCCACCATAACGTTGAACGACCTGGCCAGATACCCCACCTCGTCTTCATAGAAAACGGGGGCCCGTTTGGAGAAGTCCCCCCGCGACATTCCTCTGACCGTATCCGTTACCCGGTTTAAGGGCCGAATAATCATGGCGCTGACGCCGAAGGCCAAAGCGATTCCCAGAACGATGATGGCCAGGCTGATGAGGGCTGAGGTCTTCCTGGTGACATTGATTTTCAAATCGACCTCGGCAAGCGAGAGTCCGAGGAAGAGGTCTCCCACCCGTTCCGAAGTCCCGCCCTGGTTGAATACGACGGGGCTCATGACGCAGTAGACCCGGGTTATTGGAGAAACAAACGGCCGTTCTTGGGATCGACCGAACTCGGACTTTTCAGCCGTTTCGGGACTGAATGTCGCAATCATCCGTCCGGCCCGATCCCTGACCAGGAGAAAAGCCAGGTCCGGGTTCTGTCTGGCCCCCAGAACGATTTCTTCGACGCTCTCCGGATCGTTAAAAAAGAGGGCCGGGCTGGCGCCGAACGCCGCCATCTGGGCAATGCTTTTCGCTTTGTTCAAGGTCGTCGCGTAGGCTTCCTGTTTGAGCCGCAAGGGAAAATAGAAAAAAGCAAAAAGGGATATCAGGCCGAACAAAACGGTGACGGCCAGGATGAGCTTGGTCCGGATGGGCAGGGAGAAGAAGCGATACAGCGGACTCATCTTTTCTCCCCGTCGTCGGTCCCGACGATTGTCACGAGATTCAGCAGCTTGGAGCTGAAGTCGCAACCCTCGGCCGTCGCCGCCGTCAGATTGATAAGGACTTGAGGTTTTCCGCCCGCGGAATCCACGGAGACGGATAGATCCGAACGCGAATAGTCCGGGACGCCGGTCAGCGTCAAGATCTTGCGGGCCCGGCTGATCGTGGATATGGTTTTGATGTCAAAGGCACGGAGCGGCGGGACATAAAGGATATTCAACCCATTTGTTTCGATCGCCTTGTCCAGGGGCTTGCTCTTCTCCAGGTCGATCATCACTATCCGAACGGGAAGTCCTGATAATTGATTTCCTGGAATCCGATGTAACAAATCCCGAAAAGTTTCGGCGGCATCGACGGAGGCCCTATGATGGCTCTGATAGACGATCCCGAACACGATCTCTCCGTTGGCCCGGGAGTGGAGGTTTCGGTCAAAAATGAGAATCTTGGAGAACAGATCGAACTGCACCTCCACCGGGACACGAACATCCTGGGCCCGGAGAGACGAGGCCCGGCCGGCAAACAGAAGGAGGATGATCAGTCCCCACTTTCGACGGCAGGCATTCTTGGTCATTTCTAGAAAACAAAATCCAAGCGCAGAGAGACCTCTCTTCCATTTTGCCTGAGGGCCGGCTGAATATGCTCGGGCCCGCCCGGATGGCTGTAGTGTGTATCAAAAAGATTCCGCACCTGAAGACTCAGGCTGAAGTGGTCGGCGAGGCGAAGGGAAGTTAAGGTCAGGTGGGTCAGAAAAAACGGTTCCGTCCTTGTCCCGTATACGGTGAGGCGCGCCGACTCGTACTGGAACAACGCCGAGGCATAAAAATACTTAAGGACGGGAAGTATCAATCCACCCTTCAGGAGGTGCACGGGAGAATTGGTCAGCCGGCTTCCGCTATCCTGATTTTTTGCATCCTGCCAAGAGTAGCTCAGATGCCCCCGGGCTTCTCCTCCCAACTGGGCCTGAAGGCCCAGCTCTATCCCCCAAGCGCGGATCCTTCCGATATTCTGGGCCTGCGTATGTTCATCGATCGGGTCCAACACCCAGTCAATCAAGTTTTTCATTCTGTAACTGTAAACCGATGCGAACCCAAACAGGTTTTTCTTCAGCCCCTGCTCCCAGCTCAGCTCCAGCGTCCGGATTTCCTCCGATTTAAGGTTAAGGTTCGGCTTCATTCCCGAATCCGGGTCGTCGACATAGATTTCATAGATCGACGGCTTACGAAAAGCCTCCCCATAAAGAAGCTTGACTGCGCTCGCGGCGAAGGGGTGATAGACGACTCCGAAACGGGGCGAGGTGCGGCCTCCGATATCAGAATATTGATCCCGCCGCACGCCCGCGGTGATGGACAGGTTCTTCTTGAGCTGGTATTCATCTTGGACGTACAGTGAATAGATGGAATACGGCCATTCTCCCTCGACAAAAACCGATTGATCGTCATAGTACTTGTATCTGGCCCGGAATTGACGTTGGTATTCTCCGCCGATGATGACCCGGTTGTTGACGTCCGTGTCCCAGCGGAACCTGATTTCGCTGCCGTACCACCGGCTGTCGGCAAAATCGATGGCCAGAGTGTCATAGGGATAGCGCCCTTCATCATAGTACTTGTTGTAATAGGCCCGAACGGTCAGGTTCTTGTCGATTCCATAATCATGGCCGTATTGAAATTCAAGCAGTCCCTCCGTGTCATAGGATTCGGCCCGGTCGTCATTGAAATGGATTTCATAATAGGCGGTAGGCACGCCTTTTCGGCGGGAGACCAGGGCTCCCTGGACCAGGAAGTCTCCGAACTCGACCGTCCCGCAAAGGCCGTGATTTTTGTCCCAATCCAATCCCCGGGAGACTCCATTGTTGGTCTCGGGTGTATCGTATTCGGGAAAATAGAGGTCCTGGCCGAGGACATCCGTGATCTGGCCTGAGAATAGACAATCCAGGCCGTTCTTGAATTTTTTGCCGAAGATGACAGCGGCGTTCTTTCGCCCGTAGCTCCCAATCTCACCGGAGACAAGCAACCCGTCCACATCGACCCCCCTCTTGGTGATGATATTGATGACGGCAAAGACCGCGCCTGTTCCATAGAGGGCCGAACCCGGGCCCCGGATGATCTCGATCCGGTCAATGATCCTCAGGTCAAGCTGATAATCCGTCCCCCCGGGAGCCGACCCATACACACCATCGTTGATCGTGTTGCCGTTCAGCATCAGCAGGATTCGGTTATTGTAGTCCGCGGGCCGGCCGAGACCGCGAGTCCCGAGGAAAGCGTAGTCGCGATCATACCTCGTATAGAAGCCGGGAACACTGGCCATCATCTCATCAATTGTACGGAAACCGAAGCGCTCGATATCTTCCGCCGTGATCATTGTGACGGAAGCGGGTATATTCATGAAGTATTGCGCGTATTTTGAAGCCGTGTTGATCTGGGTGCGTAGCATTTTTTCAAGAGACGTTTCATCCTCCGGCTTGTCCTGGCCGGCGGCGAGCGCGGTCCCGGCTAAACCAAAGGTCCCAAACAAAAAGAGAACCCCGATAATAAAAACCCAATGGATTGGGTAGGCCGTCTTCATCGCCGTCCTCCCGGCCGCAGGGATCTCTTTTTTTGGATCCTCGGGCCGATTGCTTAGTCGAAATCCCACTGTATCCGCGGTTACGTTCCGACTATGGCCGATTATCGGCCACGACCCTATACCTGTAAATCACCCTTTAGGATGTATCCCGAGATGATTTTTGGAATCCCCGAATAATCTCAAAAGATGAGCACCTGCCCTCTCCCTGCGCATGTCCCGGCCAGGGCGCTATTTTTGGCTGCGCCGTTCCCGGAGCATCCGCTCACCTTTCGGGATGAGGAAGTACGAAGAAAGACTTTTTCGTGACTTCGAATTAGGGCCGTTTTCTACGACCGGGGATGGCTCTTGTGGTAGACGTCCATGAGCTGGCCCAGGTTGAGGTGGGTGTACTTCTGGGTCGTGGCCAGGCTCTCGTGGCCCAGGAGCTCCTGGATGACCCGCAGGTCGGCCCCCCGGCCGAGGAGATGCGAGGCGAAAGAATGGCGCAGCGAGTGGGGGCTGATCCTTCTCTTAATAGCCGTCAGCCGGATGTACTTGTCCACGATCCTCTCCACTGACCGGGAGGTGATGCGCCGGCCCTGGTAGTTGAGGAAAAAGGCGGTCTCGCCGACCCTGTCCTTGGCGAGCTCCGGCCTGACCCCCAGGTAGGCCTCCAGATGCTCACAGGCCACCCGGCCGAATGGGACGAGCCGTTCTTTCTTCCCCTTGCCCCGCACCCGGATCAGCCGCTCCCGCAGGCTGGCGTCCTCCAGGTTGATGCCGACGAGCTCGCTCACCCGGATGCCGCTCGCGTAAAGCAGCTCGAGGATGGCCCTGTCTCTCAATTCGAGCGGCTTCCCGGAATCCGGGACCTCGAGGAAGCCGGCCATCTCCTGCTCGGAGAGAAAGGAGGGGACGTGTATTTCCTGCTTGGGTGTGGCGACCATCTTGGCTGGGTTCTCGGCGATCCACTTCTTCTTGACGCCGAACCTGAAGAAGGAGCGGATGGCGGCGAGTTTCCGCGCCGACGAGCTTTTCTTGAGCTTCCGCTCGTGGAGCTGGGCCATGAACCCGCGGATCAGGACATTGTCGATTTTTCGCAGGGACGATCCCCTCTCCTCGACATAAGCGATGAATTGCCTCAAATCGCGCCTGTAGCCCGCGATGGTGTGGGCCGAGGCGTTGCGCTCGTAGCGCAGGTAATCGAGGAACTCGCTAAGCTCGAGCTTCATCCTTTCCGCCCCCCTCCGGCTTCTCCTCGGCCTTCTCCGGCTCCTTGAAACCGCATTTCTCGTCCCGGCAGTAGACCGTTATCCCCGTCTTCCGGACCTTGCGGAGGACGACCGGCTTCCCGCACTTCGGGCAGGGACGATTCAAGGGCTCGTCCCAGCTCGCGAACCGGCACTTCGGGAAGTGGCTGCACCCGTAGAACACTTTTCCCCGCTTGGTCTTGCGCTCGAGGATCATCCCTCCGCAGCCGAGCGGGCAGGCGATCCCGGTCTCCCTTTTCTCCGCCGCCGTCTTCTTGATGTACCGGCACTTGGGGTAGGTGGAGCAGGCGACGAAAAAGCCGTATCGCCCTCTTTTCTGAACGAGAGGGGCGCCGCAGACGGGGCAGGCCTCTTCCAGGGTTTTCGTCTCCGGTTTCCTCAGGCTCTCCTTGAAGGTGCATTCCGGAAAACCCGAGCAGGCCTTGAAGCGGCCAAAACGCCCGTCGCGGATGACCAGGTCCTTCCCGCAGCGGGGGCACTTTTCCTCGATCGGGATCCCCTTGCCTTTGACGCTCTCGCTTTCGCCCGCTTTGCCCAGGTCGGCGGCGAGGAGAGCATAGTATTGACTCAGGTATTCGAGCCAGTCCTTCTCGCCCTCTCCGATTTTGTCGAGCTCCTCCTCCATCCGCGCCGTGAACTTGACTTCCATCAGGTCGGAGAAATGGGCGACCAGGAAATCGGTCACGTACATCCCCAGGTCGGTGGGCAGGAACTTGCCCTTTTCCTTGATCACATACGTCCGGTCCTGGAGGGTGGAGATGATCGGCGCGTAAGTGCTCGGCCGGCCGATACCCTTAGCTTCGAGCTCCTTGACCAGGCTGCCTTCGGTATAGCGGGGCGGCGGCTGGGTGAAGTTCTGCTTGGACTCGATGTCCAGGACGCGCAGCGTTTCTCCCTTCAGGGCTTTGGGCAGCGTTTCGGTCTCCTTGTTAAGGTTCGGGTAGAGGGCGTAGTAGCCGTCGAAGCGGACGACTTCGCCCTTGGCTTTGAACTGACACCTCCCCGCCTGGATCGTGAATTCCGTTTCCTCCACCACGGCCGGGCTCATCTGGGAGGCGATGAAGCGGTTCCAGATCAGGGTGTAGAGTTCGTGCTCGTCTTTCTTCAGGTAAGGCCTGACTGCTTCGGGCGCCAGGTCCGGCGAAGTCGGCCGGATGGCCTCGTGGGCGTCCTGGGCTTTCCTCTTGTTTTTGAAAACATGGGCGTGGGGGGGCACATAATCCTTAGAAAAGGCCGTTTCGATGTACTCCCTGGACCAGGCCAGGGCGCCCTCCGAGATGCGGACCGAATCGGTCCGCATGTAGGTGATCAGGCCGACCAGCCCGCGCTCGCCGATGGGCAATCCCTCATAGAGCTTCTGGGCGACGGCCATCGTCTTCCTGACCGGAAACTGAAGCAGCCGGTACCCGTCCTGCTGGAGGGTACTCGTGATATAAGGGGGACCCGGATGGCGCTTCTTCTCCTGGATCTTGACGTCCTCGAGGAGGAAGGGGACCTGCTTGAGCTCAGCGACGACCGTTTGGGCCGCGGCGCCGTCGGCGATCTTGGTTTTCTTCCCGTCCATCTTGACCAGGCTGGCCTTGAACGGCGGCGGCTCCGAGGCCTCGAGCTGAGCCGCGATCGTCCAATACTCCTCGGAGACAAAGGCACGGATCTCCTTCTCCCGCTCGCAGATCAGGCGCAGGGCGATGGACTGGACGCGGCCGGCGCTCAGCCCCTTGCCGATCTTCCGCCAGAGCAGCGGGCTGATGAGGTAGCCCACCAGGCGGTCGAGGATGCGGCGGGCCTGTTGAGCCCGTATCTTGTCCTGGTCGATCGCTCCCTGGTGCTCGAAGGCCTCCTCGACGGCCTTCTTGGTGATCTCGTTCAGAAGGACCCGCCGGATGTTGGGGTTGCTTTCCTCGAGCAGCGCGCTCAGGTGCCAGCAGATGGCCTCTCCCTCGCGGTCGGGGTCGGCCGCCAGGATGACGGCTGCCGCCTCCTTGGCCGCCTTCTGGAGCTCGGCCACGGTTTTCTTTCGCTCGGGGATGACGACGTAGTGGGGCGCGAAGTCGTGTTTGACGTCAACCCCCAGAGTGCTCTTGGGCAGGTCCCGGATATGTCCCATCGATGCTTTAACCAGATAACTCGGTCCCAAGTAGCGGTTGATGGTCTGGGCCTTGGCCGGCGATTCAACGATGACGAGAGCTTTCTGCATCTACGGACTCCTCTGAAAGAGCTTCCCCGGCGCCTGGCGGACCAGGCCCTTGAGCTCCAAGTTGAGCAGGACGCCGAGCAATTCGGATACGGAGGCGTCGACCGCCTCGACGAGATCATCGATGTGGACGGGCGTCTCGACGCTCAACCGGTCGAAGACCTTTTTTTCATCCGGACTCAGCGTTGGCATCTTTTTCTTTTCCGTCTCCCGATGGGAAAGGAACCTTTCCCGAAGGGGCGACGGCAATTCTTCTACCACATCTTCCCATGTTTCGACAAGCTTGGCCCCCGATTTAATCAGCCAGTTCGTCCCCCGGCTGAGGTCCGAGGACGGGCTTCCCGGGACGGCCATGACGTCCCGGTTCTGCTCCAGGGACAGGCGCGCCGTGATGAGGGAACCGCTCTGGCGGGTGGCCTCGACGACCACCGTGGCCAGGGAGAGGCCGCTGATAATCCTGTTCCGGAGCGGGAAATGGAAAGGCAGGGGCGGCGCCTCGGGCGCGAACTCCGTGATGACGGCGCCCGTCTCCGCGACCTTCCGGAAAAGGCCCTTGTTTTCCTGGGGATAGATATCGTCGAGCCCGGAGCCCAGGACCGCCACGGTCCGGCCGGACTCGAGGGCGCCCCAGTGGGCGATGGAATCGATGCCCCTGGCCAGGCCGCTGACGACGACCAGCCCGGAGGCCGCAAGGTCTCTGGCCAGTCTCTCGGCGGCCGCCCGGCCGGCTGGGGTGGGACGGCGGGCACCGACGACGGCGACGGCGGGCTCGTATAGCGCGTCCGGGCATCCGGCCCCATAGAGGACGAACGGAGGGTCGAAGATCTCGCGCAGGATGGCCGGGTAGGCCGGTTCCTCGAGGGTGACCAGGAAATACCCTTCCTTGTCGAGCCAGGCGAGAGTCTTCGCGGCGCGCTCGATCGTCCGCGGCGAGGTCAGCGCCGCCGCCTCCGCCGCCGAGGCCCCCACGGCCTCCAGCTTTTTCGAAGAGGCCCGAAAAATTTCCTCCAGGTCGGGGAAATGGGCTGTCATTTTCTGGGCGGTTACCAGGCGGTCGGCCAGGACAAGGTTCAAGGCCACCCAGAGGGTTCTTCGTTTTTCGTCCATGGATCGCCGACGGATCTCTCTTTGGTTACATAAAAGGTCATGAGGCCTTCGGCCCAGCCTCCGGCCCTATGGCCGGGCTCTCAGTCGCCTGCTCCTCTCTATCCTGGACGTTCAGGCAGGAATGATTTTTCTCACATCTCCGCCACACAGTATCCTTCTCCCTGGATGGGAGAGGGCTGGGGAGAGGGTGGCCATAAAAAAACACTCCTTGCTCCCCAGGCAAGCGGAAGTTTTGGAGGACGAAACCGAACGATCAGCGGCAGAAGTGCGGCGGCAGCGCGAAAACGGGAAGGTCGGAATGGGAAATGACCTTCTCGGTCGTGCTGCCCAGGAAAAACCGGCCCAGTCCCCGGGCGCACGTGGCCATGACGATGAGGTCGAAGCCGCGCTCGCGGGAGTACTCGTCGATCCCGGCGGCCGCCGTCACCGCGCGGGTCACGTCCTTCGAAACCGTGATCCCCTTCCGGGCCTGATGCGCCCGCTTCTGGAAACGGGCCAGGGCGGTATCGAACATATGATCGACCATCCGGAACTCGTGCCCGTGCAGCTCGAGCACATAGAGGAAAGTCAGGGAGGCGTCGAAGGCTTTGGCCAGATCCCAGGCGTATTCCCTCTCCAGGTCCTCTTCCTTGGTGAAATCGGTCGGCACCAGAATCTTTTTAATCCCCGCAGGCCGCTTGCCCTTCTTCGTCATCAGCACGGGCACCGGGGAGTGCCGGAGGACATGGTTGGCGACGCTCCCAATGAGAACGCGCTCGATCATGGACTGGCCCTTCCTGCCCATGACGATGAGGTCCGCTTTTTCCTTCTCGGCGGTCTCGACGATCTT
>Ga0102851_10001411_pt1 | contig 13698 bp, 13 predicted proteins | sample Mud3Dept3metaG_FD_79558 | JGI IMG/M metagenome (GOLD analysis project Ga0102851, IMG submission 79558) | Freshwater wetland microbial communities from Ohio, USA, analyzing the effect of biotic and abiotic controls - Mud 3 Core 4 Depth 3... | ecosystem: Environmental > Aquatic > Freshwater >... | reverse complement strand
GTTGCGGGTGCTGGCGGCGATGGTCCGTGCCGGCAAGCCGCTGTCGGAGCTGGCGGCGTGCATGCGCGTGTTCCCCCAGGTGCTCCAGAACGTCCGGGTCAGCCGCAAGGAGGATCTGGCCGCGCTGCCCGCCGTGCAGCGGGAGATCCAGAGCGCCGAGGCAGCCCTGGAAGGTCGCGGACGAGTGCTGGTACGCTACTCGGGAACGGAGCCGCTGGCGCGCGTCATGATCGAGGGTCCCGACGAGGGCAGGATCCGTGCGCTGGCGGCGAATATCGTCGCGGCGATCCAGGCGGCGATTGGATGATAAGGAGTCGAGCCGTCAATTGGTCGAGTGGTCAATTGGGACGAACGCGGGGGCGATGCGGCGGTCCGGCCGAGTTGACCAATGGACGGATTGACCGGTCGACGCCATCAAGCGCGGTGCACCGAGAACCGGGGTGACGTTATGACGACGCTCGTGGTCGGGTTGGATGCGCTCGCCGCGCTGCGCGATGCCGGGGGCGCGCGCGATCCGGACCCGGTGGTGGCGGCGGCTCTGGCGGAGCTGGCGGGGGCCGGAGGCGTCCGCGTCACCTGCGGGAGAGAGCGCGGAGGAATTCGGGAGCGCGATGTTCGGGTGCTGCGGGAGGTCGTCCGGACCGCCCTGCTGCTGCGCATGCCGCCGCTGGACGAGTACCTGAAGCTGGCGCTGGCGGTTCGCCCCGATGTGGTGACGCTGATTCCGGGGGAGCGTGAGGGGCTGGGCGCCGAGCGCGGATTGGACGTGGAAGACCGCCGACCGGAGCTCCTCCCGTTCATCGAGCCCCTCGCGGGGAGCGGCATCCTGGTCGGCATCCTGGTGGATCCCTTGCCGAACCAGGTGAAGGCGGCGCAACGTGCGGGGGCCGGGGCCGTTCTCCTGCATACCGGGCGATTCTGCTGGGCCGCCAACGACGCCAGCCGGACCGTGGAGTTCGAGGCGCTCACGAATGCCGTCAAGACGGCTCACCGGCTGGGCCTCGTGGTGCACGCGGGGGGCGGCCTCGCCTATCACAGCGCGGCGACCGTCGCGGAGCTCGCCGAAGTCACCGCGGTGGACCTTGGCCACAGCCTGATCGCCCGCGCGGCCCTGGTCGGCATGGGCGAGGCCGTGCGGGAGTTGCGGCTGCTCGTGCAGTCTGGTGTCGGCCGATGATCCTCGGGCTCGGCACCGACCTGGTGGCCATCGCTCGCGTGGAAGCACTCCTGTCCCGACACGGCGAGCGGTTCCTGAGCCGGGTTTTCACGCCGACGGAGCGGGCCGAGTGTCTGCGGCGGGCGCGCCCGGCGATGCACTTGGCGGCGCGCCTGGCCGCCAAGGAGGCCGCCATGAAGGCGCTTGGCACCGGGTGGAGTTTAGGGGTGCGTTGGCTGGATGTGGAGGTGCACTCCAGAGGCGACACGCCTCCGAGCCTCCATCTGGACGGAGTCGCCAGAACTCGGGCGGACGCTCGGGGCATTCGGCAAACCCTGGTGAGTCTGTCGCACGACGGAGGCTACGCGTTGGCCGTGGTCATGGCGACCGACGGCCGATAGGCACCCGGCACGAATGGGGTCCATCACGAGAGGCGCGTCGGACAATAGCGGCCGCCGACCCGAGGTCGTATGATCCGAGTTGCCACTGCGTCGGAGATGCAGGAACTGGATGGCCGGGCCGCCGCCGAGTGCGGCATCCCGTCGCTTCTCCTCATGGAGAACGCGGGTGCGGAGACCGTCCGCGAGTTGCTGGCGGGTTTCCCGGAGCCGGCCCGGTCCGGCGTCCTGGTGCTGTGCGGGCGCGGCAACAACGGCGGGGACGGCTTTGTGATCGCGCGGCGGTTGCTGGGCCGCGGGGTCCCCGTCCGCACGATGCTGCTGGCTCGGCGCGAGGAGGTACGGGGGGACGCCCGGACCAACCTGGATATCCTGGGGAAGCTGGGCGCCGGCCCGGTCGAAATAGGCGCGGGGGGCGATCTATCGGTCGTGCAGGACGCGATCGGGTCAGCCGGCCTGGTGGTGGACGCGCTCTTGGGGACGGGGGCACGGGGTCCCGCCCGCGGCCTAATGGCTGCCGCGATCGAATGTCTGAACCGGTCGGGGCGGCCTGTGGTATCCGTGGACATCCCCTCCGGCCTGGGCGCGGACCAGCCCGAGCCGCCGGGGCCCGCCGTCCGCGCCGCGCTGACGGTGGCCTTCGCGCTTCCGAAGCGCAGCCTGGTGCTCTTCCCGGCCGCAGAATACGCCGGCGCGGTGCGCGTGGTGGACATTGGTATTCCGCGCAGGCTCTGGGCCGATGCCCCGATGGACGTGGGACTGCTGGAGGCGGCCGACGTGGCGGCGGCCTTCCCGGCTCGGGCGGCGGCGGCGCACAAAGGCACCTTCGGGCACGCTTTGGTCATCGCTGGATCGGCGGGGAAGACGGGCGCGGCGGCCCTGGCCGCCCTCGGGGCCCTGCGGGTGGGAGCCGGCTTGGTGACCCTGGCCGTCCCGGCTAGCCTTCATGACATCGTGGAAACCAAGCTGACCGAGACCATGACCGTGCCCGTGCCGGAGACCGAGGGGCGGACCATCGCCCGGGAAGCTCTGAATGCACTCCTCGACTTGGCGCAAGGAAAGGACGCAGTCGCCATCGGTCCCGGGTTGGGGACGCACCCCTCGACGCAGGCCCTCGTGCGGGAGCTCGTGACGCGACTTCCGATGCCGCTGGTGGTGGACGCGGACGGCATCAACGCCCTGGCCGGGGCCCACGACTGCCTGCGCCGCGCCACCGGTCCCCGCGTCCTGACGCCCCATCCGGGGGAGTGCTCTCGGCTGCTCGGCCTCCCTTCCGACGTGGTGTTGCGGGACCGAATTCCGCTCGTGCAGAGGACGGTTGCCGATCTCCGTCTCACCCTGGTTCTCAAGATGGCCCGGACACTCGTGGGGCATCCCGCGCGCGGGGTCGCCATCGTGCCGACGGGGAATCCGGGAATGGGGACGGGAGGCACGGGCGACGTCTTGACGGGCCTGATCGCAGGCATGATCGCCCGGGGGGTCGAGCCGCTGCTGGCGGCGCGCGCGGGAGCCTACGTTCACGGTCTGGCGGGCGACCTTGCGGCCGAAGGGCTCGGGCAGGAGGCGATGGTCGCCGGCGATCTGCTGGACCGGGTTCCCGAAGCCATCCGGCGCGTGAAGGCGGGCAGTGGGGAAGGGGATTCGGCGAATGGGCAATTGGGCGATTGGGGAATCGCGCGGCTCCTGGAGACGTGTCCCTGATGCTCACGGCGTCCCGTGGGCGGGCCGCCACGCGCTTACACCATGACGGTTCTGACGTTGACGGATTGCGAGTGGTCCTGGGAGTCGCCGTCGCCCGAGGAGAGCCTGCGAGCCGGGGAGGCGTTGGGGCGCCTGTTGCGACCCGGCGATCTGGTGGCTCTGTTCGGGGAACTGGGCAGCGGGAAGACGCTGTTCGTGCGCGGCGTGGCGGCAGGTCTGGGTTGCCCTCCGGGGGATGTACACAGCCCGAGCTTCACGCTCGTGAACGAGTACGCCTGCGCGCATGCCGATACGCCGTGGCGCATGGCCCACATCGATCTCTATCGAATGCGATCGACGGACGAGGTGCCGGGCATCGGGTGGGACGAGTACGTGAGTCCCCGCTACGTGGTCGCCGTGGAGTGGGCGGAGCGCGCGTTGGGCTACCTGCCGCAGGACCACCTGCGCGTTCGCCTGGAGGCTCGGGGAGCCGATCGACGGCGGATCTGTGCGCAGGCGACGGGTCCTCGATCCGCCCGGATCCTGCGGGACTGGGTCACGACATTGGGCGTGCGGCTGGATGCAGTATAGGCGGACGCCGTCTCTCTTTCCATCGGGGTTGCCTTCGTGGGGCCCCTGACGAGGTCGAGCCATGACGATCGTGGCGATTTCCCGGGAAATGGGGAGTGGTGGGTACGAGGTCGCGGCGGCCGTCGCCAAGGTGTTGGGCTTTCAATACGTGGATCGCGAAATCCTGCTCCACGCCGCTCGGGTCCACGACGTATCGGAGGAGAAGATCACCGACGTGGCCGACCGGCACCTGTCGCTGTGGGAGCGTTTTGACGAGGAGAAGCGCCGGTACTTGACGTTCATCGAGGCCGCGTACTATGCCTTTGCCGAAAAGGGCAGCCTGGTCACGGCGGGGCGGGGCGGCCCGTTCTTTCTCCGCAACGTGAGCCACGCGATGCGGGTGCGCATCATTGCCCCCTTTGACGTGCGGGTGCGCCGCGTCATGGCGCGGGAGAACATCGACCACAAGACGGCGACCGGTAAGGTGCGGAATTATGACCGCGAAATGGTCGGCCGCATCGATTACCTCTTCGGGCTGGACTGGACGCTCCCCGAGAATTACGACCTGGTGATCAACACGGAGTCGGACGCCTGGGAATTCTACACCGATCTGCTGGTGTCGGCGGCCCGCCACCCGCGCTTCCAGCCGACCGAAGAGTCGGTGCAGCGCGTCCGGGACCTCAGTCTCGGCGCCCGGGTGCGGGCGGCCATCGCCCAGGATCCGCTGACGAAGAACATCAATGTCGAGGTGGCAGTACACCAGGGCCGGGTGGCGCTGAAGGGGGTCGTCTTCAGTCCCGCCATGATGGACGCCGCGGCCAACGTGGCGCGGCAAGTCCCCGGCGTCGCGCAGGTCTCCTGCGAGGCCGTGGAGATCCCGCGGGTCTATCCCGGGCCGATCATGTGACGACTGCAGGCTGCTGAAAAAGGCCCATCTGCAGCGTTGGCGCGCTCGCGCGGCGCTGCGGCGTACGGACTAAGTACGCCTCGCACTGCGCATCGCGCTCCGCCTTGCATCTGGACCTTTTTGAGCAGCCTGTGACGACCGAGTTTTTCGGCAACGTGCTAACCCTGAGCGGTCAGCGATGAGCGATCAGTCACTTACGCGGGACCCTTGCGCTGACTGCTGACAGCTGAAAGCTGTCGGCTGCCGTTTCCGGAGACGCACCTGAATAACACCAGGCATCTCGCCGCGTATTACTTCTTCTACTTCGTTGCCGTCGGCGTCCTCGAACCATACCTGACCCCCCTGTGGCGGGAGTTCGGCCTCTCGTCCGCCGAGATCGGCGTGCTCAACTCCATCATGCCGGCGGTGGCCACGGTCGCGCCGTTTCTCTGGACCGCGTACGCGGACGCGACCCGCAGGAGCGACCGGATCTTCCTTTGGACCACCTGGCTGTCCGCACTGACGGCGCTCGTGCTTCCCAACGCGCAGCGCTTCATCCCGGCCGCACTCGGCATCTTCTGCTTGGCGATCGTCCGGACACCGCTCATTCCCTTTGCCAACAGCATGACCTTCCGCGCGCTCCGGGATCGCCCGCAGCGGTACGCCGGCGTCCGGCTGTGGGGAACGGTCGGGTACATCGGCGCGGCCGTGGGGGCGGGCGCCGTCATGGACCGACTCGGCTTGCGGGCAGGTATGTACGGGGTCGCCGTAGCCATGCTGGCCTGCGGCGCGGTGGCATGGGCAGGGCGGAGCCGGGACCGGGTCCGGCTGGCCCCAGTCGGTTGGCGGGAGATTCTGGAAGCAACGCGGGATCGACGTTTTCTGGTGCTCGTGGCGGCCACGGGCTTGGCTTGGGTGAGCTACGGACCCTATGGAACGTTCTATACGATCCATCTGGAGCATTTGGGGTTCTCCCGGGCGTTCGCCGGGACGGCCTGGGCGGCGGCAGCGGGGAGCGAGCTCGTTGTGATGCTCCTCTGGCCGCGCATGTGCGGTTGGGCCGAGCCGCGCACCTGGCTAATCGTCGGGTTGACCGCGAATCCGGTCCGCTGGCTGCTCTCCAGCATCGCGCACGACCCCGTGTTCCTGCTGGTCATCCAGCTCACGCACGCGTTGAGCTTTGGAGTCTTTTATCTGGCTGCCGTGCAGACCGTGGAAAGCCTCGTGCCCGATGGCCTTCGGACCACCGCCCAAGGAGTGTTTGCCTCGGTGACGTTCGGCGTCGGCGGCCTCGTCGGCAACGGCTTGGGAGGGCTGCTGTACGAAGCCATCGGCATGACGGCACTCTACATTGCCGCCGGCATCGTGTCCGCCTGGGGGACGTTCCTGTATGTTGTGGGCACGCCTCGCGACGAACAGGGGACTCGCTCGCTTTCCGTGAAGGCGAGCCGCGGAGACCGGCAATGAGATCGGCATCGAGACTCCTCTGGCTCCTTTTTGCGGTGAATCTCTTCAACTATATCGATCGCCAGATCCTCTTTTCGGTGTTCCCGGCGGTCAAGGCCGACCTGCACCTCTCGGACACCCAGCTGGGGTTGTTGGCCTCGGCCTTCATGTGGGTATACCTGTCGGTGGCGCCGGTCTTCGGCGTGCTGGCGGATCGCCGGTCTCGGCCGCGACTGATGGGACTGGGCGTGGGGACCTGGAGCCTTGCCACGGCCCTCTCCGGAATGGTCCGCAGCTACGGGCAGCTCCTCTTCGGCCGCGCGCTGGTCGGGGTTGGCGAGGCCAGCTACGGGTCGGTGGCTCCGGCCATGCTGTCGGATGCGTTCGAGCCCGCCCACCGCGGTCGAGCCCTGGCGGTGTTCTCCATGGCCATTCCCGTGGGGAGCGCGCTTGGCTACCTGCTCGGGGGCTTGTTCGAGCAGGCGTTTGGCTGGCGCGCGGCCTTCTTCATCGTGGGGATCCCGGGGATGTGGCTGGCCTGGACCGTGGGGCGCTTGTCGGACGTGGCCCGCGGCGGGACCGGCCAAGCGGCGCTGACGCCGCGACCGGCGGCGGTGCCCCGGCTGGCGGATTACCTCGAACTGCTCAAGACCAAGAGCTACCTGTTGAACTGCCTGGCGATGACGGGCATGACGTTTGCCGTCGGCGGGTTGGCGGCCTGGGTCCCGACCTATCTCGTACGGGTCCGCGGGATGGGGCTGGCGGAGGCCAATCTGGTCTTCGGCCTCCTTACCTTGGTGAGTGGCCTCGGCGGGACCATGGCAGGAGGGTGGTTGGGCGACCGACTGCTGCCGCGGTTGCCGACGGCCTACTTTTTGGTCTCCGGTGTGGGGCTGGTCCTGAGTGTGCCCTGCGCGGCGGCGGTGATCCTGCTGGACGATCGGACATGGGTCTTGGTTGCCATCTTCCTGGCGGAGGTCTTCATCTTCCTGAACACGGGGCCGCTCAACGCCATCGTCGCCAACGTCAGTCGGTCGGAAGTGCGCGCCACCGCCTACGCGGTGAACATCTTCGTCATCCACGCGCTGGGGGACGCGATCTCGCCCACGATCGTGGGCATGGTCTCCGACCGGATCGGGCTGTCCGCCGCGTTCTGGATCGCACCAGGCGCCCTCGCCCTCGCGGCGCTGTTCTGCTTCTGGGGCATGCGATCATATGCCGAGGATGCGCAGAGCGTGAAGGAGAAGACGGAATAGCAAGAGCTGGCAGGAGGCAGGTGGCAGCCGGCAGAAGACGGTCTAACTGTCTGGCACTGTTCCCGGTTCGCTGCCCGCTGCCTCCTGTCGTTTCACGGCAGGAGCACGACCTTCCCGAACACGGCGCGCTCTTCGAGAAGACGGTGGCCTTCCGCGCATTCTGCGAGAGGCAGGGTCCGGTCGATCACCGGGCGCAGGCGGCCGCGCGCGAGGTGTCCCGCGATCGTCAACATATCCGCCTTCGTTCCCAAGAACGCACCCAGGATCGAGATGGACTTCGAGAAGAGGTAGCGGATGTCCACGCTGCCCTCGTAACCCGCGCTCGCCCCGCAGGTGACGAGCCGCCCGCCAGACGCGATGTTCGGAACGAGCTTCTGCCACATGGCCCCGCCCACGTGCTCGAAGACCACGTCCACCCCGCGTTTGCGCGTGAGGCGGCGGATTTCCTGTCCGAGGTCCTGACGCGCGTAGTTGATCCCCTCGTCCGCTCCCAAGGCCTGAGCCTTGGCCAGTTTCTCGTCCGTGCCCGCCACCGCAATCACGCGCGCACCGAACAGCTTTGCGATCTGCACCGCGGCGGTGCCGACGCCGCTCCCGGCGCCCATCACGAGGACGTCCTCTCCGGCCGCCACACGCGCCTGACGCACGAGCATGTTCCACGCCGTCACGAACGTCACGGGGACCGCCGCCGCGCCCTGATAGTCGAGGTTGTCCGGTACGGGGATGCAATTGACCTCCGGCACGCAGACGAACTCGGCGCAGCCTCCGTCCATGGCATATCCCCCAATGATCTTGAAGGCACGACACAGATTGTCGTCGCCGCGGAGGCAGGCGGCGCACTGCCCGCAGGAGATACCGGGAGAGACGAGGATCCGCTGGCCCACGGCGACGCGGGAGCAGAGCGACCCCACCGCAGCCACCTCGCCCGCGATGTCGCACCCGCCGATCTTAGGCAGGGGAATGGTCATTCCCGGGAGGCCCTTGCGCAGCCACACGTCGAGGTGGTTCAGCGCCACCGCCTTCACGCGCAGCAGCACCTCCGTCGGTCGAGGCGTGGGATCGGGCACGTCCTCGTAGCGCAACACCTCGCATCCGCCGTGCTCGTGGAATCGAACGGCTTTCATGGAACCTCCTTTGCGTGAGGTGTTTGAGGAATCCTAACCGCACGGAAGGCCAGAGTCAAACACGTGGTTCATGGAGCACGTTACGCGCTGGCTTGTTGGAGGCTGCTCGTCTCGCAGAAGCGTCGCAGGAATTACTGTTGACTTTGGAGGCAGGGAAGGAGTACGTGTAATTATAAACAATACCAGCTCCAGGCGTTGTTGTTTGGGGGGAAACAGCCTTGAGCATGGTACCCGCCCTTCGCCTCGATAGGCCATCCTTCCGGTCTGCCGGGCTGGCAGCATCCGATGCCGGCAGGCTATGGCTTTTTAGCCAATCGGGCAACGCCGCCTTCATCCAACGCGAACGCTCGCCACGCACCTTCCTGAAAAGGCTACGACATCCGGGCCTTTCAGGGCTCTTCGGGCACACAAATGTCAGCAGGACCATTATCGATACCCGCGTACTAAACAGGGGAGGGCACGGGGTACAGATGAACAAGAGCGTGTACGTATCGTCGACCTACCAGGACCTCAAAGAGCACCGCGAAGCCGTGCACCGAGTACTCGCGAAAATGCGATACAACGTAAGAGCGATGGAGGACTATGTCGCAAGAGACAATCGAATGGTGGATCAAGTTCTGCGCGATGTGGCGGAGTGCGATATCTACCTTGGTATCTTCGCATGGCGATACGGGTATGTCCCGCCGCAGGGGAATCCGGCAGGGTTATCGGTCACCGAACTTGAATACCGCGAGGCCGAGGTGAAGCGGAAGCCGCGCCTTGTGTTCTTGGTGGATGCCGATGCGCCCTGGTCGCCGAAGTTCATGGACTCCAGGACAGGTGAGAACGAGCAAGGCGCGCGCATTGGACGTCTGCGTGAGAGATTGACAGAACGTATGTACAGTCCGTTCACTACCCCCGAAGATCTGGCGGTGCAGGCGGCCGCAGCGGTTCATCTGGCAGAGGTTGATGCGAAGGCTCAGGCGCTATCCAACGACCTCAGCAGTGCATCTTGTTTGACGATGAACAGCTCTGAAACACCTGAGATTATCACGAACATAAGGCGTGCGGTCACAGAGGACATCAAGGCAGATGTGATCAAGGTGAATCTGGGCACGGGTAAGTCATGGTGGTCGACGCGGCTTCACCTTCTTTCAGCCCTGTGTGCGGATTACACTGAGGTTCGGCAATTCCTTCTTGAAGCGGAAGGGTACCGTTTCCTCGGCATGTGCACGCCGTCGCGGGCGCGTCGCGCTCTGGCGCAGGCGTTCCCGGATGTTGAAGAAGCGTATCGTGAGAGCGTGCTTTCGCCCAAGGAAATGAGCTTCAACCCCGTTGAAGACGTAAGCTCCATCGTTGACCGGTTCAGCGCTGCGTTGGACAGACTGGGTGGAGAGCCGAAGGTAATGAAATGGGTTGAGCCGCACCTCATAGAGAACTGGCCCGGTGTAAGCAAGGACTGCATCGATCTGCCAGGTGGCGTTGTGACGAGTTCGCTTTTAGAGTCGGTGGTTCGGCGTCACACGCCCTTCGTGGTTCTCGTTCGGGACGGTATCGTCCAGGAGGTTGTGGATCGCGCCGCGTTAGCAACGCGGATGGCGATCGTCGCGCCGTAAGGGAAGAGCGCAATCTAACGACCCAGGGCCTAAAGAAGGAAGGGAGATTCTCGAGTATCGAAAACCACCCGACGATGTCTGCCCAACATCCGCTTCGACGCGGACCATCAACAGCGGCGGTGTGCGCCGCTGTTGGCGGCCGGTCACGCAGGCGTTCGCGTCCAGAGGTACTTCGATGTCCAAAGCTCTGCAGTCAATTGTCTACGCTACCGCCTCTGGCGGCACTACGCTTGATCAAGATAGCTTCGGCGGCAACCCTTTTGCGACGGCGCTCATCGAGCTGTCTTTGCGGCCCGACCTGAACCTTGCACAGTTACTCCCCGCGTTACGCCACCTAACCCACAAGAAGAGCGCGAAGCATCAGACACCGACCTGGGACGTTCTACCATCCATTCGCGACTGGTCCTTCCCATTGGCGGCCGGAACACGCCGCGAGCGGCGGATCGCGCTGGTTCTCATTGTTTCAGAATATGCCTCTGCGGCGCGCCTCATAGGGGCTGCGAACGACGAGCGGCGCGTTGCGTCTATGCTGGCGGGGCACGGCTTTTCTGTTATTCAAGGCGTCGCACCAGACGGGCAATCGCTGGTGCAAGCACTTCGGTCATTTGCGATCAAGTCCAAGAGCTTCGATGTCGCACTGATCTATTCAACCGGGCACGGCGTCGAACTCGGAGGCCAGGTCTTCCTCCTCCCCGGGACATATCCCCTACAGCACGGATATCGCGCCTCCGAACTGCGTAAATACGGCATTCCAGCCAGGCAAATCGCCGCCGCGTGCAAGGCTGCCAAGGTGAATCTCACTTTCTTTGCTGGCTGCCGTACCGAAGTCCGCGACCATACTGCTAGGCAACTAGGCGTTGCGCGCGAGCCGGTGGCAGAGTCGGCTTTGAAGTCAGCGTCTCACGCGTCCGCCGCGTGACCTTCGTCGTTAGCCGGCATGACCAGCATCGCTGCAAGTTTTGAGCGAGCCAGGAAACTGTATCGTGATGCCTTTGAAGCTTGATGTATTTGGCCGCTCGGTTCTGGTCGAGCGCCACGCGGGTGGGTGGGAAGTGTTTCACCTGGGCGGCGATGGGAAGCGCCGCCATGCCGACGACATCTTCATTCCCAGCACAGTCCCCGAGTCAGAGATCGAGCGCTTTGTGGCCGACCTGTGTCATGAGTGGGCCACGTCGCGGAATCCGAGCGTGCGACGCGTCCCGTGAGGTTGAAGCGCGACCTTCAAGCAGCGACTAACCGTACCTCAGGTATGCCGGCTGACAACCGGTTGCAGCGGCTCGTGAGTGATAGAGTGCCAGCGTCCAATTGTCGGTGCGCGGCCGCTGAACCGGGACGTTCGGCTGCGAGACGAAGGCGCCAAAATGAAGATGAGGTATGACGCCTTTATCTCCTACTCGCATGCGGCCGACGGTAAGCTGGCGCCGAGCCTGCAGATCGCGCTGCACAAGCTGGCAAAACCCTGGTTCAAAGCGCGGGCGCTCACCGTGTTTCGGGACGAGACGGACCTGTCGGTCAGCCCGGGCACATGGCCTTCGATCGAGAAAGCGCTCTCGCAGGCGAATCACTTTGTCCTTCTGGCTTCGCCGACTGCGGCGCGTTCAAAGTGGGTGCGAAGAGAGGTGGCATTCTGGCTGAAGGAACGCAGCATCGAGTCGATCAGCATCGTCCTGACGGACGGGAACCTCTCGTGGAACGACCAGGCGGGTCGAATTGACGCAGAGCTCACCGACGCACTCCCACCACAGCTGACCGAGGCCTATCGCGAAGAGCCCCTTTATGGTGACCTACGTTTCGCACGCACTGAGGTCGATCTTTCCCTCCAGAATGCCGAGTTCAAACGTCGCGTCGTTCCGATTGCGGCAAAGCTGCATGGTAAGACGCCCGCCGAATTGGTCAGCGACGAGGTGCGCGAACATCGGCGCACTCTGCGCATCCGCAACTCGGCCATTGCGGCACTCGTCGTGCTGTCGATTTGCGCGGCGTCAGGGGCCTACGTGGCGACCCGACAAGCTGCGGAGGCGGACCGTCAGCGCCGCTCGGCCGTTGCAGCGCGCGAGGCCAGTGAGCGCGAGCTCCTTCGTGCCAAGGCCGGGGAGCTGCGTGCCTTGATCCAGCGGGTCGACGTCATGATCGGCCGTACGGACCCGGACGCCGAAGCGACGCGGATCGAACGTCTGCGCGCGGAGCGCGCGAAGCTTGAGTCGCGCTTGGAGGAAGTGGCACGGGAGCATCAACGAAAGCTTGCAGCTGCCATCGGGTTCCGCGGCGACCTCGGCTTCCTGCTCCGCTTCGAGGGGCGTGTCGGGGGACTGAAACTGAGCCTCGGTACGGTACAGATCGATCCGGCCACCGATCTCGGGTTTGCCAAGGCAGAGACGATCCGGGACCGCTACGCATTCATCCTGACTCCAGACGAGCTTGAGGCGGTGCTCTCTCTCGTCGGCTTGCGAGGGACGCCGGCCGAGGCGGCGTGGAAGGCAAACCCGATCTTGCAGCGGATCCGGCTCGAGTCAACCGACGTAGCGCGGCTCGTGCCGGAGGTCGCTGCACCAATATGGCAAGACCTCGTACGTCGCTTTCCTTCCCTGACTGCGAGTTCCACTCCTCCGTACGCACACACGGCACTACTTTCACTGGCGTTCAACATCGGCACCGGGAATCGCGTCTGGCAGACCCTCTCGGAGCCAATCTCACGGAGCGATTGGCGCGCTGCCGCCGATATCGTCGAGTCCATGGCTCAGCAGGGACGTCACAGCCAGTTCCCCGGCCTCGCGCGGCGGCGGCGTGAAGAGGCGGCCCTGCTTCGCGACACACCAATAGCAGATCCGGCGATGTCACCGGTGGAATCAGGCGCCGCCGATCATTCCACATGATCAACGTTCTGCCTTTGCGCCTTTGTGTCTTTAGGCGAGACCAGTTCCTATCCGACGGCGGCAAGCTGGGCCGAACCAGCCACTGGAGCCGACGGCGGTCGGTAGCTGGTCCGTTGACTCGAACGTGTTGTCTGCCCGCCGCGGCTCAGCGGCACCGCGTTAGACGACATGAAGGATGAACCTGCTGATGAGCTCGAAACGTACCGTTTTCAAAGAACTCAAATTGGCCATCGCCAGACGGAAGCCCATTGTGGAATCCTATTCCCTGATCGAGTTAAACGGGTTTTTGCGGAGTCTCGTTCCGGAGTGGCAGAAACGGGAGTGTGTTGCCGGCGTCTCGGCGATGCGGGGCGCGCAAGAGTGACCCTGCGCAACTCTGATCTTCCGTGGTCTGGTCTCACCAGAGACCGCGCACAGTCAGCCTTGGCGTCGAAGTCCTAACGACAAACGGGCTTGGGAGGACGGCAGACGGCGCAGCGTCGACCGCACGCGGCCCGAACCCAGGAGATCGACGACCGATTGCCCTGCGGGAGCGTCGGCCCGTTAAGGCTGATCGCTGGTTTTACGCACCGTGCTAAGAAGCCAAAGGGAGGTCACCATGCCAGCCATCGTGGAACGTGCACGTACATTCCTCGCCGGCAAGGCCCTGACGTTCGGGGAGGTCAACGTGCTCTGGAAAGATCTTCAGAAAGCCGACGAACTCTCGCTGGCACG
>Ga0102851_10001410_pt1 | contig 13701 bp, 7 predicted proteins | sample Mud3Dept3metaG_FD_79558 | JGI IMG/M metagenome (GOLD analysis project Ga0102851, IMG submission 79558) | Freshwater wetland microbial communities from Ohio, USA, analyzing the effect of biotic and abiotic controls - Mud 3 Core 4 Depth 3... | ecosystem: Environmental > Aquatic > Freshwater >... | reverse complement strand
GGACACGCCCATTTACCCGTTAACCTTCGGCCTCTATGCGGCGTCCCAATCCCTGGCTAAACACAACGGAAATCCCCAAGAAGCCATGTGTCCCTATGATAAAAGGCGATCGGGGTTCGTTTTGGGCGAAGGGGCCGGCTCTTTGATTCTGGAGGAGAGGGACCATGCCATAAAACGGCAGGCAAGGATTTACGCCGAAGTGCTGGGATGCGGTCTGACCAACGATGCCAATAATCTAGCCATATCAAGCCCGGAAACAAGGGACAGTATCAAAGCTTTTCAGATTGCCTTGGCTCGAGCCTCCTTGCATCCAGAAGCTGTGGACTACGTCTGCGGGCACGCCCATTCTTCGGTCATGATGGACAAAAAAGAGACCCTCATTATCAAAAATGTCTTCGGAGAGCATGCTTTCCGGCTGGCTGTAAGCACGATTAAGGCCATGATTGGACATTCAATGGGGGGTGGCACGGCTATGCAAAGTATTGCCGCCATCCTAGCCATCCATGAAGGAATTCTTCCTCCCACGATTAATTATGAAACCCCAGACCCGGAATGCGACCTGGACTATGTTCCCAACCGCCCGAGAAAAAAGAGAATACAGGTCGCTGTTGCCAACTCTTTCGGCCTGGGGGGTACGAACGTGGTCATCGTATACAAAAAGCCAGAAGGAAACCCGGGCTGTGCCCTCCCTTCTGGGGCAGGATCTCGAATTGGGGGCTGATTTGGCCTTCCCAGGGTATCTAAAGAGAAAGGTTCGTGATCCTTCGATTTTTCTTTTCCCCTGCCTGTACCTGCCGGATGGTTTTTTCATAAGTTCATCGGGAATTCAAACCGAAACCGCCCTGGAAGATTCCAGTGACCCCTCTACATCGACATAATCAAAAATTCCGGCATAAGACTCGGATTTTTTTATCTCCTGCCGGGTCGAATAGAGGGCCATATCCCTAAAATATTGATAAAATAATTGAGTGAAAAAGGTGGCTCTTCATCCGCGTCTTTTCCCGGTAAAATAACAAGACCTTCCGGGGGAATTCTCGCTGATTAGGAGGATAGCGGCCGCTCAAAAAGATTTTCGTGCGAAGTTCCTTGCATAAGACGGTTTTCCTGACTGCCGGGAATCATGTTTTGCATTTGATGAGAATCTTGAATTGATTTATCCCCTTAAGAAAATTCGCCTTTTGGCCGAAAAGAGGTAATGAAAGAACCCGGGGCAATCGGCTTTGGAATCGAACGGCTCTCTCTGAGCAGGAATTCGTCCTGCAGATTCCCTCAAGATATGTTTTTGGGGCCTGAGCCCTGGACCAATTTGCGCCCATTCATTTTTATTGATCTGGCCGTTCCTTTGGGAATGAAAGAATCAAAATCCCTGTAAGCGCCGAAAAATGAGAGACTGTTTTTGTCAGTGGGAGAGAGAAATTGGAACCCTCTTGGTTGAACAATTGCCTGAGGTTCGAGCGGAAGAATATTTTCTGCACAATTCGTGCAAACCTCTTCTTTGCTCTGAAGGAAAAACCAAGTGAACATTAATGCCTACCCTCCCATTATCGCCGCTCTGGCTTATCTGCTGATCGGAATTTTCGTATTTCTTCAACAAAGGACGAATTCCGTAAATCGGTCTTTCGCTTTTATGCTCTTATGCGTTGCTGTTTGGAACATCGAGTGGGCCGGACTCTTCGCCGCCCCCGATGCTGATTTTGCGTATACTTGGGGAAATATTTTCCGGATTGGGCTTTTATTCATTCCGCCGGCCTTTCTGCATTTTACCCTCACCTTTACCTATCTGAATAAAATCCCCCCCAGATCAAGAAAATTTCTCCTGATTTTTTACCTCGTCTCTTGTTTTTTTGTCTTGATTAATTGGTCTCGGAGCTTTCATGGAGAAATCTTCGCCACGACCTGGGGATATAATTTCAAGAGTGGGCCCCTGTACACCTTTTTCATCCTGCAATTTGGCACGGCTGTCTCGATATCTTTTTACAACTTGATTCGGGGCTACATCATTTCCGATCGTTACCATCGCCACCGGATGAAGTATTTTTTCTTGGCGATTGGAACGAGTTTTGCCCTGGGTCCTATAAACTTCTTGCCCAAATTTGGGGTAGAAATATATCCCATAGGGAATACGGTTATCACCGTTGGCCTATTTATCGCAGTCTATTCAGTCGTTCAGCATCGCCTGATGGACGTGAGCATGTTCATGGCTAAGGGGTTAAGTTACCTTCTATCCTTTAGTATTTTGGGGTTTCCCTTCTTTATTATCATTGTTTATCTCGAGGAACATTTTTTCCATGACATTCAAATTTTATTCGCGGTCCTCTTAATCATGTTTGGAGTTTGCAGCATCCTTCTTTTCGGGTTCATCAAAGCTCGTATCGATCGGGCCATGCACCAGATCATCGTCAGGGATAAGTACAACTACCACCAAATCCTGAGAGATTTCAGCCGGCGCTTGGTGACCATCGTGGATTTGGACCGCCTCCTGAATATGCTGGCCGATACGGTCGAGAAGAGCATGGGAGTGAAGAAAATATCCATTTTCCTCCTGGACTCGGAAAAAGGCCTCTTCCGGGCCCGTCTCCTCCGGGACTCTTCTAAAGGGGAACCGATCAAAATCAGCGAGCCCGCCGTTCAATTCCTTCAGGACCGGAGAGAGGCGATTCTCAGGATCGAATTGAATTGGGTGGATAAGAAACCGGTGGCCGACGAACTGGCGGCCATTCTCAGCCGGTCCGAAGCGGAAGTCTTTTTGCCCTTGATTTTCATGGACCGGCTGATCGGGTTCATCAACCTGGGACCCAAGGCCGAAAAGCAAATCTATTATCCGGAAGACCTTAACCTCCTCTATCCCCTGGCCAATCAGGTGGCCATCGCCATCGAGAATTCCAATCTCTATGATAGCCTGAAAAAGTCCCAGACCATCATTCGCCGGGCGGACCGCCTGTCGTCCCTGGGCACCCTGGTCGCCAGCCTGGCCCATGAAATTCGCAATCCCCTGGTCTCCATTAAGACTTTCACCCAGCTTCTGCCCGAACGCATCGAGGACGAGGAGTTCCGCAATTATTTCCTGAAAGTGGCCTCGGGGGAGATTGACCGCTTGACCAATTTGATCAACGAGCTCCTGGGCTTTGCCCGGCCCAACGAACCCCGTTTGGAAGGGGAGGACATTCATGCCATCATCGATAAGATGGAGGTCCTCATCGCCACCGAAGCCCGCAAGAAGAATGTGACCCTTCACAAGAACTATGCCCCGGACCTGCCGCAGGTCAGAATCGATGCCGAACAGATCAAGCAGGTCCTTCTCAACCTCCTCCTGAACGCCATTCAAGCAATCCGGGGGGAGGGAGAGATTTGGGTCGAGACCCGAGCGGTACAAGTCCCCCTGGATGAGAGAATTGAGCCCTTCATTCAGGTTGAGATCCGCGACACGGGCGTGGGAATTCCCCAGGAGAATCTGGAGCGAATCTTTGACCCCTTCTTTTCCACCCGGCCGGAAGGCAGCGGCCTGGGCCTGGCCATCAGCCACCAGATCATTCACGACCACAGGGGCTTCATTTCCGTGGAGAGCGAAGTGGGCAAAGGGACCAGCTTTAAAATCCATCTCCCCCTCAAAACCGGAGGGATCGGTGTCGTCCAAAAGCAAAGCCCAGATATCGCCCGATGACCCTTCTCCGGGGAGGACGGGAGAGATCGAGAAAAGTCCCCCAAAGCAGCCCCTGGAGGAAGAGCGGATCGAAGGATGGCTGCGTTCTGCCCGGGTGCCCGAAGAAGAACGGGAAAGAATTCTGAAATTCGCCGCCTCCGGGCTTCCGGTCTTTATTCAGGGAGAAGAAGGGACGGGAAAAAGCGGGGTGGCCCGCGCCCTTCATTTTCTGGGCCCCTGGAAGAAGTGCCCCTTTCTCCGGATTCCCTGCCGCGGAATGACTCCCCAGCGTTTCGTTGAGAAAATTCTTCTTTGGAAGGAAGAAGGGAAAACCGGTCCCAAGTTCTCTCTCACCCTTTTCCTGGAAAATCTGGAGAGTCTGGAGGAGGACGTTCAGGCCCTCCTGCAGGACCTTCTGAACAGCGGTCAGATTTCCTGGCCCGGCCTGAAAGAAGCCATTTTTGACCTCCAGGTCCTTTCCTCTTCCTCCGACGATATGACCGAACCAGTGATGGCCGGTAAATTTCGGGAAGACCTTTTCCGGACCCTGGATACGCTGACCGTCCATCTGCCTCCGCTTCGGGAACGGAAGGAAGACCTCCCCCGGATGGTTCAGGAAATTCTTCGGGAGAAAGCGAGGGAAGGAGGGAGGGACAAGATGTTTTCCCCCGAGGCCCTCCAAGCCCTGCAGGAGCATGACTGGCCCGGAAATCTGGCGGAACTGGAAAGCCTGGTCCTGCGGTCGGCCGCCCTGAAGGATGGGAATTGGATAACACCCGAAGACCTGGCCTTCGGCCCATCCCCCGTACCCCCGTTGCGGGGAACTCCCTCCCGGGAGGAAAAAGATTCCTGGTTCGACGCGACCATCCCAGCCCTGACTCATGAGATCAAGAACCCCTTGGTGGCCATCAGCACCTTTGCGCACCTTCTGCCCGATAAGTATGAAGACCCTGAGTTCCGCCTGGAATTTTCCCGTTTGGTCCACCAGGATGTGCGGCGGATCAACGCCCTTTTTGAAAACCTCCTGGAGTTTGCCCAGCTTTCTTCTCCCCAGTCCAGCGTCCAGGACCTGAACGCCGCCCTGGAAGACTTTTTGGGGAAACAAAGAAAAGCCCCGGGGCAGGCTGATCGGAAGATCGTTACCGACCTGGGAAATGCGCTGCCCCGGGTTCTTTTCGATAAGACCCATTTGAATTTTGTCCTGCGGAACCTTCTCGATCATGCCCTCTTCAAAGGGAATACCCATGTTCCCCTCCATATTTCCACCCGTTTTGCCCGGGAAGAGGGAAGGGGAAGAGCGCCGGATTCGGTGGATATGATTCTATGGTACAATGGCCCCGAAGGGGTCCTGGGAAACTTCTCCCGGGTTGTCGGTTATGAAACCGAACCGGAATTGCAGAACCTGGATCTGGCCCTTTTACTGATCCGCAAGGTCATGCTCCGCAACCGGGGAAAGATGCAGGTTTTACGGGAAGCAGATGGAGCGATGACCCTCCGGATCCAGTTCCCGGCGGGAAAGTAAGGCGAGGAGCGGTTAAGGGAAAAGCATGCGAAAGATCTTGGCGGTGGATGATGAATTGAGCGTTCGCGACTCCTTGCGCATGATCTTCAAGAAGGATTATCAGGTCATCACCGCGGGGAGCGCCAAGGAAGCCTGGGAGAAGATCCTGAGCGAGGAACCGGACCTCATCTTTTTGGACATCCTCATGCCCCAGAAGGACGGCATGGAGCTGTTGAAAGAAATCCGGGAGAGCCAACCCTTTACCCCCGTGGTGATGCTCACTGCCGCGAAGAACGTGAAAACGGCGGTGGAGGCCATGAAGCTGGGGGCCTATGACTACATTACCAAGCCTTTCGACATCGATGAGTTGAAACTCATCGCTGAAAAGGCCCTGGAGAGCCGGGACCTAAAGGCGGATAACCGCCGGCTGCAGACCGAGATCGAAGACCGGTACCGGTTTGACAACATCATCGGCAAGTCCAAAGAGATGCGGGAAATCTACGCCACCATCGGCCAGATCGCGGAGAGAAATTCCACAGTCCTGATCCATGGAGAGAGCGGGACCGGGAAAGAGCTGGTGGCCCGAGCCATCCACTTCAACAGTTTCAGGAAAAACAAACCCTTCGTGGCGGTCAACTGCGCGGCCATTCCGGAAACCTTGATCGAAAGCGAGCTCTTCGGGCACGAAAAAGGGGCTTTCACCGACGCCCAGAACCGGCGGATCGGCCATTTCGAGCTGGCCCATCAAGGCACCCTTTTTCTGGATGAAATTTCGGAGCTCAGCCTGCCCACCCAGGCCAAAATCCTCCGGTCCTTGCAGGAGCGCGAATTCGTCCGCGTGGGGGGCAGCAAGACGATCCAGGTGGATGTGCGCCTGATCTCGGCGACCAACAAGAATCTGGAAGAGATGATGAGCCGGGGATCGTTCCGCTCGGACCTCTACTACCGCATCAATGTGGTTCCCCTGACCATCCCTCCCCTCCGGCAGCGCAAGGAAGACATCCCCCTCTTGATTCAACATTTTCTGGAAAAGCATGCCGGACCGGGGAAGCAGAAAATTTCCCTAGAGGCCATGGACATCCTGGCGGCCTACGATTGGCCCGGCAACGTGCGGGAGTTGGAAAATATCATCGAGCGGATCGTGGTCCTCAGCTGCACCGACATGCTGACCCCCAACGATCTGCCGATGAGCTTGAGGGACACCTCCCGGACGGAGCATATCAAGCAAGGAGTCCTGGAGGGCCGGATCTCCTTCGAAGATGCGGAACGGGATTTCGAACGGGATATTATCCTCGAAGCCCTTAAGAAGACCCGCTACATTCAGACCAAGGCGGCCGACCTCCTGGGGATCAGCCGGAGAATTCTGAAATATAAGATGGACAAATACGGCATCCCCACGTCGCCCGAGGAGGCCGCCGTTTCTCCCGAGGGTCTCCAGGCCTAAGGAAGAGGGAAGGCCCTGGCTCGACAGAGGAAAAGCCCAAGGGGAACTTGGTTCCCGTTCCCCCCCCCTGCAACCCCAAAAACCGCGTATATTGACGAAGCGTGCCGGCCCTCGTAAGATAGAATTATTCCATTAGGGATCTCTTGGATGAAAAATCATCTCGTCATGTCGGCAAGTCGCAGGACCGATCTGGTGGGATGCTTTCCGAAAGTCTTTGAGGAGCGCCTGCGCGCATATCCTCCCGAGGCGGTTCATTCTCTGGTGATCTGGACCAAGAACCCACGGAATTTGGTGTTCGAGGGGAGTCTGAAAGAATCCCTCAAGAGGTACAGGCAGATTTACCTCCACCTCACGATCACCGGAATGGGAGGAGGGGAATTCGAGCCCCTGATTCCTTCGTGGGGAGAAACGGTAAGGATGGTCGGGCCGCTGGTGGAGCTGGTGAAAGACCCGGGGCGGATTTCCTGGCGGTTCGATCCCATTCTGGAAGTTGAAAGCGGGGAAAAGACATACAGCAACTTTCCCTGCTTCTCCCAACTCTGTGCGGCCATTTCTGCCTGGGGAATCAAAACCTGCAGGGTGAGCTGGGTGTCTCCGTACAAGAAGGTCCTGGGGCGTTTGGCCGGGAGAGGCTGGAGCCTGGTGTCCGAGGACCCGGAAAAAAGGAAGAAGCAGGCGGAGGAGTTGAAAGAGGTCGCCAAAACTAATGGAATGGAGGTTTTCTTCTGCTCCATGGAAGGACTTCCGGTTTCCCGATGCATCGACGGCGAACTCCTAAGCCGAATCCATCCCGATGGAATGAGCTGTTCCCGTGAAAAAGCCAAAGGCCAAAGGCCGCTTTGCGGATGCACCCACAGCCTGGATATCGGATGGTACTCCCTGAAGTGCAGGAACGGTTGCATGTATTGCTACGCGACCCCGTGAAACGGGGAGGTCATTGACCAATGATCAAGAACCAATGACTCCTGACAATGGACACCGGACGGATGATGAAGGAAGCCAAAAAAAGACAAGGGCTTAAGCCTTATGGATGGATCGGCCTAGCCATCATCGGAATTTCCGAGGTCTTGCTCTTTTCCGGGGTATCCCTGGTTCGCACTTTCTTCACCCCCCTGGTCTGGAGCGGATTTATCCTGTTCATGGACAGCTTGGTCCTTCGCCAGCGGGGAGCCTCGTGGATCCTGGGCCGGCCCAGGGAATTTCTCCTCCTCCTCCCGGCTTCCATCGGCTTTTGGCTCATCTTCGAGTTCTACAACCTCTATTTACGGAACTGGCACTACGTGGGCTTGCCGGAGGAGGTTCCCCTTCGTCTCCTGGGCTATGCCTGGGCTTTCGCCACCATCTGGCCTGCCATCCTGATCACGGCTGAGGCTGCGCAAGGATGGAGGAGGATATCCCGAGCCAAGGTCAGCCCCTGGAAGGTCAAGCCCATTACCTTGCTTTTTTCACTGGCCTTCGGGGGCTTCTGCCTGATCCTGCCGCTGATCACTCCCTCCCCGGTTGCCCATTACCTGGCCGCCCCGGTCTGGCTGGGCTTTATTTTTCTCCTCGACCCCCTTAATTACTGGATGGGCCGGGATTCCCTCTTTCTGGACCTGCAAAGAGGGGATCCCCGGCGGGTTTACGGCCTGCTCCTTTCCGGAGCTGCCTGCGGCTTTTTATGGGAGTTCTGGAATTTTTGGGCCGGAGCCCGCTGGTATTACACCGTCCCCATTCTGGGCCACATCAAAGTCTTCGAGATGCCGGTCCTGGGATACCTGGGATTTCCCCCTTTTGCCGTGGAATGTTTTGTCATGTATTCCTTCCTAAAAAATCTTCTCTTGCGCCCCGGGTGCTTCCGATGAAGGACATCTTCGGCCCCTCCGGGCTACTGGCCAAGAAAATCCCTTTTTATGAGTACCGTCCGGAGCAGGAACAGATGGCTGAGGCTGTCCAGCGGGCTATGGCTCAGGAACGTTTTCTGGTCGTCGAGGCGGGGACCGGGACCGGAAAGACCCTGGCCTACCTGATCCCTTCCGTTCTCGGAGGAAAACGGGTGGTTGTTTCCACGGGTACCAAGACCCTCCAAGAGCAGCTTTTCTTCAAGGATGTCCCTCTGGTGCAGGACCGGCTCGGGTTTTCATTTCGGGCAGCCTTTTTGAAAGGAAGGGGCAACTACCTGTGCTGGAGGCGATTCCGGCTATTTTCCCGCCAGCCGCTTTTTGCCTCCATGGAAGATGTGGGCAATTACCAAACCGTGAAGAAGTGGGCCGGAAGGACAAGAACCGGAGACCGAGCCGAGCTGGGTGACCTGCCCGAAGACCTGGGCCTGTGGAGGGAGGTCTGCGCTTCTTCGGAAACCTGCCTGGGACAGAGCTGCGAGTTTCATGACCGCTGTTTCGTCATGGCCATGCGGCAGGAAGCGGCTGGGGCTGATTTACTGATTGTCAATCACCATCTCTTCTTCGCCGACCTGGCGGTCCGCATGAAAGGATACGGAGAAGTCCTTCCCCGGTACGAGGCAGTTGTTTTCGACGAGGCCCACCAGCTGGAGGAGACAGCCACCCAGTACCTGGGAAATACGGTCAGCAACTACCGGTTTGAAGAACTGGCCAGGGACTTTAGGCGGGAATGCGCCGCGGCCAAAGTGAAGGAAGCGACTCTGTCCCGGATGGCGACCGATCTGCTGGACATCGAAGAAAGGTTTTTCCAGCTTCTCCGGGGAAGGGAAGGGCGGTTCCCCCTGCGGAGAAAGCAATGGAAAGAGGAGGCGAAGGAAATCGGTGAACGGGTGATGGAAAAATTAACCTCCCTCTCCTCCCACATCGGAGGGATGCAGGATCCCCCGGAAGGCCTGCGGGCTTGCGGGCGAAGAGCAGAGGAGCTGAAGCTGGAATTCCGGGAATTTACATCCCTCGCCCGGGAAGAGATGGTCTATTGGGGGGAATCCCGGGGCCGGGGGGTATTCCTCCATACCTCACCGTTGGATGTCTCTTCTTCGCTCCGGGAGAATCTATACCCCCGCCTCAAAACCGCCGTTTTCACCTCGGCGACCCTTTCCACCCAGGGGAACTTCACCTTCTTTAAATCACGAATGGGATTGGGGGGATGGGGAGACGGGGGAAACGAGGAGCTGATTCTGGATTCTTCTTTCGACTTGATGGCCCAATCCCTCCTCTATCTGCCTCCCCACCTGCCCGATCCCAACAGCCCGGCATTCCTGCCCAGGGCGGTGGAGGAGATGGAAAAAATCCTTGGCCTTTCCCGGGGAAGGGCGTTTCTCCTCTTCACCAGCATCCGCAACATGGAAGAGGCCTATCGGCAGCTCAAAGATCGGGTTCCCTTCACCTGTTTTTTGCAGGGGGAACGGCCCAAATCGGCTCTCCTCCAGGCCTTCAAGGAGGACCTCCATTCGGTCCTTTTTGCCACCGCCAGCTTCTGGGAAGGGGTGGACATCCAGGGGGAAGCGCTCAGCTGCGTGGTCATCGACCGCCTTCCCTTCTCTCCCCCCACCGAGCCCATTCTGGAAGCGAGAATGGAGCGGATCGCCGCCGGCGGGGGGAAGCCTTTCTGGGATTATCAGGTTCCCTCGGCGATCCTGCTGCTCAAACAGGGGCTGGGAAGACTGATCCGCACCCGGCAGGACCGGGGTGTCCTGGCCATCCTGGATACCCGCCTTCTCACCCGCGGATACGGAAAGGTCTTTCTGCAGAGCTTGCCCCCCTGGACGATCGTCCACGAACCCGAGGCCATCGACCGATTCTTCCGGAGTTCCTGAAGGAAGCCGGAAATTGCATTAAAAATTGAGGATCAGCCCTCTATCTCCGCTCACTTCTGCGAGGGATTTTTCAAGGAGCATCGATACTTAGCTGCCTTCACCGTTGACGGATGGGGGAGCAGGTACTATAATTTAAAGTATACAAAATGAGTCCCCAACCTTTCGAGGTGGCAATAGATTGGGAGGAAAGAATGGCCAATATTCTTGAAGATGAGCAGATGAAAGTCCCCGAAATCCTGCCGATGCTTCCGGTCCGGGATACGGTGATTTTCCCGTACATGATTCTTCCGCTCTTCGTGGGCCGGGAGAGTTCCATCAAGGCCGTCGATGAAGCCCTGGCCAAGGACCGGATGATCTTTCTGGCTACCCAGAAGGTTTCCACCGACGACAACCCTACGCCGGAAAGCATTTACTCGGTGGGCACCGCGGCTATGGTAATGAAAATGCTCAAATTACCCGATGGCCGGGTGAAGATCCTGGTTCAGGGGCTGGCCAAGGGAACCATCCGCGAATACATGCAGGAAAAACCCCTTTTCGTCGTCCGGATTCAAAGGGTCATCGAGCCTCCCGTGGGGGAGACGTCCCTGGAGACGGAAGCCCTCGTCCGGAGCGTGAAGGAGCAGAGCGAGAAAGTTCTATCCTTAAAAGGAATCCTCTCTCCCGATGTGCTGGCCATCCTCGACCAGATCGAAGAACCGGGGCGGCTGGCCGACCTGGTGGCTTCCAACCTGAAGCTTAAGATCGAAGAGGCGCAGAAAATACTGGAGACCTTCCACCCCCTGCAGCGGCTGAAGAAGGTCAATGAATTTCTCTCCAAAGAAGTCCAAGTCTCGACCATGCAGGCCAAAATTCAATCCCAGGCCCGGGAGGAGATGAGCAAGACCCAACGGGAATACTTCCTTAGGGAGCAGCTGAAGGCGATCAAAGCCGAGCTGGGAGAGATCGACGAGAAAGCCCAGGAAGTCAGTGAATTGAGGGAAAAGATCAAGAAGGCCAAGATGCCTTCCGAGGTGGAGAAGGAAGCCAATAAGCAATTGAACCGCCTGGAGCAGATGCACCCCGAGTCAGCCGAGGCGACCATCGTTCGCACCTACCTGGACTGGCTGGTGGACCTTCCCTGGGCGGTCAGCACCGAAGATAATCTGGATATCAAGAAGGCGAAACAAGTATTGGACGAGGACCATTATGACCTGGAAAAGGTCAAAGAGCGCATTCTGGAATACCTGGGGGTCCGGAAACTGAAAGAGAAGATGAAGGGGCCCATCCTCTGTTTCGTTGGGCCTCCCGGGGTGGGAAAGACTTCTCTGGGAAAATCCATCGCCCGGTCTCTGGGAAGAAAATTCACCCGCATCTCCCTGGGAGGAATCCGGGACGAGGCGGAGATCCGGGGACACCGGCGGACCTACATCGGTTCCCTGCCCGGCCGGATCATCCAGGGGATCAAAACCGCCGGATCGAACAACCCGGTCTTCATGCTGGATGAAATCGACAAGGTGGGGGCGGATTTCCGCGGCGATCCTTCCGCCGCCCTGCTGGAGGCCCTGGACCCGGAGCAGAATTTTGCCTTCAGCGACCACTACCTGAACGTTCCCTTTGACCTGTCCAAGGTCATGTTCATCACTACGGCCAACATCCTGGACCCCATTCCGCCGGCCCTGAAGGACCGCATGGAGGTCATCAACCTGGCCGGCTACACCAGCGAGGAAAAGCTGAAAATCGCCAAGCAGTTCCTCGTGCCCCGCCAGCTGGAGGAGAACGGGATCACCAAGGAACGCCTCTCCCTGAGCGATGAGGCCCTTCTGCGGATCATCTCCCAGTACACCAAAGAGGCTGGAGTGCGCAACCTGGAGCGGGAGATCGCTTCGGTGTGTCGAAAAGTGGCCCGGAAGCTCGCCGAAGAAGAGAAGGGTCCTTTTCATGTAAGCGGTATCAACCTGCACAAGTACCTGGGTCCGCCCAAATATCTGCCGGAAGAAGAGCTGGAGATCAACGAGATCGGAGTGGCCACGGGCCTGGCCTGGACCTCGGTGGGCGGGGAAATTCTCCACGTGGAAGCCACAACCATGAAGGGCAAGGGGAATCTCACCCTCACCGGACACCTGGGAGACGTGATGAAAGAGTCCGCCCAGGCCGCCCTGAGCTACGCCCGGTCCAAGGCCAAGGAGTTGGACCTGGACCCCGAATTCTACGAAAAGCTCGACCTTCATGTCCATGTGCCGGCAGGAGCGATCCCCAAGGACGGGCCTTCGGCGGGCGTGACCATGGCCACTTCCCTGATTTCCGCCCTGACCCGGATTCCGGTCCGAAAAGACATCGCCATGACCGGAGAGATCACCCTCCGCGGCCGGATTCTGCCCATCGGGGGGGTTAAGGAAAAGACCCTGGCCGCCCTCAGGGCCGGGATCAAGACCGTCATTCTCCCGCACCAGAACCAGAAGGACCTGGATGAAATTCCCCAGTACATCCGGCGGAGGGTCGATTACTTCTTCGTCAAAGATATGGATGAAATCCTGAAAAAGGCCCTGGTGCCGGAGAGGGCCCATCCGAAGAAGGAAGGGGCCGAAAGAGAACCCGGGGAGAAGAAGGGGCGGACAGAGAGCGCTCCCCTCTCCCTTCCGGTCTGACCTCTTCCCGCGGACCGTCCGGTGAAACTTCGCGAGATCGGCGAATTCGGCCTCATTTCTCGGATCAAAAACTCGTGGCCCGCGTCTTCCCCGCAGGTGGTCCAAGGCATAGGGGATGACGCGGCCGTCTCTTCCCTCGGTCCGGGAAACGATCTCGTCTCCACCGTGGACCTCCTCATCGAAGATGTTCACTTCGATCTTTCTTTCATCGATCCGTACCCTCTGGGCCGGAAGTCGCTGGCGGTCAACCTGAGCGATCTGGCCGCCATGGGAGCGACGCCCCGGTGGATGCTTATCTCCCTCGCTCTCCCTTCCCGCCTCAGCGTGGAGTTTATTGAGCAGTTCTTTGCCGGGCTGCAAACCGTGGGTCAGGCCCACGGAGTCTCCCTGATCGGCGGGGACACTTCTTCTTCTCCCGACCGACTTTTTATCAGTATCACCCTCCTGGGAGAAGGGAAAAAAGAAGGCCTGGTCTTTCGTCATGGAGCCAAGCCCGGAGACGACCTCTACGTGACCGGAACCTTGGGAGACTCCCTCCTGGGGCTCCAACGGGCCAAAAGCCTGAAGAGCCGGGTGCCGTCCGCGGAAGAGAAGTTTCTCCTGGATAGGCATTTCGACCCGACCCCCCGCCTGCAGGAAGGACAGGTCCTTGGCGAAAGGAAATTGGCGAGGGCCATGATCGACATCAGCGACGGTCTCTTTTCCGACCTGCACCATATCTGCGAGGAAAGCCGG
>Ga0102851_10001408_pt1 | contig 13712 bp, 11 predicted proteins | sample Mud3Dept3metaG_FD_79558 | JGI IMG/M metagenome (GOLD analysis project Ga0102851, IMG submission 79558) | Freshwater wetland microbial communities from Ohio, USA, analyzing the effect of biotic and abiotic controls - Mud 3 Core 4 Depth 3... | ecosystem: Environmental > Aquatic > Freshwater >... | reverse complement strand
CGGCCAACGCGATGATTTCCTTGAGCTTGTGGGTGATCAGCAGGATGGTCGTGCCGCGTTCGCGCAGCGCGCGCAACGTGACGAACAGCTGTTCGGTTTCCTGCGGCGTGAGCACCGCCGTCGGCTCGTCGAGGATCAGGATCCGCGCACCGCGATACAAGGCTTTCAGGATCTCGAGGCGCTGGCGTTCGCCCACCGGCAGATCGGCGACGGTCTTGTCCAGCGCGACGACGAGGCCCGTGTCTCGCATCAGCCCGTCGAGCCGCTCCCGCACCTGGGTGCGGGCCACCGGCAGGTACCAAGACGGCTCCGCGCCGAGCATGACGTTGTCGAGTGCCGACAGCGTCTCGACCAGCATGAAGTGCTGGTGAACCATGCCGATGCCCAGCGCAATCGCATCGCGCGAGTGGGTGATGCGAACAGGCCGGCCCTCGATCGATATCGAGCCGCTGTCGGCTTGGTAGAAGCCGTACAGGATCGACATCAGCGTGCTCTTGCCGGCGCCGTTCTCGCCGACGATGCCATGCACGGTGCCGGCCGCGACCGTCAGGTCGACCGCAGCGTTGGCATGCACCGCGCCGAAGCGCTTGTCGATCGCCCGCATGGCGACGGCGGGCGCGACGACGTTCATCGCAGGCGCCGTGGCCAGTGCCTTTCCACGCGCACGCCACGGCGCCGGCATTGCGGGCCCGCCGGCGTTGCCCCCTCGACCGGGAGCGGCCAGGCCACCTCGGGAGTGGCCCCTGTCAGCACTTGTTGGCGACCATGTAGTCGACGACCTTGATCTTGCCGCTGATGATCTCGGCGCGCGCGGCATCGACCTTGGCTTTCATCTCGGGCGACACCAGCTTGGCGTTGTGCTGGTCCATCGCGACGTCGACGCCGCCTTCCTTCAGGCCCAGCGACGTCACGCCGGCCTTGTGCTGCTTGAAGCTGTTGTAGACGGCGACATCGACGCGCTTGACCATCGAGGTCAGCATCGTGCCGGGGTGCAGGTGGTTCTGGTTGCTGTCGACGCCAATGGCCAGCTTGCCGGCGTCCTTGGCGGCCTGGTAGACGCCGACACCGGTGCCGCCGGCGGCCGCGAAGACGACATCCACACCCTTGGCGAATTGCGCCTTGGCCAACTCGCCGCCGCGCGCTGGGTCGTTCCAGGCCGTCGGCGTGGTGCCGGTCATGTTGGCGCTGATATCGACCTTCGGGTTGGCGTACTTCGCGCCCTGCTCGTAACCGCACTGGAACTTGCGGATCAGCGGCACGTCCATGCCGCCGACGAAACCGACCTTGCCGCTCTTGCTGGCCATCGCGGCCATCATCCCGACCAGGAAGCTGCCTTCGTGCTCCTTGAAGACCACCGATTCGACATTGGGCAGGTCGATGACGAAGTCGATGATCGAAAAGTTGAGCTTCGGGAACTCCTTGGCCACCTTCTCCATGCTCGAACCCTGCGAGAAGCCGACGCCGATGATCGGATTGGCGCCACGCTCGGCCATGCGCCGCATCGCCTGCTCGCGCTGCGTGGCGTTGGAGATCTCGAATTCGAGATAGGGCTTGCCGGTTTCCTTCTTCCAGCGTTCGGCGCCGTTGTAGGCCGCCTCGTTGAACGACTTGTCGAACTTGCCGCCCATGTCGAAGATGATCGCGGGCTGCTGCTGCGCCGCGGCCAACGAGCATGCCGCGGTGGCGGCCAAGGTGGTGCAGAACTGGGTGAACTTCGTCATCGGAGCGTCCTTCCTGGCACGGTGGTGGATCGGGGTTGGCGCAGGATAGCCCGAACGCGGGACCAGCGGACTCAGGGGCTGCACTACGATGGCGCGATGCAACATGCGTCGCCAGCCAACGATCGGAGCCGGCTGGCTCATGCGATGCCCAAGGTGCTGCTGCACGAGCACCTCGACGGCGGACTGCGGGTCGCCACGCTGCTGGAACTGCTGAAATCGCGCGGTCTGGCGTCACCGTCTGCCAGCGCCAGCGGGCTCGCCCGCTGGTTCGACGCGCGGGCGCATGCCGGCAGCCTGACCGAGTACCTGCGCGGCTTCGAACTCACCGTGGCTGCGATGGCCACGCCGATGGCACTGGAGCGCGTGGCCTACGAAGCCGCCGAGGACGCACGAGCAGAGGGTGGCGTGCTGGCCGAGTTCCGCATCGCCGTGCTGCTGTTCGAAGCCCATGGCGTGGCCGGCGAGGCCGCCATCGAGGCCCTGCTGGCCGGCCTGGCGCGCAGCGCCCTGCCCTCGGGCCTGATCGTCTGCGCAATGCGCCATCTGCCCGAAAGCGAGACAGTTCGCGCCGCGAAGCTCGCATTGCGCTACCAAGGCCGCGGCGTGGTCGGGTTCGACCTGGCCGGCGCCGAACGGGGCCACCCCCCGGCCGAACACGCCCGCGCGCTGGCCCTGTGCCGCGACGCCGGCCTGCCATTGACGTTGCACGCCGGCGAGGCCGACTCCGCAGAGCGGATCGTCGAGGCCGTTCGCCTGGGCGCGCGGCGCATCGGTCACGGCGTGCGGCTGGTCGATGCGCTGGGCGATCCGACACGGCAGGCCATGGTCGACACGGTTCGCGAACGCGATGTGCATCTCGAAGTCTGCCCGACCAGCAACGTGCACACCGGCGCCGCGACATCGATCGTTACCCACCCGATCACGGCGCTTTGGCGCGCCGGCATATCGCTGAGCTTTCACACCGACAACCGCCTGATGTCCCGCATCACGCACAGCGGCGAAGCGTTGGCGCTGCTGCGACACACGCCACTGAAGCCGGCGGACCTGGTGGCCATGGGCCTCGAGGCAGCGCGTCACTCGTTCCTCGCGGCGCCGATCCGCGACGCCGCGCAAGGCCGCTTGCGGCGATGGGCCGCGGGCGAAGGCCTGTCGGTACCATCCGCGCCACGCTAGCCCCAACGAAAGCCTCCCGATGATGCACCTGCTGACCGATCCGCAAGCCTGGATCGCCTTCGCGACGCTGACGGCGCTCGAACTGGTGCTCGGCATCGACAACATCATCTTCATCTCGATCCTGGTCGACAAGCTGCCCAAGGAACGCCGCGAACTGGCTCGCCGCATCGGCCTGTTCATGGCGATGTTCATGCGCATCGGGCTGCTGATGGTGCTGGCCTGGATCGTCGGCCTGGTGGCGCCGCTGTTCACTGTCTTCGGCCACGAGATCTCGGGCCGCGACCTGATCCTGATCCTCGGCGGCCTGTTCCTGATCTGGAAGAGCACCGGCGAGATCCATCAATCGCTCGAAGGCGAGGAAGGCCATGCCGCAGGTGCGGCCAAGGCCACGTTCACCGCGGTGATCCTGCAGATCATGGTCGTCGATCTGGTGTTTTCCCTCGACTCGATCATCACCGCCGTCGGCATGGTCGACGACCTGCCGGTGATGATCGCCGCGGTGGTCGTGTCGGTGGCGCTGATGATGCTGTTCGCCAGCCCGATCGGCCGCTTCGTGTCGGATCACCCGACGATCAAGATGCTGGCGCTGTCATTCCTGGTCGTCGTCGGCGTGGTGCTGGTGGCCGAGGGCTTCGGCCACCATGTGCCCAAGGGCTACGTCTACTTCGGCATGGCGTTCTCGCTGGCGGTCGAGATGCTCAACATCCGCATTCGCCGGCGTTCGAAGGCTCCGGTGCAGTTGCACGCGCCGCACATCCCCGGCGACTGAATGCCGCGTGCGCCGTGCACGGCGTGCCGGGATGAAGGCGCGCGCAACCACGGGCTCACGCCTTGCTGCGGCCGCTGCGCCGCAGCAAGGCATAGGCGGCCGGCACCACCAGCAGCGACAGCAGCGGCGCGGTGATCATGCCGCCCAGCATCGGCGCAGCGATGCGGCTCATGATTTCCGCGCCGGTGCCGCTGCCCCAGACGATCGGCACCAGGCCGGCCAGGATCACCGCCACCGTCATCGCTTTCGGCCGCACGCGCAGCACCGCACCCTCGCGGATCGCGTCGTCGACGACCTCGGCGTCCTGCACAGCACCACGCGCCAGCCGGTCCTGCAACGCGTGCTTCAGGTAGATCAGCATCACAACGCCGAACTCGGCGCTCACGCCGGCCAGCGCGATGAAGCCGACGCCGGTGGCGATCGACAGGTTGTAGCCCATTGCATACAGGAACCAGACGCCGCCGGTCAGCGCGAACGGCAGCGTCGCCATGATCAACGCCGCCTCGTCCAAGCGCCGGAACGTCAGATACAGCAGCACGAAGATGATCAGCAAGGTGGCAGGCACCACGACCTCGAGACGCGCATTGGCACGCTCCATGAATTCGAACTGCCCGGAGTACGCCACGCTGATCCCAGGCTCGAGCTTCACGCCCGTCGCGACCGCCTGCCGCAGGTCGTTTGCCACTGAAGCGAGGTCGCGCCCGCGAACGTCGATGTAGACCCAGCTCGACAGGCGCGCGTTCTCGCTCTTCAGCATCGGCGGGCCATCGGCCAGTTCAATGCGTGCCACGGTGCCGAGCGTGATCTGTTGGCCGCTCGGCGTCAGGAACGGCAGCTGACGCAGCTTCTCCGGCGAATCGCGCAGCTCGCGCGGGTAGCGCACGTTGATCGGGAAGCGGGCGAGGCCTTCCACCGTCTCGCCGGCCATCTCGCCGCCGATCGCGCCGGCGACGATCGCCTGCACGTCGGCGATGTTCAGGCCGTAGCGGCTGGCGACCTGGCGATCGATCTGCACGTCGACATAGCGCCCGCCGGTCAGCCTCTCGGCCAGCGACGAACTGACGCCAGGAACCTGCTTGGCCACGGTCTCGATCTCGCCGGCAATGCGGTCGATCGTGCGCAGGTCGGTGCCCGAGACCTTGACGCCGATGGGGCTCTTGATGCCGGTGGCCAGCATGTCGATGCGGTTGCGGATCGGCGGGATCCAGATGTTGGCCAGGCCCGGCACCTTGACTGCCGCGTCGAGCTCCTCGACCAGCTTCTCCGGCGTCATGCCCGGACGCCACTGGTCGCGCGGCTTGAGCTGGATCGTCGTCTCGAACATCTCCATCGGCGCCGGGTCGGTGGCGGTCTCGGCGCGGCCGGCCTTGCCGAACACCCGTGCCACCTCGGGCACGGTCTTGATCATGCGGTCGGTCTGCTGCAGCAGCTCGCCCGCCTTGGCTGCCGACAGCATCGGCAGTGCGGTGGGCATGTAGAGCAGGTCGCCCTCGTCGAGCGGCGGCAGGAACTCGCCGCCCAGGCGCATCAGCGGCCAGGCCGTCGTCGCGAGTGCCAGCACCGCGATCACGAGCGTGGACTTCGGAAACCGCAGCACGCGATCGAGCACCGGTCGGTAGAGCGCGATCAGCACGCGGCTGATCGGGTTGCGACGCTCGTCCGGGATGCGGCCGCGGATCCAGTAGCCCATCAGCACCGGGATCAGCGTGACCGACAGCGCGGCGGACGCCGCCATCGCATAGGTCTTCGTGAAGGCCAGCGGGCCGAACAGGCGCCCTTCCTGCGCCTCGAGCGTGAACACGGGAATGAACGACAGCGTGATGATCAGCAGGCTGAAGAACAGCGCCGGCCCGACCTCGACCGCGGCATCGGTCACGACTTTCCAGTGCGCCTCGCCCTTCAGTTCTTCGCCAGGATGCGCGTGCTGCCAGGCTTCCATCCGCTTGTGCGCGTTCTCGATCATCACGACCGCCGCGTCGACCATCGCGCCGATCGCGATCGCGATGCCGCCGAGCGACATGATGTTGGCGTTGATGCCCTGGTAGCGCATCACGACAAACGCCGCCAGGATGCCCAGCGGCAGCGAGATGATCGCCACCAGTGACGAGCGCAGGTGCCACAGGAACACCGCGCACACCAGCGCGACGACGACGAACTCCTCGACCAGCTTTTCCGACAGGTTGCGGATCGCGCGTTCAATGAGCTGGCTGCGGTCGTAGGTGGTGACGATCTCCACGCCCGTGGGCAGGCTCCTCTTCAAATCGACGAGCTTGGCTTTCACGGCCGCGATCGCCGCCTGCGCGTTCTTGCCCGAACGCAGGATCACGACCCCGCCGGTCACTTCGCCGTCGCCGTCGAGTTCGGCGATGCCGCGGCGCATCTCGGGGCCCGCCTGCACCACGGCCACGTCGCCCAGGCGCACCGGCACGCCGTCCTTGACCATCAGCGGCACCGCGCGGAAATCGTCCAGACTCTTCAGGTAGCCGCTCGCGCGCACCATGTACTCGGCCTCGGCCAGTTCGAGCACCGAGCCACCGGTTTCCTGGTTGGCCGCCATCAGCGCCATGCGCACCATCTGGAAGGTGATGCCGTAGGCCGACAGCTTGGTCGGGTCGACGACGACCTGGTATTGCTTGACCATGCCGCCCACGGTGGCGACCTCGGCCACGTCGGGCACGCTCTTCAGCTCGTACTTCAGGAACCAGTCCTGCAACGCACGCAGTTGCGCCAGGTCGTGCTTGCCGCTGCGGTCGACCAGGGCGTACTGGAAGATCCAGCCCACGCCGGTGGCGTCCGGCCCGAGCGAGGTCTTGGCGCTCGCCGGCAGCCGGCCCTGTACCTGGTTCAGGTACTCGAGCACCCGCGAGCGCGCCCAGTACAGATCGGTGCCGTCGTCGAACAGCACGTAGACGAAGCTGTCGCCGAAGAACGAAAAGCCGCGCACCGTCTTCGCGCCGGGTACCGAAAGCATCGTCGTCGCCAGCGGGTAGGTCACCTGGTTCTCGACGATCTGCGGTGCCTGGCCGGGGTAGCTGGTGCGGATGATGACCTGCACGTCCGACAGGTCGGGCAGCGCATCGATTGGCGTGTTGCGCACGGCCCAGATGCCCCACGCGCTGACGAACAGCGTCAGCAGCAGGACGAGGAATCGGTTGCCGACCGACCAGCGGATCAGCGCGGCGATCATTGGCCGATTCCCTTGTCCGTGGCCTTCCCGGCAGGTGCCGGGGCCTGCCTGGCGATGCGCTCGATGACGACGCCCGAGGCGCCTTCGCTGAAACTGAAGCGCACGCGGTCACCGACCTTCAGGCCGGCGGTCTGCTCGGTCGCCTTCAATGCGAAGGGCATGCTCATCGCGGGCCACTTCAGCGCCGGCACGGGGTCGTGCTGGAGCGTGACCCGGTTGGGCTCGATGGCTTCGACCACCCCCGTTGCTTCGTGCACCGCCGCTGCGGCCGCCGAAGCGGGTGCCGCGCTCGCAGCGCCGGTGGCCGAGCGACCGACCATGCCGGACATGCTGGCCTCGGAATCGATCAGGAACTGCCCCGATGCGACCACCTGCTGGCCCGCGCTGAGGCCCTTCAGCACGATCAGCCTGCCGCCGACTTCGCGCCCGAGTTCCACGTCGACCGGACTGAAGCGCCCGGTCTGTTCGCCGGCGACGAACACCACGGCGCGCTGTCCGGTGCGGATCACCGCCTCGCTCGGCACGACCAGTGCTTCCTCGCGCTGGCCGCCGATCGTGGCCTGCGCATACATGCCGGCCTTCAGCTTGCCTGCGCGATTGGGCAACTCGATGCGCACCCGCAGCGTGCGCGTCTCGCGCGCCGCCTCCGGCAGCACGACGGCAACCCGCCCGTCGAAAGTTTCGCCCGGGTAGGCCGCCAGCGTGGCCCTCACCGGACGGCCCGGGCTGAGCAGCGCGGCGTGCACCTCCGGCACGGCCACCTCGAGCCACATCGTGCCGAGGCCGTTGATGCGCGCGAGCGTCATGCCGGGCATCAATGCCATGCCGGCGCGCACCATCAGCTCCTGGATCACGCCGGCGGTCGGGCTCACGATCGTCATCACCTGGCGCGGCTGCCCGCCGCGCTCGACCTCGCCGATCAGCGCTTCCGGCATGCCCAGCAGCACGAGCCGCTGGCGTGACGCCGCGGCCAGTGCAGCGTCGCCGGTGGCGCGCACGGCCAGGTACTCCTGTTGTGCGCCCGCCCATTCGGGCACCAGCACGTCGACCAGCGGTGCACCAGCCGCAATCACGTCCCCGGCGGCTCGCGCATAGACCCGTTCGACGAAACCGGCGGTGCGTGTCTGCACGATCGCCACGTCTCGTTCGTTGAAGCCGAGCGTGCCGACGGCATCGATGCCGGTCGACACGGTTTCGCGCGCCACCGTGGCCAGTCGCAAGCCCAGGCTCTGCGCCAGGCGCGGGTCGATCTGGACGCCGCCGGTGCCGACCTCGTCGGCGTACTTCGGGACCAGCTGCATGTCCATGAAGGGCGACTTGCCCGGCTTGTCGAAGCGCGCGTCGGGCTTCATCGGGTCGTACCAGTACAGCACCTTGCGGCTGTCGGCAGCGGCAGTGGCCGCGCTGGCCGGCAGCGCCGCCGACGCAGTGCTGCCGTGCGCGCCCGCCGCTGCGCCGCGCCACTGCGCGACACCGTAGCCGATCCCCGCTGCAGCGAGCAGCCCCATGACCATCACCACCGCCAGCGTCCCGCGCTTGAATGTCACCGTGTTCATCAGCGTTGCTCCGCAATCAGGTAGTTCAGCCTGGCGCGCAGTGCGAACTGGCGCGCCTCGAGTTCGATCGCCCGCAGGCCCAGCTCGGCACGCTCGCGACGCGCGTTCAGCACCGCCGCGAGATCGCCACGGGCTGCCTGGTAGGCGGACATCGTGAGCGCCACACGCTCGGTCGCCAGCGGTTCGGCAGACGCCTTGAGCCGCTCGAGCATCCGCGTGCTCTCCTCCAGCTCCGCCAGTTGCATGTCCATCTCCTCGCGCCGCCGGCGCACGCCGTCTTCGAGTTCGGCGGCGATGCGCTCGGCGTCCTTGCGCTTGGCCGCGATCTGCGGGTCCTGCCGCTGCTCGGCCCACAGCGGCAACTCGAAGCTGAACTGCACCGACACCATGTCGCCGAATGACGAGCCCCGCTTGGAGTACATGACCTGCCACGACCAGTCGCCTCTCTTCGCGGCCTCCATCTCTGCGACCTCGGCGTTTGTCATGCGCGCCATCGGTTCGAAGACGCGCAGGTCGGCGTGCTGCGCAATGCCGCCGTGCACGGTCGCCGGGTCGACCGTCAGCCCCGGCGGTCCTCCGGCCAGCGGCTGCTTGGCCTCGTCGCCCAGCCAGCGGGTCAACGTGGCGAGCGCCTGCGCGCGCTGGCGCGCCAGCTCGTCGCGCCGGTCGGCCAGCATCAGCGCTTCCTGGCGTGCCATCGTTGCGTCGACAGGCATCGCGCCACCGCCGGCGACCCGTGCAGACACCGTGTCACGCAGCAGGCGGTTCTCGTCCTCCAGGGCCTGGAAGAACGCGATCTTGCGCTCGACGTAGTAGCGCGCGAGCCAGGCCTGCGCCACCTCACGCTGCACGCTCAGGCGCTCGGCGGTCCATAGCGCACGTTCCCGCTCGGCCAGCGCCTGGGCACCGCGCGTGCGCGCAGCACGCTTGGCGGCGTTGGGCACCTCCTGCATCCAGCCGAAGCTGAGCTGGGACATCGGTTCCTGCGCCGGCGAGAAGCGCTCGGGGCCGCTGATCGGCAGGTTCTCGAGCGCCGTGATCAAGCGCGGGTCGGGCAACTGGTCGGCGCTGGTGCGCAGCTGCACGGCCGCGTCGGCTGTCGCCTGGCGCGCGGCGAGCATCGGTGCACGCTCGATCGCCAGCGCCTGTGCGCGCTCGAAGCTCAGCCCCCCTGCGGGCTGGCCGAGCGCCGGCAATGCCAGAAGGCCCAGGACCGCGAGCACGCACACCGGCGCGCGGCGGATGCGGCAGATGGCTGGCGTGGCGGGTTCACCCGCCGGGATTCGGAATTGCATGAGATGTCCTCCAGGTCCACAGAACTCGGGCGTGGGGCAGCGGCCCCGAGCCCACCGATGGCGGCGTGCGCCCCGTCCCGGCGCAGCGGCCCGATGGACGACCTAGTTGCGGAAGACCTGGTGGATCAGGTACAGCGGCGGCCAACCCGGCGGCGCGGCGCTGGGGGGCACTGCCGGCGGGCCTGCCGACGGGGCAGCCATCGCCAGCCGGCCGAAATCGACCACCATGAACCCGCCGAGGACCGGCGCGGGCGCATCGTCAGGCGTTGCTTGAGCTGGCGCCTGCTCGTCGGCGGCGCAGTGGACCTTGCACAGCACCGCGTTCTCCGGGTCCATCGCCTGGGTCGGTGTGCCGTGGCAGCCGCCCACCACCGTGATCAGCGCCGCGGACCCGTCGCTCGGCGAGCGGGTCACGCTGTTCACCGGGCAGGCGTATGCCGCGACCAGCCACTGCGCCAGCAGCAACACGCCGATCATCCATGTCGATACCCGTTTGCGGGTTTGCCGAGCAACTCCCATGCGAGCGAGTCTAGCGAGGCGGTGGCCGCACGCAAGCATCCATCCGGTCGTAGTTGACATGAGTCAAGCTCATTTCCGCGTGCGTGGCAGGGTCATCGACTCAGTTGCTGCTCGAGCTGATGCAGCGTGCGGTAGCACGGCAGCACCTTGGCCACGCTCGAGTTGGGTTCGCGACCCTCGTCGATCGCGGCAAAGAACTCGCGATCCTGCAGTTCGATCCCGTTCAGCGACACCGCGACCTTGGAGACGTCGATCTTGTCGTCCCTGCCATTGAACAGATCGTCGTAGCGCGCGATGTAGGTGCCGGTATCGCCGATGTAGCGGAAGAACGTGCCGAGGGGACCCTCGTTGTTGAAGCTCAGCGACAGGGTGCAGATCGCGCCGTTGCTGCTCTTCAGCTGGATCGACATGTCCATCGCGATGCCCAGTACCGGATGGATCGGGCCCTGGATCGCGTTGGCCTGGACGATCTCGCCGCCAGCCTGGTACGCGAACAGATCGACCGTGTGCGCAGCGTGGTGCCACAGCAGATGGTCGGTCCAGCTGCGCGGCTGGCCGAGCGCGTTGATGTTGGCGCGGCGGAAGAAATACGTCTGCACGTCCATCTGCTGGATGTTGAACTCGCCGGCCTGGATGCGTTGATGCACCCACTGGTGGCTGGGGTTGAAGCGACGCGTGTGGCCGACCATCGCCACCAGGCCGGTCTGCTTTTGCAGCGCCGCCACCGCCTCGGCGCCGTTCAGGCTGTCGGCCAGCGGGATCTCGACCTGCACATGCTTGCCGGCCTTCAGGCAGGCCAGGCTCTGCTCGGCGTGCATCTGCGTGGGCGTGCACAGGATCACCGCGTCGACTTCCTTCAGCGCGAGGCTGTCCTCGAGCCGCGTCGTCACGTGGCCGATGCCGTACTTCGCGGCGACCTCCCTGGTCTTGTCGAGTTCGCGGCCGACCACCGACACGACTTCGACGCCATCGATGAGCTTGATGGCGTCGAGGTGCTTGATGCCGAAGGCGCCGGCGCCGGCAAGGGCTACCCGAATGGTCATGAGTTCTCCAGGATCAGATGGCCCACCGCGGTGTTGCTGGCAGGCACGTGATAGAAGCGATGCACGACCCTCGGCCTGGGACCACCGGCGACGTCGGCCATCGCGCCGCGTGCGATCAGCCACATCACCAACTCGATGCCTTCGCTGCCGGCCTCGCGCACGTACTCGACATGCGGCGTCTTCGACAGGCCTTCGGGATCGGCGATCAGGCGGTCGAGAAAGGCGTTGTCCCACGCGCGGTTGATGAGGCCGGCGCGCGGCCCTTGCAACTGGTGGCTCATGCCGCCGGTGCCCCAGATCTGCACTCTCAGCGGTTCATCGTACGACTCGATGGCACGCCGGATCGCCTGCCCGAGCATGAAGCAGCGCCGTCCCGAGGGCACCGGATACTGCACCACGTTGACCGCGAACGGGATCACCCGACAGGGCCAGGCGTCGGGCGATCCGCACATCAGGTTCAACGGCACGGTCAGGCCATGGTCGACGTCCATCTTGTTGACGATGGTGAGGTCGAAGTCGTCCTGGATCACCGACTGCGCGATGTGCGCGGCGAGTTCCGGGTGGCCGATGACCTTGGGCACCGGACGCGGGCCCCAACCCTCGTCGGCCGGCGTGAACTCGGCCGCGGTGCCGATCGCGAACGTCGGGATCATCTCCAGGCTGAACGCGGTCGCGTGGTCGTTGTAGACGAGGAAGATCACGTCGGGCTGGTGCTCGCGCATCCATTGCTTGGACAACTCGTAGCCCTTGAACAGCGGCACCCAGTACGGCTCGGCCGTCTTGCCGAGGTCGATCGCGGCACCGATGGCCGGCACGTGCGAGCTGTAGACGGAAGCGGTGATCTTGGCCATGTCAGGCGCTCGCGTTCTTGCCCGCGGCGCCTTGCGGCTGGCGGTGTGCCTGGGCGTCGCCGTCCTCGCCGATATGGCGGTTGCCTTCGATCGACCGGCCACCCTTGATCATCATGTCGCGGTACTCCGCCTCGGTCATGCCCGTCATGCTGCCGGCCATCTGCTGAAAGCTCTTGCCGTCGGTGGCGCCGATCTTGGCCAGGAAGTAGATGTTGCCGCCCAGGCGGATGCACCAGTTGAGGTCGCGGGCCAGCACGGCTTGCTTCTGCTCTTCGGTCATCGGCCACTCGTCGAGATAGGCCCGCTCGTCGGCCTTGAAGCGCGCGCGGTTGTCGGCCTTCATCAGCGACATGCAGAACTGGTTCAGGTGGTAGCCCTTGCGCGACTGCTCGGCATCGAAGATCGTCGTTCCCGGCAGGTCGAGATATGGTTTGTCCAATGGCATTCAGCGCTCCTCCGGCCAGTAAAGCCGCATCGGGTTGTCGACCAGCAGCTTGTGCTGCAGCTCCGGCGTTGCGGCAACGTGCGGAATGAAATCCACCAGCAAGCCGTCGTCGGGCATGTGGTCCTGCAGGTTCGGATGCGGCCAGTCGGTGCCCCACAGCACGCGGTCGGGGAAAGCCTCGACGATGCGTTTGGCAAAGGGCACCACGTCACGGTACGCGTTGCGCTCCCCATCGAGGGCCTTCGGGCCGCTGACGGACAGGCGCTCGGGGCAACTGACCTTGGACCAGACGTACGGGTGCTCGCGCATGAACCTGACGAACAGCTCGAACTCGGGTCCATCCACCGGCTTGGTGACATCGGGCCGACCCATGTGGTCGACCACGACCGTGGTGGGCAGTGCGGCGAAGAAGTCCCACAGCTCGGGCAGGTCGACGGCCTCGAAGTAGATCACCACATGCCAGCCCAGCGGGGCGATGCGCGCGGCAATCTCCGTCAACTCGTCCTTGGGCGTGAAGTCGACCAGCCGCTTGACGAAATTGAAGCGCACGCCGCGCACGCCCGCAGCGTGCATGGCCTGCAATTCGGCATCGCCGACGCTGCGCTTGACGGTGGCCACGCCGCGCGCCTTGCCGCCGCTGGCCAGCACCGCGTCGAGCATCGCACGGTTGTCGGCGCCATGGCACGTCGCCTGCACGACGACGTTGCGCGCAAATCCCAGGTGGTCGCGCAGTGCAAAGAGCTGGTGCTTGGACGCATCGCAAGGCGTGTACTTGCGCTCCGGCGCGTACGGAAATTCGGCGCCCGGGCCGAACACATGGCAATGCGCATCGACGCTGCCCGCTGGCACGAGGAAGCGCGGTTTGGACGGACCGGCGTACCAGTCGAGCCAGCCCGGCGTCTTGGCGAACGCAGTCATCTCAGTTCTTCTTCACCTGCTGCAGGATGCGATCGGCCTCGATGCGCCAGTCGCCGCTGCGGGCAAAGCCCGGCGTTCCCTTGGCGCCGAACACGCCATCGTCTGCGAGGTCGGCGACCCAGGCCTGCCGCTCTGCCGTGCCCTGTGCCGACCACGGCGTCAGCCCGACCTCGCGCACCGTTTCGGCGACTTCGCGCACTTCTTCGCTGCGACGGCGGCCGTGCTCGATGACGCG
>Ga0102851_10001406_pt1 | contig 13713 bp, 13 predicted proteins | sample Mud3Dept3metaG_FD_79558 | JGI IMG/M metagenome (GOLD analysis project Ga0102851, IMG submission 79558) | Freshwater wetland microbial communities from Ohio, USA, analyzing the effect of biotic and abiotic controls - Mud 3 Core 4 Depth 3... | ecosystem: Environmental > Aquatic > Freshwater >... | reverse complement strand
CCTCGAGGATGCGCCGGTTGGTGGCGTTGTCGTCCACGACCAGCACCCGAAGTCCTTCGAGGCTCAACGAGCCTGCCGTGTGCGGCGCGTCAGACGACCCGGGCGGCAGGGTGAAGCAGGCGGCGAAATGGAACCTGCTGCCGCGGCCGACCTCGCTCTCGATCCAGATGCGCCCGCCCATCAGCTCGACGAGCTGGGACGAGATGGCGAGGCCCAGGCCGGTGCCGCCGAACCTCCGCGTCGTGGAGGCGTCCGCCTGGACGAACGGGCCGAAGATTTGCCACTGCTTCTCGGCCGGAATGCCGATGCCGGTGTCGGACACGGTGAACTTCAGCGCCACCTCGTCGCCGTCCCGCCGGTCGAGCTCGACGTCGATGATCACCTCGCCGCGGTCGGTGAACTTGATGGCGTTGCCGACGAGGTTCACGAGCACCTGGCGGAGCCGCCCCGGATCGCCGATGACCGTCCGCGGCACGTCGGGCAGGATCCGGCATCCGAGTTCGAGGGCCTTCTCGTGGGCGCGCGGGGCCAGCAGCCGCACGGCGTCTTCCACCGCGTCGTAAAGACCGAAGGGCACGCGATCGAGCGACAGCTTGCGGGCCTCGATCTTCGAGAAGTCGAGGATGTCGTTGACGAGGGCCAGCAGCGCCTCGCCCGATTCCTTCACCGACCGGAGGTAGTCCAGCTGCTCGCTGGTGAGCTGCGTCCGGAGCGCCAACTCGGTCATGCCGATGATCGCGTTCATCGGCGTGCGAATCTCGTGGCTCATGTTGGCGAGGAACTCGCTTTTCGCGACCGTCGCCTCCTCGGCTCGCCGTTTCGCGACCTCCAGTTCCTTGACGAGTTGCGCGAGCCGTTCCGCGTTCTCCTCCTGCTCGCGCTTCGCCTCCGCCATCTGCCGGGCGTAGTGCCTCAGCTCTTCCTCGGCCCGCTTGTTGTCCGTGATGTCCCGCGCGACCGCATAAATGAGCCCCAACGACCTGACCGGCGCCGAGACCCACTGCAGCCACTTGTACGAGCCGTCCGCGCAGCGGTACCGGTTTTCGAACGCAATCACCTCCACCCCGTCGACGAGCGTCGATCCCGCGTGACGTGTGGCGTCGAGGTCGTCCGGATGCACGAAGTCCAGCCAGGGCCGCGCGAGGAGCTCGTCGCGCGGAATGCCGAGGACGCGTTCCCAGGCGGGGTTCAACCGGACGAAGTAGCCGTCCAGCCTCGCGATGCAGAAGAGGTCCAGCGACAGGGTGAAGAAACGGTCCATCTCCTCTTCGACCCGCTTCCGGGCGACGAACAGACCGACCTGGCTGCCGACCGTCGTCAGCGTGGCGAGCAGTTCCTCGTCCGGCTGGCGAATCTCGCGGCTGAAGAACTCCATGACGCCGATCACCTCGCCATCGCGAAGGATCGGGAAGCCGAGCGCGACGTGGAGGCCCGCCCGGTCGGCGACGGATGCCCGAGGGAAGTTCAAGTCGTGCACGACGTCGGGAATCCACGCCGACTGGCGGGAGGCCCAGACCCTCCCGGGCAAACCGACGCCGGGAGCGAACTCGCTCTCCCGGCTGACGGAGGCAAACTCGTCGAACTGTGGCGTCGACTGATGCCAGGTCGCGTCGCAGCGGAGAACCATCCCGGCCCTGTCCACGGTCCACAGGGCGCCGTGCTCCCACCCGAGGGCGCGGCAGATGGACTCCAGCATTCGCGGGCCGGCGTCGGCGAGCGTCGACGACTCGGCCAGCGCGCGCGCGGTCTCGTATACGAGCCGCAGTTGCTGCGCCCCGGCGTGGTTCGTGCCAGGGCCTTCCGGCGGCGCGCCCATCGATCGCACCTCCTCTGAGTCGTGAGATTGGTATTACACTACCTCCGATCCCACCGGTTTCGTACCCTCAGGTCCCGTCACCCGTCGTCCCGGCGGTGGAGGTGGTCCATGAGCCCGTTGACCGACGCCCCGCGTCGGATTCTCGTCGTCGACGACGACCGCGCGCTCCGGCACGCGTTGAGCACGCTGCTGGAGGGGGCGGGGCACATCGTGAGCCAGGCGGGCGACGGGCCCGAGGCGCTGGCCAGGCTGGCCGGCGGACCGACGGACCTGATGCTGCTCGACCTCGGGCTGCCAGGCATGGGGGGTATGGAGGTGCTCGCGCGCGTGCGCGCGCTCGCCTCGCCGCCGCGCGTGGTGGTCGTCACCGCCGACGACACGCCGGAGACGCTGCTCGAAGCCATCCGCGGCCAGGTGGATGGCTACGTGAGGAAGCCCTTTGCGCCCGGGGGGATCGTCGACGTGATCAGCGACGTGCTGGCGAAGCCGCCGGCGGCGGCGCTACCGATCGAGGTCGTCTCGGCGCGGCCCGAGTGGGTGGAGATCCTGGCGCCATGCTCGCTCGACGCGGCGAACCGCATCCAGGGCTTCATGATGACGCTGGAGGCCGGACTGCCCGAGCACGTGCGGGAATCGGTCGGGTCTGCGTTCCACGAGCTGCTCTTCAACGGCGTCGAGTGGGGCGGCAAGCTGGATCCCACGCGCAAGGTGCGGATCTCGTGCATCCGTACGCGGCGCATGCTGCTCTACAGGATCGCGGACCCAGGCGAGGGCTTCGACATCGGCCGGCTCTCGCACGCGGCCATCAGCAATCCGGACGACAATCCGCTCCAGCATGCCCTGGTGCGCGAGGAGAAAGGCCTGCGCCCAGGCGGACTCGGGCTCGCGATCACGCGGACGCTCGTCGACGAGCTCGTCTACAACGAGAAGCGGAACGAGGTCGTGTTTGTGAAGTACCTGGATTGAAGGCAACGGCGGTCAGGACCGCCGGCAGGTCGGCATGCCGGTTGCCGGGTTCGGCGTGGATACGGTGACGCCCAGCGCGCGTCCGCTAGAGATTCTCGAGATCTCGGGCCCCTCAGTCGGGCCTCGCCGCGTCCAGGGCACGGAGCAGGGACGTCGCCAGCCGCCGGACCGCGTATCCTTCGAAATCGTCGACCGGGTCGATGTCTCTCTCGAAGACCTCGAGCACGCTGCGCAGGTACGCTCTCGCGGCCACATCCGTACGCTCGGCAGGAGTCTCTTCAAGCAGGAACGCACACGTGACCAGGTGCTGCCACCGGTCGGCGCGCCCGCGAGGCGCCGGCAATGGGCGCTGGGCAGGCCGGGCCATCAGAGCCTGGCGTCACCCGCGGCTTCGGGCTGGTACAGGATCTCGGACAGCTCGAAAGAACGCACCCGCCCATCGGGCAGGGGCCACTTGATCATCTGCCCTACGGTGAGCCCGAGGAGTGCGCAGCCGACCGGGGCGAGCACGGACAGACGGCTCGCCTCAGAGCCGGCGTCGGTCGGGTACACCAGCGTGACGGTGCGGGATTCCCCCATGTCGCGGTCGATGTAGCGCACGCGCGAGTTCATCGTGACCACATTCGGCGGCATCTCGGACGGGGGCACAACCGTCGCCCTGGCCAGTTCCTTGTCGAGCAGCTCCACGGCACACTGGTTCTCGTCGGCTTCATGCTCCTCGAGCACCTTGAGCAGGCGCTCGAAGTCCGTGCGCGTAATGACGATGTCGGGGCGTTGCATGGCACCTCTCTCGGTTTTCGTCTCACGCGGCCACACGACCACCTGAGTCTCTTGTCGATTGAGGATACCCGCCGTGTCCGGAAGGCGGTATCGGGCGAAACCGGAATTGTGGGCGCGGTTTCCCTGAAAACCAGCTCGCATTCGGGTGGGTCTGGATGGGCAATCAGCGAAGTCCGCTCGGGTATTCCCCAAGCAGGTGACGGTCCAATTGTAAGGTCTCTTTTAATGGAGTACGCTGCGACGGGTGGGAATGAACGTGCAACGAGGGGCAAGGATGACCGAGCCGTTGTCTCCGGCCGTGGCTACCGCTACCAGGGCTCCTCGCCGTGCTGGCGGAAGGACGTCGGCGGCGTCCCTGCGGCACGAGGTGGAGTTCCTGAGGCGGCGAGTCAAGGAACTGGAAGAGATAACAGGCGCCGACAGCCCCGCAACCGACGAGTTGAGCGCCCGTTCGGCTGCCCTCGCCGAGCGCGTGAAGGAGCTGAAGTGCATCTACTCCATCTCGAGCCTCCTGAAGGGGCGCCACGAGCTGGGGGACATCCTGCAGAAGGTCGTCGACCTCCTGCCGGCTGCCTGGCAGTACCCGGAGCTGGCCTGCGCCTCCATCACGCTGCAGCGCCGCAGCTACCAGTCGCGGGGCTACCAGGACCCGAGGTGGCGCCAGGAGGCGGAATTGCGGGTGAGCGGGGAGAAGGTCGGCCTCCTTGAGGTCGGCTATGCCGCGCCCCTCGCCAACGGGCAGGAGCCCGTGTTTCTCCAAGAGGAGCACACCCTGCTGTCCACCGTGGCCGCCCGGATCTCGGAGATCGTCGCGCTGAAGGAAACCCAGAATCAGCTGTCGACCCACCAGGAACACCTGCAGTCGCTCGCCTCGGAGTTGACGCTGGCCGAGGAACGCGAGCGGCGCAACCTGGCGCTCAGCCTCCACGATCGCATCGGCCAGGGGCTCGCCGTTGCCAGGCTCAAGATCGAGACGATGAAGCATCTGCTTCCGGCCGAGCATCAATCGCGGCTCGACGACCTCTCGGCGCTCATCAAGCAGATCGTCGCCGACACGCGGTCTCTGACGTTCGAGATCAGCCCGCCGATTCTCTACGAGCTCGGCCTCGGGCAGGCCGTCATCTGGCTCGGCGAGCACGTCACCCAGCAGTCGGGTCTCCGGGTGGAAGTACGGTGTGGCCAGGAGCTGCTCGACTTGACCGACGGCTCGCGCGTGATGCTGTTTCGTTCAATCCAGGAGCTGCTGAACAACGCGGTCAAGCACGCTCGAGCCTCGCGCGCCACGGTCGTTCTGCTGAACGACGGTGGCGAGGTATCCGTGCTCGTGGAAGATGATGGCGTCGGCTTCGATGCCGCATCCCGGAGTGTCTATCCGTCCGCCGCCGGCGGTTTCGGTCTTTTCAGCATCCGTGAGCGCATCGGTCACCTGGGTGGTCACATGACGATCGAGTCCAGGCCCGGAAAGGGCACGCGGATTCGAATCTCCGTGCCCGGCGCCGATGCCGACGCGGCCGACTGAGAGAGGGAACGCATGAAGATCCTTCTCGCCGACAATCACAGGCTCTTCTGTGAGGGGCTGCGAACCCTCTTCGCGCACCAGCCAGGGGTCGAGATCGTCGGAGAGGCCAGCAACGGCCGCATGGCGGTGCGCCTCGCGCGCGAGCTGTCGCCGGATCTCGTGGTCATGGACATCGGCATGCCGGAGCTGAACGGCATGGACGCCACCCGCCAGATCCGCTCGGAACTGCCCGGCATCAAGGTGCTGGCGGTCTCGATGCACTCCGACCGGCAATATGTTGCGGGGATGTTGTCAGCCGGCGCCTCCGGGTACGTCGTCAAGGACAGCGCCTTCGCGGAGCTCGCCCAGGCGGTCCAGGTCGTCATGCATGGCGGTCGTTATCTCAGCCCGGAGATCGTCGGCATCGTGGTGGACGACTACGTGGAGCGCCTCACTCCCGCACCCGGCTCCGCGCTCGGGAAGCTCTCGGAGAGGGAACGCGAGGTGCTCCAGCTCATGGCCGAGGGGCACGCCACGGCGGCCATCGCGGCGAGGCTGCACGTCAGCCGCAAGACCGTCGAAACCCACCGGAAGAACATCATGATCAAGCTGGAGCTCCACAGCGTCGCGGAGCTCACGAAGTTCGCCGTTCGCGAAGGCCTCACGTCCCTCGACGTGCCGTCCGACAGGCCCGGCCGGTAGACCGGCTGGCTGCGGGGACGTACCGGGTGTCCCGGGTTTGGTGCGGCGGCGATCCGGTCGAGGGCTGGCTCGCCGCAGAGGGAGGGATTCCGTGAGCGACGAGGGCGAGGACACCGTGAGAGCCCCGAAGCCTGGCTCGCAGGTTCTTGCGTTTCATCGAAGGCGCATCGTGGTCCGCAAGGTCGAGTACTTCTATACGAGCACCAGGGACAAGTCGGCGGACGGCTCTCGTTTCCTCTCGCGACTTGCGGCCCGCAACGTCGACCTGATGGCGTTGACCGCTGTCCCGTTCGGTCCCGACAAGGCGCAGTTCACGATGTTCCCGACCATCCCGTCGAGCCTGATCGAAGCGGCCAGGGCCGAGAAGATCGCCCTCGACGGCCCGCATTTCTCGCTCCTCGTACAGGGAATCGACCACGTTGGCGCGTTCGCCGGCGTGCTCTCGACGCTCGCGGCAGCCAACGTCGACGTGTACTCGATTCAGGGCATGACCGATGGTCGCGGTGGATTCAGCTACATCGTCTACCTGAAGCCGAGTGACATCGATCGCGCGCTCAGGTCCCTCACCACGTTCTAGGCCTCCCGTCCACGTCACGCAACCTGCTCGGCGACTGTCAACGTCCGCACGTAGCGCCGATGAAAATTCCCGAGCCCCGCGACCAGTTCCCGGATCTCGTCCCGCGGCGGCAGAAAGGTCGTGCGGAAGTGCAGCGTGCCCGGACGCTGGCCGAAGCCGGAGCCCGGCACGACACAAATCCCCGTCTCCTCGAGCAAGGCCAGGCAGTACGCCGTGTCTCGCTTCGAAGCGTAGGCCTCGCGCTCCGTGTCGGACATCGCGTCGACGTCGACGTCAGGGTCCGCCGGAAGCTCGAAACGCACGAACGCGTACATGGCCCCCTGGGGCACGTCCACCGACATCCCGGGGACTTTGCTGACGCCCTCACCAAGGACCGTAGCTTTTTCTCGTAGATCTCTGAGGATGGCGTCTCTCTCTCGGACGTAGACGGCGTAGCTCTCCTCGCCGGCCCGCGGCGGCGCCACCATGAGATAGGTGACGAGCTGTCCGGGAACGTTTGCGCACAAGCTGATCGACTGCAACTTGATGAACTCCCCGAGGACGTCCTCGGGGACGTTGCGCAACTCGAGGTAGCCGCCGCGGTGTCCGCACTCACCAAGGAAGCCCTTGGAGACCGAGTGCAGGCTGAAGAGCGGGGTGTGCGTGTCCCCGAGGGCGTGCATGACCTTGGCGAACGAGTGAAACGCGGACCCCGGCGCGTAGACGTTCTCCTGGTAGACCTCGTCGGCGATCACCGCGAGCTCATGCCGCCGGGCAAAGGCGAGGATCATCTCGATGTTCTGGCGGGACAGCACCGCCCCGGTGGGATTGCCAGGATTGATGACCACGATGCCGACGGGACGAATCCCGGACGTCCGTGCGTGCTCGAGGCTCTCCGCAAGGATCGCCTCGCTGAGCTGCCAGTGGTTCCGCTCATCGAGGAAGTAGCCAATCCGCTGTCCGCCGTAGAGCGTGAGGCTGGCACTGTAGAGCGGGTACTGCGGGATCGGCACCATGAAACCGTCCCGCGGCGAGCTCAGGAGCGCGGTGAGCACGGCCTGCGCACCCTTGCTGGCGCCGTCCGTCAGGATAATCTTCGCCTGGTCCGCCGGGATTCCGTCGCGGCGCGCGATGAAGTCGGCGACCGCCTGGCGGATGAAGGGAATGCCGGCGCTCTGCGTGTAGGCGCCCGTGCCGTGCGGGTGTGCCGCCAGGACGAACCTCGCCCGCTCGACGATGTCCTTGGGAAAATGGCCGAGGACGTCGCCGTGGTTCAGGAGCTCCGGGTACTCAAGCAGGCAGAGGAGCTGCCTGATGTAGGTCAGCGGCCGCTGCTTCAGCGCCTGGGGGTTCCCGATGTTGCAGTAAATGACCTTCCGGCCCTGGGCCTCCAGCTCCTGTGCACGCTGCACGATCGGCCCGCGAACCGCGTACTCCGCCTGGAGCAGGTTGTCGTTGAGTTGGGTGGTCGTGATCATGATGCCTTCGCTCGCCGCTCGGCGGCCATGGCCGGGAGGCTCTCCAGGAGTTCGGTTACCGTCGCGTTCGCGTCACCGAACAGCAGGAGAGTCGAGGCCTCGTCGTACAGGGGGTTGGGCACGCCGGAATATCCAGGGCGCTCGTCGAGGTTGCAGATCAGCACGTGCCGCGCCTCGTGCGCGTTCAGGATCGGCATACCGGAGATCGGTGTGTCTGCGATCCTGATCGCCGCCGGATTGACCACGTCGCATGCGCCGACCACGAGCACGGCGTCGGTCTGCGCGAACGACGGATTCACGTCATCCATCTCCTTGAGCTTGTCGTAGTCGACATCAGCCTCGGCCAGGAGCACGTTCATGTGCCCGGGCATGCGGCCCGCCACGGGGTGAATGGCGAAGTCCACCGTCTTGCCGAGTTGCTCCAGGCGCTTGGCCAGATCCGCGACCTGGAACTGCGCGCGCGCCAGCGCCATCCCATATCCCGGGACGATGATGACCTTCTTCGCGTCGCGAAGCACGGCCTTGGCCTCGACCATGGCGTCGGCGGGGGTCCTTGCCACCCGAGCCTGCGTCGGCGGAGCGGCGGCCGTCTCTCCCTCGGCCTTCGGCGGGCCCGCCATCTTGCCCCCGGCGAGGACCTTGACGAAGCTCCGGTTCATCGCCTTGCACATCACGGCCGTGAGGATCGAGCCGGACGCGGCGACGGTCGCACCGCAGGCGATGAGCAGCCGGTTTTGAATCGCGACGCCGCAGAAGGCCGCGGCAAGCCCGGCGGTGGCGTTCAGGAAGGAGATGAGCACCGGCATGTCCGCGCCGCCGATGCGGATGGCGAACACCAGTCCCAGCAGGATCGCGGCAACCAGGGCGCACACGAGCGCGACCGTCAGCGAGAGGCCGCTCGCGGTGGCGCCAAAGAGACTGAGGCCGACGATGGCGCCCAGCAGGAGCATCAGCATCAGGCTGTGGCCGCGCAGCACGACCGGTGTCTGCCTGATCATCGCGGCGAGCTTGGCGCCTGCGATCATGCTGCCGCTGAAGGTGGCCGCGCCGATGACGAGGCCGAGAAAGCCGGACACCTCGCCGACGACGCTGACCGGGGCGCCCCCGCGGGTGAGCTCGACGAACGCGATGGCGCAGGCCGCGACGCCGCCGGCGCCATGCTGGAAGGCCATCATGGCGGGGATCTGAATCATCGTGACGCGCATCGCGATCAGCGCCCCGATGGCGCCGCCGACCAGCAGGGCCGCCGCGAGCAGGACGGGATCCAGAATGGCGTTGCGGTACAGCACGAGCGCGAACGCCAGCAGCAGCGCCGTGGCGGCGGTTGCGTTGCCCGACCGTGCGCCGCGCGGGTTGCGGAACTGCGCGATGCCAATCACCAGCAACACGATGATCGAGAGATCGACAAATACCGAGCCCCAGCTAGACATATTGGACTCCACGCGAGACACAGAGGTCATCAGCGCTGCGAACAGGGAGCGGCCGGTGTGATTGCCCCTTCACGACTGGCTCCCCTGCCGGTCGGGCGCCGGCTCCTGGTGGATCTTGAACAGTCTCGCCATCCGGTCCGTAATCACGAACCCTCCCACGAGGTTGAACGCCGCGGTGATGAGCGCGAGCGCCCCGATGGCCTTCTCGCCGGGGGTCGTCGGCACGGCGAACAACAGGACGGCGCCGAGGATCGTCACGGCCGAGATGGCATTGGTCATCGACATCAGGGGCGTGTGCAACAGCGGCGGCACTCGCGAGATGAGCAGGTACCCGACGCCGAACGACAAGACGAAGACGAGAAGCATCAATGCCAGGTCAGCCATGACCGATCCTCCAGTTGACTCGAAGTCAGGAACTCAGCGTCCACCCATCGCATCGAGGGCCGGCTTGAAGAAGATCTGGCCCTGTCTGGTGACGAGCGAGTTGCGCACGATTTCGTCCTCGAGATCCGGGGATCCCGGGACGTGCTTGAAGAGGTTGTCGATGTAGTAGAACATGTTGTTGGCGTAGAGCCATGAGGCCTGCATGGCCATGTGCCCGGGGATGTTCTGGAGGCCGCAGATGGACACGTTGTTCTCGACCACCACCTTGCCCGCCTGGGTGATCGCGCAATTGCCGCCCTGATCGATCGAGACGTCGACGACCACCGACCCGGGCTTCATGCGGGCGACGGCCTCCCTCGTGACGATCACCGGGGCCAGCGAGCCCGGCACCAGCGCGGACAGGATGACGATGTCCGACTCTGCGACGACATCCTGGATGGCGGCCTGCTCCTTCTTCAGCCAATCCTCCGGCAGCAGCTTGGCGTAGCCGCCCTCGGCGATGGCCAGTTCCTTCGGCACATCGAAGCCCGCGACCTTGGCGCCAAGGCTGCCGGCCTCCGTGCGCGCGGCCTCCCTGATGTCCCAGGCCTTGACGACGCCGCCAAGGCGCTTCGCGGTGGCGATGGCCTGCAGGCCCACGACGCCGGCGCCGACGACAAGGACCGCGGCCGGCTTGATGGGGCCAATCGCGGTGCCGATCATCGGTACGAACCGGGGCAGTTGTTCGGCGGCGTCGAGCACCGCGCGATACCCCGTGACCGTGCTCATGGACGTGAGCGCGTCCATGCGCTGCGCACGGGAGATCCTCGGGATGCCGTCCATGGTGAATGAGGTGATCCCGCGATCGCGGAGCTTGCGAACGAGGTCGTGGCTGTCGGGTGCGGCGGGGTGGAGGAACGTTGCCAGGATGCAGCCCTCGGGCATCATCTCCACTTCGTGCTTTTTCGTCGCCTCGTTGAAGATCGGCTGCTTGACCTTCAGGATGACGTCGGCCTTCGCGAACAGCTCCTCGACGCTTCTCACGATGGTCGCACCAGCCTTCTCGTACTCGGCATCCTCGATGAAGATGCTCGAGCCCGCGCCGCTCTCCACGGCGACCTCGAAGCCCTTCCTCCGCAACTTCTCGACGGTCTCCGGGATTGCCGCGACGCGTTTCTCGGCGTGCAGGATTTCCTTCGGTATGACGACGCGCATGACATCAGTCTCCTTGTTATTGGTGAGCGGTTCAGGCCGCATCCTCGCGCTTCGAGCTGCCAGGCCTTAAGAGGCCCGCGGTGATGCGGTCCAGTGCGTTCGAGAACGTCTCGTCGCTGTCGAAAACCCACTCGCGCTGCCAGATCCGGTTCAGGGTCGGCGTCCCCTGATCGTTCAGAAACTGCGCGCCCAGGATCCACGGCGTGGCGTGAAGCTGGTAGCGGCAGCACGTGGCATTCGCGGGAAGGTGCGACGCCTGCGCCAGGTCCTGCAGGCCCAGTGCGGCGGGCCGACCCGTCGACGCGCCCATGTGCCACTCGGGATTGGGCGTGCCCTCAGCCGACTCGCCCTCGAAGTAGTCGAGGGTCACGAGCACCGAGGACCCGTCGTTCCAGATCGGCAGCACGCGGTGGGTCTGGATGAGCCTGCCGTCCACAACCCCCGAAACGGCTGTGGCCAGCGCGACGATCGGCACTTTGGCGAGGGTCTGGCTGGCGCCGTCGTTCGAGAGCGCCTTATAGGACAGGAAGCTGGCGATCGTCTGCTCTCCGTAGACGGGGAACTTGATCGTGTGCGGATAGCCCCCATCGGCCGTCCCCTGGGACACAGAGCCGGAGAGGGGGCCCACCACGAAACTCTTTCTTCCGTCGGGAGGAACCTCAACGTAGACCGGCGAACTGGTCCAGATCGGGAACTCACACGGTACGAGCTCGGCAAGTTCCGTCTCCACGACGATATCGCCTGACCTGATGAGGAGGCTCGTGGAGCTCGCACTACTCTTGCGGACCTTGGCTTCAAACGGCATTCTGTCCATCGCGTCCAACCTCCAGTGGTAAGGGTTTGCGGCATGAGCGGCTGACGATGGCGCCCAGGTCGGCTGGGCTCTCCTGCGGACGAGAGCAGAGGCTGGAGAGCTCGAGCGCGCTCCGATATCGAGACGTGGCGGCAAGCAGGTGTGGAGCGCTCATTTCTTCTGTAGTCAAGATAGGTTTTTTCGAGAACGCCGGGTATCGGGCGCTCCCGGAATCTGCGGCTCCAACGGCACGAATGTTGGCTTCCGTATGGCCGGGGGTCCGAGGCGCGATTGTCCGCAGCCGGCGCACCATGCGGTCCCGTGGAGCCGGTCCATCTGGAGGACCGGCATCAGGCAGGGCCCTAGGGGTTTCCGGAAGGGTGCGACTGGCGCGGTGGTGAGGCCGTGCTACCCACGGTGATGATCCGGGCGGGCGCTCGCGCTGCTGAAGCACGAATCGGTGAGCCGGGTTTTACACCCGTCCCCGACTGGGTAAGCCAGCCGTCGCGTGAAGGCTGGCTTGCCCAGCCGTAGCTCACTGAAGAAGGTATGCAAGCTGAAGGAGGGCACCGGCCCGCCTCCGCCGTGGTCCGGCCCGTTACCGTCCTCCCACGGCTTTGGCGAGGCACCGCGCCGTAGCTCGCCTGAAGGGGGAATCGGGGGAATGGCGAGCGAAGGCGGGTGGCGGAGAGAGAGGGATTCGAACCCTCGGTAGAGTTTCCCCTACACACGCTTTCCAAGCGTGCACCTTCAGCCTCTCGGTCATCTCTCCGCGACAGAGCAGGCAAGACCTGTCATTCTAGCATGCGGCTCATGGCAGAATCCCGCAGGGTTCCGGTGCGCCGGCGTGCCATCCCCGCCTCGGCGCCTACGGCCGTACGCACAAAGTGCTCGGCGGCCGGGTGGCTGATCCCCAGGCCCCGGGGACGGTTTACGTCATCTCGGTGTCGGGCTCGAAGATGTATGCGCTCACCGGCAGGTGGCGTTCACTGATGGCCAGGCTGCACGAAGGGGAGCAGCTCTTCCAGGTGGTGTCGGTGGCCGGCGACCGACTGTCGTACGAAAGCCGCGCGCCGGACGGCACGGCCATCGATGCGTTCGATTTGGTCAAAATGCCCGGTTCGGCGTCCCGTTACGTCAACCGGGCGCCTGGTCCTATCGTGGCTGGTTCGGATCGTTGATCGCGACAATCTTGAGGGCGTTCTTGCGCCCGGCGACGGGCCGGAACCAGACGCGGCCGTTGTCGAACGTGATGCCCCGCTGGCTCGCGACCAGCGTCTCGACCTTCGCGTCCGCGATCGCCTTCTTCACGGCCGCGTCGAAGATCCTGCCGTAGCGCGCCTGGAACGCCGACTCGTTCTCGATGACGGTCTGTTCGCCATCCACCCACGCCGTCAGCGGGAACTGAATGAGCGAAGCCACCTTCAGCCGGTTGCCCAGCGACACGGAAGACTGCAGGCACTTCAGGAACGCCGTGACCTGCGTGGCGTCGGTGCCTGCGTCCGTGAAGGCCGGCGCCGTCTGCGCGAGGGCGCTTCCTGCAGCCAGGGGCAGGCAGGGCAGAACGAGAGCCGTGAGCATGATGGGGATGAGTGCGTCTCGCATGCGTCACCTCGGGGTGGACGAGCGGGTTCCGGCGGGGAGCGCCGGAGCGGCGGGGGCGTTCACCGATGAGGGTAGCCGGTTTGCGCCACCGGGGTACCCTGGAACCGGCAGACTGGCCCGAATCGCCCCTGAACGGGGCCTAGGCGTCCTGATTGGCCCGCACTTCGCCCTTGCCCCGGTCGAGTTTCAAGACCAGGCACGCCAGCGGGGGCAGCACGAGGTTAACCGAGTGCTCGTACCCGTGCTGCTGGATGTCCTCGGTGTCGACCCCGCCCTGGTTCCCGACGTTCGATCCGCCGTAGACCTCCGCATCGGTGTTGATCAACTCGCGATAGTGGCCGGCTTCGGGAACCCCGAGGCGGTAGGACTGGCGGACGACCGGCGTGAAGTTCAGGATGAACAGCGTGAAATCGGCCGGGTCGCTCGATCGGCGGACAAACGACACGACGGAGTTCTCGTGGTCGTTGCAGTCGATCCACGAGAACCCCTCGGGCCTGGCGTCCAGCTCGTG
>Ga0102851_10001404_pt1 | contig 13718 bp, 15 predicted proteins | sample Mud3Dept3metaG_FD_79558 | JGI IMG/M metagenome (GOLD analysis project Ga0102851, IMG submission 79558) | Freshwater wetland microbial communities from Ohio, USA, analyzing the effect of biotic and abiotic controls - Mud 3 Core 4 Depth 3... | ecosystem: Environmental > Aquatic > Freshwater >... | reverse complement strand
GATCGGCTGAGGCCGGAAGGAGAACATGGCAGGCAACAGACCTCCTGCGGCTTTGAGGCCGCAGTAGATCTAATTGCCGGACTGACCATCGAGCCAATGTTTTTTCAGCTGTCACACGGATGCTGCCGACTGCACGGCGAAGGGAAAAAGCTCCCACGGGGGACTGATCGAGGGCGATGTGTTCACATCGACGAGGGCGAACCATCCCCGCCGCACGTCGGCGGGCGCGGTACTGCGAACGGTCAGGAAATGTGCGCGGGTCTCGCGGTTCGCCCGCAAGAGGACTCTCCGAATCCTGTCGGGCGAACATTGACCTGCGACAGGGGAAACGTGGGGTTGGTGCGCATCCCCGGAGGCAGCATCGCGTACGAGCCGCACTCCTACGGCATGCCGTGGGTGATTGCCTTCCAGGTCCGGCTTACCAAGGCCGGGTCAGTGTTCGAAGTAAGCAAATGCGTAGCATGTCAATTCCGCCGGGGCGACAGCGTACGCAACCGACAGCTACGGCATCCTCAACCTTCGTTCGAAGCCGGTCAATTGCTACATCGACCGCTTCTCGATGTGCGGCACCCTGATGTTCATCTCGATGGAAATAAGCCGAGACACACCTCCGCAAGGCCATGGAACTGGATCCGGGCTATGTCTTCGCGCCCTGTGCGCTGGCCACGCTCTTCCTCCAGGAGAAATGGACCGTCGAGGCGCGCGAGTTGCTCGACAAGGTGGTCCTGCCCGACGCGATCCATCCGGCGGCGATGGCGGCATATTGCTCGGCTCAGACCCAGGTGCCGCGGCCGAGGAAGAATGGGTGAAGGCGGTGGGTTGGCTTGATATGGGCGCCAAAGTCGATCCAGAGAACCGGAATTTCAAAGAACTTCGCGAGCGCTACAAGTTATTACGGCTGGCCGGGAAGGCGTTGGAGAAACAGCGGGAAAAGGCGGAGCAGGAGAAAGTCCGGCGGCGCCTGCGCATTCTGTCACGGGATGCGCCTCTGGCTGACTGCTACGGCGTTTACTCAGCCGAGGAGCTGCTTGGCATGGCACGCGCCATCGGCATCGATCTCAGGCCTTCGCAGAGGGCGGACGTTCTCTCTGCCGTGTGTGCCGCCCTGGAAAATGAGGAGACGGTTCGCGCCGTCCGGCGCGGTCTGCGGCCGGAAGAGACGGCCGCCTTGGGGGAGGTGGCGGAGGCCGGGGGCCGGATGGACTACGAAACGTTTACCCGCGCCCACGGCTCGGATGCCGACGACAAACCGGTCTGGAACTTGGCACAGCCGCAATCGCTTCTCGGCCGCCTCAAGTGCCGGGGATTGTTGCTCGAGGTGACCGTCGAGCGCCGTCCGTCCGTTTTCATCCCGTCCCGAATCCCGTTGGGGGAGATTTCCGCCTCATTCTCATCAGACCCCGTCCAGCGGCCTTGACGCACATGCTCCCCGCTAAAACCGGCATCCATGCATTGGTTGAGGCCCGCGAGATAAACGCTTCAAACGCGGATCAAGGTTTCATACCCGATATTGTTTGCCCCGATCATCGAAAATTTGAGAATTTGATTGGCTTGGCCGAGCGAGAAGCCAACCGGATCGACCCCCTCTGGGAGAGCCGCCATCCGTGGCAGATCGGCCATACGAGTTGATCCCGGCTTCCCCGGGCTACTACCATTCCCACAAGAATCTCAAACCGCCTGCGCATCATCTCATAAAACGATCCCGACAGATGAAGGGAAGGCGAGTCCAGGCACCACAGGACCTGATCGCATGCGGGCTTTGGTCCGGCCGCCCGGCAAGTCAATTGTGGGCCAGGTCGGTGGCCTAAGCCGGTTGATTTTGGGAGAGGAGGAACGCGTTGTCGTGACGCATTTCCCCTTGCTTTTGCCTAGGTTCCGACCTATTATCGGGATCGGATTCACGCAACTTGCGATTTCAGAAAAGTTTAGGAGGGCAGGACGATGAGCAAGCAGGCAGTGGAGACGTTCCTGAAGAGTCTCGACGAGAATGGAGATCTGAAGAACGAGCTGTTCAACACGGTGCCGGCGAAAGCAAGGGATGCTGTTCGAATCGTCGAATTTGCGGGCAAACACGGCTTCGACTTCTCGCAGGACGAACTGCTGAAGGAGGCCGCGTCGTACGCTGCTGCAATGGGAGAGTCGCTCAGCGACGAGCAACTGGAGGCCGTTGTCGGCGGAACTGAAATCCAGGGGCTAACGACCTACGGCACGACCTCCGGCCAGTTGCTTTTGCGCGTCAATCTATACCGTCCGATGGGATCGGGTCCAAACGCTTGAGTCCAGGTGGGATTGCGGTCTCACAATTGCGCTTCATTGATGGCAACGGGAGGTACGCAGGCGCGGCGGGGAAAACGGCGATCGACTTATCTTCCTGTTGTCGGCTCGCGATCTGAAACACGTGATCGGCTGTGCGTGCGAATCCGCTGCCCCAAGGTTCGCACAAAATGTCGGGAGTTCGTCCGCAATCGAAGCGACCAGCTGCTCCCTCAAACGGTCTGTGGTCTATCGTGCAGAGACAGTCGTAATCGTCCAACTCGATCCGGTGCGCTTTTGTCGAACCGGCAAGATTGCTCCACGTTCCCTACCGTATCCACACGAGGGCCTGGGGATTTCCGGCGGGAAGTCCGGGGATCCAAACGTCGCGATCGCCAGCCAGTAGTTGTCTCAGGCGGATCCGGGTGCTGAACGGTTGTCTATTCCACCTGTAAACCGAGGGGGCACACCATGAAGAAGCTGTCGAATGAGGGGCGACAGCTGGGAGCCGCACCCGATGCCACCGGAGCTGCGCCCACGGGCATCCCGGCCGAGAACATCACGGTTCTGTGCGACGTAGACAATTCGGACGCCGCGGCCCAGCGGTTGCCAAACACCAAGAAGTACAATGATCTTTCCAAGATCTGTGACAGCCCGAGCGACTTCGACGCCGTGATTGTCAGCACAAGTGAGCACACACATACCGTCGCCACCTACCCGGCGCTGACAGCCGGCAAGCACGTTTCTTCCAAGAAGCCGCTCAATCGCGACGTCTGGGAAGCGGGATCGATTCGGCGCGCAGGAAAAACAAGCTGCCGTTTCGGAGCCCGACGGCTCGATCGGGCGCTGGAACTGGAAGGGCTGGAGCGAGTCGCCTTCCTCGACGAGGCCAGCGGCAGCGACGCCATCCTGGAGCAAAAGACCTCAAGGGTCCTCCGGCGCATCGGTCTCGGAACAGCTTCTGACGACCGAGAGCTCGTCACGGCGTTGATGCCTTTCGTTATACACCGGGAGTTTCTGAACACGATTCCCCCCCTTGCGTCGGTTCCACAGGATTACATCGTCCTTTCTGATACGAACAACCCGAGCGACTCCGCGTCGGCCCCCTCCCCGGAACTTGTATATCGCAACGTCCCCCTTCCCCCACTGCCCGTCTTGGCACCGGTGCTTGCCCCGTTTCTCGCCCACCTGGAGCACGACACTGAAGTCGCATTCGTCGACGGTCACAACGTTTACGGCGCGAATCGTTTCGAACGTCACGAAGGCACGCGCCTGCTCCGCAGGGCGGTCGGCTATCTTTACGACGAGCTGGCTGCCGACGGCGATGACTTCGACATCATCAGCTGCGAAGCTGACGGCTTTTTGATATCGAGACAACGCCGGAAGGGTCGGATTCCTTTGGAGGAACGAATGCGCCAGATCATTGCTCGCATGGCCGGCACGAGCGATGATGTCCAGGCCCGGAACACGACACGTGCCCGCCTGGCGACCTTCTTCCGATACGCACGCACGAGCGTGCTGGCGCCCGCGACCGTCGCCTACGAACCCAGGGACGACCTGTCGACGCTTCTGCTGCCACGGGAAATCTATTCGGACCGCACATTTGAAGAACGTCTTGCACGCCTTCAAAGAATGCACGATCCGCTGTCGTCGCTCCTCAGCGCGATCAGCCGGCGAGCACCGCGCGAACAGGCGATCCTCCTGAATCTCATGGAACACAGGCTATACGATCCGGTGCTCGAGCGGCTGGCCGACCGGCTGAGTCTGGCCGGACACCGGGTAAGGGCATTCAGCGATCCCGCGCACCTGCTGCACTACGTCAACAAGCGATCGATGAGCTTCTATCGCCTTGAGCTGTTGTCGCTGCTGAAGGCCATCAACGAGCATCCGGCGGGCGGATTTTCCGCTGGCGACGAAGCACTTGGCAGCGTCTACCGGGTTCTCATCACGACGCTCCAGCACGCCCTGCGCGACGCAGATGTCGATCCGAGCTACGAGATCTGCACATTTCGGCGATGGGGCGAATTTTACTTTGGTGTGGACGGCGAGATCGCCGGCAGAGAAAATATGGCGGCTGACGTTGAACGTGCGTTCGAGAGCACTCCATACATGGCCATACAGTGCCACGGCAGGCCACGTCGGTCGCCACGCACTGTGGCTCTGTTCGACAGGCGCCCATCGCCCACTGGCTCCGAAATCGTCCTGCCCTTGATACCGACTGTGACGTTGGAAACGCAGCTGTCTGAGGACATGTTGTCGACGGCGATCGAAGAGCCCGGCCGAAAGCTGCGGGCGATCGAAAAGAGGTTGGCCGGCGAGCACGTGCCGAATGTCGATATCGTTTTCATCGCCGACTGGATCTTGAATGCCTGTGATGCCACGCGAGGCATACCGCGGCTGGTGAATCTGCTCGGAGCGACGGATGGTGACATTCGAGACCTGGCCCGTTACTACGCGAGCTACGTGAGTCGCAAGGGAAGGCTGCAGTACCGGATCAGGAGAGAGAGGCGCGCTATCCACGGGTTCGAACGCCGGCTGAGGGAGATGATCCAGGCAACGAAGCTGCATGAAGGGGACACCAGGGCGAGCCCACCGTCACCACCCGTCGAATCGGCGCTCCCTGTGGCTTGATGGCAGGGGGATCGCGGAGAGGGTTGGCGGTGAGCTGGCGCCCAGGGGCGACTTTTCGGCGAGACGAAAGCGCGCGACAAGCTGCCATGGCACGCCAGGGCTGTTCTGTCGCACGAGGAGGATTTGCCTGCACACGAAGGCGCCTCTGAACGGGCGGGCTTTCAGGCTCTGCAACACCGCGTCGCCTTCCTCCTCGGACAAGCCCGCCGCGAGCGTGATGTGGGGATGGAAACGCATCCACGAGTACACTGAGGGTTTGAGGATTCGGCTCACCGTACGCTCGCAGGCCTTGTGCCAGAAGGCGATCCAGGGCGTCCGGCGGACGACAACATAGATGTAGTTCTTCCTGCCGAAATAGGCTATGCGGTCGAACGCGATCGGGCTGGGAACAAAGGTGCGGACGGTTGCACGAAGGGCGCGGACGAGCTGGGACTCGCGGTCCACGCTCTCGATTTCGCGAGGGCCGACGAGAGTAATGTGCGGGACCGGTGGAAGGTGGCCGGGATGAATCTTTGCCAATGCGGCGATCAGTTTGGCGAGGCGGGCGGGAAGCGTGATGTAAAGGAGATAGCGCACGCCGCAATTATAGTCGAAGAGGTGCTTTGTGTCAGCAGAGCCGGGGGATCCCTTGCCGTATCGTGGTGAGTTCGGCGCAGCCATCGACTTCGAACGGCTGGTGGCGGCGAAGGAGGCTCGCGTGCGCGAGCACCTGCTATCGGCGCTCCTGTCGGATCCGCACCTGGCCGACCTCGACCGCGATCTGCGTTTTGCCGACGCGCTCCTGGCCTCGCAACGCGGCACGTTCGACGGTGCAGCGTTCCTGGATCGTGGTCGACTGGCCATCGGAGCTTACGTCCAACGGGCCGGGCCGTGGCTGCGGACGGTCTTCACCCGCGACGAGCACGTAGACTTGTGTCTCCTGCACAAGCTCGTGTCGCTGGTCAGTTCCCTGGATCCCGCACCCCGCGCGGCACCGCCACCGGCGCTCACGCCGTCGCAGCGGGTGAAGGAGGTCTTCGGGCGCGCGGCCCACTGCGTACCACTCGCGCCGATATGTGGTGCGACCTTGCTGCATAGTGACCGAGCCCTGGCGGGGCGAAGCCTGTATGCGTTTCGACTGAGCACCTCCGCCGACCGACCGTCAGCCTCCCTGGGAACGGCCCGACCCGACGTCGGGCGATCGGTGTTCGTCGACGATGTCGATGTGGATCCGCGGACCGGTGCCTTCCTGCCCGCCGACGGCGAGCCGCGTGAGGGCCACGTCCCAACGCAGATCGTGATCAAGGGCGTCGGTCCGACCGCTTACGCGAACAACCGATTCAGCCCCCGCGCAAGCGGGTGCCTGACCCTGCTGCAAGGGGAGCGCGACTGGGCACACAGTGAACTGCTCGCGCGCGGAGGCGTTCCGGTTTACCGGCCCCTGGAGCTCACCCTTTTGCCGTACTGCGAGTGGCATCCCGAGATGGGCTGGAGGCCTCTCGTGATCTACGCGCGGCTCCCGTTGGAGAACCTGCGCGTCTCGGATCTCCAGCTGCTTTCCCTGTCGAGGCGGCGGGCGGCGATCGCCACGCTCCGCATGAAGCTGGCAGCCTGTGCGGGTGTGCGCGCGCGGCGGATCACCGGAGCGGACCTTGTGCGTTTCTTCGCGGCGCGTCTCGGGAGAATCGCCGGCCTGTGTGAAAGCGGGTGCACGTTTGGCGGTCGTCCCTTCTTTCACGGCGTCCTCCACGCGCAGAACATCAGCCTGCTCGGGGAACTGGCCGATCTGGGTGAGGGACGTTTCGTGAATGACTCCCGCGAACTGGACGCCGCGTACGCCGCCAGCGACTATGTGAACCCGGAGAGCACATGGTCCCCAGCCGTGCAACGCGCAAGCCGGGAGGCGACGCTCTTCCGGTACGCCACGCATCTGTTCGCCGGGCTCGTGGCGACTGTTCTCAACCCGATCGAGGAACGGCCACGAAGAGAGCTGGACGCGCTCTTCTGGCGCTCTCACGGCGAAGGAGCCGCAGGGCTCCGGGCCGATCACATCGAAAGACTGCTGGGCGCGTGAGACTTGCACCATGACGGACTGTCTCTTCATCGGCCACAACGACGGATACTTCCCGGACTACGTGAAGGCGGTTAAGTCCTGGGGGACCGGATTCTGGCGGCGCCTCAACCTGGCCTTCATCGAGATCGATGGCGTCCCTCACCACACCATGGACGTCATCAACCGGTATAACAACCGCGACGGCCGGGAGCGTTCAAGATTGAGCAATTTCGATTTCCTCTGGCCGGCCGTGTCCTGTCTTGCCAGCTACGTCGCTCGAAGGGGATACACCTTCGACTGGGCGAACCAGTTCCAGGAAGAGAAGGCGTCGCTTGCCGAGAAGCTCCGGCGCGAGGATATACTGGCCGTGGCCGTGACAACGACACTGTATGTGGGAAGCTGGTGGATCGAGGAAATGATCACCTTCATCCGCCGGCACAATCGCTCGGCCAGGATCATCGTCGGCGGGCCGTACATTTGGAATCAGGCGGCGGTATTGCCGCCGCCTCACTTGGAGGCGCTCTTCGAACAGCTTGGCGCGGACATCTACGTCATCAGCCGCGAGGGTGAACTTGCCCTGACGAACGTCCTCGACGCCCTTAAGCACCGCCGTTCCCTTGCCGCCATAGATAACATCGCGTACGAACACGAAGGTGGATACGTCCGGACAGGAACGTCCGTGGAACCGAACCCGCTGGGGGAGAACATCGTCGACTACGGCCTGTTCCCGCCCGATCGCGTCGGCCCATGCGTCTCGCTGCGGACGGCGAAGTCGTGCCCATTCGCCTGCACCTTCTGCGCCTATCCTCGGCAGGCAGGCCCGTACGCCTACGAGGATGCCGAGGCGGTCGAGGCGCAACTCGACAGCATTCGCCGCGTCGGCACCGTGACGACGATCACGTTCGTTGACGACACATTCAACGTGCCGGAGGGCCGTTTCAAGCAGATCATGCGGATGATGGTTCGGAACGGGTACCAGTTCCGCTGGAACGCGTCCTTGCGGGCGGATTACGTCGACGCGGAGTCGATTGAACTGATGCGCCGTAGCGGATGCGAGGGCGTATTCCTCGGCGTCGAGTCGGGAAGCGAGAAGATCCTGAAGACAATGAACAAGTCGGCGCGGGCGGAACACTATCGCAATCTGATCCCCCGGCTGAAGGAGGCCGGAATCCTCACACACTGCAGTCTTATCGTCGGATTCCCCGGTGAGACGCCGGAGACCGTGGCAGAGACCGTTATGCTCATCGAGGAGACCAGGCCGGAGACGTTTCGCACTCAGGTGTGGTATTGCGATCCGGCCACACCGATCTGGAACCGGCGCGAGGAGTTCGGGCTGAAGGGAGCGGGATTCGACTGGGCACACAGGACGATGGACTGCTCGACAGCGATGGATATCGTGGACGACCTGTTCCTCACGGTGAAGAATTCGATCTGGCTTCCGCAGCACGGCTTCGAGGCGTGGAGCCTCTACTACCTGCAGCAAAAGGGCATGCCTCTCGAGCAGGTCATGAGGTTCGTACGGGATTTTAACGAGGCGATCAGGTTTAAGCTTCGAAACGGGAGCGACCGGCCGCTGGAACGCAGGCTGCTTGATGCCCTCATCGCGAGCAGCCGTTTCTGACCTTTGCCATGCACTTGCGCACGCAGTTGTTCATCTTCGATGCCGATGGCACACTTCGCCGCACAACCGTTCCCGGCCGGCCGTGCCCGGACACGGCCGATCAATGGCAGCTGATGCCGCTCGTCGCAGAAACGCTGCGGTCTATCCCCTGGGAGGAGGCTGGGTATGCCCTCGGGATCGCTTCGAACCAGGGAGGAGTTGCGCTCGGATATCTGACCCGCGATTGTGCGCATCAGTTGCTGGTTGACATGGTTGTCAGCGCGATCGGATACTTCCCGTCCAGGAGCTACATCGAGCTGTGCACCTGTTCCATCACGGCCAACTGTGATTGCCGAAAGCCGGCTCCTGGAATGCTCCTGCGCATCCTGACGCGATCCGGCATCCCGGCCAGTCGTGCCATCTTCGTGGGAGATGCGGAAGAGGATTTCGAGGCCGCGGGCAGGGCGGGTATCAGGTTCAGATGGGCGAAGGACTTCTTCGGCTGGCCGGGCGCGCGATGTGACTGCCCGATAGAGACCATCCGGACGCGGTGAAAGGAGACGCTGGTGATACCGAAGTGCATCGAACTCATGGAGATAGCATCCGGATTTCAGCAGGCGAGGATTCTGCTTTCTGCAGTGGAACTCGGCATCTTCGAAAAACTCGGCACCGCTTCACGCACGGCGAGACAACTGTCCGACGAATGCCAAACGGACCCGCGAGCGACACAATACCTCCTGGACGCATTGGCGGCGATCGGTGTGCTTCAGAAGAGGACGTCTGTCTACTCCCTGCCAAAGCGCGTCGCGCGATGGCTCTCGCCAAGTAGCGAGGATTGTATCCTGCCAATGCTGCAACATTGGGTGTTCGTGTGGAATCGATGGCATTGTCTCACGTCGGTCATCAGGCACGGCCATCCTGTCGATTGGCCGCCGTCGCTGAACCAGCCCTCGGAGCCAGACAGGACGGCGTTCATCGGCGCCATGCACGTGTTGGCCCGACTGCGCGCCGATGAAATCGCCAGGGCCTGCATCGCCGCCAGCCATTCGTCAAGACTGCTTGACATTGGCGGGGCTTCCGGGACTTACACGTTGGCGTTCTTGAAGTGTTACAGGAACCTCGAGGCATCGATATTCGATCTGCCGCAGGTGATCCCGCTGGCAGAGAAGAGGATCGGTGCTACGCGGTTCGCGGCGCGGGTTCGGTATTACTCTGGCGATTTCTTCCGCGACGAGTTGCCAGGGGGCCATGACCTTGCGCTTCTGTCCGCGATCATTCATCAAAACAGCAGGGAGGAAAACGTTGCACTCTTCAAGAAGGTCCATCGTGCCCTGGACAAGGGAGGCACGCTCCTGATCAGGGATCATGTCATGAACAAGAAAAGGACTCGGCCTCCTCTGGGAGCGGTGTTTGCGGTCAACATGCTCCTCGCAACAAAGGGCGGGGGTACCTACACGCGACAGGAAATCGAAGAAGATCTGTTGCACGCCGGTTTCGGAAAAATCAGGATGATTCGAAGGGGTGAATACATGGACTGCCTCGTCGAAGCCCGGAAGTTTTGAGAATGGCGTTCCTTTGAGAGGCGGTCTGCTGTCGGGCAGGTCAACCGTGCACCAGGAAGATTGCCGAAAAGGGCCGGTGTTGGGAGAGGAGGGACGCGTCGTCGCGTTATTCTTCTCTCCGCCCTCGGGACTATCGTAAGATTAGGCTTCAGGACAGTATTAGAGGGCAGACCATGAGTAATCGACCACGGCTCGAGGCCGTGGCTTTGGCCTGCCCCGCACAGCGGGGCGACCTGAGCACGGTCGGTATCGGGATCGGAATCGGCGTCGGTATCGCAATCGAATCCATATCGTGATTTCGAATCCCGATTGCGATTGCAACTGCGACCCCGAGGCCGATCCCGATTCCGAAGCCACTCCGCTCATGTGCGGGCGCCGGAGCAACACATGCGTCTCGCCGGACCGGCAGAGCCTTTCAGGGTCGCAAGGCCAGAGGCCGTGGCTTTAGGGTGAGTAAGCAGGCATTAGAGACATCCCTGGAGAGTCTCGTCGAGAGTTGCCTGTCGCAGAGAGAAGTCTGTCGTCGCCCAACTCGATCCGGTGCAGCTTCGTCGAATCAGCATGGTTACTCCACGTTGCTTGCCGTATCCGGGCAGGCGAAACAGCTCTCATCTTTCCGCCTCGCCCGGCTTGCTACTTCGATTTCCGGCTCCTTATGCGCATGAAGGTCGCCCTTCTCGACACGTACGACGTATGGACCCATTCGAGCCTGGCGCTGCGCTATCTGGAGGGGTATGCACTGGCGGATCAGGACCTCGCCCGGACTTTGGAGATCAGCGTTCACTCGCTTCCGGTGGAGTCTCTTCGCGACGATCCGATATCTGCCGACCGAGACTCCGGTTGCCTCTCCAGGCTCCTCGCCTTCGATCCCGACGTGGTGGGGTTGTCCTGCTACATGTGGAATCTCCCGGAGCTTCTGCGACTTGCCGCCACGCTGAAGAAACGCCGGCCGGGCTTGGCCGTGATCGCAGGTGGGCCGGAGGTCAGTTCGCCCTCCATGGCGCGCCGCATCCTCCGCGAGGCGCCTCACGTCTCATTCGTCGCGATTGGAGAGGGCGAAATCCTCTTCCGCCGGTTGATGCGCTACCTGGCTGGCGGCAATGGCCAAGTCGACGGGATGCCCGGCCTTGCGTTCCGCAGGCCGGCCGGCGCTATCTGCCTGGGTCCGCCAGCGGAGGCAATCAATAATCTCGACGAGATCCCGTCGCCGCTGCTCGGCCGCCGATTCTCCCCGGGCGCCTTCGAGTACGTCCTTATGGAAACCTACCGCGGGTGTGAGAACCAATGCCAGTGGTGTGCCTGGTCCCGCGGCAGACATCGCGAGTTCAGCCTGGACCGTGTGCTCGCGGAATTAAGGCTGCTCATCTCAGCCGGCGCACCGCATGTCTACGTGGTCGACGGCGTGCTCGGTCCGGGGCGCGCTCGAAGCGAACCGATCCTGGACCTCCTAATCCGGGCGAAGGAGGAAGGCGACAGCGTTCCGGGATTCTTCGTATATCCCAATACGACGGACTTCGACGAGGTCATGGCGCGAAAATTCCGGGACGCCAACTGCAGGGTGGCGTTTGGGCTGCAGAGCACGAATCCTGATGCCCTGGCAAGGGCCCATCGGCGCCAGGAACTCGGAAGGTTCGAGGTCGCGTTGCGCAACGCGAACGCCTGTTTCCCCGGCTACGAAGTCGATCTGATCTACGGTCTGCCCGGCGACACCTACGACGGTTTCATCCGGAGCTTCAACTGGCTCGCCGACCGAAGGCCGCCGAGGATTTACAGCCACCGGCTTCGCGGCCTTCCGGGAACGCCCTTCTATGAGAACGCGGCCGAGCACGGGATCGTCTTCGAGGACTCGACTCCGCACCTGTTGGTTTCCACCGTCACGCTGCCAGAGCGGGACAGACGGAGACTCGACCAATTCTCCATGGGCGTGTACTGCTTCTACAACTGGGCCACCGTCACGTTCCGGTATCTGGTCAGCACGCTGAAGGCGGAGCCGGCGTCGGTGGTTGCGGATTTCGTCGGCTGGGCGGAGCAGAACGAACTGGTGTCATCGGAGGGACCGTTGCCCAACTACTTCAGTGCGTCGGCCGATTACAGCCTTGCGCTCGTCGAGGCGTTTCTGCGCAACATGGTTGACCGGTCGGACGCGATGGCTGAACGCGTCGAGAGGTTCAAGGCCGCTCTCCGCTTCGATCGCGCCTGCTGCGAATGCCACAGGGACTTCCGGTTCAGGAACCCCGGCCGAAGGAGCCGACCCGGACCGGTGCCCCGATGGGACTGGGAGACGATGATGCTGCAGCCAGCGGAACCGCCCATGCGCGTGGTGCGGATCCCAGAGGATGTCGCCGTCGCCGCGGGGCTCACTTCCAACCCGCCCTGTGGCCAGGCGCTTCCGGATCCGGGAGGTTGCGAGCGCACGTACCTCATTCACAGGCGCGGTTTTGCCAGGGTTGGTCACGTGGCCGGCCGCGTGCTCGAGATCGCGGCGCGGCAAGAGTCGCGGACCTTGGGCGAAATTGCTGCCACGCTGAAACTGTCCTCACCCGACCTCGGTCAGGCGACAGGCGAGCTCCAAGCGCTGGCGCGCGAAGGCGTTATCGATTTGATCTAAGCATTGTCTCGAACTCGTGCGTACCCGGGCCCACCTCGAAACTGCGATTCCCTCGAAACCGCGGCTGCCCGTCCGGCATATGCGGACGCATCGGCTTGCTTGCCCGGAACCCCCGCGATTCTGGAGGCGAGTTGAAGCTGGTACAGATAATGGACACTGTAAATGGACTGAGCGGGCCGCGGATCGGGGCTGGTTCCCCGGATGCTTAGCAGACCGAGACGGTGATTGGTTGCCACGACGACCACGCCGAAGATGCGCGCGAGGTTTCCGCCATCCTGATAGGCCGCTCCGCCCGATCCGGTGATAAAGCCGCCGCCGTGGCTGTAAAACATGACTGGCCGCTTGCGCCCATCCGATGCGGGCGTCCAGATGTTCAGGAACAGGCAATTCTCGTCCGGTAGCGGCTCGTTGCCCCTGCCGGGCGTTCTGCCCGGCTGGCTGCAAGGTGCACCGAGCAGCAGCGCGTCGCGCACACCGGTCCAGGGCTGAAGCGGAGGCGCTGCCTTGAAGCGGTTGGCCCCCGAAACGGACCCGGCATAGGGAATGCCCTTAAATGTTGCCGGGCCGTTGCTCCCGGCTCGGTCATCGCTTGGCATCGAAAAGCATTTCGCCTCTACTGGAGGTGGAAAAGCCGTCCGGGAAGCATTGGCCGACCCAGGATTTCCAGTGAGATCCGGGAGCTGATTCGCAATATGAGTGCCTGCAATGTCCTGTGGGGAGCCCCGAGACTCCACAGCGAATTGCTCAAACTCGGAATCGAGGTGTCTCAAGCCACGGTCGCAAAATACATGGTGAAGCATCGGAAACCGCCTTCCCCGAGCTGGCGGACATTTCTGGAAAACCACGTCAAACAGTTGGTTTCCATAGACTTCTTCGTGGTGCCCACCGTCACATTCCGGATCCTAAATGTGTTTCTTGTCCTGGCTCATGATCGCAGGCGCATTGAGCGGACCCATCTGAGAAAAACTCGAGGCCCTCGGGCTCAGGCACGGGTTCCTCATCCAACGCATCCTTGTCTCACGGATCTAATTG
>Ga0102851_10001403_pt1 | contig 13722 bp, 13 predicted proteins | sample Mud3Dept3metaG_FD_79558 | JGI IMG/M metagenome (GOLD analysis project Ga0102851, IMG submission 79558) | Freshwater wetland microbial communities from Ohio, USA, analyzing the effect of biotic and abiotic controls - Mud 3 Core 4 Depth 3... | ecosystem: Environmental > Aquatic > Freshwater >... | reverse complement strand
GTTTGCTCTGTGGTATACGGCCCGTACGACGCTTCGAAAAAAGATCCGTTTGCCCTCAAAAGGGTAGGGGCTATCCATCCCGTATCGACGATGGTAGGAGAAATAGTGAGACTGTTTTTCCGAAGTGCTACCAGAAGAAACAGTGGGGCCTCTGTAGATTGAGTCGCTTTTGCCGATGTTGCCGCTCACTTCGCATCCCGCACTTATCCTGGCTTCATTGCCGAATCAAATTGCTTAAGGGGTTTAGGTATGATTGTGATGCAGTCTGACAGGCCTTTCCGTGTTCGGCAAGTCCAGTTCGACGAACTAGACCATGAGACCGTCCAGTCATGGGAGTCTCTGGAGGATCGGGCTCTAGAGAGTAATGCGTTTCTCTCGCCACGTTTTGTAATTCCGGCCATGCGCCACCTGGGAAAACCTGAGGAGTTACGTCAAACGATTTTTGTCTTTGTGGAGAAGGCTAACGGGGTGACAGTCGATTTAGTTGGCGCAGGGGTCTTCGTAAAAACCGCCGGGAACCGAAGCTTTCCACTCCCACATCTACGAGCTTTCCGCTCCCTGCACTCCTACCTCGCCGGAATACTGGTTGACCGGGACGAGGCGGAAGGGACCCTCCGGTCCTTCTTCCAATTCTTCTGCAACAAGAACGCAACGTGGCATGGAGTAGAATTTGAATATCGCCCCGTAGATGGTTTGCAGGCTGAGCTCATCACACGAGTCGCTGAGGAGTTCGGGAGTCTTTGGGGGGAGCAGGAAAGGATCCATCGGGCGGTATTCGCCCCATCGGAAGGAGGAGATACATACATACGGTCCCGATTTTCCTCCGGTCGCATTAAGGATCTACGCCGGATGAGGCGCCGCTTGGAAGAGCAGGGAGATGTCCGCTGGAGAGCTCTTTTCGGCAATGAGGTCGATCAGAAGAGTGTAGAGTGCTTCCTGGAGATCGAACATATGGGATGGAAGGGAGAGAATGGGACTTCGCTCCGGTCCCGACCTTCTCATGAGGCATTCTTTCGGGAAATGGTTGGTGGGTTTCGGGAAAAGGAGCGGCTTTTCTTCACGGAGATGTACCTTAATGGTGACGTCATTGCTTCTACAAGTAACTTGATCTCCGGCGGGACGGGGTTCGCCTTCAAGATAGGGTGGAATCCTGGCTACGCGAAGATGGGTCCGGGGGTGCTGAACGAGGTGGAGTTTATCCAACACGCTCCCAACCTTTGCGGGTCGTTGTCTTACATTGACAGCGGCGCTTTGGAGGGGTCGTTTATTGACCAGCTCTGGGTGGGAAGAAGGGTCCTGGCCTCCGGGATCTTCGGAACAACACTCCTTGGGAGAAAGGTGTTTTGGGGTCTCGAGCAGATGAGGAGGATCAAACGCCGGGGCAGATCCTACTGGAACCGAGGCAAGAGATAAAGACGTCCGTTGTTAAGGAGAATACCACGCCCGAGGTGTCCGTGAATATCCACAAGGCGCACTTGATGATCAGGATAGCTCATTTATTGAAGAATGATGGTCAGACCTCGTTTCCCCGGCATTGGGGGGGGTGAAAGGCGCCCTGCCTTTTGATGAATATTTTAAACGGATATTAACAGGAGAATAGACACCTTTTACACTTTTTCGTGCAGCCATCTGATTCTTCGCAATAAGTAACGTGGAAACGAATCAGGAAAAAAAGGAAAACTATTCCCTTCTTATTAAAAGGGGTCAATAGATTTGAATAAATTCGTGTTAAGAAAAGTAAACTGATGTAAAGACTTATCCTTGGCATCAAACTTGTAATCTTTGGATAGCAAACCGATAGTCGGTCCAACGGGGGAGCAGAGAAATGGTTACGGCTGGGATGTCATTAATCTGCGAATATGGCGGAAAATAATAGCAATCATTGTTTCAGAAATCCCATTACTGGGATTTAGAAAGGCAATCAAAATTATGTCAAACAGAAAATTTATCCTCAATTTCACACCCACTGGGATGATCCCCACTAAAGATATGACACCCGATGTTCCCGTAACGCCTGATGAAATTATCAATGAAGTTATGAATGTCGTAGATCTTGGCGTTACGATGGTCCACCTTCATGCCCGTGACCCTGAAACTGGCAAGCCGACCTATAAGAAAGAGATTTATGCAGAAATCATTCGTGGAATACGGAAAAAAGAGAAAGATCTAATCTTATGCGTATCTACTTCAGGAAGAAATTTTAATGAATTTGAAAAGCGCTCTGAATGCCTGGATCTTGAGGGCGAATTGAAACCTGATTTTGGTAGTTTGACCTTAAGTTCCTTAAATTTCAATAACCAGGCAAGTGTTAATTCCCCACAAATGATTCAGGATCTTGCTACAAAAATGATGGAGAAAGGAATTAAAGCCGAACTTGAAGCTTTTGACCTTGGGATGATCAATTATAGCAAGTATCTGATTCAAAAGGGATTGCTCCGTCCTCCTTATTATTTTAATCTGATTCTCGGTAATATTGCCTGTGCGCAAGCCGATATGCTTCATCTCGGATTAATGATTCAAGAATTACCGGAAGGATCCATCTGGTCTGTGGGAGGAGTTGGCAATTTTCAGCTCAGAATGAACGCTATGGCTATAGTCGCTGGTGGAGGAGTTCGAATTGGACTCGAGGATAATATTTGGTATGACGACGGGAGGACAAGGCTTGCTACTAATCGGGACCTGATCGAGAGGATAGTTTCTATTGCTAAGGCAATTGGCTGTGAGCCATATAGTATTAAGGAGGCTAGAGACCTTTTGAAATTGTAATGGAGCGTGAGATGTTAAAAGATACTATTGAAAAAATAAGATACGGGGTTAGACAACGCCGTATCTTATCATTCCTGTTCGCATGGCTAGGCGATCTCGGTATCAGAATAGAACTTTTCTATATTACCCAGGAGTTTCCTTTGGATGAAATGGATAGGGATCTGAAACCGAAGTTGGAGCCGATAGCAGCGGGGTTTTTGTCCCTCTCTGAAATAGAAGCGGTCTATACGCATGCTGGAAGGGAACATTTGAATATAGAAAAAAGAAGAAATTTGGAAGATGGATGTCTATGTTTTGGATTGAAATACAATAATGAAATTGTGGCGGTTGCGTGGTGTAATTTGCGGAAATGTCACGAGGTGTACCCTTTCCCTCTAAAGGAAGATGAAGTTTACCTGACCGGAGCATTTACCTTTAAGGCCTACCGAGGAATGAATTTAGCTCCCTTTATCAGAAAACAATTGAGTAGCCAATTGCGGGAGATGGGCCGCACCAAGTTTTATAGCCTTACCGATGTTTTCAATACTCCAGCAATAAAGTTCAAAGATAAGATGAAAGCGAGGCCTCTCAAAATTATCCTAAGCATCACGCTTCTTGATAAATATGGTCGGAAATTTATGATAAGGTCACCAAAACATTTTGTGACACTCCTTTAGACCTTTTGTTCCCGCACGGAGGAGTCACTAATTCAATTTCGTCGTCTCCCGATTGGACCAGGAAAAAATCTGGGCGGTGCTCCCTTCGACTTGGTGATAAACCTGGTTTTAGGAAGGGCTCAAATAAATGATTAAATCCAGTGAAATCAATTTGACACTTGAGCAATTCGAATTAATTTGGGTAGTCATGATTCATGTGGACAAAAATTCAGGAAGATCGAGGTTTTGTCTGGAGAAAAATTAGGATTTACCAGGTTTATGCGGGCACAGGATGTTTTGTACAGAGTAACTTTAGAAAGAACCTAGTCGATAAAGGCCAGAGGCTAAAACAGGACTAAATGAATAAGAAGCATGGAATATTATTATTAACTGATATTTTCGGGGGCTTCGGGGGGTCCGAGCGAAATATTAGCCAGCTTCTTGCGGGAATTGACAAGGACAGGTTTGAGCTCTATGTCGCATGTCTTACTTCTATAAAATTGGCTGAAAACGTAAGAGATCCAAGCGCTCCTATTATCGATCTCCATGGGGACGGGATATATACCCTCGGAGGTCTTAAGAATCTTGCCCTTTTAAGAAGACTGGTTCACGAGAAGAAGATTTCGCTCATCTTGACATACCACGAAAGCTCTGACTTTTATGGTCTGGCACTCTCGCATCTTTGTCGTATTCCTGTGATTTGCAGCCGAAGGGATATGGGTTTCAAGACGAGACGCCGACATCGGCTAGCCTATAGACTTGTGGGGAGATACTTCAACTCGGTGATCGCTGTCTCAGACGCCGTCAAAAAAGAAGTGGTCAAGCGTCATTGGTTCCCGGAGAATAGAATTGTCACTATTTACAATGCGATTAGCGCTAATGAATATGGAAAAACAAACGATGGTATCGCCATAAGGGCCAAAATGGGAATTAATCCCAATCGCCCTATTGTGGGCGTGGTTGCAAATATACGGAGAGTCAAAGGTCACGAGTATTTCGTACACGCCGCGTCGATCATCCATAAGCGTCATCCCGAGGTCGAGTTTCTAGTGATTGGGTATGACATGATAAAAGATGGTTATTCAATCCCTCAACTCAAACAACACGGGGAACAAGTGGGGATTTCGCAGAATTTGCACTTCATCGGAGGGAGAACGAAAATAGCGAGCCTCGTCTCGCTTTTTGACGTAGCCGTCCTTCCCTCGCTGAGCGAAGGATTCTCTAATGTGATTTTGGAATACATGGCTTCATCGAAACCGGTTGTGGCCACCAATGTGGGGGGGAATCCGGAAATTGTTGTTCATGGCGAGACGGGATTATTAGTTCCACCAGCAGACTCTGACGCACTTGCAAGCGCTATCCTGTCTATCCTGGAGGATAAGGATATGGAGTCACAATTTGGTATGGCTGGGAGAAAACGAGTCGAAGAAAGATTCAATCTGGACGTCATGTTAAGAAATTATGAAAATCTGTTTGAAGAGGTCATAAACTCAAGAGCAAACATTTATTCTTCCATGCTCACCTAAGCCTTCTAAGTTCCGACTGGAATACGGTCAATTCACGTAGAATGCTAGAAAATATATCCATAGATAGAATTTCCGAAGGTCAATTTGAAAATATGAGAGCAGAATGGAACTCTCTTCTGGAAAAAAGCGCTACCAATGAAATATTTCTTTTGTGGGAATGGATGTATTCTTGGTGGGACGTTTTCAAGAATGGAAGCAGGCAACTCTATCTCTTGCGTGGCAAGAATTCGCTGGGGGAGACAATAGGCATTGCTCCGTTTTATCTCCAAAAACAAACATACCTTGGAAACCTCAAGAGGAAAATTCTTAGATTTTGTTCTTCCCTCGAGACCTATCCGGACCACCTGGACGTCGTCGCGACAAAGGAATATGGACATTTGTTCTCAGAGGCGGTTTTGAACTACCTGATTCAACATGATCAAGATTGGGATTTGATAAAATTGGACGGAGTCCACGACAATGCAATGATCAAAAAGTATTTAACTTCTGCTCGTCCAAAACAGAACGGAGTGCTGACGACTTCGATTCCAAGCGCGAGATGTCCGTACCTTGTGATGGATAAAACCTTTGAAGGGTATTTGAAATCTTTTTCGTCAAAAAAAAGGCAGACGTTATTAAGGAAGAGAAAGGTTTTAATGAATAGGGAAAAGGCTCTGCTGAAAACTATTCATTGCGATGAAGAACCGGAGAAACACATTCAGGAATTATTTGCCCTCCATGACGAAAGGGCGAGACGAAAAGGGATAAAGACAACTTTTCGGGGAGAGGATCTATACAAATTCCACAGCAAAGCTATCCAGTATTTATTAAAAGAGGGCAAGGTCACGCTGACGTTGTTGCAGAAAGAATATGACCCCCTTGCCTTATACTATTGTTTCAAGCACAACCAAAAATATTATTATTATCAAGCCGGTTTGTCCTATGAAGGAGAGAAAAAGAGTGCGGGAACCGTTCTATTTTCTCTCATCATCGAAAATGCTTTTAAAGAAAGGTATAAAGAATTCGACTTCTTACGTGGAAGTGAGGAATATAAGTTTTACTGGACCAAGGATTATCGCAAGGACTATTCAATTACTATACGAAAAGATGATTTCATGAATAGAATAACACATAATTCTTATGCTATTTACAGGCGGGTCCTTCCTCAATTCCAAAGGATATATAAACCTATCTTGCACCGGGCTGGTCTTTGATAGCGACCCAAGTTGAATTGAACCGCAAGTTGGACAAAATAGAGACAGGTGGTCGACCGATATAGCTATGCTTCGAAGCAGTTATCGCTTAGGGTCTAAATTAATAGCCAAGACAAAAATGCCACAGCTGTTTCACCGTTTAGCTTATCAGGATAAGGTGACCATTATCATGTACCATGGGACCATTAAGGAACCGCTCACGGTCGAGGATTGGTGTTTTGTAGACGAGGATTCTTTTCGCAAGCAAATAGAGTATCTGAAAAAACATTTTGAGATTATCGCTCTTTCAGATGCGGTTGAACGTATGAGAAATGGAGGGATAAAACGTCCCAGTGTTGTGATTACGTTCGATGATGGGTATCAAAGTAATTTTGATGTCGCTTTTCCAATATTACGCACGGAAAGAATACCTGCAGCCATTTTTCTTACCACAGGATTGATAAATACAAAGGATACGGTTTGGTATTGTCGTTTGAATCTTGCGCTTTCTCAAACACAAAGAGATTCCATTGAATGGAATGGCTCTAAGTTCGACCTCTCGACGTTAGATCTCAAGGTTAAAGCCTCAGCAGCCATCCAAGAGAGTTTAAAAAAACTTGAACATCCAAAGCTCATGGCAGCCATCCGCAGGATCATATTGGAATCGGGTGACGACCCGGATCGCTCAATCGAGATGGGTTCTCCTTTCCGGATGCTCAGCAAGAAGGCGATTGAAGAAATGGCTGCCTCTGGACTCATCGAATTCGGAGCCCATACCCAGTACCATTCAATCTTGAGTCATCTCTCCAACGGGGAACGCGAGAACGAGATCAAACAATCCATCCATGCGGTTCATGAACTGACCGGACAGCCATGCAAGCTTTTTGCTTACCCGAATGGCCGAACGGAAGATTATAATAGCGCGACGATCAAGGATCTTAAAACCTGCGGTATCCAGGCAGCCGTGACGACGATTTCGGGGCCGAATGATAGGATGACGCCTGTCATGGAATTAAGACGGTACGGAATTGGCTCGGATTTGCCGATGGCAGAGTTTCAACTGATGGTTCACCATTTCGTTAATAAAATCTTCGGATAATCAAGAGCGGCAGGCGTGATTCAGCTAAGAGATTCACTTGTCAGATGATTCTATTTCTTCATCCACCCTGCAGCGGGAGCCTAAGCATTTAAAGTGCATCCTTTCCGAAAATTCGTAAAGCAGTTTAGTCATTTTTTTGGTGGCAGTATTGCCGTACAACTGTTTTCCTTCATTACATTCCCGATTTTTACGCGGGTGTTGACCAAGGAACAGTATGGCATATTAGGTTTGATAACAACAATCATGTTTTTTGGGGTCGCCATCGCAAAGGCAGGATTATCTGATGGAATTATCAGGTTTTACCAGGAGTACAGCAAGGATCCGGAAAAAAAGTCGGAATTTGCATCGACCGTTTTGTCGAGAGGCTTTGTTTTATCAGTTTTCACAAGTTTAGCCTACGTCCTCCTATTCTTGATTTTTCAAAACCATTTGGAAATTAGTAAGGGCTATGCTGCCTGTTTCATCATTATGGCTTTATCTCTTTTTATCGGTCCGTTGAATATTATTGTTTTCCGCTTTTTAAGGGTCAATGACAAAACCGTATTTATCAATGTGATGGATATCGTGGGGAGAAGTTTATCGGTCGGACTGTCGTTAATATTTTTGATTTATGTATTTCGAGGATTTTACGGATATTTTATTGGAGTGGTCACGGCAGAGATCATTGTGGCCGTCATTCTTTTTTACTGGTTTTTTAAAAATTATAAGATCATCCCTTCATCCATATCGGGGGAAATTCATCTGAAGTTAATTAAGTTTGGAGTTCCATTATTTTTGTCGGAATTAGCTTTTTTGTTAGAGTCTTATTCTGACAGGTTTCTTGTCGTCGGTTTTTTGGGGCAAGAAGCGTTAGGAACCTATACCGTTGGACAGAGTATCGCTATGTACATAGGAAATATCGTTATATTTTCATTTTCGGGTGCCATGGTGCCGATTTGTGTTCAGATTTATGGAGAAGAAGGAAGAGAAAAAACCGAGATCTTTATGAAAAAGTGTCTGAAGTACTTATGGATGGCCATCATCCCCATGTGGTTTGGGTATGTAGCCGTCTCAAAAGAACTTTTTATCATCATTGCCTCAGAAAAGTACGCCATGGCAGCAACATTTTCTCCACTGATTCTTCTCGCATGGTTTATTGGGACTCTGAATGTTCTATTTGGTGCCAGCTTTTATCTAAAGAAGAAGACAATGCTTCAGTTTGTGATAGATTTTTCATCGATCCTCATCAACATTGGAATGAATTTAATATTGATAAAAAGACTGGAATTAATGGGAGCGGGTATTTCAGCAGTAGTATCGAGTACCGTATCGGCAATCCTAATGATCGTTGTATCGAGACGATACTTTAAGATAGAGTTTGAAGTGGGTAGCATTCTTTATTATATCGGCGTGTCATGCCTCATGTTTCTCGTGGTCACCCAAATTAATACCGGGGTCATTTGGATGAATCTCAGTTTGAAAATGATTACGGGCACGGTTTTAGTTGCACTGGCCATTCTACTTAAGGAAAGCGAAATCAGAGAAAATTTAAAAAAGGTTATTCATGGTGGGTCAGATAAGGGTTTGCAGTTAGGATGAAAAGGAGGACAAAAGATGGGTATCCGTTGCTCAAGGTGCATTCTTCCAGGAACAATACCTCATATCAGTTTTGATGAAAACGGTGTATGCAATTATTGCAGGGAATACGATAAAAATAAGAGTACAATTGATATTAATTACAGTCTAAAAGGGGAAAAATTCCGCGGATTTCTCGACGAAGCCATCCGCAAAAGGGTTCAAAACGGGTCAAAATATGATGCCCTTGTCCCTGTCAGCGGGGGGAGGGATAGCTCTTATGTGGCATGGGAATTGAGCAAAAAGCTCAACCTATTGTGCGTCCATTATGACAACCCTTTTTCTTCCTCGCAGACAAAAGTGAATGTCGATCATTTAACGAAAACGATTAAGGCCGATCTTGTTACATTCAAGCATCCACACGATAGGCATGCGAAAAGTTTCAAGGCGAACCTGAAGGCATGGCTGAAGAAGCCTGAATTGGCAACTATGGGGCTGATGTGTTTGGCCTGTAAACCCATGTATCTGGAATTTTTTAAGATTGCAAGAAAAAATCGGATCGGATTCATTATTGACGGTTCGAATCCAAACGAGGCCACGACGTTCAAAATAGAAGCCCGAGGAGGCCGAGGGGCAGGAAGTCATTTTTCGTGGAAATCGTTTATTACCAATTTCGGAGGAAAAACGATAAGTAATGTGCGGTATTTTAGGGCGTGTAACATCATTCCTGCAATCCATACATTTTTGTCCTTAGACGGTAATACAGCTTACTTAGATTGGAAATACCCGGATATTATCAAGTTAGGGTATTTCTATTTTCATCCTTATCATGAAAAGGAGATCAATCATTGTCTGAGAGAGATCGGATGGGAAAAAGCGAAGGATAACAAATCGCCGTGGCGGTTTGATTGTGAGATAGACTCTTTGAAAAACTACTTATTTCAGAAGGTCATAGGCGCGAACGAAAAGGATGATTTATTCAGCAAAAATATCCGGTGGGGTTTGATGACCCGAGAGGAAGCGATGAACCGGATTGAGGAATGTGAGGTCAATATCGAAATTGTGGAAAGGGTTTTGAGCAAAGTGAACATGAAGTCATCCGACCTCGAGGGTATTGTAAAATCGTGAGTCGCAGAACACAGGAGTGAACCATGGGCATAGCCACTTTTTTCATCAGTCTTATTAGAAGCATCATTGTCCCCGTTCTATACTACGGCGGGATCCTTACCTGCATCCCGACCATCTTTAGGAGAGCGGAGTGGGGTTTCTTTTTAATGATTGCCATGATCCCTCAACCGAACATATTCTATAAGTTTTATGATTATCCAATGGGAACGAAGTATTTGGATTTGCTGTTTGTCTCTGTTCTGATTGGAATTTTTGTTAATAAAAAGAAAATTGTATTGACTCATAACTCAATCCTAGTCGGTTTGCTTCTTGTGGTCAGTTACCTTGCCCTCTGGAATAGCAGTTCGAATTTTTCCCTGCCGGCGCCCATTACGACGCGAAACGAATTGCTTGTCCAATGGAAAAGCTATGCCGTGATGATTTTTATGTATTTTCTGGCTTTGAATATTTCAAAGGATGAAAAGCAGCATAAAATTATGATCATGATTATGGCGGCCGTCGTATTGTTTGTCTCACTCCAGAGCCTTCGTTCCTTTACTGCGGGAGTGACTTATGCCGATGAAAGCAGGTATGCTGGCCCCTTCGAGGTCGTTGAGCTTAATTCAAATCATTTTGGTGCCTTTATCGTTTCTTATTGCTCCCTGCTGTTAGGCCTCGTACTGTTTGATAAGAATAAATGGCGGAGATTATTATTCTTGGCAGCCGTTGTGATCGGCATTCATCCTCTTTTCTTTTCATACTCGAGGGGTGCCTACGCGGCAGCCCTAGGCGTGTTATGTTTTTTCGGGGTAGTAAAGAAAAGAAGCTTACTGGTCCTGGCTTTAATCCTTTTTATCAGCTGGCAAACCCTACTCCCTTCATCCGTGGTTGATCGTATCCAGATGACAAAGGGCGGGGTGAGGGGGCCTGAAAGTTCAGTTGCTGTTCGATTGGACTTATGGAATCACGCAGTGAGATTATTTGAAAGGAACCCTATTTTCGGGACGGGCTTCGGGGGATTTGAATTGTCACTTCCCAAAAATGCTGAATTTAAGGACACTCATAATTTGTATCTTAAAATATTGAGTGAACAAGGGGTCATTGGACTTTCGTTGCTTTTACTCGTATTTTTCATGGCATTGAGAAGCGGGCAGAAATTGTACAGGAAAGCTCAAACTCCATTTCAAAAAGGACTTGGATTCGGGTTCTTAGGATGCACCGTCGCTTTCATCGTTACGAACATGTTTGGCGATCGGTGGTCCTATTTTGTATTAGGAGATTACTTCTGGATTGTTTGGGGTTTAGTGGACAGAGAGATTTTGATGTCTGACGTTCCAGTGGTCGATTCTTTAGAAAATAGGGACGTGGTCTCAGGGTAAGGGGACAAATGCCGGTTTCATCGTTCGAAGACGCCGTGAGACATTATAATGAGAAAAAAATGAAATGTTGGAGTTGGGAAACTTCGGAGTTTCATAGATGAATCATCGAATACTCCTTTACCACGAGGTGACTGATTTCCCTGAAAGGAGAAGACAAGTCAGAAAGATGAGTCCTGTGGATTCTCTGCTCACAAAACAGTTTGAAGAACAGATGGCTCTCCTGTCCAGTAGAGGGAATACGAGGGTGGTCGCGATCGATGATCTATTTGCCGAAGGACAAGATCGCGCTCAAAAAGTCGTTCTTACCTTTGACGACGGATTCATAGGCAACTATCTGTTTGCTTTGAGCATCCTGGAAAGGCACGGATATAAAGCGACTTTTTTCGTAACGGTAAATAATATTTCGAAAAATAGGTACATGAGTTGGGATCAACTGAGCATCCTGTATCAAAAGGGCCATTCGATCCAGTCGCATACGATGAGTCATCCCATGCTTGGGGAATGCGACGAAGGTCAAATTACCTATGAACTCGAGACCTCAAAAAAGATCATAGAAGATAAAGTAGGAGGGCCTGTAAAATACTTAAGTCTGCCCTTTGGTAGTTCAAATGAGAGGGTGATCACCGTTGCTAAACAGCTAGGGTATCAAGGTATTTTTACTTCCTTGTCGAATATTAATAAAAGAGAAAACGAATTATGCCAATTTGGCAGGATACACGTAAAAGATACTTATGCGTTGAATAAATTTATAGGGTTAATAGATCCCAATCCAACGCAATTGTTCTTTACCCGAACAGCCGAAGTCTTAAAGGGGATCGTCAAGGGGATCATTGGCTTGAATAACTATCGAACATTATACAGATTTATGTATCGGATAGAACTCTAACCGGAGAATCATGAAGATACTATTTTTATCAACTGAAAACCCCTATCCTCCGGACGGCGGACATCATTTAAGGACCTTTAACGTCCTGAAGATTCTCGCAAGGCGGCATCAAATTTATTTTGTAGGTTTTGCCCAGGACAAAAGGGAATTCAAATATATCCCTGAGATCAAAAGGTTTTGTGAGACGGTCGATATTTATGAAGTAAGCAAGACGGGATACAACAGATCTTTTATGCTGCTTGCATGCAAAAATGTATTTTCAAAATACCCGCTCATCGCACGGAGATATTTTATTCAAGAGGCCCGGGAGCGAATTGAACAGCTATTGGATCGGTTTTCCATCGATTTGGTCCATATGGATATGCTGGCGCTGGGGCTGTACAAAGGAATCCTGAAAGATACCCCTGTGATCCTAACAAACCACAATGTTGAATCCTTGAGGATCTACAGGTGGATGCAGATCGAGAAGAATCTATTCCTCAAAAGTTTCTTATTCTACCAATACTTGAAGCTGAGAGCTTTTGAGCAGGGCATTTGCCCCAAATTTGATCGATGCATCGTCGTCTCTGATTACGATGAGAATTATTTGAAGAACCTTTGCGGCATCGACAATTTTGTGGTGATTCCTAACGGAGTGGATACACGTTATTTTAAGCCCGAACCTGCGGAGGTGAAGAAAGGTCGCCTGGCATGGGTAGGGGGAATGACCGGCCCGTACAACTCCGATGCCGTTGACTTTTTCATTCAGAAAATATGGTCCCTCGTTAAAAATAAAGTTCCGGGGGCCACGATTGATTTTGCGGGCGGGGGGCCAACTCAAACGCTTAGGGACAAGGCGGCAGAGGATAAGAGCGTTCAGGTACTGGGTTTTGTGCCTGATATCAGGCCGATTGTGCAAAGGGCTTCTGTTTTCGTTGCTCCGATCAGAGTCGGGAGTGGAACGAAGATAAAAGTCTTGAATGCGATGGCTCAAGGGAAACCGGTGGTTGCAACCACCATTGGCGCAGAAGGTATTGATGTGACCCCGGAAGAGAATATTTTGATCGCTGACGATCCCGAGAAATTTGCAGAGAAGATCGTATATCTCTTGAACCATGAGCACATTGCAAGGGAGATAGGGATGAAGGCAAGAAAGCTCATCGAAAAAGAATACAGTTGGGACGTCATTTCTAATGATATTGATAGGACCTATGATGCTTATAAGAAGTAAAATTGGAACATTGCTGCAAAAAATAGCTGAAGCGTTGTTCTTGAATCAGAGCGTCTTAACCCATCCTCCGATGTTTTGTTTATTGGATACGTCCAAAAGCGAATCCTGATCACAAGTTCCCCCCTTCATGAGCCCACATTACAACTATCCTGAAGTCTCGAAGGCGGTCGTCGTGCCACTCAGTGAGGAGCAGCTGGCAAGGCGACTCGCGAGCGAAGGCGGCAAGGTACGCATGGTTCATGGACGATATTGGCTGGAGGTCCTTCCTGGCCTCTATGACGGGGTCCATTGGCTCTCTCGACACACCGTTGAGGAAGTGAGGAAGCCGGCCTTGCTTTGCTGGGGATACCGGGCTGCCTTGCATCAGACGGAAAGTCACGGTGCAAAT
>Ga0102851_10001402_pt1 | contig 13722 bp, 13 predicted proteins | sample Mud3Dept3metaG_FD_79558 | JGI IMG/M metagenome (GOLD analysis project Ga0102851, IMG submission 79558) | Freshwater wetland microbial communities from Ohio, USA, analyzing the effect of biotic and abiotic controls - Mud 3 Core 4 Depth 3... | ecosystem: Environmental > Aquatic > Freshwater >... | reverse complement strand
TACTATAACGAGCAGTACAGCACGGACTTCATGTCGGTCATGCCGACCAACCTCTACGGGCCGTACGACAACTTCGATCTGGAGAATTCGCACGTACTTCCTGCCATGATCCGCAAATTCCACGAGGCAAAGGCGGCGATGGAAAAGGGCGACCGGAACGCGACAGTTACCCTCTGGGGCTCGGGTACTCCCTACCGCGAGTTCCTCTTCACGGAGGACCTCGCGGACGCATGCGTCTTCCTGATGGAGCGGTACAGCGCAAAGGAGATCGGCGAATTCGTGAACATCGGTTCCGGCTCGGACCTCACCATCAGGGAGCTTGCCGAGATCGTGAAGAGGATTGTCGGCTTTACCGGGGACATCGTCTGGGACAGGACAAAACCTGACGGCACGCCGCGGAAGCTTCTGGATATATCGAGGATGACGTCGCTCGGCTGGGAGCCGAAGACCGGCATCGAGCAAGGCATCGGGAAAGCATACGCATGGTACCTGAAGCAGATCGTCACTCCCGATGCAACACCCAAAACTGAAAGAAGGGACGGATGATGATCCTGCCCGTGATCCTTTCCGGGGGCTCAGGCACGCGGCTCTGGCCGCTGTCGCGCGAGCTCTATCCGAAGCAGCTCCTGCCGCTTGCTGGCATACATACCATGCTCCAGGAGACGGTCACCCGCCTCCGGGGCATCGACGGCGCCGCGGCGCCGCTCATCGTGGCCAATGACAGCCACCGTTTCATGGTCGCCGAGCAGATGCGGCTGATCAACGTGAGGCCGGAAGCGATCATACTCGAGCCCGCAGGCAGGAACACGGCGCCGGCAGTGGCGGTCGCTGCGCTCCACGCGTCGGCAAAGAAGAAAGACCCGGTGCTCCTGGTGCTGCCCGCCGACCACGTGATAAAGGACCTGGCATCGTTTCATGCGGCTGTCGTTGCGGGCGAACGGCTCACCAGACAGGGCAGGCTGATCACCTTCGGCATCGTGCCTGCGGGACCGGAAACAGGGTATGGCTACATTAAGAAAGGCAAAAGCCTCGGGGCAAAGGGCACCAAGGCGCAGGCTGCATATACCGTCGAGCGTTTTGTCGAGAAGCCTGACCTTGCCACGGCAAAGAACTACATCTCCTCGGGCCACTACCTCTGGAACAGCGGCATGTTCATGTTCAGGACATCGGCCTTCCTGAAGGAACTCAGGCGGTTCGCTCCGGCGATACTCGCCGCATGCACCAGGGCGTACAAAGCCTCGGCACGGGACCTCGATTTCCTGAGGCTCGGCGAAGAGGCGTTCGTTGCGAGCCCGGCCGACTCAATAGACTACGCGGTGATGGAGAAGACCGTTGCCGCCGCGGTCATACCTCTCGATGCGGGATGGAGCGACGTCGGCTCCTGGGCATCGCTCTGGGAGGTCCACCCTCGTGACCGGCTCGGCAATGCGATCTCGGGCGACGTGATCGCAAAGGACACGAAAAACTGCCTGATCCATGCGGGAAGCAGGCTCGTAGCCGGAATCGGCCTGAAGGACATCGTGATCGTCGAGACCGCCGACGCAGTGCTCGTGGCCCACAAGGACCACAGCCAGAAGGTCAAGCAGGTGGTCGATGACCTCAAGAGGGAAGAACGCGAGGAGGCGCTCCTGCACCGCCGCGTCAACAGGCCGTGGGGAGCATACGAATGCATCGACAGCGAGGACCGGTTCCAGGTGAAGCGCATCACGGTAAACCCGGGCGCTAGCCTTTCGCTCCAAAAGCATATGCACCGGGCTGAGCACTGGGTGGTGGTCAAGGGCACAGCCCGCATAACGAGGGGAAGAAAGGTGCTCACCCTGAGCGAGAATGAGTCGACCTACATACCGCTTGGAGTCAGGCACCGCCTTGAAAACCCGGGCAAGATAGCGCTTGAGCTGATCGAGGTTCAGTCCGGCAGCTACCTCGGGGAGGATGACATTGTAAGGTTCGACGACCGGTACGGCAGAAGAGACAAGGCAAAAGGCTAAGGGCTCTGGCAGGCTTTGGGGTCACCCATTAAACGGCCAAGCGTATCCTATGGAAACGCAAGAGTGCAGGCTTTTCCGGCCAAATGCGGCGCTGGGGAGCTGGATTCAACGGCAATCTACTGACAGGTCAGCAGGCTTTCAGGGGGTGGTGATTCCCCGGGACCGTTCAATATGCACCAGGAAAACATCCACGTCATGACGTTTGGAAAGAAGGATTAAGAGAGTGAGGGACAGGGGGGCAAACGTGATCAATTTGCATATTGCTTGACATGTGAGCCGATTCACGTATCATTAAATTAAGGAGAGTGGAAGCCTTCTCGCTGGCACGCATGGGCAGACAGATCTTAAGAGTGAGAAGGAGAAAAAGGGATGAGAGCCTTGAAACTGCCGGTGACGTTCTGGATTATTTTCCTGTTCACTGCGTCCTGGCTCGCCTTTGCAGCCGGTGATCCCCAAAAAGGGAGGGCTTTCTTTTGTGATAAAGCATTTGCCGGAGCACCAGGGGAGAGGAGTTGCAATTCCTGCCACGTCAACGGAAAAGGGCTGGAGGAGGCATGGCACCGCATCGGGTGGACCATCATGGGCAAACGGTACAAGCATCTTGAGGATGCAGTGAATCACATGATCGAGATAGGGCTTCGCGGCAAGGCAATCAATCCGCTGTCCGAGGAGATGACGCACATCGTTGCTTATATCAAATCCCTGTAGCAGTCCCCACGCACATGCCCGGATGACAAGCTGATATTACAACAATCAAGACCTGACCGCACTTTGGCAGGACTGCTTTGCCATGCGTGCGTCAGGAAGCAGATATGAGCTGGCTATGTTCGTTGACCTGACGTATGCGGGAATGGCTGCCAAGAGGATTGCTGAGGGGTTCTAGTCATCATGCTTGCCGGATGCCATGGTGACCCTATTTCCGATCTGCAGGTCATGGAGAAACTCATCTCCATGAGGAGTCCAGATGTTTCTTCCTTCCGCTCTCCCGAGTAAGGCATGCCCAAACGGCGGCGTAATCACGAGCCTGCCCTTCCCGCCGTTCCTCGTATAGTCCGCAAACATTGCCTGCGCCAGTTCTGGCCCGAAAAAGGGGTCGTCCTCTGCATAGATCCAGAGGGTCGGAACCTCTGCCTTTCCAAAACTGCCCATGACGTCAATAAGTTTCTTCTCATTGCATGCGTGCCCATGCGGTTCCGTGGGACTCAGTCCCCCGCTGCCGCCGGCGAAATTGATGACCCCGATCACTCCCTCAATATTCAGGCTTGCAGTTGCGAGAGAGGCGAAGCCCCCTGTGGAGGTCCCGACAAGGAGAATCTGCCGGGCATCAGCATAGGGAAGGCTCTTGACGTAACTGATAATCGCCGCTATGTCCCTGGAGGCCTCCCGGGCAGAAGAAGAATAATCCGGATGACTGCAGGAACCTATACTGTCGCCAATCACTGCACCATCAGATCCTGCATATCCCCTCCTCATAGGCACAACAACGACGAAACCTTTCTTCAGGAAATACTCGCTGGCATGCAGATAATCAAATCTGATATGAGCTCTTGTATAGGGGTCTACAGAAGTACCATGGCTGATGATGACTACCGGGTAAGTCCTTGCAGAATCAAAGCCGTCCGGCTTGTGAATATAGGTGGCCAGGCGGTATGTTCTTGTCCCGAATAAACCTTTTCCCTCTGTCGGGATCATGAGGTCTTCGGTCAGCATGCCAAACGCCGGGACCGAAGCGGCCATAAGGAGAATTAGGATGAGCAGGATTTTTTTCAAACTACTTTATTATAACATAGTATATATATATTTAGCTCCTCCAGAATCCTGAAGATTTTCCCGGGAACTTCGTCAGACATGTACGCCCTCCAGGGATTTCGCCAGAATGCGAAATAATTTCCCATGCGATCATAGAGATGCCCCCTCATTCCTCTGAAACAGAAACACTGAATGGCTGAATTTCGAACGCCGCGGATATTTGACAGGGCTGAAGCAAACTCTCAGATATGGGATACTGTACGTGAGCACCGCTCTGCTGAAGACATCTTGAGGAAGGTTACCCTCCGGTCACACACTAAGAGATGAGATGAACCAGATTAAGATTTGTTGCGTCATTCGTGCGGGGGGTCTTTCGCATTACACCCCTCATGGCTCTCTTAGTGATCTGCATGTCGGTTAACATTTCCTCTTACCCTCTCTTACTCAGCCGCAGGCAACAGCTCGATACGGTCAATTTCAAACTTCGTCGGCGACATCAGCACTGCAGGATATTCACCGCCGCCAATTTCCACTGCTGTCTTGTCCGGGAGCAGCAGCTCGATGCGGTCATTGGTAAACTTCGTCGGCGACATCAGCACTGCAGGATATTCACCGCCGCCCGCTTCCACAGCCACGGTATCAGCGGGGACCAGGTATCCGATATGGTCGACTGCATATGCCGTCTGCAGGGCAAGAACCGCCGTGACAGCAAGGACCGCCATACCAGCAATTCCTATGATCTTCATTCCTTTCATCGAACTCACCCTCCTTCCACACTCTGGTTCATCTCACACTTTTCTTCCTCCTTTTGATTTTATCGTATCGAAAGAAGCCCAAATTGTCATTCGCATTTGATCAATTTATGCGAACATTTGTTATACGTTGCTGCATGGCACTCCCGGCAGGCGAGAGGCTGCTTGAACCGCAGCGTCATGTTCTGGTGCGGGGATGGCGCATCGGAAAGCCGGATGTTTGCAGGTCAGCTCTGAGTGCTTTCTTCGTGCATGAAAACCAGGGGATCTCTTACGGTACGAATTTTCCTGCTCTGTTTCAGGTGTCTTCTGAGTTCAGGGTTTTTGAGGATGCGATACAGGTGTTGTGGCGTGACTGCAATGATCTCAGCACGTTCGCAGCTCCTGAGTGGCAGCTCCAGCTTGCCGTACTTTTGGAGTTCATCCGGGTCCTCTTCGAAAATCAGCTCGCGCACGAAGCGTCCCAGCCGTTCGGCAGCCGGCATGCATCCGGGAGTCATAATCTTATCGAGATTGCAGCGAATCTCCCGGCTCACCATGCAGTTAAGTTCCAACGACAATAGGCAGGCTTTGGGGCCAGGTCTTGTTTGTTGCGAAGACTGTTCTCTGTTCTGCGTTCAATGGACGTTCAGGGGGCATTGTGTATGACGCTCTCATCTGTCAGGCGGCGGTAAAGACCAGAGTTGAAATGCTGCTCACGTCAAACAGCGAGGATTTCAGGCGACTGCAGATGAGTAATACTATTTCCGTAGTCGAACCAGGAAACACATGATACGTTGATATCTGTGCTCCAGGACGTAATTGGCGCACCTGCAAAGACATAATGCATCGCTTCATATCCTTGGCCCTGCCATGCCCCTTTCCGCTTTCCCTGCCCGCGATTAACGAGTGTAAAGCCGACATGCGCGCCTCGTCCCCCGCCCTTCCGGTGGAGACCCTCACCCCGTGCAGGTACCTCTTCGGGTACGCGCGCAATGTTCTCAGGACAGTGTTATCTGATTTGATGACCCTGAGTTTGGCGGGATTCAGGGGGTCTGGCCTGAGCCCGCGATGATCTCGGCCCTGCCGTCGCCACGGCAAATAACAGTCAGTTCCCTTTGTCAGGAATATGGTAAGCGCTTTGCATCATCGCAAGAGCTTCATCAAGAATCTTCGATTGGCCGTCATTGGTCAGAATGGTGAAAATGACCATCAGGTCCCCAGTGCGCATCATGCCCTGTGTCATGTACGTAAATTCGTCTGCTTTCGGCGCACGATCCGTTGCCGTGAAGTAATATCCGGCGGCTGCAGGCCCCTTCAACTCCTTCACCTCGATCACCTTCTCAGCTGCCTGCGAACGGACACGTGCCACTGACTCCTGAACTTCTTGCTTGAGCTGGCCTATGCTGGGAAGTGGAGAACTGCCTTTGCCGGACCAGATGGGGGTAATCAATATATTAAATGGAGCGCCCTTAACTGCACATAGGTGATAGTGGAAAAGTTGTCGCGAGGTTGCCGATAATCGTCAGCCCATGAGACTGGAGCGCTGAGCTGCAGGCTTCCCTGCCCAGGTAAGGAGTAGCGGCGAATACCGTTTTTCTGGACACTGTTACCCTGGCTGCTCTTTTCCTTCACCTGAATAGACTTGAGCAGAGACTGCAGCGTGGCTCTCAACTCGGGGACAGGACTGTCGGACGCTATCGAAAGGTGTATATCGATCCATGTCCCTGACTGCACCCAATGCGCCCGTATGTGCGTACTGCTGCCGCCCGGCGCCGTTATATCATAAAAAATTGCATCCCAGTTGCTGATCTTCGTGAACAACACATTCTTGGCCGCTGGGAGCCCACCGCCCTTCCAGGCTTTAGTTTCATTCTCCCAAAATGTTTTGACGTTTGTGAATTTCAGATCCGCCTCAAACCAGCCGGAAATGATGATGTTGCGAGCCTTATCCTCAAAATAGAAGTACCGGGGGTTGTCTGTGCCCCCGCCGATGCTGCCTTGTTTCACCGACAAGCCCTTCTTAGGCACTGTCATGAAAAGCTTGCTGATAGGGACCGTCAGTTCATAGGCATGTTCCATTTCATTAATCGCAATAGTTTCTGACTTGGGCGTATTCGCATATGCCATAGCAGAAAAAATCAGGAGAATAGAAAATATCCATGAAAGAAAGCGGGTCGTATGCATATGTATCTCCCTTGCCTAAGTCTGTTATGTATGCCGCATGCGTTTTTTCGCAATCATATGGCCACGTGCAGGGGTCATCAGGGACCTGTCTCCATTGTACCTTACGAACGCCCATATATCACGATTTCAGCAGTTTCGGAATGTTGGGCGACCCTATCGGCTCTTCTTTTCTTTCCAGAGTACACATGATCGTCCAGTGAATACGCCGTGATCGGCCTGATCCCTCTACCTGCATATTCAAGTGTCTTGAACAGATAACCAATAAATGTCCCTGAATACCGATAGCGCCGGATACAGCCCTCAATGCGCTCTTGAATCATATCGTCCAGTCCTTCCCAGCATGATATCTTCGGGTACTGTTCGATCCACTCATCGATAGTGTGTCTGAGCAGCTGGCTTATTTCCTGCCTGGCAACTACATTGCCGTGCTGAGCAATTCTTACCAGCGCAATGCTGATGATATCCCTGACCTGCTTATCACTGGCATCTGCAGGAGAGAGAAACGTGTACAGTTTGTCGTGGTATTTATTCAGAATGATCTCAACCGACCTCTTGTCCCTGAAACAGGCCTGATATCTGCCACGGCGTGATGCCCGCCACCTTCGCTGCAATTTGCGATCCAGCGCACGCGTGAATCTATCCCAGTCTATGCCGCCACTTTCAGCTCTCACGTTTTTCTGAATAAACCGATACACATCCGGGGCATGTTGTCGTATCCAGGAACTGCAAAATGTCTGGGGCTGTATCTTTCTCAGAAGCTTGTTGATTGTTTCAACTGCAGAGGCGAAATTCACGGAAGCAGCAGAAAAATTGAGACAACGTTATTGCATATACATACCATGCCAGCAATCATTCCTCTTGTTCGTCCGCAGTAACGCCGTAGAAATTCCTTTCTCTTCTCCGATGTCTGCTAATAGATGAATAGTGCATCCCTCGATACGCCGCACTTTCCCGTTGACTATATCCATAGCCGTCAACCGCTTCCCTTGCCTTTTCCCTTAGCGTCTGCCCTGGTCTCGTATTTGTTTCCTTCAACACTTCTTTCAGCTCCGGATGTCCCGCATGCCGCTGCATCTCCGGTATCTCAGAGATGTCTCTGGTCCCCTTCACGCATCCTGCCAGCTCTTCAGCGAATTTCTCCTCCCCAAGGATGCTCTGCCCTTTCACTGCCGCCCCTATCCCCTGTGTCACTCAGCGACTTTCTGCTTCTCCCTCACTTCGGCCTCGACGGTCATCTCTTTGCCTTCCCGTAAAATAGTTATCGTTATCCTGTCACCGGACCTGAGTGACTTAAGGATATCGGAATATTCCCTCAGGTTGCTCACTGCCCCGGCATTGATCCGGATGATGATATCACCCTCCCTCAGACCGCAGGCCTCGGCAGGCGAGTCAGGCATAACCCCCGAGATCCGGCATCCCCTGCCGCTGAATGCAAAATCAGGGATCGTGCCGAGGCTGACCTTCCGCTCCTGCTTCTGCGAGGTGACTGCTTTTTCGCTGCCTTTTACCGTCCCTGTCAATGGCTCTTCTCTCCCGGCAAGATACTCGATAATCTCTTTTGCGACGGATGCGACTCGTTCGAGCCCTTCCCCGTCGATCCTGTCAGGGGTATCGGTCGGACGGTGATAGTCCGGATGCGGGCCGGTGAACAGCTGAACGGCAGGCACATCCGCAGCCGCAAAGCTTGTCTGATCGCTTGCATCGAGCTGCTCGGAGACCATCTCGGTCTCGACGCCGGTGATATATGAGGCGCCCCTGAAGATATGCGCCCACTCCCTTGCCGAACCGGCACCGAGGACGAGCAGCTTTTTCTTCCCCAGGCGGCCGACCGTATCCAGGTTCAGCATGGCGATGCATTTTTCAACAGGATATCGCTGCTGATGGGCAACGTAATAGTGCGAGCCTCTCTTGCCCGCCTCTTCACCGGTGAATGCGACAAAAACGATGCTCCGGTCAGGGCTCAGGGTTTTCTTGAGTTCTCCGGCAAGTTCGATGAGCAGGGCAACGCCGCTCGCATTGTCATCGGCTCCCGGATGCATCTTCCCCCTGTTGTCCTCTCGTGCGTCAGGCCATCCCGGACCGAGATGGTCGTAGTGGGCACCGACAACCACGCTCTGTCCTGAAAGGGAGGGTTTTTTTCCCGGGATCACGCCGATCACATTCTTCATCCGTATCTCCTGCCCGAGGCCCTCGACATCTTCTTCCCATGCCTGAAGATAACCCCCCTTTTCGTCTCCGGCCGGTTCGAGCCCTGCCTCTTTGAATCTCCCCGCGATATATTCTGCCGCGCGGTCGAGGCCCGCTGTGCCGAGACCTCTCCCCGCATATTCCGGTCTTGCAAGATGGCTGATCGTGTTTGTCATCCTGTCTTTGGAGAAGGCAGGCGGCAGAAGAGCGAGAGGCTGCCGCGGCGCCAGCCCGGCCATCTCCACCTTCGGAAAAGTGCCGTCTCCGTATGGGATAAGCGCAGTCATCGGAGAATCAGGCACAGGCCATCGTCCCTTGAGGACATTCACCGGCTCATTCCCTTCAAACGCCAGATAGCTGTATTTATGATAGTGGGGGAGTTTTCGGCCTAGTCCGGGCAGCGCCTCTGGAAGCCCGGTCGTGATGAACATCACTGCCATCTCCCTGTTTCCGGGATTCCGCCCGGTGAGCACAACCGAGCGGTTTTCAAGCGGGATCTCTGTCTTGCCTATCCGAAGATCCTTCTGACCGAATGCAACATCATACCCGGCCAAAGCTGCGACCGCGGCATCGAAAAAATGGTTTTCCCTTCCCAACACGGTTACTGAGCGGTCAGCAGGAAATCCCTGTATTTCGCTGTCAAGCACCACCTCCACCTCGTCAGGGCCTGACTTGCCGAGCAGGGAAGAAAATTCCCGGTAGGCTCTCAGCATGGTATCGCCCGCGGATGCAGGCAGAATCACCAGCATCTTCCCGGCGCCCAGGGCCTGTGATATGGCGGGCGGTATCTCTCCGAAATCGAGCCTGCGAAAGAGGTCGAATTCAGGATCGAGGTCAACCCTTATCGGCCGTGAAGGCAGATGGAAACGCAGTTCGGTATGCTTCCGGTCCACTGCCGCTTCGGTCTGCCATGCCTTTGCCTCTCCGTCCATCGTGACAGCAACAGGAACGTGCAGAAGATATCTGCCGTCAGCCTGGACCTGTTCGATTGCCAATGCGAGGCTGTAGCCGTCCTCCTCTTTTTCCGTCATTGCGCTGATCAACCGTATCTTCGGCGCACCGGTGCGCTTGACCCATTGATCGAATTGAGCAGCGAGTCCCTTGCCTGAAACCCGCTCAAAACTTGTCCTGAGGTCTTCGAAAGAGGCGAATCTGAATGTATTCCTGTGGTAAAAGTCGCGAAGACCGGCAACAAAGGTCTTGTCCCCCAGTTCCCGCCTCAGCATATGGAAGAACATCAGCCCCTTGCCGTATCCCACAGCCTCGGATGAGGTGCTGTGGCGCGACCGGAATTCCGTAAGCGGGAACTCCCGTTCACCAGTCACGTAATCCGCGTATTTCTGGAGCGTTGTCTGGCGGTACTCTGCAGCGCTTCCCTGCTGCTCCCTGATGAGATGGTCGGAGAGATACGCCGTAAGGCCTTCAGCCCAGTTGCCGGAGCTGTATTCAGGGAATACGCTGTTTCCCCACCAGGTATGGAGTATCTCGTGGGGATAGGAAGAGTGTATGATGAACGGAAGACGGATGACCGTGGGGCCGAGAAGCGTAAAAGACGGCATGCCGAAGCCGGTCTCCCAGAAATTCTCCACAAGGGCGAATTTCCTATACGGATACGGCCCGACGAGTTTGTCGTACATTGCGATATACCTGGTCGTTGCATCGAGATATTTATTCGCCAGTCCCTCGTCAGGGGCCCGGAGGAAAGCCATTGACGTGATATGCCCGGTCCTGCGTGTATATTCATGAAACCGGCCGGCAACAAGGAATATCTCGTCCTGAGGCTCAGGCGATTCCCACCGGACAAGGGTCCCGTCCTCCTTTTGCAGATGCTTTGTGCGCTCCCCCTGGCTTACCGCATCCCAGGCAGGAGGAAGCTCCACCTGGAGCGCAAAAGATACGAGGGATGTCTCAATGACCGGATACCAGAAAGAACTTCCGGCAAGATACACGCCCTCTTCTGAGATTATGCCGGGCGTCTCTCTCATCCCTCTTGCCTGTTCTTTTTCAGCGGCCCCGGCCGGATGATGAATGCGCCCCTGATACGACAGTTCGAAGGTATGCTGTCCGGCCGGGAGCGTCACCCTGAATGATTCATACAGAGCCTGGCCCTGCTCAATCGTCTCCCTGCTGACAGTTACGCCGGGCGTTGGCGTCGCTGGTTCGAGACCCCTGTGGAGAAGGAAACGAAACTCCTGCTGAAAGCTGTCCGGGACGGTTATCGTATCGTTCACAGAGAAGCGGTGTTCAGCGGGGACAAGCGCAACCCGCAGATCGTGCATGACGCTGCTGTCCGTCCCCGTCATTTCACCTGCGGCCGGACCGGCCGGGGAAATCAGCAATGCCAGATACAGGATGAATGTGCTGCAGAACTGTTTCACCTGATTCTTTCGAGCAGACGTATCCCTGCAGATGCATAATTCATTCCAAGGAAGTGCGCATGTGCTGAAAAAGTTCCACAATCTGAGGCTCCGCGCAGCCCCTGCATATAGCGACCGGCTCATTTCTGCAAGTTATTCAAGCGTTTATGTGAATCACAATTGATATGTGCCGGATGTGCGGACTGTTTCGGCATGTCCGCCCTCCCCCTTATGCACCGTGAGCCTCATTCAACCCAGTCTGCGATGAATATGTCCGTAGCGCGAGGCTTTTGGGGATTTCTGTTGGCGCCGAACGCGAGCTTCTTTCCATCCGGCGAGAACATGGGGAAGCTGTCGAACGTATTGTTGTAGGTGATGCGCTCAAGCCCTGTGCCGTCGATGTTGATCATATAGAGTTCGAAGTTGTGGCCGAACTTCCTGATGTCCTCGTGCCAGTCGTCCATATTGCTCGAAAAGATGATGCGTTTCCCGTCCGGATGCCATGAGGGCGCCCAGTTCGTGGCGCCGTTTCGGGTCAGCCTCGTCTTGTTGGATCCGTCAGAGTCCATGACCCATATATCGAGCGGAACCGCGATAATATAATCCTTCTCCATGCAGTCCCTCCACATGGCCTTTTCTTCTTCGGTCTGGGGATACCATGCCCTCCATGCGATCTTCTTCCCGTCCGGAGAAAACCACGGCCCGCCGTCGTATCCGGTCCTGTCAGTGAGCCGCTTCACCCCTGAGCCGTCTGCATTCATGACATAGATATCAAAATCGCCTTCTCTCTGCGACCCGAAAACAATCCTCCTCCCGTCAGAAGACACAACCGGCTCCGCGTCATACTTCGGGTTGTCCGTTATCTTCCTGAGGCCGGTCCCGTCACTATGTGCACGGAAGATATCATAGGGGTAAAGGGGCCAGACATAACCGCCCGGAAGACCGGTCTTCGGAGGGCAGGCCCCGGGCAGATGGCTTGTCGAGGCAAAGACTATCGTCCTGTTGTCCGGAAAGAAGAATGAGCAGGTATGCGCGCCGTGGTCAGGACTGACCATCATTTTCTCTGAACCGTCGATATTCATCGTCCATATTTTGTCGCAGCCATACCCTTCCCTGTTTGACTGGAAGATGAGTTTCCTGCCGTCCCAGCTGAAGTATGCCTCGCCGTTGTCCCCGTCAACGGTGAGTTGCGTGACGTTCTTCATATGCCGGTCTGCACCCGCCATTTCAGCCGTCCTGATTCCATCATGCACCAGAGAACAACCTGACAGGAAAACGATCACATATGCCAGCATAAACCCTGCTTTCATAACGCTTCCTCCCAGCAGCTGCACGGACGCTGTTTTTTTAGCCTCTTCTGCCATTATTCAGCACATATTCCTGTCTATTCCTCGTGCTCGTCCGCGATGACGCCGTAGAAATTCCTCTCAGGGGGCATTCCCCGTTTTTCCAATGAAACGTCTGTCTCGTGGTATCGGGGTCTCTTCTTCCGGTTGAAGCTCACCAAGGCCCGGGCGACCTCCCAGCCGATCTGTTTCTTTTCGGCCATCCTGGTGATTTCCTCCAGCGCCGTCCGGTTGTCGTATGAGACCGGCCGGTACGGCCTCGGCGAAATCAGCGCATCGTATACGTCGCAGGCAACGACGATCTCCACCATGCGGTCCTCGAGGTGTATGCCCCGCGGCTTGCCTGAGCCGTCCTTCCTTTCATGATGGTCCCTCGCCACGACAGCGGCAAGATTTCCGGGGTCCTTGTGGAAGTAGGTGAGCAGGACATAGCCTGCGGCAGTATGATGGTCGAGCATGCTTCGTTCCCGCCTGGTGAGCGGCGTGGCCTTCTTCAGGACCTTCAGAGGAACACAGGACTTGCCGATATCATGGGTTGGGCCGGCAGTAGTTTCCTTTATCCAGTCGCGTTTGTCGGGCATCAGTTCTTTTGAGAGCAGAGTGGAAAGGACAAACACCATAAGGCTGTGACAATAGGTATGGTAGTCATGCTCTTTGAAATAGTCCAGGGACTGCAACACCGGAACAGGCAGGCAGGCCGTCTCCATCATGGCCATGACCTCCGCGATCATCTTCTCATCCGAAAAGATCACATTGTACGGCGGCTTGTTTATGAGATGCAGTATCTTGATCTTCACCGTCCCATAGCTCAGGAGCGGGCAGGTCTCGTATGCGGTCCCCCTGTTTGAATCGATAAGGACTCCTAAGGTCTCTGCGGAAAGCCTGGTTTCTGCGGGAAGCAGGAGCGTGTCCTCTATGGTATGGACAGAGTAATCGAGCTTTAATTTCTCCATAACAGGTTCTCCTCGCATTCCAAGGGCATGCAATTACGGCGAATGCTTGCCTGCTTTGCTGCGACTCACAAACGCATGCGAACGGCAATGGTGGCAGAATAATACAGCAAAATCAAAAGGGAAAATGGTCGGGGCGAAAGGATTTGAACCTTCGACCCCACGGTCCCGAACCGTGTGCGCTACCGGACTGCGCTACGCCCCGAACATGACATAATAAGAAGCCC
>Ga0102851_10001401_pt1 | contig 13722 bp, 14 predicted proteins | sample Mud3Dept3metaG_FD_79558 | JGI IMG/M metagenome (GOLD analysis project Ga0102851, IMG submission 79558) | Freshwater wetland microbial communities from Ohio, USA, analyzing the effect of biotic and abiotic controls - Mud 3 Core 4 Depth 3... | ecosystem: Environmental > Aquatic > Freshwater >... | reverse complement strand
CATATCATTACTTAATTTTAATTCTGACTCATAATCCCTTATTGCATCTTCCTTCTGATTTAACTTATCAATTATCACCTCCCTGTTATAATAACATGTCGTTGATCTTTGATCAGTTAAATCAGAAGGAAGATGCAATCAGGGATTATGAGTCAGCATTAACCTTCAGTCCTGATATGGCACTGGAAATTCTAAGAAACAGAAGCGTTTTGTATATAGAGACAGACAGGTATGAGAATGCAATTAAAGATCTTGATGAGCTTATAAAAATTGACGGGAAAGAATTTACACATTATTATAACAGGGCTTTCTCAAAACTGATGCTGAAAGATATTGAAGGAGCAATTGAGGATTATAAAAGTGTTCTGAGATTAAATCCGGGTGATAAGGAAACCCTGGAGCATCTCCGGGTTTTAACGGAGACTCTGAAGAACTAAAAAAAAATGTAAATTTGAAATAATTAATTCAAGAAAGTTCACCTGACAAGTCATCAATGTATTTGCGGTGCCTGATATTCCTGGTACAGCTATTTTCCCTGGGCATCCCCTCGTATACCCCATTTGATCGGTATTTAATACATCAGAACCGGGAGATAAATAATTTTATATCTCAGGCTGTGATTCATAATGAAACAGAGGTTGAGTCATTGAATTCTGACATGATAGTTCAGGTCGGGGCGTTCCGTCTTGAGCCAAATGCTCTGGCTTTGAAAAGCAAACTCTCCTCACTTATCAACAAACCTGTTATAATAGTTCAGAAGGACGGATATTTTAAAGTACAGCTGACAGGATTTAAAAGTTCGGAGGAGATAGAAGCTCTTCTTCCGGCACTCGGGCTCCTTGGGATAAGAAATATATGGGTTGTGCCTCCACAGAAGCAAAAAGAGGTTAAATCTCAGGTTGTTGTACAGGCGGATACTACTATTAGAATGATTATGGTAAAACTCGCGTTACCTGTTGATGAGGAGCTAAAATCCTATGTATCAAGGCCGGTTTTTAATCTGCAGATTGGTGTGTTCCATGACAGATCAAAAGCTTTGCGTGCCTACAAAAAAATCACAACAAAGCTCAATCTGCCGGTTAAAATTGTTCAGGAATGGGAATACTACAAAGTTTTTGTAACCGGGTTTCTTTCTATGGAAGAGACTTTTAGTTACTACCCCAGGCTTGCACATATGGGGTACCCCAATATCATATTGCTTGAGACGAGAGAAAACAGGTAACAGCTGTAATTGGTTAATCAAAATTAACCTTTTTAAAATCAACGAGATCAAGCCCCTTTCTCTGGTAAGCTTTTTTACCGGCTCTATCTCCATAGTATTCGCAAATCCGGCTTAGACCAAGGTATGCATAACCGCAAAACTCGTTGCCATAATCACCGGAAAATGTGATTGAGTTTATACCATCCTCATATAACTGTTTTGCAAGAGTGAAATTTTGGTATTTCTTTTCCTGAAGGATACCATTAAATACCATAACCTGTGCATCGTAGAAGGTATTTCCTGAACTTTTCAGGGAGCTTTTAATCAGATTTTCGGCCTGGTCATAATCTTTGATAATGAGAAGGTTCCTGATATGCATTGCTCTGAAATACAGATTGTCAGGATACATATCGGTCAGTATCTGACTATATTTTAAAGCCTGCGGATAATTATTTTCAAATCCCATATTTATATATGTCAGGATTGAATATGATTCAGCCCTTAAGAAAATGGAGTTTTCTCCTGACCTGACCAGTTCATTTAGTCCTTTTATGATATCACCCGGAGGAAACATAGACGCAAGAGGTTTGTAAACAGGATTCAATTTTGGATATGCCTCCCGGTAATAATTGTATACGCCTGTGAAATAATAAAAATCAGGGAATGATGATACAAAATCAAATGATCTCATTAAATATTTGTATGATCCTGTGGCAAGAGGGATCACTTTGATACTAAGATCATTATCATTATAAAATAAAAGCAATAATCCTCTTGCACAAATGTTAGTCAGCAGACTCTCTGCTTCAAAATCTTCAGAATAGGGTTTTTGAGAGCTCAGGTCGATGCATTTACGTAAATCTTTTTCAAAACGGTCCCGGGCAGCAGAGGTTGGCAGCAGCGGGTAATTTTCCCAGTATGTAAAGATTCCGCTTAAAAGATAATTTACAGGGTGACCGGGATATAGCTTTTCGACTTCAGTAAAAATCTCATTAGCTTTACTTAATTCCAGGTTGTACATTCTGCTGACTCCGGATTTAATAATCTTCGTAGCAACACTATCATAAAGGATTTGTGAGTCACTGCATGAGATACTGGTAAGAATTACCAGTGTTATGGTACAAATGTAATGATTCAACTTTTTTATCATGGCAGTCTCATTTTCATATCATTTATCCACCCGTTTAGCAAAATTTTCAGTATACCGCGAACCAATATTGGGGAAACAGATTAACAATGCTTCTATCTCCTTCAGGTCAGTCGCAGTAAGGTTTATATCTGCTGCCCCTGCATTATCTTCAAGATATTTTCTTTTCTTTGTCCCGGGAATCGGAATAATATTACTACCCTGAGCGAGAACCCAGGCCAGGGCAAGCTGGGCGGGAGTGCAATTTTTGCTATAAGCCATATCAGTAAAAGCTTTCGCAAGCTGCTGGTTGTTTTTCCAGTGTTCACCTGAAAAACGTGGCAGCAATTTCCTGAAATCTTTTTCACCGAGCTTTTCGGCATCTAATGTATTGGTAATTAATCCTCTCATGAGCGGACTAAACGGAATAAAAGTGATTTTCAGTTCTTTACAGACAGGAAGTATCTCTTTTTCAACATCACGGGTAAGCAATGAATATTCGCTTTGCAGAGCTGAGATCGGGTGTACAGCATGGGCTTTCCGGATAGAATTCACAGATGCTTCAGATAGCCCCAGGTAACGAACCTTCCCTTCCTTTATAAGATCACTCATGGCACCCACCATCTCTTCAACCGGTATTTTGGGATCGATCCGGTGAGCATAATACAGGTCAATGGTCTCGGTTTTTAATCTTCGTAAACTGGCTTCAACAGCAGTTTTCATGTAAGCCGGCGATACATCAAAATGAAACGGATCATCGGGAGTGGCCCAAAAACCAAACTTTGTAGCAATAAAAACCTTATCCCTGTTGGGGACCAGGACGTTGGAAATAAGTATTTCGTTTTCTCCATTACCGTAAAAATCGGCGGTATCCCAGAAATTAATACCTAATTCTATTGCTCTCTGCAATGTAGCAATGGACTCCTTGTCATCCCTTACTCCATATGCATGGCTCATTCCCATACAACCTAATCCAATCGCAGATAATTGAATTCCAGTGTTTCCAAATTTCCTGTATTTCATGGATCGTATGGTTTATACGTTAATTAAACCACAAATTGCTCAATATTTTTCTTAAAGGTATGAATTTCAGCAGAGATAAAATCAATATTTTTCAGGCTACCCGGAATGTGTGAATCCGGGTTTTCTGATTTCAGATCGCATCAGAATAGTCCGTCAACCGATAAATATCTCTCTCCGGTATCATAACAGAATGTCACGATTTTTGATCCTTCGGCAAATTCATTTTGTTTTTGATTCACTGCTGCCAGTGATGCTCCTGAAGATATTCCGATGAATAATCCCTCCTCTCTGGCTGCCCTCTTTACGAAGGTAAATGCTTCTTCTTTACTGATTTTAATTATCCCGTCAAGCAATTCCGTTTTCAGGATGGAAGGGATAAATCCTGCACCAATACCCTGTATCGGATGTGGGCCGGGAGTCCCGCCACTTAATACAGGAGACAGATCAGGTTCAACTGCAAGTACTTTAAGGTTTGGGAATTTATTTTTTAATACTTCTGCACAGCCTGTTATATGGCCTCCGGTACCTACTCCGGTAATAAGATAATCCAGACCATCAGGGAAGTCATTTAAAATTTCCTGAGCGGTGGTGCTTTTATGAATATCGGTATTTGCAGGATTATCAAACTGCATCGGTATCCATGAGTCCGGTGTTTTCAGATGTAACTCCCCGGCCCGTTCTATAGCACCTTTCATACCTTTTTCCCGGGGAGTAAGTTCAAATTCGGCACCATAGGCGCTCATAATTTTTCTTCTTTCCGGAGACATTGATTCCGGCATTACCAGTATCAGCCTGTATCCCCTGACAGCAGCCACCATTGCCAGTCCGATACCGGTATTTCCTGAAGTTGGCTCAATAATTACACTGTTTTGCTTAAGAATTCCTCTTTTTTCCGCATCCTCTACCATTGAGAGTGCAATGCGGTCTTTTATGCTGGCACCGGGATTAGCTTTTTCCAGCTTTACCCATACAGAAATATGAGGTTTGAAAAGCCGGTTTATTTTAACATGTGGAGTATTGCCTATCGTTTCAAGGATTGAATTTACTTTCATAGCTGAATGATTTATTAAACTTTTCTCAAATACTAAAATTTATAGGTTCCTGAAATTTATTTTGGTTCCTCACAATTATTTCACTTTTATGATAGACCACAGAGAAAGGGGCAACACTTTCCGTAAGCCACACATTTCCGCCAATAATGCTATTCCTGCCAACAACTGTCTCTCCGCCAAGAATTGTACTGCCGGCATATAGTATAACATTATCTTCAATTGTAGGGTGTCTTTTTTTAGATGCTTTCTTTTTATCCACACTTAAAGCTCCAAGCGTTACTCCCTGATAGAGTTTAACATGATTGCCGATGGTTGTAGTTTCTCCTATAACAATTCCGGTCCCATGGTCTATTGAAAAAGGAATGCCAATTGTAGCCAGAGGGTGAATATCGATACCTGTAACCCGGTGAGCATATTCTGTAATCATCCTGGGTAGCAGGGGGACTGATAAGATGGCCAGGGAATTGGCTATACGATAGCAAAAAATAGCAAAGAAGCCCGGATATATTGCAATTACCTCGATCAGCCGGGTGGCTGCAGGATCTGATTCAAGTATAAAACCGGCATCCTTAAGCAATATCTTTTTTACATTCTTAAGATTATTGGTGAATTCCTGTGTAACCTCCTCTTTTTTCTTAGTCAGACCGGATAAAAGTTCAAGTAACTTATCCTGCAAATCTGCAGTATTAGCATTTATTGCTTTTTCTATTTTAATTTCAGAAACAGGAAAAAGCAGTTCGAATATGGAGTTAATGGTCGTCTCAACGGCATTTTTATTTGGTATGACAATATCCGGCATAGAATTAAAATTGGATGATTTATTAAAATCCTTTTGATTAATATAACTATAACAAATGTAAGGCAATTTGGTTGCCCGTGCCCCTCCTGTGTGGATGATTACGCCTGTACCTGTTTCAAAAGAACCTGAGACCTTGTATTTATCCCGGTTTTTTTCCAGTATTTGCGCACAATTTCAGAGACAAGGTCTGTTTCAATCAGGAATCCATCGTGTCCATAAAATGAATCTATTTCAACGTACTCCGCATTTTTGGTGTTTGCTGCAATAAATTTTTGCTCGTCTGTTGGAAACAACAGATCTGATTTTATCCCAACGCACAGAACTTCGGCTTTTATTTTTTTCAGGGCATTGATCACACCGCCTCTGCCTCTTCCAACATTATGAGTATCGGAAAGGCATGTAAGACACCAGTAAGAATATGGATTGAACCTCTTTACCAGTTTATCGCCCTGGTAAGCCTGGTACGAGGATGCTTTAAAATCGGTCAGTTTTTCATCCTCCTCCTCTTTTTGTGTCTGATTATATGCATTAACAGTCCTGTAACTGATCAGTGCAATCGACCTTGCAGCTTTCAGCCCCTTCTTTCCACCCTCCGGGTCATTTGCCATAAAGGTTTGATCTGCCTCCATTGCAAGCCTCATTGATTCACTGAAAGCTAAAGCCCATGGTGTTTGCCTGGCACCAGACGCTAAAATAATAAGCCTCCGGATTAATTCCGGATACATAATGCTGTATTCAAGAGCCTGATAACCCCCAATGGATGCTCCAATGATCGTATGTATCTTATTTATTCCAAGATAGTTCCTGAGTATTTCGTGAACATTAACCAGATCCCTTACTGTTATCAGAGGAAATTCCCTGAGCCAGGGCTTGCCGGTTTCAGGATTTACTGATGCAGGTCCGGTTGTACCATAACATGATCCAAGAACATTGGCACATACAATATAATACTTTGCTGGATCAAATAAGCAATTTTCACCAACCATTCCGGGCCACCAGGCTTCAACATCAGAGTTGGCTGTAAGTGCATGACAGACCCAGATCACATTGTCAGCGCTGTTATTCAAAGTTCCATACGTAGTATAAGCAATCTCCAGTTCAGGAAGGCTAGCTCCTGTTTCTGTTTTAAAAGGATGGTTATATTTTAATGTTTTCATATTACTTTTTTAAGAACTTGTTCAAAATTTTCAATTTTGATAATGATTTTAAATTGTGATACCAAATTCAAAGTCATAAAAATGAAGACTTTTAAATTATCGGCAGTAACCCTGAAAAAATGAATGATTACAAATCAAATTTCTACCGGCACATGCACATAGGCATGAGCGGCATAATGAAATTGTTTCTGATCAGATTAAATGACCTCATTGTTATAAAAACCAACCACCTTTTAATGGATGGATTAATTGATTTGCAACTGCAAATGTATAAAGAATTTCTGCAATTCCATGAGTTTTATTCATTTGAAAGCTTATGATATTTAGCATCCATGTCCGGATTTACTGGTGGATGACTAAAGTATTTTTCCCTATTTTTGACCCTGATCATTTTTACTTTTAATAAAAAAACAGGAAGCAGATGATAAACCGCAGACTTTTAAGTTTGAATTTTATATTGTTGATAATAATTACGGTGAGTGTTGCCCGGGCGCAAAACTGGCCTTGCTGGCGAGGTCCAAACGGAGATGGGACCAGTATGGAAATCGACCTCCCCACCCATTGGGATTCAATTACTAACGTTGTATGGAAAATAACAGTGCCAGGCAAAGGTTATTCTTCACCAGTTATCTGGAAAGATAAGCTTTTCATAACTACGGCACTTGCTGAAACTAACGAGAAAGTTCTGCTTTGTTATGATTGCAAAAGCGGAGATCTGTTGTGGCAAAAAAGCGTGCTCAGAACCGCATTCGAAAATAAACATGATAACAACAGTTACGCTTCAGGTACCCCGGCAACTGATGGGATCCGGGTTTATGTCTCTTTTTTGGATGGTAAGGATGTTATGCTAGCAGCTTATGACTTTTCAGGAAAGCAGATCTGGCTGCAGCGACCTGGTACATTTTTCAGTCCTCATGGGTACAGTTGTTCACCAGTACTGTTCGAAGACAAAGTAATTATAAATGGTGACAGTCAGGGAGATTCTTTTGTTGCTGCAATGAGCAAAGTGGATGGCCGGATAATCTGGAAAGTTTCACACGACAGGCCTGCCCACAGCTTTAGCACACCTATTTTCAGGATGATGGCCGGTAAAATGCAGATGATTTTTTGTGGTAACAAGGAAATTGCATCCTATAATCCTGACAATGGCTCCAGGTATTGGTTTGTAAGTGGTCCATCCGAGGACTTTTGTTCAAGTCCGGTCTATAATGAAAAATCCGGATTAGTACTTGTCAGCAGTGCCTGGCCGGTGCGTAACCTGGTAGCCATTAAACCTGATGGTCAGGACGATGTTACCAAAAGTCATGTCATCTGGGAATCAAGAAAAGGTGCTTATTATGTGCCATCACCTGTTTGTACGGATGATTATCTTTTTACTACAATGACCACTGGTCAGGTCCACTGCATTGAAGTAGCTACCGGCAAGATTCTCTGGGTAGAGGAGCTGGGTTTGCAATATTCTTCTCCTGTTCTTGCCAACGGCTTGGTTTACATGCCCAATGATGAAGGTGTGGTAACAGTAATAAAACCAGGTCCCACATTTGAATATGTTGCAAAAAATTCCATTGGTGAAAGAATGAATGCATCACCGGCTATAAGCAATGGGAAAATATACCTGAGAGGCTATAAACACCTCTTTTGCATCAGCAAAAATGGTCAGTTCTGAATAAGTTCTTAATTTGATATAGCAGAAGGTATTCGGATTGTACTCTGTCACCATTACATTTAGTAACTTTGCGATTGGCAGACAGACTTTTTGTGTGCGAAATGATGTTCAATAAAGCACAGCAAACTATTCCTGGCAGACAACGAACCTGATAAGAAGACTGAACCAATGAACAGTACAGAAAAAATGCCGGTACTTTTTCTTGGACATGGCAGTCCAATGAATGCAATTGAAGAGAATGAATTTGTCAATGGATGGAGAGAAATTGGGAAATCGTTACCAAAACCAGGTGCAATTTTATGTGTTTCGGCACACTGGGAAACCCGGGGAACTTTTGTAACAGCAATGGAAAAACCGGCAACAATTCACGATTTTGGAGGATTTCCCAGAGCATTGTTTGATGTGCAATATCCTGCACCAGGAAGTCCTGATTTAGCTAGAGAAACTAAAGACATCATAAAAACAACTGAAGTAGGACTGGATGAAAAATGGGGACTTGACCACGGAGCCTGGACAGTAATTAAACATCTTTATCCGGAAGCTGATGTTCCCGTAATTCAGTTGAGTATGGATTATTATCAGTCACCTCAGTTTCATTACGATCTGGCCAAAGAACTTTCATCTCTTCGTAAAAAAGGTGTGTTGATTATTGGAAGCGGAAATATGGTTCACAATCTGGGATTGGTGGACTGGGATAAATTAAATACTGTTGATTATGGATTTGATTGGGCTCTGGAGGCAAGAGAGAAAATGAAAATCTATATAATCAATGGTGATCACCAGTCACTTATAAATTATAAATCGCAGGGCAGAGCATTTAAATTATCTATTCCAACACCAGAGCATTTTATTCCATTACTATATGCGCTTGCATTGCAGGATAAAAACGACAGAATTACCATTTTCAATGATAAACTTATTGCGGGGTCTCTTGCAATGACATCACTGATAATTGAGACTGAATAGTATGCAGGGTGAAGTCAGGAGGGCAACACCAGCGACAAACATTTCAGCCAGAAATTATTATAATGCTCCCAGTAAACAAAATTAAGTCCCCAGTGAGGAGCAGGATCAGAGGTGTAAGCCAGAACATGGCCCTTCCCGATTTTTCTGACAGCAACCAGGGGGTGACCTGTTTCTTCGATTGTCACAAGAACTTTTCCTTCAGGAATGACTTTTGTCTCATTGTAGCCCAGTATAGGGGGCATCCCCTCAAAATCAGATTCGAAAAATACTTTCTTTCCGACTTCTGTTATTTTTGGATAAAATCCTTCAGTACTCTCTACCAGATCTTCATGTTCAAGACATTCTACCGGGAGGGTATTTTTAAACTTTGTCCTTCCCCATCCGCCTTTGCCCAGTTCACCGGTAAACGAATACCATCCTCCCAGCATCATCAGACCTTTTCCTGATGCAACAGCTTCATTGGTTAATTTTACCCTGTCAGAGAATGTAAGCACTTTTTTACCGAACTCTTCACGTACAAAAAAGTCGGGAGCAAGCTGGAAAAGTTTCCCTTCCACATCACTGAAAATAATGACATCGTATTCTTCAAGTATTTTTTCATACTCACCCGGAGCCAGTTTATAAAAATCCCAGCTTGAAACAGAATTTACCTGATGTTTCCCGTCTGATTCCAGGGCATCTTTCAGCCATTTACCGTAATTGAATATCTCAAGCCCTTTCGGAGCAAACTGGAACGGAGATTCAGCGAATGTGGGCCCTGTCAGAACGGCCCAGTCACCAACATAATAAACTTTGGCCATGATAAAATGATTTTAATAATAATATTGATACTTACTCATATAAGCTTCTTTCAGTCACATTATGAATTCCACGGGTCGTAACCGCAGGGTTTACGTCGAGCTTTAACTGGTCTTTCATGTTACCTATATCAAAGGCTGTCAGATAAACCAGCCTTGTGGTTTTAAAAAACTTATTGTAATCGACAAATTCGGGAACATCACGCGAGGTATGATAATCAGGAGTGAAGCCGGAAAAGAACCACACACCCGGGATCCCCAACCGTATGAACGGGTAATGATCACTCCTGAAATAAACTCTCTGGGGATGCCCGGGATCAGAGTACCTGTAATCAAATCCGAAATTGATCCCATACTTTCTGTTCACCCTGTTAATAGATGCATCCAGGCCTTTACTCAGAAGGTCAGAACCGACAAGGAACAGACTGTCGGGATCATTGCGACCTATCATGTCCATATTAAGACAGACGCTTATCTTTTCAACAGGAACCGGGCAGTTGTTGATGAAATAATGGGAACCATTCATCCCCTGTTCCTCGCCTGTGACCCAGGCAAGTATCACGGATCGTTTTGGCCTCTCGGTCATCAAAGCCTGAGCAATCTCCATCAGGGCAACAGTGCCTGTGCCATTATCATCAGCTCCGGGAATGATTTCCCCATCGTCGATTCCGCGACCATCGTGATGACCGCAGATAACGACGTATTCATTTTTCAGTACCGGATCCGTACCTTCAACCAGTGCAAGAACATTCCGTGATGACGATGCATAAGTATCAACATCAACATCAAGCCGGACATATATTTCCGGAACTTCTTTCGCAGGAACCTGTTGTCCGCGTCCGATCATCTCAAACATGGCGGCAATCTCACTTTTGGAAACTTCGAGTATCTCAGCTGCAACCTCATGGCTGATCTCAGCCCTTTCGAATGGCAGGAAACGCCGGTTGGTGGCTGTACTTGTGCTTATCCCGGTATCTGACGCGAAATCTGTCCTTTGCGAATCATAAACGGGGCTTAATCTTCCTGTTGGTATATAATCAAAAATATTGAATCCCCGGGTTAATCGATTTTCTCTTACCGGACTTACAATTGAGAAAACAGCTGAAGCCCCCCTTTTCCTGATTTCTGAGATCCGTGAATTCAACCTGCTACCCCAGGTTGACCCCGACACATATTTCATACCGGGACGCTGCACATCAAGAATAATGACAACTTTTCCTGAAAGATCAAGGTCATTAAGATCATCCCATTCGTTTTCAGGGTCATATATTCCGGCTCCGATAAAAACAACACTTCCTGAACAGGAGCTGCTAATGGAAAAATTTCCACCGAATCCTTTCCCGAAATAGTACACCTTTTCACCTCTCCCTTTTGATAGCGTTATCTTTGTATTAGGCTGAAAAACAGATGTAACAGTTAATGGAACACTCTGGTAAAATGTATCACCGCTCATTAACGGTTTGAGACCGGTACTCTTTAACCAGTTGCCCAGATAAAGAGTTGCTATTTCAAGTTCAGGTGAAGGTGTTTCCCTTCCTCTGAATTCCCTGGCTCCAAGAAACTCAAGATGGTATCTCAGCTCCTTTTCCGTGATGGTCTTAAGCCCCCTCGTTTGCGAAAATGAACACAAACATGGCTGAAGCAAAACCAGACAGGATAATAAACGTAAATAAAAAAAGCCTGTTTTCATAGTAAATATTAATTCCGATACCGCAGCCGGATATCCCTTCTTACAAATAACACATATAAAGATAGCGACTTTCAGAATAAATGCATCAGGGCTCTTTAGTAAACCCGGTTCATGTTTTGAATGTGAACTAATGTGAATTTCAATTGTTCAATGAAATATAAACCGAAAAAACTCATAATTCCGGAGCTGTTACCCGAAACCTATGAGAGCCGCAATTACAGTTTTTCTGACCATTTTTATCCTAAGCTCATGCAACTCACAGACAACAAAGACGACTATGAAAGAAATCGACAATATCTTAATAGGGCAGGTCGAAAAGAATAAAACACCTTCTGTTCAATACATCATTTTCAACACAGACAGTATTATTCATAGATTTCAATCCGGACTTGCAGATATAAAGAACAAAATAAACACCTCAGAAAATACAACTTACAATGCTTTTTCTGTAACCAAGACATTTACAGCTTTAGCAATCATGCAATTAGCCGAACAGAAAAAACTTGATATTGATCAATCCATTAAAAAATATTTGACAGACTTTCACTATTCGCCCGAAATTACTGTCCGGCAACTAATGGCACATTCAGCTGGAATACCCAATCCTGTTCCTTTGAGCTGGATACATCTGGCAAATGAGCACCAATCGTTTGACAGAAATAGTTTTTTCCGGCAAATATTTATCAAAAACAGTAAAACAAGGTCAAAACCGAATGAAAAATATGCCTATTCAAACCTTGGGTATGTTTTACTTGGACAGCTTATAGAGATAGTTTCCGGACTGAATTACGAAGATTACATTCGGGAGAATATTTTGAAAAAGTTAAATATTAAACCTGGCGAACTGGATTTTACAATAACCGACATTACTCTGCATGCAAAAGGGTATCATAAAAAATATAGCTTCTCAAATGCTGTTTCAGGCTTGTTTTTTGACAAGTCAAAATTTGTGGACGGAACTGAAGGCAAATGGAATTCGTTTAATGACAATTATGTCAATGGTGCTTCGTATGGTGGCTTAATCGGCACTTCAAATGCTTTTGTAAAATACATTCAGGAACTCTTAAAACCCAATAGCAAGCTAATATCAGATGATTACAAAAAAATTTTATTCACCGAGAACTATACAAACGATAACAAAGGGACCGGAATGTGTTTATCCTGGTTCAGAGGACAATTGAACGATAAACAATATTTTGCACATGCGGGTGGAGGTGGGGGTTATTATTGCGAAATCAGAATATATCCCGACCATGGAATTGGAAGTGTAGTTATGTTCAATCGGACAGGCATGACTGACAAACGGTTTTTAGATAAACTTGACAAATACAATCTTAATAATCATGGCAAAACAAAAGAAGGAGATAAGGACTGAGATTTTAATAAATTCCAGTCCTTCAAGAATATGGAAAATTTTGATGGATTTTGAAAATTACCCAAAATGGAATCCATTTATAAAATCCATAAGCGGAAAAGCAGAAAAGGGTAACAAAATATCAGCGAAGCTTAAACCTCCTGATGCAAAGGGAATGATGCTCAATCCAATGATTCTCGAGGTAAAAAATGAAAAAGAATTCAGATGGCTGGGACATTTAATCATTTCAGGCCTTTTTGATGGCGAGCACATTTTTGAGCTGATTGATAATAAAAACGGAACTACTACCTTTATTCAGCGGGAACTATTCGGCGGGATTCTCATTCCACTGTTCAAAAAATTATTGGACGACAATACCCGCAGGGGATTTGAATTAATGAACCAGCAGTTAAAAATCGAATCTGAAAAATTTTAGCAGGGAAGAGTGCTCCGGTATCTGCCGGGCCGGTTCATTGGATTTCAATGCTCAGAGTTTTTGTTGAAAGAATTTTGATTTGCATTTCAGGGCAACATTAACCAATAATATCAATACAGGAACTTCAACCAGGGGTCCGATAACTGTAGCGAAAGCTGCCTGTGAATTAATAGCAAACACTGCTACTGCAACAGCGATTGCCAGCTCAAAATCATTACTCCCGGAGGTGAAAGCCTATATGTGGTTAGCAAATACCACCACAACTGCAGCCAACAGGTCTTTCTGCTGAAACTGTTATACTGAAAATTCCTGTGTCTCCGTTATGATAAGAATTTAGCTCATTTGCATCATTATAATCCGACAATAATGAATCCGGGAGTTTTATTTCTTTTTGTTTATGGACTTTCACATTGAGGAATCCTGAATTCTCAATTATTTTCATGTATTCAGTCATT
>Ga0102851_10001400_pt1 | contig 13723 bp, 12 predicted proteins | sample Mud3Dept3metaG_FD_79558 | JGI IMG/M metagenome (GOLD analysis project Ga0102851, IMG submission 79558) | Freshwater wetland microbial communities from Ohio, USA, analyzing the effect of biotic and abiotic controls - Mud 3 Core 4 Depth 3... | ecosystem: Environmental > Aquatic > Freshwater >... | reverse complement strand
GGGTTCAGCAGAGCGGTCATGGCGACCTACCGGAACAAGGAGGGAAAGAGGATCAACTTGGAGATCTACGAAATGCTTTCTCCGGAGAACGCCAGGAGCATTCAGCGCAAGAAAGCAGGAGACAGAGGGAAAAAGGTTTCTCTGGGAGAAGAGGCGGCCATAGAAGACCACTACCTCAATTTCCGGAAAGGCTCCTACCAGGTCACGGTGTCCGGATATGATACCCGAGAAGAGACCGTGGAATGGATCCTCCGCATCGCTCGTCTTGTCGCTGAAAGGATCAGCCCTTCCCCCTAGGAACTCGCCATTGGTTCAAAAGGCAAAGAATGCAGCTCGGGAGAGTCTAAACCGGAGAAGGCGGCAATACGGCAGTTTCGATCTGATCAACATGCTGGAAGTGCTTGTCCCGCGTAAGCAGGGTTCCCCCCGCCTCCATACAGCAGGCTGCGATCCAAACGTCATTGATGGGGATTTTGGTTCCTTTGCTCTGCAACGACAAGTAGATGGAAGCGTATTTCCTTGCCACATCAGCGTCCACGAGAATGATTTCCGCTTTCAAACGGCTGATGAACTGCTGAAGTTTCCTCTCGTTTACCTGTTCGCGTTGCCCTTTGATGAAGCCGTAATTCAATTCGCCGAGAACGATGGAAGGCAGGAATAAAGACTCCCCTTGAGTAGCAATGAAATCAACCGTCTCCGGAACTCCGGCAGCGAAATCTACGTAAATGTTCGTGTCGAGAACCAGCTTCAATCCCAGTCACCTTCATGGATCTGAGTGAATACATGAAGGGACTTTCTCAATTTCTTTGCCTCCCCGGTTGAAAGCCACCCCGCAAGCTCCCTGATGGTCTGCTCACGATTCTTGGCAAGCCCAAGCTTCTCGTCTACAGCTTCAAGAATGAAAGCAGACTTCGTCTTCCCTGCTTTATTGGCAGCCCTGCTGATCATCTTTTCTTTTTCCGGGGGAATCCTTAAGCTTAGAGGCATGACATCGAACCTCCCTGTATCGCAGTTTTCGAAATTGTATTCCTAAGAGTGACGTTTGTCAATCCCCGAGGATGCATCTGGGTATCGGCTGGGCGTTTAGGGCCGGAACAAAAACCGGAAGCGAAATGACCGCACCCCGTAATGACATGAAAAATGGCGTCCCCAGCGAGATTTGAACTCGTGTTGCCGACGTGAAAGGCCGGATGCGCCTCCCCTATGAGTAAGGATTTCATAGAGTTAGACTTGCAAAAGAGTTACCAAAATACATTCTAGACACCCTGTTTGGTGTCCACTTTGGTGTCCGCCTAGGTATTGCCATTTGGCACTCGGCTCACGAGGCCAATTTTTGTCTTGGCCAACTCCCCCAGCGATTGATCTAGGCGCTTTCCGGCTGGAGTCTCTCCACAAAAAGCCCTCACAGGTTTCGCAATCTTAGCGATTTCCCCTCTCCTGAAACACGAAGCTTCGTTCCTCCGCCATAAGTGCATAAGCCGCTTGAACGAGCAAGTCGAAACAACCTCCTTCCACGGGAGGAAATAGAAACGGTGGCGCATATCAAGAAACGGGATGGCAAAATCCTCGAAATTGAGCCGTTGAAAATCAAAGCGGTAATTGCCAAGGCAGTGAAGGCAAAGCGCGAGTTCAAACATGTGAAGGGTGGCTGGAGGGGAAGGTCCCGATTCCACCAAAGGATCTGAAGGCAATCAAGACCTGGGTGAATACCAGGGGAAAGATCCAAACGCAGAAGAAAAAAAACAAAGGAGACCAGGAAAGAAGAGGCTCCAAGTGGCATTTTTGCTCAACAAGAGTGATTTGACACTTCTTGCCTTGATCAATGAAAATCGAATCTTGACGCCAACCCAGATTGCCGCCATTCAGCAAAAGCGCAAGCAGGTCGCTCGACGGCGCCTGAGAGCCCTTGAAAGAGCTGGATTGATCCACTCAAACCAGCAAGCTCAGGGGCGGAGGCGTGGGCATCCAGAAAAACTGATTTCCCTCACTGAAACAGGCGCTGACCTTCTGCGTTCCTGTGGAACCACACGGACAGGGAGATTCTGGATCTCGTGAAACATCAAGAGCGTCCTCACCATGACACGGAGTGGATCCATCGGGCCTGGAGAGAAAGAAGTGGGATGTCTGGGAGCTGTTAGCAAATGCGCGATGTAACCTTCAAACCCCGTCCACGCCACTATGAATCTAAAATCGAAAGTAGCAGGTGGTCGTTCTGGGCGATCGATGGCGTATCGCAAGAATAAGCGAAGGCTAGTTCTATTTGATCCGGAACTGCTCATCTGTCTCTGATGAACCGCACCAATTATTTCTGGCCTCCTTTCCCGCCGGAAGTGGCCGGTGGTTTCCGGTTTGGTGAGATCCCTATCTGCAAGAAGTAATGGCCAACCTCTGTAAAGACAACCCTGATCCGAGTGGGCTGACGGACCAGGTTCTATTGCGTATCCTCCGGCTTAGCACCCTGCTCTTGGATAGATGGTTTCGTTACTTCAACCTCAGTGTCCGAAGCCGATACCTTGTTGAGTATCCTAGCAAGAATTGTGGAGCCGGCATAGTTCGCTACAAAACCAATGGTTATGGCTCCCCATAGGTCTGAAACGGTAACCCGGATGAAAAATTGAGTCTCGGATATCCGAGAAAGCAAGATAGTAACAATCGTGCTTAGAAGGAGCGCTGCGAAAGCTCCCCCAATCTCTTGAAGAATGCGTCTAGTCGCTTCGTACAGAAAGGTTCTTCCCCGAGATGGTGTAGAATCAATCAACCTGCGCCTTGCCTGAGGGTGAATGAAGTAAGCGAATAATCCACCTACCGCTGCACCAAAAAGGATGACGGTCTGGGGAGCTGAGGCGTGGAACATTTTGCTTTGGACAGCGTGATGATAATTCTGAGATCCTGGTTGTTCCGGATGAACCCAGTAGGTTGTCGATACAGTGACTTTGTAGTCGCCAGGCGCGAAAAAGATGAACTTCAGCTCTGAGAGAACCGTAGCCCATAGTTCCCCAATGGCTTGACCGACGGCACTATGCAGCCTCCTCGTCGGCGCAGCAGCAGTCCTCGCAGCTGTCCACCAAAATGCCGTGATCTTCTCTCCGGGCTTTACCTCAGCTGTGGCGTAGTAACGGCCCTCTTCCATCCAATCCGCTTTGTAATAGTTTTTTCTCTCCATATCGGGGAAGTAAGCCCACCAATTAACTAACTCCCCGGTAGCACTAATGAGTTCGGGAGCTGGGGTCAATGTAAGATCCTTTTCGCTCAGATAGATGGCATTTTTCTTGGATGAATTGGTGATCTCTGCCGAAATCCCAAGGCCTGTCCCAACAGTGAGTTCAGGGCGGGTGCCCTCAATGTTGATTTGAATCATGTCTGTTTCATCGGCTGTCTCAGGTTCTGCAGAGCTGGTGTGATCCACTATAATTAAGAACACGAAAATGAGCGAGAACAGTCTGACGAGCATCAGGCCATCGCTCTGTATTCGACGCCTTGTATTCATTTTCATGGGATCTCCGTCTCTAGAAGGAAGTGCTCTGCGTTAGGATTGCAGAAAGATAGCATGATGGATCATAGATTACAGCAAGAATTCGCTTCCAGGAAAAGGAGGGTACGAGACTTACACTTGGGTGTCAATGAGAAAGACGGAGACCGACAACGGCCGATTATCGATCCGAGTCTATCACCCATCAGGTTCATGATGTGACAACAATTAAAGAATGACTACAAAAGGCGGAAGACGCTGACTTCGGAATTTCTTCAAATCTGCGTCTGGGCGATAGGCTGCGCAGCGGATCTTGTGAATTTGCAGGAGTACCTAGGGAAGCCAGTTTGAGGGTGAAATCAATAACGGTTCACATGACGGGCTCGCGGAGGCCATAGGCAGAAGCGATTGAACTCGATCACCGGTTAAGCCTCCTGCCCCCAATGCCGCGCAAGACCGGAGCAGGTATCTCTAGACCAGGACCTGCTGCGCGATGGCGTAGTACTTCTTTCGCTCTTCCATTCCGTTAAAGCCGCCATTGATGGTGATGCTGATGAACTCTACTGGCGACACGTTGATGATGTTCCCCTTGTACTTCTTCTTCAACACATCGGTGTCCGCGTGATTGGCAATGTCATTGAGGTTACGCGTTTGCCAATACTCACACGCGCTCCACACGGCGTACTCGGATTGTTCAAGCAGTTCCGGATTGTTGATGAACAAGTCGCGTCGGCCCTTCCTGATGCCCAACTGCAGGTAGTTGGCTCTTCCTGTGGTTTGGAAGATCCCACGACCCTTGTAGCGAATTCCATCGCCAGGTCGCGTATTTCCAAGGTCGGCGCGACCCTCATAGGCTTGGCCAGAGGCATACTCTTTCAAAGTCTTGAAGTGATCGGTCTCGTGGCAGGCTTGTGCCAGGAAGTGGCTATACTCCTGCACAGTGAGGATCTCGTAGGACGGGCAGGTTGCATTCATCCACTCGGCGAGACCCGGCATGAGGGCCGTAGGGTGACCGGCGATGGCAGCGAGATGTTCTTCAGTGATAAGGTAGGGCAAATGTGCTCCTTTTCGAGAGGCCTGAGCGGGTGAATTCACCGGTCAAACTATCCGAAGCGTGGCTCCGGATTACCAGTCCGGTGAGGTCAATTCTCAGCACTTTTGAAAAGTGTGGGCGAGAATTGACAGAATGTCAAGAACATTTGGATAGACCCTTCAGTGGCGGGCTTGGATAGTATTGTGGAAGTCGAAACTCGCTATTCTTAAGTAACCTCAATGAGTTACGTATTGTAGGTGCGCCACCACGGCGCAGAAAGGAGATCATTATGGTCACTTGATGCTGTGCTCTGCTTCACAGGAGATGAGGGTTTGGCCCCTCGGAGCCGGCTTGCAGGAGCAGGCTCCAAACCACCTTAAGCTGCTGTGGTCAAAAGCCACGGTGGGGATCGTTAAGGAAAAGTCACGGCATAGGATCGCGGCAGGTATGGACCAGGGAGCGAGTGTGAACAAACCACTTCGGTTTGTTGGTCAGTAGAACGTATGGCAACAAGTCGGGAAAGCGGAACTGCCAAGTCACCCTTCTCCCATCGGATCGTAACGAACATTTCGTTCTCACACTCTTCTTCAGGAGCCACTCCAACGACTTCGACTTCGTCCTCAACCTGCAATGGGGAAATAACACGTTTCGCAATGCATCTGGCCGTAAACGGAAACTGAAGATTATCTTCGAGGTAAAAATACCACCCCATCGCTTGCTCTTCAGGACCGTAGGCGTCGACGATCATCTCCATTGCTATGCGTTCCTCTCGGTCCGTATTCTTTCTGCTCTTTGTCTTCGCCATGTCTCGCCTTTCATAAGCTAAAACGGCAGTCAAGCTGCGAAGTCCTCTGTCGCCCCGCTTCGTCATCCTCAACTCTTTGCTTGAGGATTCGAGTTCAGACCCGGTTCATCGAATGAAATACCCGGAGACGCGCCAGCTCCCGTCGGGGTCAACCATCGGGGTCACCGTCTCAACCGCAGACGCCTTGTTCTCGAACACAGTGTCGTATTGAATGATGACGTACTTGCCGTCCGGCGCCCCAGGCATCTTCTCGGTGTACTCACGCGACCTGAGCTGGCGCGAGACCAGCTTCCCGAGAGGAGTCCGCACACCGCCAGCCATATGTTCCCAGTCGGCTTGCTTCACGACCCCCTTGAACACCCTGGCTGCCTGTTCCCACGACGCCGCGTACTGCCCATCGTCGACCAGCTTCAGCCACAATTCGGCTGTGTTTTGCGCTGCATCCTCAGGCGTATCCGACGCGAGCGCCGGTCCCGCAGCGATGCATGCCAGAAGACATGCCATCATGAAGCACATGCGAAGAATCATCACGGCCCCCTGTTTTGCCAACGCCTCTCTACTCCCGTTCTCGCCCTCCCCGCTCCTACGATTCTCCATCAAATGATGTAAGTCAAGCGCATTGATAGGCGTCGGGGGGCATTTGGCTAAGTCTCAAGCTGCTTGTACCTATCGAAGGCGTCCACAAAGCCAAATTTTGAATGCCGGAAGGCTTTCGGCAGGGTAAGGATTACTTCGAACCCATGCCTCCTCCAAAGGCGGACAGCTCCCTTATTGGTAGAGAGAACCAGGTTGTACTGCATTGCTCGAAAGCCTCTGGATGAGACCTCTTGTTGTGAATGGTCACACATTTCCGATGCTATACCTCTTCCGCGGGCGTGTTCTGAAACGATGTAACCACAGTTGAATACGTGAGCGCCAAGAGCCGGTTGATTTGCGTCACTGATTCAGCGCTCTCCTCGTAATCTGCAGTCTTGTTCAACAGCCCGAGCGGAATCATCCCTAAGTCACATAATCCAGAATAGGTCTTTTCCCACTATCGACTTGAGGTTTAATCGCTGATCAGATCAACTATATAAAAGATCTGGACATCCTGCTCCGAAAGGGCTACTTTTTTAAATTGATAGCAAATGAGTCCTCGGGTCAACTTCCAGCATAACCCTAACCTTTTGGACAAGGGTATGAACCCAAGCTGCCGGAACGCTTTCAAAGGTAAGCCTTCAAAGGGGTTCCATTCCGCTCTGGAGGCTTTTTCATTTGGGAGATGATCCGGTATAGGTGGATGCATTCAAGCAAAGGCTTACTGAAGATCCAACTCTATCTTATCCCCCTGTCATTCTGGCATTGTGAACGGAACGAGGGGAGAGAGCATGCAAACTTGCAATATATTTGGCGGGAGGGAGAACAAAGCTATGGACCGAGTATTGGAAGCGATAAGTATTGAGAGGCTTCTGCGCCTTTTGCGGAGCGTTCTTGTAGTAGTAATCTTTGCGGCTCAGCCGTTTTCATCTGTGCATGCTCAATCTCTACCTGAAAAGGCAAAGGGAAAAGGACAACTATGCCCTAGCGTTCAGAAAGGGCTCATCATTCTCGTCGAGTTTCCTGATGTTCACCACACAATAGACAAGAGATATGCGCAGAAACGGTTTTTCAAAGAATTGAATGAATACGTGCAGGAGATGTCACACGGCAAGGTATGCATCCAGGGCGATGTGACAGACAAATGGTATCGGATGCCTCGTCCGATAGCCGAATACCGGATTTCTTCACGCAACCTTGAGGTCGATAAATCCCGCTTGACCAGGTTGATTCTTGATGCGCTTTCAGCAGTTGATCGGGATGTAGATCTATCAGAGTATTCTTTTGTAGCAATTTTCATGGGAGCTCGGCTGAAGGACTATGGCATGATAGGGCTATGCGGGTATCCAGGCATGCTCGGATGGAGCAACCAGGAGATTCTTAAAACAAAAAGCGGCCAGGTCGTTCGCGGAGGCATTGCGATTTTTAGCTACCAGGCCCATCTGGGCACCCTTTTTCATGATGTCGCTCACATCCTAGGGGGTGTCAAGAAAGAAAAACGGATGTTGCCCTGTCTCTATGACCATGACCTTCAGGCAAAACCGGGTCCGATGCGGGAAACATTTGTGGATGCGATCATCAACATGGGCTTTTGGGATCCTATGTCGTGTCACTACTATAAATGGGAGATCCCACCGCCGGGTATTTCCTCGTGGACCAAGTTAAGATTGGAGTGGATTGATCCATCCAAGGTCGCGGTGATAAAAGCAGGGCAGAGAGGTGAAGTCCTCTTAGGCCCATTGGAGGACCCGAAAGCAGAGACACTAGCAATCAAGATCACTGTCACCGATTCGACATACTTTCTGATAGAAAACCGACAAGCCATCGGCTTCGATATCAATCTTCCGGGAAACGGTGTTCTGATCATGCATGCCGACGATAGTGTAGCCGAGTGCCGGCATGGGAGATCACCTGTGAAACTGATCAATGCTAATTCTTCAGTTCCCCATCTCGAAGGTGCAGCCTTTGATATTGGAAAAAACGCTTCCTATGTCGACTCAAAGAATAACGTAAAAATTGAACTTATCGATAAGATTGGAAACTCCTATAAGATTCAGGTCAGCCCCTATCAATAATAAGGTCAAACACTGTTTGCTAAAATCGTGGAACTCCTGTTCTCATTTGAAAATCTTGAAGCGGTTTTAGGCCACCATTCGTAAGCGAAAACGTGAACGAGTTTTTCCCACCGCCGACTTGAAGTCTCAGTCGGTTGTCAGATCAGGCTTCCGTTGGTGGCGGAGTTGCGCATTTCGCGTCCCTTCCAGCCCCAGCGGTTTCCAGGCTCTAAACGACGTGTGCCTTGCTCTGTCTCGACAAACAAGGGTGGGTTTTTTAAAACTCCCGCACACTTAAAAAAGTTCTTGCTTATCCGGGTAGGGGAGCACTAGGGCTACGGTGGTGGCTTCACCGTCGTGGAGTTGCAAGAGGGCGCGGGAGGGGGTATCTTATCGCAAGCCGCCGTGGCGCCGACCCAGACCATCTATAATCCGGACGCCCACACCCTTCACAGAGCGAGACTACGCATGGACAACTGGATTTTGATCGTCGTCATTGTGGTCGTCATGTTGGCGGCCGGTCTGCTGCGCGAACGCTGGTGTGTTTTACGTGTCGAGCGTTGGGCCCGCGGCAGGGGGTTCGACGTTCGCTCGCCTGTGCCAGAGCGCGGACCGCAGCCTGCGGCTGAGCTCGCGTCCTGCCTCACTGTTTACGGTGCCCGGCTCTGGGGCTTGGTGCTGGAGGGTTCCCTCGATGGCGTGACGATCACCATCGCCGAGAACGAGAGCTCGGAGTTGGCTCGCAAAACGGGCATCTGGAGCACCATCGTCACTTGGCCGATCCCCAGCGCAGTCGGGCGAGTCGTGATGCACCGGGGTAGTGGACCACAGCCATTGGCCGTAGCCGCAAATGCCGTCGTGGGAGGTGTGCGGGGACCGATTACGGATGCGCTTGGCATGCGAGGGGAAGACAAAGGGGCGCAGCGTGCCTATACCCCGGGCGGGTGGGCCGTGTATGGTGATCCAGCGGTCCGCGATCCCTGGCTCACCCACGAGAAGATGCGCGAGCTGGACGCATGGCCGCATGGCGGAGCGTTCGTGAGGGAAGACGGCTTCGGCGCGTGGCGCGTGGAGGGCGCAATCTCGGCAGGGCGTCTCGAACAACTTGTCGAGCAACCACCGGCAATGCGGTGTCTGCTGGGGTAAGGCCGGTAGGCCGTGGCACGCAAGGAAGCATAGGGCCCCAAAAAATAGCTGGTAAGCCTCTTGGCGGAGACCTACCAGCTATTCGGGGAAAAACTTCTTCCTTCCAAACCCGGCCAGGCCGATCAGCCCGGAGCAAAGAAGTAGCATAGTGGCTGGCTCAGGAACAGGTGCGGGTGCGTTATAGGCCAACTTGTACACCGCGTCATTTACGCTGTCACCCGTGACGAGTCCGTTTTCTGGCTTAAAATCAAAAAATTTAACCTTGTCTCCACCTTTGCCGAAACCAAGGAACTCAAAGCTATAATCGGGATCTATTAGCGAAAGGGTAAAATTCTGGGAGGTAAAAGAAAACTCTGCTATTTGCGTATTGGGTTCGTCCCCATCAAGACCTATAAACAACCGGTATTGGTCGCTTCCAACTGGGTTTTTCTCTGTGCTATCAAAAAGCCAGAAATCCGTCCCGTGGTAATCTTCGAACGATTCTGTGTAAAGAAATCATTTACCTATTTTGTGGGTAAAAGTTTTCCGTTAAGAGGAATACAAATACACAAGAGGGCCCCCCTCTGACGCTAAAAATAATTGTTTTTATGTGTTTCGAGAATACAGGGTCTGCCCCAACAGGTCAGACGGCCAACGCTGGCACTTCCGCGCCTTAGATTTTAGAAAAAGGGCAGAGCGCGCGCCACCGCGACGGCAGGGGTGAGCGCCCAAACTGCCCTTAAATGCCCCCACAGAAATGAGAAGGAGGAGAGGAACGTCTCCGAAATTCTGAATCACCCGCCGCGAGGAAGGTGCTCCATCGATAAGGGGAAGTGGAGAATCTGCTTTGTACGGCGATAGGTGGTCGGGGTCAGCAGATCAGAGGATTCCTCCGGACCAGAGCTCTTCGAGAAATGTCTTCCAGGGAAGGATCTCTATCCGGTCTTGCGTTTTTCGCGGCGCCTGATCGAGACTTACCAGCAGGGATCTTCGAACGCCGTATTCTTCTTTTAACCTGCGGAGTCCTTTTAAATGGGAATCGTTGGCTAGCTCTGTCGCCTTCACCTCGATCGCGATCTCATGGTCCCCCAAAACAAAGTCCACCTCGAACCCTGAGGTGGTCCGCCAATAGGACACAGGGTAGTAGAGATCAGAGTAACTCCCATGGGCTGATATTTCCATGAATATAAAGTGTTCCAAAGCCCTGCCAAAAAGCTCGGAACCCTGCTGAACTCTTTCCCGGCGAGTGAGGTGGATCACCGGAGAGAGATCAAAGAAGTAGAACTTGGGGCTGGTGACCAATCGCCGTTCCTTTCTTTTTTGAAAGGCGGGTAAATGACGCCCTATGAGCGTGTCTTCCAGGATCTGGAAGTACTCCTTCACAGTGGGGCTGCTCACGCCGCATTCCCCGGCTATGTTGGTATAGTTCACGATTTCGCCGTTCGAAAGAGCAGCCACTTCGAGAAAGCGCGAGAAGGCAGGGATGTTTCGCGTTAAAGCTTCAGCAACGATTTCCTCCTTCAGATAATCTCCCACGTAGGATTGTATCAGCCTCTGAGGTTGAGGGTGGTCATAATGGCGCGGAATCAATCCGGCATTCAGCGCCTTTGTCAAAGAAAAATCGGAAATCTCCGGAAATACAAGGGGGTGAAGTTCATAGCGGACGGCTCGACCGCCAAGCAGATTGGCGTGACCACGCCGGAGTTTTCTTGCGCTGGAACCGCACAGAATGAACCTCAATTTCTTGTTTTCCATCAGCCAGTGAACTTCGTCCAAGAGCACGGGGAGTTTCTGGATCTCATCGATGATAACCGGATCGCTCTGAGAAGCGCCGTCTAACTCTGCGGCCATTATCTCTTCACGGAGGAGACCGGGGCGTAGCATTAGTCTCTGATAAGTGGAGGAGAGGAGCAGGTCATAACGGATCGCCCGGGGAAAAAGGCTTTTCAAGAGAGTGCTTTTCCCAGTCTGCCGAGGGCCCCATAGGAAGCAGCTCTGTTCTGAACTCAATGGCAGTTTTAGAAGTCTTTGGTGCATGAGACTATAAAGATCCGCCTTAGATTTTCATGTGTTTTAAAAAAACTAATTCAAAATAGCAAAGGTTTTCTGCTGCACTGAAGAAAGGGCGAAAGGAGGTGAGATAGGCCGAAAAAAGAAATGGCGTCCCCAAAGGTACTCGCCATTCAAACGGGCTTCTACATCCGCATCCAAAGGTTTGGAAAACCCTGCGAATTCTATCCATCCAAGAGATCATCAAATACGATGAAAACCTCGCAGCGGTCAGGGCTGTCACCACCATCACGAAGGGAAGTTTTCTTGGCTTCGGCATGGCATCATCAACAAGGGATCACACCATCACGTGGCTATTTGACCAAGTCAGACAGCCAGTCAGGGAAATCAAACCAGGGCAATGCGGTGTTGTTGCCAGGAAGGTTGATCGGCCTATCCGTTTTACAGACAAGCAAGCCTGTGTTCGACGATTCCTTGCCTGCCATACTTTTGAAAAGGTCCAGAGGCTGGGTGTGATGTGAGGAAGGTGTCGATGTCAGCTTAATCTCAACAGGCCACAGCTTGCCTCTGGCTTGGATAATCATATCCACTTCAAGCCCGCTTTTAGATCGCCAGAAAAAAAAGGACGGCTTTTTTCCATGATTTAGAAAAGCCTTCCATGCTTCACACACCATTAATCCTTCAAAAATCGCACCACCCATATTCCCTCTCAGAACAGACTCTGCGGCAGGTTGCCTGGTCAGAAAACAGACAAGCGAAGGATCGGTCATATAGAACTTGGATGTCTTGATGATTCTCTTGCCGTAGTTTTTGAAGAAGGGCGGCAGCATCATAGCCAGATAGCTTGCCTCTAGGATTCTGCTCCAAGCTCTAATCGTCGGCTGGGTAGCGCCACAGTCCCTGGCCAGTTGAGCAGGATGAAACTCGTGTGAATGAAAGGCGGCGCACAAGTTCACAAAGATCTCGAAGGCACGCAGATCCTTGATGTTCTCTAGTTGACGCACATCCCGTTCAACATAGGTTTGAATGTAGGATTTGAGCCACAGGTCACGCCTTTCGGGATAACAGGCAGGTTCAGGGAAAAAACCGGCCCACAACAGGTCATCGAGGGATCTCTTTGATGTGCTGATCTCACTCAAGTTGAAAGGAGGCAATTCGAGAATGGCTATTCTCCCGGCGAGTGTCTCGGTAATACCCTTCATCAAGGAGAACTGTTGCGACCCCGTTAAAACCCAAGTCCCTGGCTTTCTGTTTTTGTCGATCCGCATCTTGATGTATTGGAGAATCGAAGGGACATACTGGATTTCATCAAGAATGACGGTCTTCTCCGGAAACTGACCCAAGAAGCCGTTTGGATCTCGCAGAGCAAAATCCCGGTTCAGCGGATCGTCAAAGGTCATGTACGGAGCTTTCGTGAGAACATGCTTGACGAACGTTGACTTTCCGGATTGCCTGGGGCCTGTGATCAGCACAGCAGGAAACTGTTGAAGAGCCGACCTAAACGGTTTTGTCAGATCTCTGGGGATGTACATGGCCTTGACCAAATTAAAATAGTATTTTAATTTGGAATCTACTGTATTCCTCCAAGTCTGTCAATAGGAAACAGCTTTCAGGAGGGAAACGGGCTTTACATCATCTTTTAGGATCAGAATAGAAACGGGAAGTTGTCCGCCTATCCCCTGAGGATGAGGCAAAAAACATAAAAAAGAAATCACTTGCAATTGTGCATTTAAAATGCATAATTACACATACAGGAGAAATGGAAAGTGGCCATGAGATACATAAAAAGGACCCTTGAACCTGTATTGAAACGCGCTGCGGCCGAGTTCCCTGCTGTAGTGCTCACCGGGGCTCGACAGTCCGGAAAGACGACGGTGCTCAAACACCTTTTCGGAAAAACCCATCAGTACATCTCCCTTGAACCACCTGACATTCGGGCGTCAGCCGCTGCGGATCCCCGTGCGTTCCTGGAAACGTATCCACCGCCGGTTATTCTGGATGAAGTGCAGTATGCGCCTGACTTGCTTCCCTATGTGAAGGAAAGAATCGACGCGGAACGCAGCAAGCGCGGTTGCTATGTTCTCACCGGATCCCAGAACCTTCTTCTCATGGAGCGTGTGACAGAGTCCTTGGCAGGGCGCGCTGCGATGCTCAGGCTTCTGCCTCTTTCACAACGCGAAGCCCTTGGCGCACCTGGTGTTCCACTCCCATGGGAGACGACAAAGGGCCGCGCTGGTCGCAAAGGGTTTGGCCATATGGAACTGTGGCAAAGTTTCCTTCGCGGGGGGTACCCTGAACTTGTCGCAGGCCCGGATCGGGATCTCTCCCTGTGGCACTCAAGTTACGTCCAGACCTATCTGGAGCGGGATGTGCGCTCCATCAGGCAAGTTGGGGACCTTACTCTGTTTCAGAATTTTCTGCGCGCCCTGGCAGCCAGGAGCGGGCAGCTTGTTAATCTGACGGTCTTGGGGCGGGATCTCGGAGTTGCCGTCAATTCGGTGAAGGCTTGGGTTTCTGTTCTGGAAGCCACTTTTCAGGTGCTCGTGTTGAGGCCCTATTTTTGCAATATTGGAAAGCGCCTGGTGAAGACCCCGAAGGTCTATTTCACAGATGTGGGGACTCTGTGCTATCTCACGGGGTTAAAGGATCCT
>Ga0102851_10001399_pt1 | contig 13723 bp, 13 predicted proteins | sample Mud3Dept3metaG_FD_79558 | JGI IMG/M metagenome (GOLD analysis project Ga0102851, IMG submission 79558) | Freshwater wetland microbial communities from Ohio, USA, analyzing the effect of biotic and abiotic controls - Mud 3 Core 4 Depth 3... | ecosystem: Environmental > Aquatic > Freshwater >... | reverse complement strand
TGCATTCATTGACCAAATATTTAGGCGGACATGGCAACAGCATCGGCGGCGTGATTGTTGATAGCGGCAAATTTCCGTGGGCAGAACACAAAGCCCGTTTTCGTCGCCTTAATGAACCCGATGTGTCTTATCATGGCGTAGCTTATACCGAAGCTTTAGGTGCGGCGGCATTTATTGGACGCGCACGCGTTGTGCCATTACGCAACACTGGCGCGGCAATTTCTCCGTTTAACTCATTTTTAATTTTGCAAGGTATTGAAACCTTGGCTTTGCGTATGGATCGCATTTGTGAAAACACGCTTAAAGTCGCCGAATTCCTTAGAAGTCATGACAAGGTGGCGTGGATTAATTATGCAGGTCTGGAAGACCATCCCGATAAACCACTGGTTGATAAATACATGGGTGGTCGTGCCTCAGGTATTCTGACTTTTGGTGTTGAAGGTGGGCGTAAAGCGGGTGAAAATTTTCAAGATGCGTTGAAATTAGTCACGCGCTTAGTCAATATCGGTGATGCCAAATCACTGGCGTGTCATCCTGCTTCAACCACACATCGTCAGTTATCACCCGCAGAACTCATTAAAGCGGGGGTATCAGAAGATATGGTGCGTTTATCAATAGGTATCGAACATATTGATGATATTTTAGATGATTTAAAGCAGGCACTAGCATCTGCTTAATTGAATGGCGAGGATGGGCAGGAAATAACTGCCCGTCCTTGTCGCTACGAATTTTTAAACATAACCGACCAAAGCCTCCGCAAAGTTCAAACTTGAGGGGGCTTTTTATTGCCTATTTGCCAGCCTTCAAGATGACCTCGCCCATATTCAGCTATTTTTTAGCTGAAACCTAGCAATGACAAGCATTTGATAGCAGTCGTTCGTTACGAATTATTAAGAATTTTATGTAAGTTCATAGACTTAGGTTTTTCAGCCCACAATACTTTCATAACGTACTGATTATTGCTACAAACAATTGCACACAGCACTTCAAATTTCATGGCTTCTAATGGTATATTGGCAATACATAACATGTGCTTTTAAGCCACAGACCCAATGAGGAGAATTCTATAATGAATAATGAAGGCGTAGATCAATCTAAACGCCAGTTTTTGACCACGGCTTTAACCGTGGTTGGTGCTGTCGGCACAGGATATTTAGCTGTTCCTTTTCTTTCGCAAATGCAGCCAAGTGTTAAAACAATGGCGGCGGGCGCACCGGTTGAAGTTGATATTTCTAAGATGGAAACAGGGCAGTTGCTTAGAGTCGCTTGGCGAGGGAAGCCGGTCTGGGTACTTAATAGAACACCTGAAGTGCTTGCAACCTTAAAAACTTTAGACCCTGAACTCAGAGACCCGCAGTCTTTAGAGTCTCTTCAACCTGAGAACAGTAAAAATCCAGTCCGTTCTATTAAGCCCGAAATTTTTGTGGCAGTGGGTTTGTGTACCCATTTGGGCTGTTCACCGACATTTCGCCCAGAGGTGTCACCACCCGATTTAGGTGATAAATGGAAGGGCGGTTTTTTCTGCCCGTGTCACGGTTCTTGGTTTGATTTGGCGGGTCGTGTTTATAGCGGTGTCCCAGCACCGACCAACCTAGAAATCCCCCCTTATCGCTATGTGACTGATACTCTGATAATTGTTGGCGAACCCGCCGAAGGAGAACGCGCATGAAACCTTCTCGATTAAATGCCTGTGGAGAATGGGTTTTAGATCGTTTTCCGCTAGCGAGTCTGTGGAAAGACCACATGACTCATTATTACGCACCCAAAAATTTTAATTTTTGGTATTTTTTCGGCTCGTTAGCGTTACTGGTGTTGGTCAATCAGTTTTTGACTGGCATTTTATTAACTATGAATTATAAGCCAGACGCTAAATTAGCGTTTGACTCGGTTGAATACATCATGCGTGATGTAAGCTGGGGTTGGTTAGTGCGTTATATGCACTCAACGGGCGCGTCAGCCTTTTTTATTGTGGTTTATCTGCACATGTTTCGCGGCATCATGTATGGTTCATTCAAACAACCGCGTGAGCTGATATGGATTTTCGGCATGTTAATTTTCGTTGCTTTGATGGCAGAAGCTTTTATGGGCTATCTGTTACCTTGGGGACAAATGTCTTACTGGGGCGCACAAGTTATCATTTCGCTATTTAGCGCGATTCCCGTGATTGGTGGTGACTTGTCGTTGTGGATACGCGGCGATTATGTGGTTTCTGATGCGACACTCAATCGTTTTTTCGCGTTTCATGTCATCGCGGTGCCATTGGTGTTAGTCATGCTGGTATTTATGCACATTGTCGCGCTGCATGAAGTCGGTTCTAACAATCCAGACGGTATTGATATTAAGAAAGTCAAAGATAAAGACGGTGTGCCTTTAGACGGTATTCCGTTCCATCCTTATTACACGGTAAAAGATATTGCCCGTGTTGGGGTATTTTTAATTTTCTTTGCCACTATCATTTTTTATATGCCTGAAATGGGCGGTTATTTTCTGGAACACGCTAACTTTATTCCCGCTGATCCGATGAAAACCCCTGAGCATATCGCGCCGTTATGGTATTTCACTCCGTTCTATGCCATTTTACGCGCCATTCCTGATAAATTCGCTGGCGTTATTGGTATGGGAGGCGCGATTGTCGTGTTGTTTTTATTACCGTGGTTAGACAGAAATCCGGTGCGTTCGATTCGTTATCGCGGTGGTATTTATAAAAAAGCGTTGGCTTTGTTTGTTATTAGTTTTATTGCACTGGGTTATTTAGGTACACAACCTGCAACCCCTGTGATGACTAACGTGGCTCGCGTATTCACTGCTATTTATTTTGGTTTCTTTTTGTTAATGCCAATTTATACTCGCTGGGAAAAAACCAAACCTGTGCCTGAACGTGTCACTGCGGAACTGTCGCTTGAAGAACAATTCCCTGCATTCATTGAAGCATTTGAGGAAATCACCGAAGTGGCACCAGAACCTGTTGATGATGGTCAGCACCACGCCTTTAGAAGTACGTTTTTTAGTCGAAGACCTAATCCTGAGGGTATCCGTAACGTGACAACTCGATTGGCAAAAAAACTAAAAGAGAGCCTAGATTGATATGAAAAATCTTATAACCCTATTGCTATTAATGATCCTCTCTTTTGGGGTTCGTGCATCCGAAGGTATAGATCTACAAGAAGCAGATGTTGACCTTGGCGATAAAACATCATTACTACGCGGTGCAAAACATTTCGTAACCTATTGTTTAGGCTGTCATTCTATCAAACAGGTTCGTTATTTGCGGATTGCCTTGGATACCCATGCCGATGAAAAAGAAGTCTTAAAAGACATCGCTCCACTCGGTGCAAGTATCTATGACCAACTGCACAGTGCTATGAATAAGCACGATGCGGAAAAATGGTTTGGCACACAGCCGCCCGACTTGTCACTCGTTGCCAGATCGCGGGGTGCGGATTGGTTGTATACCTATTTAAAAAGCTATTATAGCGACACCAGTAGACCATTTGGTGTCAACAATTTGGTTTTTGAAGATACTGCTATGCCTAATCCACTGTGGCAATTACAAGGCGAACAACACGAAGTCATTAGAAAAACCATTTACGGTGATCGTATCGACTTAGTTCTCGAAAAAGAAGGTACTTTATCCGAAAAAGAGTTTGATCAAATGGTCAATGATTTGGTTACTTTTCTGGTCTATGTCGGTGAACCCGTACAGATGGAAAGACAGAGCATGGGGAAATATGTGCTATTTTTCCTGTTCATGTTTTTTGCTTTAGCGTATTTATTGAAAAAAGAATATTGGAAAGATATTCATTAATGCTGTTCACAAGAAAACAGGGATGTTTTCTCACACTTTCGCTTCCTTTTCTAATTGTTACCGTCAAGTCAAAAATAGGAGCTTTCGTGCTATAATGCACAATTTAACGCTCCTACACGTCCAAAGAGGTTGTTATTCGTGGCAAATATTATTACTCGTAAAGCTGTCATGACGCTTTTTTCATCGCCAACCTGCGCGATGAGTCATTGCGCTCGCTTTGTTTTACATGAAAAAGGCATTGCCGCAGACATAGAATATTATGACCCAAATAATGCACCCGAAGATTTACTTGAGCTTAATCCGACCGGTACATCGCCGACTCTGATAGAGCGCGATCTGGTGCTTTACGATTCGCGTATTATCATGGAATACCTTGATGAGCGATTTCCACATCCGCCTTTACACCAAATGGATCCTGTTTCGCGTGCCAATGCCAGAATGGTCATTAAACGCATCGATCAAGAATGGTATCAATTGCTGGATGAAATTTTATTTTCAGGCGAAAAAAAGTCAGCACGCGCGAAAAAAATGCTCAGAGAAAGCATTCTAAATGCCGCGCCTATTTTTGCCGCTAGACCGTATTTTATGAGTGATGAATTTTCACTGATCGATTGCGCGATTGCCCCCTTATTATGGCGATTGCCTAGCATCGGTATTGATATATCAACGCCAGACGGTGTGATTACCCATTATGCACAACGGTTATTTAATCGTGCTGGGTTTAAACGCAGTCTGAGTGAAGCTGAAAAAGAAATGGCAGAACCCTCGAAATGACTTCTTTAAAACCGTATCTCATTCGCTCAATTTATCAGTGGATTCTTGATAATCATCTGACACCCTATTTGCTAGTGGATGCCGAGAACAGCAATGCTATTTTGCCGACTCAATTTATTGATGACGGTAAAATTGTATTAAATATCAGACCCGAAGCGGTAGAAGCCCTGTCGCTTGGCAACGAAACAATTGAGTTTAATGCGCGGTTCAGCGGTAAACCTATGCACATTATCGCGCCTGTGGTTGCCGTGATGGCTATTTACGCCAAAGAAAATGGTAAAGGTATGGTCTTCAATCCAGAAGATGATGAAACTGATGAGACTCCGCCACCAGAAAAAACGCCGCCTACGCCTACTAAACCTAGGTTGCGCGTCATAAAATAGTCTGGCTTAATGGCTTTTTTTAATAAAAGCCAGAGCTTACTATGCAAAACTCGATTCTTGTACTCAATGCGGGATCATCCAGCCTAAAATTTTCAGTTTTCGATTGCCTCAATGAGCGTCAGTTAAACCAGAAAGTCACAGGGCAGGTGGAAGGTATCGGTACAGCACCGCACCTCAAAGTAAAAGACGGCAATGGACAACGTATCATCGATGTTCATTGGCAAACCACAGAAGTCGCCAATCACGCTCAAGCACTGCAAAAAATAACCGCTGTTCTACACCGCGACAGCAGTTGCTTGATGGGTGTCGGTCATCGTGTCGTCCACGGTGGTCCTGATTATTCGGCACCGTTACTTATTACCCCAGAGGTGCTGGACAAACTCGAGACCATCACCCCTTTAGCACCGCTACATAATCCCCACAATCTCGCCGCTATTCGCGCAATGCGGCAAGAATGCCCTGATTTGCCACAAGTCGCCTGTTTCGATACGGCTTTTCACCGTCAACAGGACACCGTAGCAAAATTGTTTGGCTTGCCTTACGAATACTATGAACAAGGTATTCAGCGTTACGGGTTTCACGGACTGTCTTACGAATACATTGCATCAATACTACCCGCTGAAATTAGCGCGGGACGCGTGATAGTGGCGCATATCGGCAGTGGCGCGAGTTTGTGCGCTATTCATCAAGGACGTAGTATTGCCAGTACCATGGGATTTACCGCCTTGGACGGTTTGCTGATGGGAACGCGAGCGGGTAGTCTGGATGCGGGCGTTATACTCTATCTGCTACAACAACGCGGTTTAAGCCCCAAGCAACTTGAAGACTTGCTTTATAAACAATCGGGATTATTAGGCTTATCAGGCATCAGTAACGATATGCGCGTGTTGCTAGAAAGTGACAAGCCGCGTGCGCAATTGGCTATCGATTATTTTGTGTATCGGGTTAGCCGCGAAATTGGTTCACTAGTGGCCGCAATGGGTGGCGTAGATGCCTTAGTATTCACGGCGGGTATTGGTGAAAATAGTCCCCGAATTCGACAACTTATTGCTGAACAGGCAACATGGTTAGGTGTAGATTTTGATACGACTGCCAACGAAGCAAATGAAAGCTGCCTTAGTCGTGCGAATAGTCGCATCGCTGTTTGGATGTTACCCACCAATGAAGAGCTGATGATTGCTCGTCACACCCGCACAGTGCTTGGGCTTTGATGCAGGGCAAGCAACAGTCAAAAGCTCCCTCTCCTGCTGGAGAAGGAGCGCACCACATTTGTGTAGCTACTTTTGTTTGCTCCATGCAGGCTACGCTGACTATTTAATTCAACAAATCTGGCGGAATATTACCACCATTCTGTGCGTGTTTTTGCAAGACGGTTTTATGCAGCCAGATATTCATTTGCGCTGAATCGCCCATTTTTTCCGCTGGACAGCCTAATTCTTTCGCAAGTTCTTTGCGTGCGGTCAAGCTACTATCAAGTCCTAGTAACTTTAAAAAATCGACAATAGACACCTTCCAGTTCAATTTTTCTGCATGGGAAGCGGATAATCCTTCCAATTTGCTGACGACATCGACTACAGATATTGTGCTGGAAAGCACGGGAGCTGGTTGGGCTGTATCAGAGACTTCCACAGGGGCAACAGTGGGTGCCGATGGTTCTGTATTAGGTGCTTCTTCAGCGGCAGCACTACCAATACCTAGTTTTTCAGTAATAAAGCTAAATATACTCATGGTGAATCCTCAATGTTATAGTGTGTGACCATAGAAATTCTACATGATTTTCATGGAAGTGATTACTTTAACGCGGTATTCAGTTGTTTTATTCCTGTTTAGGCAATGAGCGATCATCCTTGCACTTTTTCAATGGTAGCTGTTTGAAACTGTGAACTTTTAAAATACGTTTATCTTGCTTATCTACAGTGACCGATAAACAAGCGCAGGCGTAACCATAAGAACCATTGGTTTCAACAAACTCTTTTTCTGTTACATCACCTATCTTATCCCATGCGTCATCATCAACCGAGTAGCCGCCTTGGGCTGCGATAATCCAAGTATCATCAGCATCAGTAAGCCACCAATTTCCTGGCGTAGGATTTTCTAACCAACCACAGCGTTTTTCCGATGCTTCGGCAACATTTATCAGTGTTGCAGTAAATAGACTAACCGCCATGATGGTTTGTAAACAGTGTTTTATCATTTCTAAATAGCCGCCTAATTTTAATAATTCAATCCACAACAAAACTTGCGTGTGCACGCCGCATTCTGTCAATGCTCTTTCCTGATCATCATCACCAGACGATGCCGTTCCCCCTGCCCACACAGCAGAACCTTTTACTTGGTCTGTTGCACACGCACCGCAACCACTATCAAAATTAAGAGCTACTTTACAGCCAAAACCGCATTCATTCAATGCCGCTTCGTCAGCCTCTTCGCTGTTTGGATAATCATGTGAATATCCGTATTGGCTGGCGTATTTGTCACTAATTGCTATTGCTCCCTAACACAATTTCGCACTTAGAATGAGCGGGGATACGCAACCTATCAGAATACAAACTTAGGCGGGTACAGCATTAAAACAACGAGTCCCACATTGCATCAACGCGCTGAATCACATCAGGTGACATAACAATGGTTCTGCCCCATTCGCGGGTTGTTTCGCCTGTCCATTTGTTAGTGGCATCAAAGCCAACTTTTGAGCCTAAACCTGACACGGGCGAGGCAAAATCTAAATAATCAATCGGGGTGTTTTCTAGGATAGTTAAATCACGCGCAGGATCCATGCGAGTAGTAATTGCCCAAATCACTTCTTGCCAATTGCGAACATCAATATCATCGTCCACGACAATAACAAATTTCGTGTACATAAATTGCCGTAAATACGACCAAGTGCCTAACATGACGCGCTTAGCATGACCTGCGTATTGTTTTTTCATGCTAATCACCGCCATGCGGTAGGAACAGCCTTCGGGTGGTAGATAAAAATCAATAATTTCAGGGAATTGTTTTTGTAAAATCGGTACGAATACTTCGTTTAACGCCACGCCTAAAATAGCAGGCTCATCGGGCGGTTTGCCAGTAAACGTGCTGTGATAAATTGGGGCAGTGCGTTGAGTAATGCGTTCCACGGTGAATACGGGGAATTCGCCGACTTCATTGTAATAACCTGTATGATCGCCGAAAGGACCTTCTGGCGCGGTTTCATTGGGATAAATAAAGCCTTCTAAGACAATTTCCGCGCTGGCAGGGACTTGTAAATCACTCAGCAAACAGTTGGCGACTTCGGTTTTACTGCCACGCAATAAACCTGCAAAGGCGTATTCAGACAAGGTGTCAGGGACCGGCGTTACTGCCGCTAGAATGGTAGCAGGGTCTGCGCCTAATGCGACTGCCACAGGAAACGGTTCATTAGGATGGGCTAGTTGCCATTCTCTAAAATCCAACGCGCCGCCACGGTGTGCTAACCAACGCATGATGACTTTATTTTTACCGATGACTTGTTGGCGATAAATACCTAGGTTTTGCCGTTGTTTATGCGGCCCTTTAGTAATCACTAACGGCCAAGTAATGAGTGGCGCGGCATCATCGGGCCAGCAGGTTTGTATCGGATAAACGCTTAAATCGATTTCATCACCGACTCTGACCAATTCTTGACAAGGCGGGTTACTGACTAGTTTAGGAGCCATATTCAGCACTTGTTTATAGATGGGGAATTTTTCCCACGCATCTTTCATGCCTTTAGGTGGCTCTGGTTCTTTGAGCGTGGCAAGCAGTTCACCGATACCGCGCAGTTCAGTGATTGATTGCGCACCCATACCCATAGCGACACGGCGTGGTGTACCAAATAAATTGGCTAATACCGGAATGTTGTAGCCAGTAGGATTTTCAAACAACAAGGCAGGACCTTGTTGTTTTAACACTCGATCACAAATTTCCGTCATTTCCAAATAAGGATTCACCGGAACGGTGATGCGTTTTAGTTCGCCTTGTTTTTCCAGTTGGGTGATGAAGTCGCGTAAGTCACGGTATTTCATTCGTGAATGCCATTATGTCGAAGTAGCGCGTCTATTGTCGGTTTGCGACCACGAAACTTAACAAATAGGTTCATCGCATCTTCGCTACCGCCTTTTTCAAGGATGTTGCTGAGAAATGCTTGCCCTGTGTCGGCATCGAAAATACCGTTTTCTTCAAATAAAGAGAACGCATCACAGGATAATACTTCAGCCCATTTGTAGCTGTAATAGCCAGCGGCATAACCGCCTGCGAAAATATGCGAAAAGCTGTGCGCGAAACGATTAAATTTAGCGATTGGCACAACGGCGACTTGTGATCTGACTTGTTCTAAGGTTTCGTAAATACGACCGCCTTTTTCGGGGTCAAAATCACGGTGAATTCTAAAATCAAATAGACTAAACTCCAGTTGTCTTGCCATTATCATGCCCGCTTGAAAGTTTTTTGCCGCGAGCATTTTTTGAAACAGTTCATCAGGCAACGGTTCGTCTGTTTGATAATGCCCTGAAATCAGTGCTAAAGCAGGTTGTTCCCAGCACCAGTTTTCCATGAATTGACTAGGCAATTCAACGGCATCCCATTCCACGCCATTAATGCCTGATACGGCTAAATAATCGACTTGAGTGAGTAAATGATGCAAGCCATGACCGAATTCATGAAACAGCGTGGTGACATCATCATGTGTCAGTAACGCAGGTTCATCAGCCGTCGGCGGGGTAAAATTACACACTAAATAAGCGACCGGCGTTTGTACAACACCATCAACTTTTCTACGTCCCACACAATCATCCATCCACGCCCCGCCGCGTTTGTGTTCACGCGCATACAGGTCTAGGTAAAATTGTCCGCGTAGTTGCCCATCTTTATCGTAAATTGAAAAAAAGCGCACAGCCGGATGCCAGCTATCAAAGTCGCTGATTTCAGTAATCTGTAAGCCGTATAATTTTTCGACAATAGCAAACAATCCGGGCAATACACGCGTAATAGGAAAATAGCTTTTGACTTCTTCTTGCGACAATTGGTATTGCTGACGGCGCATTTTCTCAGTGTAATAACCAATATCCCATGGTTCAAGATCGCCAAAATTATAAGATTGCAAGGCAAACTCTTTGAGTTCAATAAAATCAACTCGCGCTTGTCGCCATGATTTACTGGCTAAATCTTCCAGAAAAGCCATGACTTCGTCGGTCTTGTTTGCCATTTTGGTAGCTAAAGAATATTCAGCGTAATTGTCAAAGCCTAATAGTTGGGCTTTTTCATGGCGCAATGCCAAAATACGTTCCATGACAGGCGTATTGTCCCAGTCTTGGTCGGGGTATTGTGGACCTTTGTCTGAGGCACGAGTCGTAAAGGCTTCGTAGAGTTCTTCGCGTAACGTCCAATCGTCCGCATAAGTCATCACTGCCAGATAAGATGGAAACTGTAGCGTCAGCATCCAGCCGTCTTCACCGTGCGCTTGCGCAGTTTGTTTTGCCTGAGCCAAGGCTGATTCAGGTAAACCTGCTAAGTCTTCTTTATGGGTGATGAGTTTTTTCCACGCATTAGTGGCATCGAGTACATTTTCTTCATAACGACTGGTAAAACGGGAGTGTTCTTGGGCGATTTCTTTGTAACGTTGTTTTTGCTCTTCATTCAAATCAATGCCCGATAAGCGAAAATCTCTTAACGCATTACGAATAATTTTTTGTTGTGCCACATCGAAGTTGGGAAAATCTGAACTTTTAGCAACCATTCTATAGGCATGAAATAAGGCTTTGTTCTGCCCCATTTCCGTGGCGTAATCACTGAGTTTAGGTAAGCAGGCATTATAAGCAGCGCGTAGTTCTTCACTATTAAGCACGGCATTAAGATGACTGACGGGTGACCATGCTTTGTGGAGTTTATTTTCAACCGCTTCCAAGGGTTGAATGAGTTTTTCCCACGAGTAATTTTTTCTTGTTTGTAATTTTTCTTCAAGCACTAAACGGGCTTCAGCTAACAGTTGATCGATAGCCGATTCAACGTGTTCGGGTTTTATTTCTGAAAATAAAGGAAGAGTGGCGTTTATTAACAAAGGGTTATTCATAGCGTTATCATGTTAGATAAGTTATTGCTGAGAGAGGAATCTGCATCTTTATTTTTTTGAGTCAAAAAACACCGCTGTTTTAGACAAATGATCGTGCGAACTCCGCCGTTGTTTGTCTACTAGTATCCATAACAAACCCAGCCCGCACGAAGCAAAAGCCGTGATAAAACGAACTAAAGCTTGAGTCCAGCTAATGGGTTGTTGATTAACCGTTAGTACTTTTGCTTTCCAAGCACGCAAGCCCAAGGTTTGTCCGCCATGCGTCCAGAACCAGCCATAAAAAAGAAAGCTTACCATTAGCAGATAGATGGGATAAAAGAGTTGTTCACGAGTGAACGCCTCACCTGCATTAAATGGCAGTAACAATGCGGTTGCTAAAAATAGCAGCGCGATGAGCAAAAGAAGATCGTAAAAAACGATCGCTAATCGGCATAAAAAACTAGGTGCTAATGGCGTATCAGCACCTAGTTTTGAAGTTTTTTTAGCATTTTTAGACAATTAGTTGTTGAATAAGGCTAGTTTTTGACCAAAATACATACACATCACCATTAATGCGCCGAGCATGAGTAGCGAAAATATAAATGGCGGTCTATGGAACAGAAGAATGCCAAAATCTGTTACAAAAAGACTAGTTAGAATAGGATGGTCAATTAAGCCATTAAGAATTTTTTTAAACATAACAATCCAGACAGTGTGTTAATGAATGATGAGCGTTTTTAAAATTAGGCTTATTGACTATTTGCTAGGCAAATAGAAAGTAGCATAGTGATGCTACTATAACCAAAAGCATAATTTGACATCTTCCTTGCCCTAAAGGACGAGGACTCCATAGTTTAGCCTTTCATGTCCGAAAGGGGTGCTTCTGAAAAACACCTTATTTCAACCTATCTGTACTTACAAAGCCAGACAGAGAAAATACACGGCAACAGCGTACCCAACAAGATAATATTAACACAAAATGTTTAACAAACAACAAAGCACCCACCTAAAGGAAGGGGCTTTACGGACTTTTGGTAAAAGAAAACCAGCCTATTGATTGGGCTAGAGTTGATTGAAATGATATGATTGTAAAAACACAGCAAAACAAACAGGGTTACAGGTCATTTTAAACTTTTTCAAAAAAATTATTAACTCAGCCAAAAATGAAGCTGAGCCAGTCAGCGTACAGAATAACGTTAGAATTTATACGCGTTCGGAACATTGTGTTTCACGCAAGCAAATCAGTGAAAATGCGTTGAAAGTATTGTATCGACTGCAAAAAGAAGGCTTTGATGCTTACTTAGTCGGTGGTTGTGTGCGTGATTTATTGCTGGGGCGGGAGCCTAAAGATTTTGATGTGGTCACTAATGCCGACCCTGAGCAAGTGAGAAAAGTATTTCGCAATTGCCGCCTGATTGGTCGGCGATTTCGGCTTGCTCACGTCCATTTTGGGCGTGAAGTGATTGAAGTTGCGACTTTTCGCGGTGCGAGTGTAGCGAGAAATGATGACCAAGTCCTTAACAAAGAAGGGCGATTATTGCGTGATAATGTGTACGGCACGATTGAAGAAGACGTATGGCGACGTGATTTTACCGTTAACGCTTTGTATTACAACATTAAAGATTTTTCTGTTGTCGATTACACCGGCGGTATGGCAGATCACAAAGCCGGTGTACTTCGGCTGATTGGTGATCCTGAAACCCGTTTTCGTGAAGACCCCGTGCGAATGTTACGCGCCGTCCGTTTTGCCGTTAAACTGGGCTTTCATCTGCACCCTGATTGTGAAAAAGCCATGCACATGGTCGCAGAATTATTAGCTAGCATACCCGCTGCCCGACTTTACGATGAAGCCTTAAAACTATTTTTGTCATGTTACGCACTACAAACCTTTGAAATGCTCAGACATTACGGACTGTTTCAAGTGCTATTTCCTGCTACAGAAAACAGCTTAGCTGTTGAAGATCACGGCTTTCCTCGATTATTACTGATTAAAGCCTTAGAAAATTCCGATAATCGAATCGCTGAAGGCAAAACCGTCACCGCGTATTTCTTATTTGCCGCTTTTTTATGGGATGCCGTACAAATACGCGCCAAACAAAAATTAGCAAAAGGTATCGCTGAATTTGTGGCGTATCAAGAAGCCGCTAACGAAGTGATTGCCATGCAGGTTAAAAGCACCGCGCTACCGCGTCATATCACGCTAGCCATGCGTGAAGTGTGGAGTTTACAACCTAAATTTAATGCGCAAGTTGGCTCTAAACCTAGCCGACTCATTACGCATCCACGTTTTAGAGCTGCATACGATTTTCTATTATTGCGGGCGGAAACGGGCGGTGCTGACCTTGAATTGGCTAAGTGGTGGGACACTTATCAACACGCCAGTGAAAACGAACAACGCAACATGACTGCGCCACCGCGTAAAGCGAAAACCAGCAAATCGCCACGCAAAAGAAACTATCATAAAAAACCCACTAATAATGTAACGGCTACCGATTAACGCGCCATTCATTCAGACACACTATGCAAAACTCAATATCAGAAACTGTTATTGCTTATATCGGCTTAGGCAGTAACCTGCAAAACCCAATTGAGCAAATCCATTCAGCGCGTGCTGCGATTACTGCATTAGTGCACACAAAGGAGCAGGGGTTTTCTTGTCTTTATCAAAGCTTACCGATGGGACCACAAGACCAACCCGATTATGTCAATGCG
>Ga0102851_10001398_pt1 | contig 13725 bp, 13 predicted proteins | sample Mud3Dept3metaG_FD_79558 | JGI IMG/M metagenome (GOLD analysis project Ga0102851, IMG submission 79558) | Freshwater wetland microbial communities from Ohio, USA, analyzing the effect of biotic and abiotic controls - Mud 3 Core 4 Depth 3... | ecosystem: Environmental > Aquatic > Freshwater >... | reverse complement strand
TTCTACTGAACCTGACCAAAAGACGCAACCAGTACCAGTTTGGTACGGATGTTCAAAGTCAAAGGTTTTACAAAGGTCTTTGCGTTACAGGGCGGGTTCAACGATTGGCTTGCGGCCAAGTATCCGACTGAACCGAAATAGGGGAGAGCTGTGACATGAGAGCCCAGAAGACCATGCTTCGGGCCTGCCTGGTATGGCTATTTCTTGCTGCTGCTCACGTTGCCTTTTCAGCACCGCCACAAGCTGACCCGATCACCAAAGAAGAGTTGCGGTCTTTGCTCGGCAGGCAGGACGTTGTCGTGATAGACATACGGTTCGGTCGCGACTGGAATGACGCGACGCTCAAGATAAAGGGCGCGATCCGCGAAGACCCCATGAAGCCGGGACAGTGGCTGGATAAGTATCCCAAAGATAAGATGATGATTTTCTACTGCGCCTGACACGAGGACGCCACTGCCGCCAGTCTGGCGCGGGTCTTAAAGCTAAGGGGATTCCCCAGCGCCTATTATCTTAAGGGGGGTTGGGCGGAGTGGCTCAGCGCTAAATACCCCACGGAACCGAGGTGACCTAAATACCGTCGACTCGTTACCCGTTGATACGTTGATTAGTGTAGCTCGGTCTCTTGACGTATCAACGTATACACGTATCAACGGTTCTTGAGCATTTCTTTCAACGCGAGTTCGCATGAATCGACGGTCAGTACTTCTTTGATCTCCGGGAACCTTTCCTTCAAGAGCTTTTCCGCCCACAGACCGAGGGCGAATTCACCACATCAGTTGAGGCGCCCGCCGATGAGCTTCAGCGTGACCCGGCCGTGCTCCGGATCAGCTTCCAGCAATTCAGCGTGACCCTCGGCCAGCTCTTCAAGCCTGGGCTCGAGCTCCTTAAGACCATTGTGAACCTTCTCTTCAAGCGTCACTGCCAACCCCTCCCTATCACTATGGTCATAGTATACAACAGTCTGCTGATTGCTGGCCGCTGCGTTGCCACGCCTCGACGCAGCGTACGAGACAAGACCATGGAGCCGGTGACTGCGCGGCCGCAAGAAGGGTCTTCATCGCTTCGACCTCATGGCACTAAAATAGAAATCGAGATACTGGTAGAGAGCGTTCTGAACGAGACCCACCTCTTGGTGATGGGTGTTGAGTACCCACATAAGAGCACCGAGGCCGGTCAGGTAGTGCGGATTATAGTTGCCGTCATACAGGTCGCAGACTGACTGAATGAGAAAGCTGCACAACCGCGTGCGAGCATCCGACTCGTCGATCATGCCTCCAATCTGCGCGAGCATACGATCGGCATCGAGCTGCAAGAAAGAGTGTGTGAAGTCCCCATACTCGGCAATGGTCGTATCAATGGCCGCAGCTTGGGTCTTGTCTCTCGGGAAGGATCTTGGTCGGGACGGCTTTGTACCGAGCCAGGCAGCCCAAGCTGCGATGAGGTGACCGTGCTCCTGGTCGCTCGAGAAAGAACGGGATCGTTCTATCGCATAGAGGGTGATCGTGTGGTGAATGTCGACAAAGCCGCTACCGGTCACCGAGCGAAAGAGAAGGTCGTGGGACGGGGATGTCGGGGAATATCGGATGAGCTCGGGTGTCGTATGAAAGCCACCTTTGCAGAAGTAGTCGGCGAGCAGCACCAGTGCCGGCCATGCTTCCGTTGCGTCCCGGTGGAGAAGCTCCAGCAGGATGAAGGCGGTGCACGAGATGGAATGGCCGAGCGACTTCTCCAGGTAGCCGCTGCCGAGCAGAAGGAGGCGACGCATGAGTTCGCCCGGTCCTTGGTGAACGAGAAAGGCATCGAGAAGTCGGGCCGTCCCGTCTCTATCGTTTTGCGCGATCGATTTCTCAATTTCTTCGAAGGCGACCGGGCGATCAGGACGCGGTGGAGGAGGTAGCGTTTCCAGTTTGGGCCTTCGTGCATACTCCATGAGCTCGAGATAGATAAGGGATGCGATGCCCCTCTTCGAAAGGTATGGAATAAAATCCCGGCAAACGCCGTACATCTTGGGGAGATGCGGGTTGATGAACGGAGGGTTCAAGACGCGCTGAACCGCTGGGAACAGAGACAGGTGGATTTGCCAGGGGTCAGGGTGAGCCGCGATCGCGTCACGCATCCCTTTGATGCGTGCTGTGTCGGAGATGGTCAGGGCTTCGATTAGGTCATTTACGATCACAGGAGTTGCCTCTGCCCGTTGGACGTGCTTCTCAGGAAAATGAAAGCATCGCGCGACGGTCTGTCAAATGAGCGGTGTTGCCGTTGCCTGTCGGAGCCCGTCGTGGGATGAGACCTCTCGCGTAGGGGACATCGTGTGGGCTTTTCTGTGGATGTACGGACGTTATAGCTGCTCCATGGCGCTCGTAAGCTGCTTTCTGAGCCTCGCCTTCTCCTTTTCCCCTGTCAAGAAATCCCATGGGAAGCGCTCGTCCGCTGCCCGCTCGCGCGTCACGTAGAAGTTGAGGTTAAGCGGGTTTTCCCGCTGCACCTTGCCCAATGGAGTCCCTGCGGCAAGCTGCATAATCACATCCTGCACCCTGCGGTCGCCCCGCGCGAAGACTCCCTGGAGGAAGCTGTACTTGACCGACTCGTGTGTGAAGTATGTATTGGCAGCCTTGGCAAGGCCCTTTCTCAGCGCGCCCAACTTTTCTTTGAGCGTCTCCACGTCGGCCATGGCGAGCCACTGAAAAGGCGTAGCAGCCTTGGGGACAAAAGGGCTTGCGTGGATGGTGATGCTTCCGACTGTACCCCGCTTGCTCCCCTGCTTGATCATGAAGTGCGTGATGCGCTTTGCCATGGTAACGATCTCGCTGACATCTTCTTTCGTCTCGCCGGGCAGCCCGATCATGAAGTAGAGCTTGAAGTGGAAGGACTTCATGGCTGCGATGGCCTCGATGCGCTCGTAGATGTCGGTATCGGAGAGCGCCTTGCCTATGAACCGCCGGAGGCGCTCTGTTCCTGCCTCCACACCGAACGTGAGTGTCCGCACCTCGTCCTTCACGAGTTCCAGCACATCGAGCGGCACCTGGTCGATCCTGAGCGACGGAAGGTTCACGCGCACGCCCCGCCTATTGAATTCCCTGATCATCTCCGCGAGCGCCGGATGAAATGAAACGCCGCCGCCAATGATCCCGACGCTTGTCTCCCCCTCGGGCACGTGCGGGGACCTGTCGTACGTGAACGGTGCGCAGGAGCCGGTGAGGCAGAACGGGCAGCGCGAAGGGCAACCCCGCGTTCCCTCCACGAGATACATGTTGGCAAACTCGGTCTGACTGGTGAGTATGGCTGATGTGCCCAGGTGCCTGCCTTTGTAGCGCTCGCTCTTCACGTGAAAGGATGAAGGCTCAAGGCCGGCGACAGTGGCGTCATCCTTGTATGTGACCGAGAGCTGCCCCGGGTTGTAGACCCAACCGGGTGCGCTCAACTCTTCGATCAGTTCGTCGCGTCCCTTGTGCCGATGAGAGAAATAGAGCTCCATGAACGGGATAATGGTGGCTTCCACATCACCCATGATGAAGAGGTCAAAGATGCCGGCCAGGGGCTCCGGATTGGCCATGGCGCAGACCCCGCCTCCCACGATGATGGGTCCGCGCCCGCGCCTCGTGCTGGCGCGCGGTTCAATCGAGGAGTCGGAAAGCATGCGCACCAGGTTGCCATAGTCCATCTCAAACGACAAGGTGACGAATATGATTTCGAAGGAGGTTAGAGGCTTGTGGCTCTCCACGGAGAGGGCCTTCCCGACTCTGTCGAGGAAGGCCCTTTCGCAGACCACGTCGGGCAAATCATTGAGACTTTTGTACAGGAGATGTACTGCAAGGTTCGACATGCCGACAAAATAGGTGTTGGGAAAGAGCACGCAGACAGATGTCTTGCCGGACCACTTCTTGAAAATGGTCCCGCGCTCAAAAGAGAGCTCCCGCTTGGCGCCCAATGTGTCGGCCTAATCTGCCTGTTTCCTCAAGAATGTTGGAATGTCGTACCTGTCGTCATCCAGATCGATAGACGCATGCTTCGACTTAACCTCACGGTAGTCGATCTTCACATTTTTCTTGATGAACGTAGGCGTCGCTCCGTTCTCGAACAGCTTCTCCGGCCTCGTCCGCTCCGGCTTCTCTTCCGTTTGAACCGCTTCTTCCCCGAAGCCCGTGGCGATAACCGTGATGCGCACCGAGTCTTCCATCGACTCGTCAAAGACGAGACCCCAGATCACCCGGGCATCTTCGTGCGCCTGCTCCTGTATCAACGTGGAGGCTTCTGTCACTTCATGCAGGGTCATGTCGGAGTTGCCCGTTACGTTGATGAGAACACCCTTTGCCCCGTGAATGGAGATGTCCTCGAGGAGCGGGCTGGCAATGGCCTTGTGAGCGGCATCAACGGCGCGGCGGTCCCCGGTGCCGAGGCCTACGCCCATGATCGCCATGCCGCGTTCGCTCATGACTGTTTTGACATCCGCGAAGTCCACGTTCACATGGCCTGACGATATGATCAGGTCCGATATACTGCGCACTGCGTAGAGGAGCACCTCGTCCGCCTTCAGAAATGCATCTTTTATGGACATGTGCTTTCCACCGACGGAGAGGAGCCGTTGATTCGGTATGGTAATCAGCGTATCCGACTTAGCCTTCAGGTTCTGGAGCCCGTCTTCAGCCTGCAGGGTCCTCATCTTGCCCTCGAAGGCAAAGGGTTTGGTGACCACAGCCACCGTGAGGGCGCCGAGCTCCTTGGAGATGTCGGCGATCACCGGGGACGCGCCCGTGCCCGTGCCGCCGCCCAGGCCGCACGTGATGAAAACCATGTCAGCGCCCTTCAGGCACTCGGCTATGGCCTCAGCGTCTTCAAGGGCTGCCTGTTTCCCCACCTCGGGGTTGGCGCCTGCCCCCAGCCCCCGCGTGAGCTTGCTCCCGATCTGTATCTTGACAGCAGCCTTGTTCTGGTTCAAGGTTTGCGTGTCCGTGTTGATGGCGATGAACTCAACCCCCTGGAGGCCGGCCTCGACCATGGTGTTGATGGCATTGCAACCGCCACCTCCCACACCCACCACTTTCAGTTTTGCGGAAAAGCCATTACTCTCGTCGATGTAGAACATCTGGTCCGCCCTCCTTAGAAGATGTCTTTGAAGACCGCTTTCACTTTCTTGAGAATCCGTTTGTCTAGAAGCCGCTTGAACATGTCCCTGCGTTCGCCTCGCATTTTCTTTCCTTTGTTTTCCTTGAAGCCGTGGAGCACGAGGCCCACCGCCGTTGCATAGGTCGGGTTGTTGACCACGTCAACGAGTCCGCTGATGCCCGTGGGATAGCCCCTGCGCACGGGCAGGCTGAAGACGCTCTCCGCCAGCTCGACAATGCCTTCGAGGTTGGCGCACCCGCCTGAGAGCACAACGCCTGAGGCCAGGACCTTCTCGCAGCCCGACTTCTTGATCTCCTCGTGCACAAAGGTGAGGATCTCCTCTACCCGGGGCTCGATGATGTCGGCCAAGGTCTTGCGCATGAGCGTCCGGGGTTTTCTTCCCCCGACGCTCGGCACCTCGACCGTCTCGTTGGCGCCCACCATCTTTGACATCGCGCAGCCGTACTTCTTCTTGATCTTTTCCGCCTCTTCGAGTGGCGTCCTCAGGCCTATCGCTATGTCGTTCGTGATGTGGTTCCCGCCGATAGGGACCACGGAGCTATACCTGATGCTGCCGTTGGCGAAGACGGCCACGTCGCTTGTTCCGCCGCCTATATCGACGACAGCAACGCCGATCTCTGTCTCTTCCGGTGTGAGCGTTGCCTCTGACGAGGCGAGCTGGGCGAGCACGAGATCATCTACCGAAAGCCCGCCCAGGTAACAGCATTTGACTATGTTCTCTGCAGAGCTGGTGGAAGCGGTCACTATGTGGACCCGCACCTCGAGCCTCACGCCACTCATGCCGATGGGATCCTTTATTCCATCCTGGTCATCCACGATGTATTCCTGCGGGATCACGTGGATGAGCAGCCTGTCTGCAGGGATGGCCACTGCCTTGCCCGCATCTATCGCCCTGGTGATGTCGTCCCTGCGGACTTCCTTTTCCTTGATCGCAACCACGCCGTTAGAGTTGAAGCTCTTTATGTGGGCACCGGCGATCCCGGCCACGCAGTCGCTGATCTTGATCCCGGCCATCAGCTCAGCTTCTTCCACGGCTTTCTTGACCGCGTTGACCGTACTGTCGATGTTGACCACCACGCCTTTGCGCAAGCCCGTGGAGGGGTGGGAGCCGATCCCTGCTATGCTCACCTTGCCGTCCACCATCTTGGCCACCACCACGCAGATTTTCGTGGTGCCGACGTCGAGACTGACAAGGAAGTTGCCGTTCTCTGCCATATTAGCCCTTCCTCTCCTTTATGATTGCGCCCTTGTCAAACCGCGCATCGATGCATCTGATGATCAGTCCCCGCTTTTTCGCGTCCTCAAGCACCGTTGCAGCCCTCTTGAGCCGTGCCTTCTGGTCCTCTTTTCCCAGGATGATTTCCACTCCGTCGGCCAGGTGAACAAGCGTGATGCTTCCGTCGTTGTAAACAACTTCCGAAATCGACTCTTTTTTAATAGCCCCTTCACGCACCCAGGAACCGACCTGGTTGTAGAGGCTCTTGGCCGTGGCCTTATCTCCGGCGCGTATCAGAAAGAGGCTTCCCGTCTCTCCTTTTGAAAGTGGTCTGTACGCCTCCCCCTCTTCATCGAGGACCACCACATCTCCCTGGGGGTTTACCCATAGCGCGGAGGCCAACCGTTCTTTGACCTCGATGAGCAGGGAAAACGGATAGACGCGCTTGATGGAGACCTCTTTCACGAACGGGTGGGCAAGCACCGCTTCCTTTACCTTGTCGACGTCTGCCTTGAAGATACTCTCGCGCAGAAAGGGAAGGGCCCGCCGCATGATTTCCTGGTCGGTGAGCTGCGTTGCGCCCTTGATCTTTATCTGTCTGAGCGAGAAGAGCGGCTCATCCCTGGACACGAGATAGACCAGGGTGAGGACGGAGAGCAGGCAGAGCGGAATGATACAGAGGTAGTAAGCGACCCGTTTCATGCTCTCAGCCCCGCTGACATCAGGATTTCTTCTACGAGCTCATCAAAGCTCTTGCCCAGCGCTCCCCATGCCTTCGGAACCAGCGAAGACTCGGTCATGCCGGGAGACGTGTTCACATCGATCACGCTGGGTGTTTGCCCGTCAAGCATCACGTCGACCCTGGCGCACCCGGAAAGCTCACAGTGTTGCCAGAGCCGCAGAGCAAGGTCACGTGCCTCCTCCTCGATCTTTTGATCGAGCGCGGCCGGCACGAGGTACTCGGTCATGCCCTTGGTGTACTTGGCTGTGTAATCGTAGAACCCGCTTGCGGGTTTCACCTCGACTACGGGAAGCGCTCTACCGTTCACGAGACCAACCGTGATCTCCCGCCCTGCTATATAGCTCTCGATCACGAGCTTGCTGTCGAGCCGCAGGGCCGATACCAGCGCTGCCTCCTTCTCTTCTTCACTCCGCACAATCGATATTCCGATGGTGGAGCCCTCCCGCGCCGGTTTCACGACAAACGGCAGAGGGAGCGTCACGTCGTCCCCGGTCCGGCAGATCACGTAGGATGGCGTGGGTATCCCAAGACCCAGGAGTATAGGCTTCATCACTGCCTTGTCCATGGCGAGCGCTGACCCGAGCACGCCCGAGCCTGTGTATGGTATGGCGAGCATTTCAAGGAGCCCCTGGATGGTGCCATCCTCGCCCCATCGCCCGTGCAACGCGATGAATGCAATCTCGACGGCTTCGTCGCGCAGTCGTTCGACCACATGCCGGTCCCCGTCGATAGGGACCGCCTGGTACCCGCTCCTCTGCAAGCTCTGGAGAACGGCACTACCTGAGCGCAGAGAGATCTCCCTCTCGGAGGAGAGCCCTCCCATCAGGACCCCGATCTTTTTCTGTTTAAGCTCTGCCTTATCCATCACAGCCCCAGAGCTCGACCTCCTCCTCCATGGTCACGCCCAGCCGGTCGTACACCTCCTGCTTCACCTTTCGGATGAGGCCCACGATGTCAGTCGCGCGCGCATCTCCGAGATTCACGATGAAGTTGGGGTGTTTCTCCGATATGCAGGCATTGCCCATGCGATACCCGCGAAGACCTACCTCGTCTATATATCTCCACGCAGGTTTGCCGCCGGTATTCTTGAATATTGAGCCGGCTGAAGGAAGCTCCATGGGATGCTTCTCCCAGCGTTCCCCCCAGACCTGCTCCATCACGTTCTTTATCTCCGTGGATTCGCCGGTTGTGAGTTCGAATGCGACACCCAGAATGCAGTCAGACTGCGTGAATGAGGAGGTGCGATACCCGAAAAGGAGTTCCGATCTTGCGCGCGTCTCCAGCCTGCCCGCCCTGTCGAGGTAGGTAACGGACAGAAGATGGTCTGAAACAGCAACACCAAAACTCCCTGCATTCATCTTAATGGCGCCTGCAACGGTACCCGGAATGCCATAGAGCTTCTCTATCCCGGAAAGGCCCCTTCCTGCGCACTCTCTGATGAAGCGCTGCAGGGATATACCGCCGCTGACTTCGGCGCGGACTCCATTGGTTCTTTTTTCAAACTGCATGTGGCGCATCTTCGTGATCCGTATGACGGCGTGGTCGACGCCCCTGTCACCCACGATCACGTTCGTGCCGTTCCCGAGAAACCGATGGCTCATGCGTTTTGCTTTCGCGATCTCTACGACGCGCACAAGATCAGGCGCATCGACAGGGTAGGCAAGATACCGCGCGGGTCCCCCAACCTTCATCGACGTGTACCGTCTCATGGGCGCATCCTCAAGGATCTGGCCTTTCACGCGTTTCCACTCCATACTTCTATGAGCCTGTCTCCCACTTTATAGATGTCCCCGGCCCCCAGTGTGACCACGAGGTCACCAGGCGCCGCGACCTGGAGGACTGTTTCCGCCACATCTTCCTTGGTCGGTGCAAAGAGCACGTTCTTGTGGCCGCTCTTTCTGATCCGCTCGGCAAGGGCACTGCCTGAGATCCCCTCGATCTTGTCTTCAGATGCGGCATAGATCTCTGTAACGATCAGCACATCAGCCTCGTTGAATGATGTGACGAACTGGTCGAGCAGGGCCTTTGTTCTTGTGTACCTGTGAGGCTGGAAGGCAACTATCACCTTTCCCTTGCGCATGCTCCGGACAGCAGCCAGTGTGGCCTTTATCTCTGTCGGGTGGTGGCCGTAGTCATCGACCAGCGTGACCTCTTTGTCCCACTTGACCTCGAGCCTTCGGTGAATGCCGGCAAAGCGCCTCAGCGCATCCTGTACCGTGGCAAAGGGGATGTCGAGCTCGATGGCGACCCCGATGGCGGCAAGCGCGTTCACCACATTGTGCATGCCGGGAGTTGCGAGCGCTATCTCTCCCATCTCTTCACCCTTGTAGCTCACGAAGAAGCTCGTCATGAAACCCTGGTGCGTCACGTCCTCTGCCCTCAGGTCGGCCTGTTTCGAGAGGCCGTACGTCATGTACCGGCGCTTGAGGGCAGGTATGAGGCTCTGCAGTTCGGGGTTGTCGATGCACAGGATCACGAGCCCAAAGAAGGGCACCTTGTTGAGGAAGCGTATGAATGCCTCTTTTATTTCTTCTATGTCATGATAAAAGTCGAGGTGCTCCAGGTCGATGTTCGTGGCCACTGCTATGGTAGGGAAGAGGAGGAGGAACGTACCATCGCTCTCGTCCGCCTCGGCAACGAGGTACTCGCTGGAGCCAAGCTGCGCGCTGGTGCCCAGGCTATTGAGCCTTCCTCCGATAACGCACGTGGGATCAAACCCGGCGGCATCGAGAATTGAAGCCACAAGCGAGGTGGTCGTGGTCTTGCCATGGGCGCCTGCAACGGCGATGCTGTACTTCATTCTCATCAGCTCAGCGAGCATCTCTGCCCTGGGAATGACCGGGATGAAACGGGCCTTGGCCGCGATCACCTCAGGGTTGTCCGGCCGCACCGCAGACGAGACAACGACCACATGCACGTCCGTGACATTTTCTTCCCTGTGACCGTAGAAGACCTGTGCGCCCAAAGAGGCGAGCCGTTCCGTTACCTCGGTTTTACGCGTGTCCGAACCTGTCACGATGAAACCGAGGTTCAGGAGCACCTCGGCGATGCCGCTCATACCGATGCCACCGATGCCGATGAAATGTATCTTTTCTATTTTACGAAACATGTTTCGCTATGCCTTTCACGATCGATTCTGACGCGTTTTCCACGTAGATCGATCCTATGTTCCGGGCCATTTTCTCCCGCGCTTCCCGGTTATCATGCAGTTCCTTCAGCACAGAGTGAAGTCGTTCGCCGCTCAGCTCCTCGTTTGCTATGACGTGGGCGCCTCCAACCTGCTCCACGTGCGCGGCGTTCTTCCACTGGTGTGCCCCTGCGGCAAAGGGGTAGGGCACCAGGATCGCAGCCTTCCTGAAGTAGGCAAGCTCAAAGATGGTGGATGCTCCCGCGCGCGAAATCACCACGTCCGCGAGCGAGTAGTACTTCTCCATGCTGTCTGTAAAGGGAAAAACTTCGTGCGGGAAGCGCACGCCCGCGTAGCCCGCCTTCACTTTCTCGTAATCGTCTGTGCCTGTCTGATGGTACATCACCGTGTTCTTGTAGCTCTCGAGATAGGGGAGCAACAAGAGTATTGCCTCGTTAATACTCCGCGCCCCGCGGCTTCCACCAAAAACAAAGACGGCAAACTCGTCACCTTTCTTCGGTATGTGTGCCGCGCGAAGGTTCTTGCGAATAGGATTTCCCGTGTGCTCAAGGTTCCCCTTGAGGTACGTGCTCGTCGCGCTGAAGCTGACGAACGTAGCCTTCGCGAGACGGGAGAGGAGCCTCGTTGCAAGGCCGGGGAAGACGTTCTGCTCGTGGAGAAAACAGGGCAGTCTGAGGAGGTACGCGGCCAGCATGACGGGAACAGACGTGAAGCCGCCCATGCCGATGACTGCGTTCGGTTTTTCGCGACGCATGATGCCTACGCTGTGCAGTATGCCCTGGATGAGCCGCATGAGTGTGGCCAGCTTGAGCAGTATGCTCTGGCCTGCAAACGGGCGTGCCTCTATCTCCAGGAGGCGGAACCCGTACGTTGGGATGATCTTCCGCTCCAGGCCGTACGGGGTCCCCACAAAGAGCACCTCGTTACCCGTGCCGGAGGCGATGAATGCCTCTGCTACGGCAAGGCCGGGAAAGATGTGACCTCCGGTGCCGCCAGCTGCGATCAGGAGCTTCATGATCCACCTTCCTGAAGCAGAACCCCGACGAGCGGTGCGAGGATCATAAGCGCCGAAAGCGGCTGATAGAGGAGCAACCCTTTCATTGAAAACCCGACGGAGAGCAGGATGTCGATCGACGCATACAAAAGCCCGAAAAAGGCCAGGGTCCAGGAGAAGTTCCCCTCACGGATGAAACCGACGAACGAGACGACCAGGAAGAGGAAGGCTGTGCAGAGCACCAGGTACCGTTCCACCACGCTGAGTTGCAAAGGGCTGCCCTGGATGCCTGCCTTGCGCAAGTAGAGAAAGACGACCACGGCGACCAGGTACGCGCCAACCAGGGGCAGAAGCCGCATCCTGTTCATGATAAAGAGGAAGAGCAAAAGAGAGATGGCCGGCGGCAGCAATAACTCAAAATTACGCGTAAGCATCAGGTTTATTCCCGCTGACGTGAGCAGGAGTGACAGGGCGATGATCTCCTTGTAGAACTCCTTGCCCTTCTCTTCGAGCGTGGTCACGTAGAGACCGAGGCTGAAGAAGGTGAAGAAGATAGCGGCAAGGCGAATAAACATCCTTCCTCTCAGGTCAGGGTAGAGGATGAGCGCCGCAGACAGGGCGAAGCAGAGGCAGATGAGAGGATACTTCGCAGCGATGACCACCTTGGATGGTGCCTGCGAGACGGCGAAGGCAATACCTATGGCGCCGCAGAGAATCAGCGCATTCAGCAGGTCCATATCCCTGAAGAGGCTGTAGAAGAAGAGAGAGGAGAGCATGAGCAACGCTACCTTTTTCAGAGTGCCTCCACGACTGCACGAAACCGGTCGCCGCGATCCTTATAGTCACGGAACATGTCGAAGCTTGAACACATGGGCGAAAAGAGAATGGTCTCTCCTTTGCCCGCCAGGGAAAACGCCTTCTCCACCGCCTCGGAAAGCGTGGCGACCTGATGGGTTGCCATGTGCCGGGAGAGTTCCGAGGCTATCTTCTCTTTTGCTTCACCGAAGAGGACGAGGCCCTTGATGCGATCGGAGAACTGGGTGATGACCTGGTAACTCCCGCCTTTATCCTTGCCGCCCGCGATCAGTATAACGTTGCCCGCCATACTTTCCAGCGCCCGTTTTGTGGCATCGACGTTGGTTGCTTTTGAGTCGTTGTAGAACCTTCTGCCATCCTTTTCCCTCACAAACTCCATCCTGTGAAGAAGGCCTCTGAAGCTCTTCATGACTTTTTCCACGACGGGTTGCGCGATCCCATGCAGGTGGCTTGTGAGGAGCACGGAGAGGAGGTTCTCGCTGTTGTGTATACCCACAAGAGGAGAGAGGTCCCTTTCGTACCGGTATTCGTGGCCGTTCAGCCGGACGTAGAGCGTGTTGCCGTCCAGGAATGCGCCCTCCTCAAGCTTCTGACCCGTTGAAAAATAGAGCTTGCGCGCACGGATGCCATTCTTGCCGGCAAGCGCAAGCGTGATGAGCGCTGCATCACCCGGGGTCTGGTTCTCAAAGATCCGCCACTTGGCAGCCGCGTACTCGTCGAACGATGTATAGCGGTCCAGGTGATCTTCCGTGATGTTGAGGAGGATGGCAGTGGACGGCCGGAAGGTCTCAATGGTCTCCAGCTGGAAGCTGCTTATCTCTGCTATGACAAATCGTGCACGCCGTGCGCTGGCCACATACTCTATGAGAGGATTTCCTATGTTGCCTCCCACGAACACATCTCCGAATGCTGCGCTGAAGACTTCCCCGAGCAGGGTTGTGGTTGTAGTTTTTCCGTTTGTGCCGGTGACGGCTATGATGGGCTCCTCGATGAACCGCGCGGCGAGTTCGATCTCCCCGATGACCTTGCTGCCCCGGGAGCGCGCTTCCGCGAGGAGCGGCAGGTCGCTGCTCACCCCGGGACTCACGACGATCATCGGATGATTCAGGAAGTCGTCCCGCAGGTGTGCGCCGAAGTGTCCCTCGTAGGGCGTGCCGTTCAAATCAGCGAGGGACGACGCAAGCTCTTCACGTGGTTTCGTGTCAGTGGCCGTGACTTTCCTGCCGAGCTTGCTCAGAAACTTCACCAGCGAGATCCCCGTCTTTCCCATGCCCACCACGAGCACGCGATCGGGAATTTCAAACCCGGGTCCTGGGTCCAGAAGCTCGGGTCCGGGGTCCGGGGTCCTGGGTCCAGAAAGCCGGGTCCTGAGCTCAGGGTCCCGGGTCACGGGTTCGTATAACTTCTCTTGCCTCTTTTCGCTCATGTCTCCTGCGTTCACCTCTTAGTTCCTGAACGCTGATTCTTTCCTATGTCTGACTCTGGCCCCCGGCCCCTATCATCTGTATCTCTGGTCCGGGCCCCGGGACCCAGGACCCAGTACCCTGCCATTCCTATCTCAACTTCAGCGTGCTGATCGCAATCAGTCCGAGTATCACGGATACGATCCAGAACCTGACCACGATCTTTGCTTCGTTCCACCCTTTCAGCTCATAGTGGTGATGTATGGGGGCCATCTTGAAGAC
>Ga0102851_10001397_pt1 | contig 13727 bp, 6 predicted proteins | sample Mud3Dept3metaG_FD_79558 | JGI IMG/M metagenome (GOLD analysis project Ga0102851, IMG submission 79558) | Freshwater wetland microbial communities from Ohio, USA, analyzing the effect of biotic and abiotic controls - Mud 3 Core 4 Depth 3... | ecosystem: Environmental > Aquatic > Freshwater >... | reverse complement strand
GGCGGAGGGTTCGATCATCACCTCCAGAGACAATTCGACTGCCGTCGGGGCTGTAGGCGACGCTTCTCACTATGTTCTTGTGCCCTCTTAGCGTCTTACCAATGTACTCACCGGTAGACGCGTCCCACAGGCGCAGGGTGTGGTCGACACTGCCGGATACGATATAGCGTCCGTCGGGGCTGATGGCGACGCAAGTTACCTCCCCTATGTGTCCTTGCAGCGGCTTGCCGAGAGTCTCATCGTTGCTCGTGTCCCACAGACGGAGGGCTGTATCTCCTCCCGAGGCAATGCGGCTATTGTCGGGGCAAAAGGCAACGCTCCACACCCCACCCTCGTGTCCTCGCAAGGGCGTACCGATCGGCTCGCCACTATCGACATTCCACAGCCGTAGAGTCTTGTCAATACTGCTGGAGACAATGCAGCAGCCGTCAGGGCTGAAGGCCACTCCTGTCACCATTGTCTTGTGTCCATCCAGCGGTTCGCCGATGGGTTGGCCGCTTTTAGCATCCCACAGACGCAGAGTACCGTTAAAATGACCTGAGACAATGCAGCAGCCGTCAGGGCTGAAGGCCACTCCTGTCACCATTGCCTCGTCTACTTGCAGCGGCACGCTGATAGGCAGGCCGGACTTCGCAACCACTCTTAGGGGTTTGTCGAAACTTCCGGACAGGCGACCGTCGGAGCTGTCCTTGTGTCCCCTGAGCGGCTCACCGATGGGTCGGCCGCTCTTGGCATCCCACAGGCGCAGAGTACCGTCATAACTACCTGAGACGATGCGGCTACCATCGGGGCTGAAGGCGACGCTTATCACTATGTCCTTGTGCCCTCTTAGCGGTTTGCCAATAGACTTGCCAGTATTTGCGTCCCACAGGCGGAGGGTTCGATCATCACCTCCAGAGACAATTCGACTGCCGTCGGGGCTGTAGGCGACGCTTCTCACTCTGTCCTTGTGTCCCCTGAACGGCTCACCGATGGGTCGGACGCTCTTGGCATCCCACAGGCGCAGGGTATTGTCCGCACTGCCGGAGACGATGCGCGTGCCGTCTAAGCTGAAGGCAACACTCATTACTTTGCCATCATGCCCTTTGAGCGGTGTGCCAATCAGTTGGCCAGTTTTAGCGTCCCACAGGCACAGGGTATTATCCTCACTGCCGGAGACGATGCGGCTGCCATCGGGGCTGAAGGCGATGGCATAAATTGGTGCATCGACTGCCGTCAATTTCACGAGTCTACGGCGTTCTAGCAATGTACTGTGCAACGATCCGTACGTCACGGATCCACGCGCAATCCAATGCGCCACCAGCAGTTGCAGCATGGCCCGCTCATCGCCCCCAGGTTGAGCACCAGAGAGTATGGCTTGGCTCTCATATACAAGCCGTAAACCTGTCGCATGTGAAAAAAGTTCTCGGATCCTCGCTGCACTGGCCTCGGCCTCGTTCCTACCTTTCGCCTCGGCAGCTGCCCGTGCCGCCAGTTCGGCAGCCAATCTCTGCGCCGCTTCCAGTTCTGCTTTTGCGCGCCGCGCTTCCTCGTCTCGCCTTGCATTTTCCCGGTGGCGCGAGGCAAACAGGAATTCGCGGCAATCATCCAGCCGTATGCGAAAGCCCACTTTGGCGGCGAGGCCCTCGGCATTAACCAAACGCTCGCCCATCCACAGCCAGTCCGCTTTGCCGTCGCTGCGCTGCCAGTCCTGCGCCGCCTGTTCCAGGGCATGGGCCAGCTTGAGGTCCTCGCGCTCAGCTTGCAGCCATTGCGCCAGGGCGCTCCATTGCCGCAACAAGGATTCGTGCGCGACTTCCACGACCGTCTTGCCCTCGCGCTGGTCAATAACCAACAAACGCTTGTCAGCCAAGGCATCAATGAGTTTGTGACTCTCGGCGGGCAGATCGGAGTAGTGCGCGAGGCGGCGCATGGGTTCGTCGTTTCGCGGATTGATGCTGGCGAGCCAGGGGATGAAGGCCGCGCGCAACTTGGCGAGTTGGACCTCCCGCTCGGCCGGGTCTCGGGCAAGCGCCGAGTCAACCACCTGATTCATCACGCTCGTCATGCCGCCCATGGCGTGGTATTCATCCAGGCGCAAGTCACCGTCGCTGCCGTAGTCGGCATACAAGCTCTGCAGGGTGAGGGCGAGCAGCGGCAAGGTATCCGCACCTTGTGTACTTTCTTGCAGCAGTTGATCGACCAGATCCGGCTTCACTTCCAGCCGCTTGCCGGCGCGCGTGGCGCGCTTAGCCGGTCCGAGGATGATCTCCTTGAACTGTTCGTGCGGCATGGGCTTGAGGTCGTCGAACACCATGCTCTTGAGCCCGGCCAGTTCGGGGGCGGTTTGGAGCGGCTCGTAGCGATCCGAGCGAATGGTGAAGGCAGCGATCAATGCAGACCGCCCGGAACCGGCGTCGCGCAACGCGGATGCGAGCATGGCCAGAAAGCGCGGGGCCTCGTCGGTGGCATCCGGGTTGAACAGTTCTTCGGCCTGATCCACGCAGAGCAGCAGGGTGGGCGGTGCAATGTCTTCGTTGTTCAGCCGCAACCGTTCGCGTGCGGCGTGTTGAATCGCGGCCAGCAGGCGCGACAACGGGTTCGCGTCTTGCGCCAGGGCGGTCTTGATGCTGCCCAAGGTCTGTCCGCTCAAACCCAGGGCCAGGTATGCCTTGTGAATGGCATTCGCTACGCCTTGTTCGCCGCTGATGGCCTGGCGCTGGGGACGGATAACTTCCAGCGGAAAAAAGTGGCGGTCGTCGCGTTTCAGGCGCGGCAGCAGTCCAGCACGCAGGAATGACGACTTGCCGCAACCCGAAGGCCCGAGAATGACGAACAGCGTTTCCACGCCCGTGGCGCGCATGCCGCGCAGGGCATCCAACCCGCGCACGATCTGCGCATCGCGGCCGAAGTAGATGGCGGCGTCGGTTTCGGCCAAAGGCACCAGACCGCGATAGGGCGCGCGGTTCTCGTCACCCGGCGGCGGCCAGGGGAAATAGCGCGCATCGAGGCCGGCGTTTTCCAGGCCGATGCGCAAGCGCGTGAGCCCGTCGCTGAGCAATTCGATCTGCTGCGCCTGACCTTTGTGTGTAAACGCGACGGACTCTTTTGGCCCCTCGCCGATCAGATGGCATAGCTGCCATTCCGCGGTCAGTTCAACGGGCAGTTCAGACAGCTCAACCGGTTTGAGGATGGCGCCGAAGATGCGCTTGTTGAGACTCTTGGCGAGCAGAAATTCCGTGAGACACCACTTGGATTTCGCCCACGCCGGCGTGACGACGAACACCACCGCCTCGCAGCGGTCGGCCGCACGCCGCAACGCCTCCTGCCAGCGCTCGCCTGCCGCCAGACCGCGCTGGGGATCAATGTCGAGAAACACATCATCCCAGCCATTCGCGACCAACCACTCCTTGAGTGCAACGGCCTCAAGTTCGTCAATGCTGGAGTGGCTGAGGAAGATGCGGGACATGGCTTATCTTGTGGCTAGGGTGGAGATTTTACTGTTAGCATCGCATGTCTCGCGCGGTGCAGCCGTCTCTGGGTCATCGGGCGTAATCGGCAAACCAGGACACTGACAGGTGTAGTCAATCTCCCGCGACACCCACTCGTTCCACTGGTTGCGGCTCATGTTGTGGGTGAGTTTCTTGCAGAGTTCATTGGGCCAGTCGCTCGGGGCCGGCGATACGCGCAAAGTCCTGTCGTTTCCCGCAAACTCGATATGACCACCAATTGACTGTAGTGCAATGCTTCTCGCATCAATGTCGACGAATTCTCCCAACAACACTCCGGTGCTGGCATCCCAAGTGCGTATGATTCGGCCTTGGCGGCGACCGCTGGTGTAAACGACGCTATGGCCATCGGGGTGGACGACCACGCTTTCCACATCGGCATAACGACTTCGCGCTGGTGCACCGATAGGTTGGCCGGTTCGGGCATCCCACAGTCGCAGTGTCTTGTCGGCACTACCGGAAATTATGTAGCGGCCATCTCGACTGAAAGCGACGGACGTCACCATGTCCTCGTGTCCCATCATCCGTCCTCCGATGGGCCTGCCAGTGGTAATTTCCCGCAGGCGCAGGGTGTGGTCCTGACTGGCGGAAACGACGAAGCGGCCGTTAGCACTGATAGCCACGCTCGTTACCCTGCCCTCGTGACCCTGCGCTGTGAGGAGAGACTCACCGGTGCGGGCATCCCACGTGCGCAGCGTCTCGTCGGCACTGCCGGAAATCATGTAGCGGCCATCTGGACTGAAAGCGACGGACGTCACCATATCCCTGTGCCCCATCATCGGTCCTCCGATGAGCCTGCCGGTGCGGGCATCCCACAGGCGCAGGCTGCCATCGCGACTACCGGTAACAACGCGGTATCCATCAGCACTGATTGCGACACAAGTGAATTGCTGCTGTCGGCCTTGCAGTTGGAAAGATGAACCGACGGGCATGCCAGTGCGCGCATCCCACCGGCGCAGTGAATTGTCGACACCACGGGCGACGATATAGCCGCCGTCGGGATTGATGGCCGCGCTCTGCACCGGTACGCCGGATACACTGAATTTCGCGCCCCACTTCCGGAACTGAAACATTGCCCCCAGCAAGATTCGATTCACCTCGGCTTCGGGCGCAATGTGCCGTGCTGCTAACAAATAGAGCGTGGCTCGGTCTGATTCTTCGTCGCGTACACCCGAGATTATGTCTTGGGCGTCGGCCAGCAAGCGTTGGAAGATTGCCCGACGCAGTTCTATTCGGGCCCTGTTCTCTCCCGCTAAGGCACGCTCAGCGTTCTTTTCGGCTCGCTCTGCTTCAATTATCGCGGTGACAGAAGTAACAAGGAGAAGCGCGCTCACGCCCCATACCACCCACCGCCATTTGACATTCGACCTGACCCGTGTGGGCACCGTGGCGAGTCGCTCGACAACCCGTTCGCTCGCGACCCCTCTTGCGACGGTCTCCTCGGATTCATCAATCCAAATCCTTCCCTGGTAACCCAGCCACTGCTGTGCGCTCTCCGCGAAGTTTGGATCTTGCAGCGCTCCGGCAACGTTGACCGTGATCACCGGACGATGGGCATGACGTTTCCGAAACTCCTCCACTTCCTTCCGCACCCAGCGCGGCTCTTGCAGCACGCCGCGGTTGGCGATGACCACGAGGATCTTCGAACGAAGCAGTGCGGCGCGCAGGGTGCTATCGAGCTGCTCGCCCGGTGGCGCCTCATCCTCGCTGAAGAACGCATTGAAATCCCGCTCGCGCAGGCGGCGCGCCAGATCGGAGGCATAGCTGTGTGTCCCGCGCGGAGGGGGGCCGAGCGCAAAGGAAAGAAAGATGTCGTAACCGAACAGGCGCGAAGCGAAGCTGCGCTTTGGCAAGTTGGCGCGGACGGCGGCACCCTTTGATGCCGGGGCGCCCTCGGGGACGGCCATATCTTGCGAATGTCTATCCATACCCGCTCGCGCCATTCCTTGTGCTTTGTGCTGCGCGCTGACTCACGTTGCTCGCGAATCGCTCGCAGCGAATTGATTCAACCACGAGTCCGGCCGATTTCCCCCAACCACTTCCCGGCGGCTTTCCGGATCTGTTCTTCCAACCCATCGGCCTCCTCGAGATGCACACTTTGGTAGGATTGAAGCTGGCGAGGCAGCTCGACCGACCCGCCGAGCACCACGGGAAGGATATGAGGCACCTGGAGCTTCATGGCTGTTTCCAGCTCTCGCGCAACCCACAGGCTAGGACGCCCGGAGATTACGAATACGACGGCGTCTGACCGCGCCAACATATCGTTGATAGTCCGATCGAATGGAACACCCGCAGTGGCGTCGGAAGCGGCAATGACTTCGACGCCCCGCTCCTTGAGCACGCTCTTGATGGTGCGGGCTACGGTGGTATCGGCAACTCCGTAGGAGAGAAAGACCACGGGTTGGCGAGGTGTCATGCCCCGTTGCGCCGCCGCGCCCGTTGCCGGCGAACCTAGCTTGAGCCAGTGCTTGAGTGTTGTGCTTCGCCCCTCTTTGGGCACGATTTCGATATGTATCTCGAATTCCCCCCATCCGGCGGATTCGAGCCGGAACTGGCTGCTCTGATCTTTGATCTCGCGCACCGGGCTGGGGAAAGTCGGGTGTAACGTGTAGACAACATGGTCCACTTTTTTCAGCTCTTCGGCCGGACCATCCAGCCATACGGACCACTTCCACCAGTCTTTTCCAGCGGAAACAGCTTCCTGCTTGATCCTCAGGCTCATGGATTGTTGCCTCCGTTGTCGAGCCGGATTTGCAAGGACTGGGGGGTGGCCGGCGACATCCAGACCTTGTTGGGCTCCTCGACTCGAATCTGCACTAGCTGGTCGTCCTGCACGCCTTCCAGGTATACGAAGGTTCCTCCCACTTCGGGAACCGGAATCGAGTCTCGCCATTCCGTGAATTTGCCGTTCAGGCACAAGCGGTGCTGGCATTTGACTCCTTGCCCGTTTGTCCCGAGTTTTTGAGCCAACTCGGCGGGCAGGATCTGGACCTTGATAGTCCGACCGACTTCGTGCTTCCACACACCGATGGTCTCGGCCAGTACGAGTACGGCGCTAATAAGCTCCTCGCGCGTGAAAGGAATATGCTCATGGGGATCGTTCATCCCGCCGACGGTCACACCCTGCTCCACCATGGCGATGGCACGTTTGCCCTTCGACCGGGCATAGCCGATTTCGTCTTTTACCCAGTCGTGGGTAGTCCAGCCGGCATTGTTGGCCAGCGGATCCCGCCGGGTCAGCAGACCGACCAATGCATCCGATTCCTCGATGCGCGCCTTCACCTTGGGTGTCAGCTGGTCGCCGCCAAGCCGTTCACCCGTTACCACGTGCACAAACTGGCTTGCCAGCAACTGCTCAATGTAGCTCGCGAGGGGTTTGTCCTCGTTTCGGAATGAAAACGCAAGAAATACCTTCATTGCGTGACTCCCGGATCCTTGAATTGACCGCGGCCTCTCGGTGAAATTGTCGACAAAGGCCCCTCGTGCAACGGATTGAAACACAGCGGTGCCACTCGTGCCAGCGTCAACGATGCTGCCCTTGGCGGCAAGTGCTTTGGTAGGGCTAGATTTTCCGAATGTCGATCCATGTGACATTCCCTGTCCGTCGCTTCACTTCGTTGTACATATGCGCCGTTCCCCCCGGTCCGTCACCGCCTTCACCGTTCCACAAACAGACGAACCGCACCCTGTCCACGCCACAGCCGAGCGCGGTGTAGAGAAGCCAGAGATTGCAGCGCTCGTAGGGGTAGCCGGGCTCCGAATTCGGAGGCTGCTCACCTAGTTCCTCCGGTGCGTGGCGAATCGGGGCGGCAAGTTTGGCCTTGGCGTCGAGATAGCGTTGGCGCCAGACGTCACTGCTCTGGACGACGGATTTCTGAATGAAGTCTGGCTCGCGGAAAGGTTGCAGCCAGTGCACCTGCATGCCACGTTGTTGGCAGGCTTCGGTAAAAAGCAGGTCGCCGCCGCAGGCGCCCTGGGTGAGGGCGAGGTCATCCGGACCCGCACCAAGTTTATCGAGTTCTTCCCCGATCTTTTGGGCAGCAATGGATTCTTTCTCGGCGGGAAAGCGCGCAGGCTTGCGAACCAGAACATCAATCATGTGGCCGCTGAACAGGAACACCTGACGCGGCTGCCAGTGGGCATCGGGCTTGAGTTTCGCCAAGGCCCGATTGAACACGGCGATACCGGCATCGACATTCTCCGGATGGAAGCCGAGATCGTTAAGAAGCAGGAGTTGCGCCCGCGTGGAATCCAGCGCGAACCAGTCCTTGTCATTTCGGGCGACGGCTTCCTTGTAGGCCCCCTCGACACTGTCCGGTGTACCCACGAGGACTTCCAGATCGCCCAACGTTGCTTTGGACCAGAAGAGTTGCTGCTCGTCGCGCTCACATTCCGCCGCGAAACGAACCGCACCGGCCATGACGGCCATCTCATCCTTGTAGAGCTTGTCACCCTTCTTGTCGCCTTTAAGGTGGCGATAGAGATGCATCAGCGTCAACGCGTTGATACCGGAATAGTAATGACTCTGATTCAGGCTGTAACCCGTGGCATAACTGTCGATGGAAGCGTGCAACAAGGCGTCTTCATAGGAAGCCTCATCCCACATCTGGTCCGGCGTTTTACCCGGCTGGCGCCAAGCTGCCACCCAAGCATCCTTGTCGACGCGGCCGAGCAGGGCCCAAGTCTCCGGATCGTTGGGATGACTCCTTAATATGGTGCGATAGTGCTCGCGCGCGCGGTCCAGCGAGTGGCCTTTGGCGCCGGCAAGCGCCAGTCGTTGCAGGCACAGCCCCTTCTCTCGCAGACCCGTGAGATTGCCCGGCTCGACCTCCAGCCCGCGTTCGAGCTGTTCCAGCGCAAAGTCGAAGCGATTCGCTTTGCGCAGAGCCTGTCCGGCCTTGATCCAGGCTTCGGCGCGAAAGGCGGCGACCGGCGCTTCATCGGCCAGCACAAGGATATCGCCGATGTGCCCGGCCTTGCGCGCCAGCACAATGCGTTTCTCCCAGGCGTCGTGCCGGTCCCAGAACTCGCGCACGTTCCCGATACGCAGCGACTTCCAGTCCGGCTCCTGCAGGTTCGGCAGCAGCTGATACACCGGACTCACCTTGCGGCCATGCCAGGACTCCATGGTCGCTTTCACCATGTTGGTGAGGCGCTGGATGTCGCTTTGTAGCGTCGCCGGGTCCGGCCGGCCGTCCTGGATGCCGTAACGCAGCTTGCGATCGGTGTACAGGTCGAAGGCAGTCGTGACTTGCCCGCCGCAGACAATCACCACGCCGCGGGCGCGCAGCGCATGGCGCACGCCGAGCTCGTACCAGACATTAGGATTGGGGAGGGACAGATCCGCCACCACCAGATCGGCGATGAGTAGCTCCTGGAACATGTCGGTGCGAATGTCGCCGGCGCGCTCTTCTTTGTCTGCGCGTAAGATCTCCAGACCGGCGGCGAACAGCGCCGGCTCGATGTATTCGGCATAGACGCGGTTGAAGTCGATCTTCTGCCCGTCCGGCCCTTCCTTGGTGCCGAATGGCATGGCGATAAAAGCGTGAAGCTTCACGGGCTCCCCCTTGGCACCGCACTACCTATGCAATAACGGAGACAGATCAATTTAGGGCCGTCCACCCGTCCACTGCCTTTTCGTACCCATAGCCCGACTCATCGGGGCCGGGCTCGGAGAAACCTCTGGCTTTGGATCGTCCCCCACAGTTACATCGCACCAGATCTGGTGCAGACGGTTTGCTTCTGGCTTGTTCACCATTCCGTGAACCAGCGAGATCTGAGCCATCGCCCCCCTTCTTTTTCTTTGTTTCGCTACCAAGGTTAACCGCGGCGGGACGGTCCTTCAACTTCCGCAACCGGCATGCGCTCCACTTCGGGCACAAGGACGGGTATTCGCTCCCGAGGCAGTGCGCACGCCACCTGAATAACGGCCTGGAGCCGAAGCAGGTTGTCCGCCCCCATCATCTTCATCATTTGGACTGCCGCCGCGAGCTGCTGTTGGGTGAGCGGCGGTGCCGACGCTATCAGAGCGTCATAGGGATCCATCTGTCCACGCAGCACGGGCTCGGCCAGCTGTACCAGTTGTTGAGAAGCCGGCGGATCTCCATTGTGCGCACGGATCATGCCCATGATTGAGATAAAGAGCGCATGGTCCGGATTCATACCAAAGCCGAAAGACGCATTGCCCGCAGAACCAGGAAAGATGCCCATCGATCCGAGTTGCAGATTAACCTGTTGATCGATTTGATTCATCGCCTGCGCGGCCTGCGTCTGTTGTTGTATCGCGGTAGCTTGCTGCATCAGCTCCTTGGGTAAATTTTGCCAGAACCACCTGGCCATCAAAACCGCGCGGCCAGCATCGTGGGTCCAGACCGTCCACAACTCACCGAGGAAACCTTTATAAGGATTGCTCACATGCCGCAGACCTTCCATCAGCTTTCTGAACATTGGTGCCTCCTCTTTTCGCTAAAATAAAGACATTGCTTTGGGTGTTTGCACGACGAAACAGGAAAACGGTGTCGGTGAATATGTAATCTGCACGCACTCTTGCAGCGCGCTTGTGTTGCCCGGGAAGGATCGTTTACGGACGCCTACCGGCGAACACGAACCCGGGTGCTTAGCCCACGGCCACGCTCGCACGGCGGATGAAGTCACACCACGGGCGTTCATGCGGACACTTCAGTCCGACTGGACGAGAACAATCCCCCCAACGGCTTACCAAGGGTTTGGTCCAGCTTTTGGATGTCGTAGGTCTGGACGCGTAACTTGCCGATGGAAGGGAAAACGTGGTCGTCCACCTGCCCTTGACTCACCATCAGTACCTCCCGACCGAGGGTGTGCGCGATCCCAAGTTCGAGGGCGACGTTGGCATTGAACCCCGTCAAATCCACGAGCACATGTGTGGCCTGGGCGATCTCTTTCCAGATGGAAGAAATCACGTCCGGATCTGAGACCATGTCACCTCGAATGTAGAGACCGTCCTGCGCCTCGACCGCCGCTTGCGCGCACCGGCTCACATCGGCCGCCCACTTCGGCCGAAAGGGCATCACATGGAACAGCCGGGGTTCGTTGCCAATGGGATAAATCGGTTGCCATGCCGGGTGGACGAGCATCGTGTGGCCGTCGTTCAGGAAATCGACGAACTGCGCCACTGTCCGGCCCACGCTCACTGGATCCGGCTCGCGGCGGAGTTCGGCAAGCATCCTGAGGGTTTGATCGAGGTACAGGTTGGCATTCGGCCGCGGGAACTGCGAAAGAATGTAATCAAGAGTGGCGACACTGGAGACAGCGGGCGATTTGGGGTATAGCCAAACCAGTGATTGCTCGATCGCCGACTCGAGGACCGCGTCGTCCTGAGCCCCTCCGCCGTACTCGATCGGGGTGATGTCCACGTCGAACGGCATGGTCTGTCGCGGCCCGACAATGACGACAATGGGCCTGCCCAGAGTGACAGCAATACCCAGCTCATAGGTAACGGTAGACAGCGCCGCCCCGGGCACGGTACGCAAATCGAAGACCGCCGTCATGGCCTTCTGCAACTGGATCCAGCGCGCCGCCCCGAGCCTCGCGCCAGCAGGGTGCGGCAGAATCTCGAGCCCAAGCCGGCGGCAGATGCTGGGCAGTACCGGCAGCGTATCCGCCGCGCCGGAATAAAAGAGCGCCGTCTGGTCGACAGGCGCCTTCGCGGCCGACCAGATCGGGCGCGCGAGCATCAGCCTGTGCCGGGCGGAGAATTCGCGTACCGCCAGCGCCAGCGGCCGCAGCTCCTCCTTGTCGATGATGCTGGCGCGCGCATCATCCGCACCGGCCTCGTAGAGACGCTTGTCAGCACCACTCGCGCGTACACTCAGGTTGAGTGCCTCTTTGCTCTCGTCGGGTCCGCGCCCTGGCTGGTTCATCTCCTCGGTGAGATAACGCCGTAAATGCCAACACAACTCAACCAGTGCAGCAGCGCGGGTGCCGCTCGCCGGGCGCGGCACACCGTAACTGGGATAGTGCAGCGCCTCGATCCAGCCACCCGGGAGTGACCGCAGCTTCTGGAGCTTGTCCAATATCTCTTGTGGCGTTTCCTCATTGCCCGCCAGAGCAGTCTCTAGCTGATCTAACAACCGGCGAACCGTTTCGGCGCGGTCTGCCTCCACCCCGCCGGCGGCACGGTCCGATTCCAGTCGTGCCCGCAGTGCGGATAGGATTCCTTGTTCTTCCCTGCCCACGCCCCCCTCGGTAAGCACTTTCTTGGTCAACTCCTCGAGTTGTTGCCGAACTTTAGCGTATGCCTCGCCTTGCTCTTGGGAAGGTTGCAGTCCTTCGACAAGGCCCTTCACGCGGCCGGTCATCCCGGCGACACCTCCGTCTCGTCCCATGATTTCACGCATCTTCACGGAGATCTGCGTGACATCGCCACCGCCGCCCAACTCCTGTTCCAGTGCTTGCATATCACGGGCGTTTTTTGCGACTGTCACGGCGAGAGGCGCTATTTTCAGCAAGGCGGTAACCGAGCTAAGCGCAGTGTCGACTTGCGGAATGTACTGCGGCGCGTTCTTGACAAAATAGACGCGGGCCGCGAGGAACCGCTCCTTCGCCTCCTCCAGCTGTCTGATATCGTTCGGGTCGAGTTGGCGCAGCGTGTTGGCGTAGTTGAAATTGAGCTTTGCACGCTCGAGCCCATCGGTTTCTCCGCGCAACAGATCCTCGGCCAGCTGATAGGCGCCCTTGGCCTTGATCAACATCTCCTTGCCTTGCGCCGGTTCGAGATCGGCATACACACTGCCCAAGTGGCGGTAGGTACGGCTCTGCTCCACGCGGTTCAGCCCGGCGGTGTGCATTTCTGCTGCGATGGCCTGGAGAACATCTACGGCCGTGCGCATCTCGCGCAAATAGGTCTCCCCTTTTCGTTGCGGCCACGCAGCCTCCACTGCGCGGTCAGCGCGGGTCATGATCTCATCCCGACGCTTTACGAGTGCATGCACCATACCCAACCTCCTTGTCGCGATTAGGCGACCATGCGTTGATTGCAGCCAAGCCCAACGTCTGTATGTTTGGTCACTGCACTATGAGCTTGATATTCTCCAAGATTGCCACGCAATGTAGCTGCACCGCTTACCAGCGGGTGACTTTCTTGGGACAGCAACCTCACCACAGCACTCATCCGAAAATACGTACATGCAGGCTGCATCCCTAAATCGTTCCTCTGCATCGTTGCGTCAGAGTCGCTTTCCACGTGAGCCATCCTGCCACAAAGCAGATGTGTCAGCAGTTGCCAAATGGTCACCAGCCGGCATTGCGGACTCCGGACGTTCAGCACGGTCATTACAGTCCGGCCTGGCGACGACACTCGACAGCAGATGCAATGATGCGCCGCCAATGTCAGCGCTTGGTGCGAAACGGGAAGACTGGAATATTCATGTGTGTCACTCCCTTGAGTGCAAATATTCCCTTCTAGTAAATCAATACACTGCTCCCGCCATTTGTGCTTTGATCCAGATCAACGAATGCTGGTATCCGTAATACGGGGGTGGCAATGAAGAACAGTAACAAAGGGCCTGAGGAACGACGTCAATGAAGAGCGATAGCTATTGGCTGCGAGCGATGACCTGCTGCCGTTCAACCTACGAGCTACCCCCTTCCCGAGCACTGCACCCGGAGGGTAAAGGCACCGTTGCGAATCTCTCCACAGAGGCAAACAACGACTGGAGTGCGTCGCGAATCTCAATACGGCTATGTTTGTAAGTCCTGAACAAGCATGTTTTCTATGAAGCTCATCGACCTGCAAACGAACACCGCTTTTGGATCCGCCCCCTCCAAGACCGTCGGCAAGAGCCGCTCCTCAGGGTCCGCCCCACGGGTCGGAACATCTCTCCCGCCTTCACAAACCCGCACAAACCGCAAACCCGGGTCAGATCCCAATTGTTCCTAATATTAGCGAGAGCTGTGCACTGATCCCAGTTTCGTTACGGCGAGGTGGAGTTTGCGCAGGTGAACTTTCGCTATCCGTCGCGGCCGGAGACGCCGGCCTTGAGCGACATTAATCTAATTCTCAAACCTGGCGAGAAGGTGGCGCTGGTCGGACCCTCGGGCGCCGGCAAGTCCACGCTGTTGCAGCTGCTGTTGCGCTTCTACGATCCGGACTCCGGGGTGATCCGCTTCGACGGCGTGGATATCCGCAGCGTCGACCCGCGCCCGTTGCGCCAGCGCATGGCGCTGGTGCCGCAAGACCCGGTGATTTTCGGCGCCAATGCC
>Ga0102851_10001396_pt1 | contig 13728 bp, 12 predicted proteins | sample Mud3Dept3metaG_FD_79558 | JGI IMG/M metagenome (GOLD analysis project Ga0102851, IMG submission 79558) | Freshwater wetland microbial communities from Ohio, USA, analyzing the effect of biotic and abiotic controls - Mud 3 Core 4 Depth 3... | ecosystem: Environmental > Aquatic > Freshwater >... | reverse complement strand
TCGTCAACGCTGATCGCGCGCGGGTCTTTGACGTTCTCAGCAATCTGCAGTTGGGCTTGAAGGTCTCGCAGGGAAGCCTCAGCTTCGAACACGGCTGCCTCCCGCACAGCGAGGTCTGCCCGCTGCTTACGGTCGTCAAGTGAAAAGAGCGGATCGCCAATCTTGACCCGTTGGCCCACACGAACATCAACACGCGCTACAATGCCCGAAACGTGGCTGCCAATCGATATGTTTCGACCGCTCGCCTCCACAATGCCCGACCCCGAAACCTTGTTGACGAACGGGGGACGGGGCGGCTCAGCCACGGCCTGGGCCGGGATGACCGGCTTGGATCCCTGCATGACCATCCAGATCGCAAAACAGAGTCCGGCGATTGAAAAAAGTGGAAGGACATACTTGCGTATCATTACTCCTCCTTACGCATGTGCTACCTGGGGCTCGACCAGCACGATTTGTCCGTCATCCATGCGGGCGATGCGATCTGCAAAGTTGAAGATGCGGTTGTCGTGCGTCACGATAATAAGGGCTCTATCCTCTGTAAGTGCCGTCTGCCGAAGGACCTCCATGACCAGTCTGCCGGTCTCGTGGTCGAGTGCGCTTGTGGGTTCGTCACAGACTATCAACCGGGGACTGTGGACCAAAGCCCGGGCGATTGCAACGCGCTGCTGTTGTCCCCCGGAAAGAGCGCCGGGAAGAGCATTCAGTTTGTCACTCAAACCCACACGGTCCAGCATCTCACCAGCCATAGCCTGGGCCTCTCTGCGGGGTTTACCCAGGATGAGCAGAGGCACAGCCACATTCTCTCGTGAGGTTAGGGTCGGAATCAGGTTGTAGGCTTGAAACACGAAGCCCACGTTTTCGCCGCGATACCTGGTCTTGCCATACTGCCCCATGATCCGAAAGTCTTGCTCAAAGACGCGGCAGTCTCCCTCGTCATGATCTAGGATGCCGGCAATCACGGAGATGAGTGTTGTCTTGCCGCAGCCACTCGGACCTACGAGCATGAGCAGTTCTCCACTGTGCACGTCCAGGTCGATGCCACGCAGGGCCTGGACTCTAGTCGACCCTGTCACGTATGTCTTGGTGACTCCCCGGCAATAAACGGCTATTCCATTCGTCGGCATCGGTCCTACGCTTTGAATACTATGGCCGGTTCCAGGCGCATGACTTTGCGAATGCTGATGAAAGCTGAAAAGATGATAATCAGGACGATTGCACCAGCAGAGATGAACAAGAGCTCCTTTGTCAGGCGAAAGGCGAGCTCTGTTCCGCCCAGGAGGTACCCGAAGAGAGAAGCTCCGCCAACACCAAGTCCATAACCAAGTGCTCCCACGAGAAGAGCTTGTAAAAGGATCATGCGCAGAAGAACCCCATTTGTTGCACCCATTGCCTTGAGAGTGCCGAAATAGCGCATGTTCTCAAGGGTAAAGTTGTAGAATGTCTGCCCCGCGATCGCGGTGCCGATAAGAAATCCCAGTCCGACAGCGATGCCGAAATTGATGGGTATGCCCGTATACTTCAGGTAATAACGGTATGTGACCTCCTTGAATTGAGCTGCAGTGTATGCAGCAAGCTCCGTGTCTTCTCTGATGCGTCCAGCCAAGGCCTTTAGATCCTGCCCAGCCTTCGCCTTAACCAGGATAAATGAAAGTAGCTTTCGTTCCCGCGGCGCGAACTTCAAGGCGCGACTATAGGTCGTGTAGATGACCGGTTGAGACTGGAACGTCCGGGAGACATTGCAGATGCCCACGACCACTGCGCGGTTGTCGTTGATCTCCAGCGTGTCACCTATTTGTAGCGGCACAGACTTGCCTCCCGGCTCCGTTGGACGCTTGGCAAGACGTGTTCTCGCCCCCACATCGTTCACGATGATGGCGTCCTGTCTGCGCAGATCGGTCAGACTGCCTTCGAGCATGCGCGGGGGCCCCCCGATAAGCGTTGCGTCATCGAGGCCCAGGACGTTGCAGATCTGGAAGTTGCCGTCAGCCAGTCGGGCCTTCAGGAGTCCCTTATAGAGCGGAACCGCCCACTCGACTCCCTCCACGCCACGGACGCGGAAGAGTTCTGTATCCTGCATTGGCTTGATGTCGTCGATGAACTGAACCTTCGGGTCCATGACCCAGATGTCCGGCAGGGCCGAATCAGTGATGAAACCGAATGTGCGCGTCATCAGCCCGGTAAAGATGGACGACTGCTGCGTGATGAGGAGCGACGCAAAGGTCAGACCCATGATGATGCCCAGGTACTTGCCCCGGTCGCCAATGAGCATCTTGAGAGCAATACGATACATTTAGAAATTCCTTAATGCGTGCCTGAGTAATCAATGAGACGGTTTGCACGCGATGCTCAATTATAAGTCATGTAACGGGTTTTTTCATCCCTTTTAGACAGACGCCAGCGAAGGCGATATTGTGGGCCCGCGCCTTGACAACTACCGATTCTGTTACTACAAGTCTAATTATAGACCACGCGGGCACAGGGAGAGTGCAAGGTCTACCGCACCCTCGATCGTAAACGATCTTCCTTCAGGGGCGTACCGTGTTGTAATCGTGGCTCAAGCGCCCAAACGGAAAAGCAGTAACAGCGAAAGAGATGATGAGCGTTCCTTACTTCGCACTTCATGCAGACAGTATATTAGTCAATGGTGCGCGGCGGTGCGCCATCTATCACCTCACGACCGGCAATGTCTTCTCTGTAGACGAGGCAGGGCGCGAGATACTGGAATTATCAGGAGAAGGGTTGACGGTCGAGGAGATCTTTTCTCGGGCGAGGTGCGTGCAAAGCGCAGACGAAGTCGCTGCATTCGTGCAGCAGCTTCAAGATCTGGGCCTGGGTGAGATGAGTCCTCAGCGCGGTCAATCGAGCCGAAAGCAGGTTTCCTTGCCGCCAAAAAGATTGAGTAAGGTCTGGGTTGAGCTGACAGAAAGGTGCAACCTACGCTGCGTTCACTGTTATGCAGACGCTTCGCCCGCTCTTCGCCGCAAGGGCGAATTGAGCCACGCCCGTTTCAAAGAGTTAATACGCGAAGCCGCTCACCTGGGTGCCCGATGGATCCAATTCATTGGCGGAGAACCCCTGCTCTATGGGAGCGCTCATTTGGCCGAACTGATCTCCACCGCAAGAGATGCCTCATTCGAAGTCATAGAAGTCTTCACGAACGGGACGCTCCTGACGGACGCGCACCTGGACCTCTTTGCAAAGCATGGTGCCCAGGTAGCCGTGTCGCTCTATTCCTGTGACGCCAGGGTGCACGACAGCATAACGGGCTGCCCGGGAAGCTTCGACCGGACCGAAGAAAATCTTGGACGCTTGCGTGAGCGGGGGGTATTGTTCAGGATCGGGGTCGTCGTGACCAGCAACACGGCCCACACCGAGACGAAGACCCTGGAGTGGGTGAGAGAAAAACTGGGCAATGTCTTCGTCACGAGTGATATCGTCCGTTGTACACGATGCGGCCGCGACGGACAGGCGGCCCTTCTTACAACAGATCTCGTGAGACGCCGCATGCGGACAGCCCCTGATTTTCCGAACGTTCGCCGAGACATGTTCCAGAAGGCGCTCGGCAGTCACTGCTGTCTTGACGGCGAGATCTGTGTGAGCGCCCGTGGCGATGTCTATCCGTGCATCATGGAGCGGACCCGGGTTCTCGGTAACACCCTCTCTCAAAGTCTGGAAGAGATCATTGAGAGTTACAACACCCAGTCTGCCTGGGGTTTGAGCAAGGACCGGGTACCTGTGTGCCGCGACTGTGAGTATCGGTATGCGTGCGGTGACTGCCCGCCGATGGCCAAGGCGCTTGCGGAGATGCTTCAACAGAGACCTGTCGATGGGCCGGTTAAAGACCCCCTCTGTACTTACGATCCGTACGCAGGGACCTGGGGAAGTCCCGAAGGAATCCTGGAAGGGCTCTGCGCTCCGCAGTCCCCCTGCTCCAGGGCAACAAACATTGAGAAAGGAGGTATCGTTCATGGCTGAGATCAAGAAGGTGACGAGAGGAGATGACCCGGCTGCATGTGCCCCTAGTGCGTGCGTGCCCGGCAGCGTGACCTGTGCCCCGGCGTCCGACATATCAATCTGTAACCCGGGCCAGGTTTACCAGTGCAGCCCTACACTCTACCAGTGTATCCCCCGGTCCGTTGGATGCATCCCGAACGTGGTTTGTGGCCCTGCGTTTGTAATCCACCGAAACGTCAGCGGCACATACCGCAGCCCGGAGCCGTCCGGCTGGGGAACGATTCTCGAGTTGAGAGTCGATGTGGATGGTCGCAGACCGCAGGCCCGCGTGAGTGGAGATTATTTCACGCACTACCGCATCTTTGGGTTCGAGTTCACCCTGTACAGCTCGTCGTTCGTGGTCGATACCGTAACCGTCACCGAGGTTTCGGGTGAGATGGTTATCACGGGGCAGATCCGATACTACAGCGACCCGGCCAACACCGCTGACTCGATCGAAGTCAGGATACCGCGTGTCTCTATTTTTAGTGCTGCAGCGGATGCCACGGCAAGAATTTACAAGTCGGGAAGCCTGAGCAAGACATATTGCTGTCCCAAGATCTCCGAATTCTTCCGTACGGTCACACTGGAGATCGACCGGTTCCAGGGCACGACCTTTCCGCCCTCTGCCAACACGCACGCAGATCCACACCCTGCAGACCTGGCAAACGAAAACATCACCACGAGGGACGTATACCGAAGGGCCGGCATCGATATGACGGTTACCGAGGATGACGTGCTGAACGATGCAGACTCAGGTGATGCGGGAAGCAACTGGGATGAGGGGGAACTCCACGACCTGATGGAGGACCGTTTCGACCGGTTTGGAAACTTCCTCCAGTGGAACATGTACGGGGTGGTTGTGCCGAAGTTCGGCGACCCGAATTACAATTCCGGATATTACGGTACCATGTTCGACTGGGGCGGTTGGCAGACGGGAGACACCTATCTTCGCCAAGGCTGTGCCGTTGCGTACGATGCCATCCAGGGAAGGACGTCCGGCACCCTGTACGATAGCGCTGCTAAGCGAAACAGGTTGTTTCTCCAGACCTTCATTCACGAGGTGGGCCATACCTTCAATCTTCCCCATTCCTGGCAGCGTTCCGCCAGCCCAGACTCGGGCTCCGAATCGTTCATGAACTACCCGTGGGGCTACACCGGGGGCACTGCCAGCAAGGAAGAATCCTTCTGGTCCAATTTCCGGTGGGAGTTCGACGACGTAGAGTTGATCTGGATGCGCCATGCAGACCGGAGCGACGTCATCTTCGGCGGACGGGACTGGATCGGTAACAACCTCAGCATCTTTGTGACCCCAGAGATGGAGATTCGCAACGACGTGCTCCAGCTGGAAGTGCGGGCAGAGCCGCTTTATGACTTGGGCGAGCCGGTGCGTGTCGAAGTGAAGCTGAAGAATACTGCAGACAGGGCCCAGAAGATTGCGGCGCGACTGCAACCGGAGGACGGAATGATCACTTTTTTCATCCGACGCCCGAACGGTACATTCGTGCGCTATGTTCCTCCGGTCACGAGGTGCAAGGCGCTTCCTGATGCGATCGACCTCAAGGCGGGCGAATCGGTCTACGAGTCAGTCCTGCTAAGCTATGGCGCCAAGGGCTTTCAGTTTCTGGAACCGGGCGAATACCTGGTCCGCGCATACCTTGAGACCGGCGATGCAGGTTGCGCTGTGTCGAAGAGCTGCCGTCTCAGGATCATGGCCCCAAAGCAGCGAAGCACCGAGGAACTGGTATACCTGTTGTCTAGTCGTGAGGCTGCCAAACTCATGTATTTCGGCAGGACGCAGCGCTACCCCAACCTCATATCTAGCCTCCGCGAGGCAACAGAAAAATACGCCAAAACCGACCCGGTGCTCGTCCGTCACATCCACGCGGTGCTGGGGCTGAACCAGAGCCGCCGGTTCAAGTACGTTGTCGAAAAACGGGGGAAGAGGGTTATCGTCTTCAGAGAACCTGACCAGAAGCATCTTGTGACGCACCTCGAGGCGGCGTGCCAGCTGTTGCCTGACCGGAAGGTTGCCGCGTTCGACAACATCACGTATGGCCGTCTCTCCGACACGCTGGTCAATAGCTATTTGAAGCAGGGCAAGCGTACCGAGGCTGAGAAGCAGCTCCGCGCAACTCTGGCCTATTTCGAGAGACAGGGTGTCACCAAGGCGGTGCTCGATCGCTATCGAGGGCGCATCAAGGAGGCCACCAGAAAGAAGAAGTAATACCTCACACACCCACGGCTCTTGACGTTCCTTTCTCAGTGCCGCGTCGAGTCACCCCCGACGCGGCACTGCTTTTACGTCGAGGCACTCTCCGGAAACTCTTCCAGGCCGTGCCGGACATCCCGGTCTGATCATCCAGCCACGATTACACGGATCATCTTGACAATTCGACAGGCTATAGGAAGAATATGTCATCGACAATCTGTCGACAGCGACCAGGGGCTGAAAAAATACAATCGACAGCGAGCGGAGGGAGGAGATGATCCGGCAGATCGGGTTTGACAACGAGAAGTATCTCAAGGAGCAGACATCCGAAATACTTGAGCGGGTGAAGATGTTTGACAACAAGCTATACCTCGAGTTCGGCGGGAAACTCCTGTACGATTTTCATGCTGCGAGGGTCCTGCCCGGCTACGACCCGAACGTGAAGATGAGACTCCTCTTTGAGCTGAAAGACAAGGCCGATCTCGTGCTCTGCATTTATGCAGGTGATATTGAAAGAAAGAAGATAAGGGCCGATTTCGGTATCACATATGATTCCGACGCCCTGAAACTCATCGATGAGCTCAGAAACTGGGGAATCAACGTGCTGGGAGTCAACATCACGCGGTTTGAGAATCAGCCTGCGGCTGTCGTGTTCAAGAACAAGCTGGAGAGAAGGGGTATACGGGTTTACACGCATCCTTTCACCAAGGGCTATCCTACTGACGTTGACTTGATTGTGAGTGACGAGGGATACGGAGGCAACGCGTATATCGAAACGGAGAAACCGCTGGTGATCGTCACAGGCCCCGGCCCGGGCAGCGGCAAGCTCGCAACGTGTCTTTCACAGCTCTATCATGATCATCACCGGGGGATACGTTCCGGCTACGCCAAGTTCGAGACGTTTCCCATCTGGAGCCTGCCACTCAAGCACCCGGTCAATGTTGCGTACGAGGCTGCCACTGCGGACATCAAAGACTTCAACCTGATCGATCCGTTCCACCTTGAGGCCTACGGACAGATCGCTGTGAACTATAACCGGGATGTGGAGGTCTTCCCAGTGCTCAAGCGCATACTGGAAAAGATCACGTCGCATGAGTCGTTCTATAAGTCACCCACGGACATGGGCGTGAACAGGGCCGGTTTTGCCATCGTGAATGATGAGGTCACAAGAGAGGCGGCGAGAGAGGAAATCATCCGCAGGTTCTTCCGCTACCGTTGCGAGTATGCTATGGGTCTGGCGGACCGTGAAACTGTGCAGCGGGCCGAGCTATTGGTGAAGGAGTGCAGCCTGGAGCCTGAATACCGGAAGGTCGTTACGCCCGCGCGCGAAGCAGCAGTGGCCGCGCAGGAGCAGAACAAAGGAAACGAGGGCATCTATTGCGGAGCCGCCATCGAGTTGAAAGACGGCACGATCATTACGGGGAACAATTCTCCGCTCATGCACGCCGCCACAAGCCTCACGATCCATGCCATCAAGCACCTGGCAGGCATCCCGGACAAACTGAAGCTTTTGCCCGACTACATCACAGAGTCCGTCCGCAGTCTCAAGACGGAGATATTGAAAGAGAGTGCCGTGAGCCTCGACCTGGAAGAGGCCCTGATCGCCCTCGCAATAAGCGCCAAGACAAACCCGGCAGGGCAGATGGCTGTTGAAATGCTGAAGGAGCTGCGTGACTGCGAGGTGCACATGACCCATATCCCCACGCCGGGAGACGAGGCAGGGTTGAGGCGCCTTGGCGTGAACCTGACGACCGACCCGAATTTTTCCACAAAGAATCTCTTCGTCAGTTGAGGCCGCCGGTCGTTGCTGGTTTCTCGGCGGAGGGATCAGCTATCCCCTCATGGAGAAATCCCAACACCTCTGCCCAGAAAGTGGTTGTGACGAGTGCGGGCCAGTCATTGTGCCCAGCGCCCGGCAACGTCCATAGCCGCTTCTCCTGCGTGAGCGACTGATAGAGGTTTTGAGTGAGCCTCGTCGGCACGATCTCATCGTCTTCCGCCATGACCACTGCGATTCGCCCTCGATACAGACTCAAATGTGTGATGTTATCGTACGTATCCCGGACCAGCCACCGTGCCGGAAGAAACCAGTACGCTGACTGCGCCATGTTAGGGAGCGTGTCCCACGGAGTGATCAGCAGGAGCCCCTCGATTGCGAGATCATCCTGAGCAGCAGCTGCTGCAGCCACACCAGCGCCTAAAGATTCGCCTACGAGAAATAAGGGAGGGCCGTATGTCTCGCTGGCGATGCGCGCTGTCTGCACGGCATCACTGACAATCGCCTGTTCGTTAGGCCTTCCCGGTCGGGCGGCGTACCCGGGATACTCGGCAAGTATCACCCGATAGCCGAGCCTGGTAAGGGAGTCAACATAATAAGTGCGAGCGAGCGCTGTGCCGGCGTTTCCGTGGAACACAATCACAGTTCCCTTCACGCTCGTCGCCGGCGGTTCAGCCAGAAACCCCCTGACGTCCGCTCCTCCGGCAGGCCACAACGTGATCCTAAGAGCGGTTGCCCGACTCTTCATAGCATCTTCACTCAGTTTTTGGGGGAGGTAGATGAGGTGGTCTTGAAAAAGGTATGCGAGTCCTGTCAGTCCTCCATAAAGCGCTGCAACGATGAGAAGGGCACTTGCCATGATTTATCGTCCGCTAGTGCCGGAGTCTGAAAAGGCTCTGCATGTGCTTGTCCAGTTCCGGGGCCACGGCCGTATAGTCTGACTGGTCATGGAGCCGACACTCATTCAAGTATGCCCGAAACATTTTCCTGATCTCATCTTCCCCAAGGGACTTCAGGTGACTCATGAACTCATCAGCACTCAGAGCATCAGCTCCCTCCAACTCCTTCACCTGCAGGGCTTCGAGAAAACCTGCCAGCACAGCCGGAAGCACGTAGTCTCCTGCCCAGATACTCTCCCCCATACCCTCCTTTTTGTCCAAACGCATCTTGACGGTCAGTTCGAGAAAGAAGAGGGTCAGGAAGGTCCGCGAGCTTGGCTCTCTAACATCCACGGGAAGCATGAGGGGTTCGTAGTCACGCACGGTGATCAGCTTAACGGTCGGTGCGTCTCCTTCCGTCTTCAAGACAAAATCACCTGCGCCGTGGTGCCAGGGATAGATGCGGTGATGAGTCCGGACGTCATAGTAGAGCGTCAGAATCCTCGAAGCCTGCCTGATAATCTCGTAGACTTCGTCGTCAGACGCGAGCCGGTACCCGCCCACCATGTCCCAGATGATCACGCCCTCTTTCCCTTGTTCGTCTCTGGCGAAATGCCACTCATGGTAGCCCCTGAACCACTCGGAAAGGCTCATGAGAAGAGTTTCCCTGTTCGCTTCCTTTTGGATGGTCACTGCCTCCTTCCAGTAGACGCGGGGCAGATATGAAGGGGTGTGTCGGCTATTCAGTTTCTCCAATAGGTCAAACTCGTGATTGAGCGTTTCTTTGGCTAACGCAGATATGGCTGTGCTGACCACAAACATGGCTTTTTGCCCGGCGGCTGATACGTCGATACTGCAGATCTGGTAGAGCGTGCCGTATTTTTCGTAACGGATTACGAGATCGGCGATGTCGCCCGGGCTCACTCGCTCTCCCCACAATTCGGCAACGAGAGAGGCCAGTGACGTGCCGCCATCGCGCAGGACGAAGTCCCGCACAGACGTGAAGTAGTCGCGCAGCGTCATGAACGGGTGGGGCTGCACAGGAGGCACGATAAAAGGGCGCTCGAGAGTGGCCTCGTCTACCCGCACGTCACCCCTGGCCGACGCGAAATAGTATGAAACGTTCATGCCTGATCCTTCACCTGTTTCTTGTAACCCTTCGGGTGCGTCACGTTATCCTGCATAATACCATACCAGCGTTCGCGTATCAGTTCACTTCGATTGATTCCACCCAGATGATTTCGCATGCGCCGCGCCCCGTGTCGGTGCGCGATAGAGAACTTCTCCAGCGCCAGCCATTCGGTGCGAATGCTTCCACAAGGTACCCTTTCACGTGGACTATGTTGCCGGGCCTCACTGCCTTGAGGACATCTTCGATTTCATCGTTGGCCGGGATCATGTGCATATTGGCCGTGTGCGATTCGATCACATCCCGGGAGACGGGAAATGATTTGGTGCTCCAGAAATAGAAGCGGTCACTCTGGCTGAACTTGAAGTGCTGCAGGATATTCGAGTCGGACATCGGGCCCCAGCCCAGTGCCAGGTCCACTGGAGCCAGGCCTGAGCCTTGGCCGAACCAGTAGCGCTTTGCCAGGATGACACGCGCCTTAATGTCAAACGTGGCGAGCGGCTTGATCCGGAACTCATCCTTCTGTATGTCCGAAAGGCTCGCCGCAGAGCCCTGCAGGGGCTCCTCCGCAGCCAGTATACCGGCCGGTCTGCTCATCTCACGGTGCAACCAGGAGTGATAGGCCGCCACCAGGCAGAATACCAGAAGCAGGACCCAGACAACCCTCATCATGGTATCAATAAGGGCACTATACTGGGGGTGCGTGTCAAGAAAAACAAACAGGGTTACAAGGCCGGTTTTATTGGTCTAATTGGTCGCATTGGTTACAAAGTCACGATCGTGAAGGAATGCGAGGATTCAACCAATTAAACTAATAGAACCAATTAAACCAATAAAACAGTATTTTAGTTGTCTGACGGCATGATCATGCGGTCGGGATTGTCCGGGTCGCCCGAATGATCGAGAACACCCAGGAAGAGCGTTTCGAGCAGCGTGCTCAGCTTATTGAGGCAACTGACAGCCTCTTCAACGGTCATATTACTTGAACGGAGCAGTGACGAACGGAGGATGACGACGTCGTCGTTTGGGATCTTCAGCTTCTCCATCCATTGGCCGGTGGCCTCATACACAGCGTTCAGACAATCCAGTCCGGCGGCTATGTCCCCTTCATGAAAAAGGCGCGCACCCTCCTGCAACTTTTTTCTCGCCTTGGGCACCTCGTCAATGAGAAGCTGCCTCATTGCAAAGGTAAGCTCCTCTTCACTCCCCCCCATACGCACATTGTAACAGTACGAAGAAGTATGTCAATCAGAATAAAAAGATGGATTTTTTAGCTCAGTATTCTGCCCGCGAGCCAGAATAGTGCCATGCCGAGTACGACAGTCCCGGCCATAGACTTTGTTTTCAAGGCAAATAGAAACGTGGGTACTGCCACGAACAGTTCCGGACGCAAAAGGTCCAGTTGGCGGGGCTCACCGGAGGTGATCAGGGCCGGCATCAGCAAAGCACTCAGGATGGCCGAGGGTATCAGGTCGAGCCAAGCCTCCAGCCAGCCGGGCATCTGCCATCTGGTGAGAAAGAAAAGGGGAAGCCAGCGAGGCACGTACGTGACGAGGCCCATACCCAAGAAGAGAAGCCAGAGGCTTTCGAAAGGAGGCGAGCTCACTTTGTCCGCTCCGTTGTATGGGGATGCTTTCCGCGGAGAAGAAGGCCCAGTGTTGCCCCAATGACCGATGCGATCATGACATGGGCATTGCCCGCAACCACGAGAGAGATGAGTACCGCACTTGCGCCGGAGATGATTGCCACAAGAGCGTGAAGCCGGTCCCGAAGCTGAAATACAAGGAGACAGAGGAGCATGGCAATGAGCGCGTAATCGATGCCGAACGCGCGTTGAGGAATGAAACTCCCGCCATACCCACCCGCCACGGTACTCACGACCCAGGCCGCGTTCGAGACGTGGTTGACCGCGAGTGCCTGGTTCCGTCCCCAGCTTCCTGCGCGAAAGCGCGCCATGTTGAGCGCGAAACTCTCATCCGTCACTCCGTATGCAAATAGCCCCAGCCAGCTTCTGTTGACACTTCGCATATACATAGCTAGAGCCGAGCTCATGAGCAGGTGACGCAGGTTAATTGTGAACGTCGCAAGGACGATGGAAAAGAAGCCGGCACCCGAGCTGAGCATCGAAACACCGATGAACTGCGCACTCCCTGCAAAAACGAGAAGGGACATCCCCCCGATCTCGAAAGGACTCAGTCCGGCTTTCTGGGCGATCACGCCAAAAGCGAGACCTATGGGGATGTACCCGAGGCAGATGGGCCAGGCGGCCTTCGTTCCTTCCTTGATGACTGACACGTTCCCACCGTCTTGCACTCGCCCTCGCAAGGTCAGCCGCAGAGGGCCGATTGAGAATCCTTCATGACGAATTACCACACGGTAGATGGCATCGTCAAGAGTCGGTGCGTCAAGCGCTCACTTTCACGAAGGCTTGAATCCTCGTCCGGCCGGACTTACCTTTCTGTCAGGTGTCGCATCTTTGCTCGACGAAAACAGAACAAGGGGAGGACGCATGAAAAGGTTGATTACAACAGCCATAATAGTCTTGGTGTGGTCGATTCCTGCACTTGCCGAAGTGCGCACGCAGACAGTTGAGTACAAGCACGGCGATGCGGTGCTGGAAGGCTATCTCGCGTATGACGATGCGGCAAAAGGGAAAAGGCCAGGCGTACTGGTCATCCACGAATGGTGGGGCATCAATGATTACACAAGGGGGCGGACACGGCAGCTTGCTGAAATGGGCTACGTGGCCTTTGCAGCGGACATGTACGGCAAGGGTGTGAGGGCCGCAAATCCAACTGACGCAGGGCGGCTCGCTGGCACCTACGTGAAGGACCGGAAGCTTCTCCGTGCCCGGGTGAATGCAGGGCTCGATCTCCTTAAGAGGCAGCAGTTCACCGACCCTCAGCGGATAGCCGCCATCGGGTACTGCTTCGGAGGTACAACAGTACTAGAGCTTGCCCGAAGCGGCGCTGACATTGCGGGCGTGGTCAGTTTTCATGGCGGTCTTGACACGCCTGATCCGAACGACGCAAAGAACATAAAGGCTAAGGTTGTCGTTCTCCATGGCGCGGATGATCCTTATGTTCCTGCCAACCAGGTGCTCGCCTTTGTTGACGAGATGCGTAAGGCCGGAGTAGACTGGCAGCTCGTGATGTATGGTGGGGCGGTACACAGCTTCACGAACCCCGACGCGGGCAATGACCCGTCAAAAGGGGCAGCATACAACGAGAAAGCAGACCGTCGTTCCTGGCGGGCGATGAAAGACTTTTTTGGGGAGATATTTAAGTAGACCAGTGAAGAAAGTGTCGAGTGACGAGGGTCGAGTGTCGAGTGAAAACGCCGAAGCAGGGGTGAACCCGGTGAAGGTGGCTGCGGCCATCATTGAGAAGGATGGCAGGATTCTGATAGCCAAACGGAAGGAAGGCTGGCGCCACGCGGGAAAATGGGAGTTTCCCGGAGGTACGGTGGAGCAGAATGAAACTCCCGAAGAATGTCTGCGTCGGGAACTCCTCGAGGAACTCGCCATAGAAGCGGAAGTGGGTGAACTATACTGTGACGTGACGCATGCGTACAGGTACGCCACCATTCAACTCCTGGTTTACCGGGCACGCCACGTGTCAGGTGAGTACATACTTGCCGATCATGATGAGATGCGCTGGGTCCTCCCGGCGGAGCTCTTGCAGTATGAATTCCCGGAGGCTGATGCGCCTGTGGTGAAGAAGCTGGCAGGAACTATGTC
>Ga0102851_10001394_pt1 | contig 13733 bp, 9 predicted proteins | sample Mud3Dept3metaG_FD_79558 | JGI IMG/M metagenome (GOLD analysis project Ga0102851, IMG submission 79558) | Freshwater wetland microbial communities from Ohio, USA, analyzing the effect of biotic and abiotic controls - Mud 3 Core 4 Depth 3... | ecosystem: Environmental > Aquatic > Freshwater >... | reverse complement strand
TCGCGCGAAATTCATAGAGACGATCATCGATTCATCATGGATCACGCTCATCTACGGTCTGCCGGTATTCATCGCCTACGGCGCGGTATTTAAGGCTTCGGTCCTCTACTATCTCGGCCTCGTGCTCACCATCATCCCTTTTTTGATCATCCCCGCTGGGATCGGCATCATGGTGACCATGCTGCTCGTGAACGCCTTCCCGGCCCGCAGAGCCAAGGACGTCCTGGTGCTCCTGAGCCTTGTGTTCTTCATGGTCCTGTACATCCTGCTGCGGATGCTCAGGCCCGAGAAGCTCGTTGATCCCGACACCTTCCCGTCCCTCGTCCAGTACCTGACCGCCATGCGCGCGCCGGTCTCGCCCCTGCTGCCGAGCTTCTGGGCCACGGAAGCCCTCTCCCCCCTGCTTCGCCGGATAAGAGGGGAAGCGGTTTTCTATCTGCTCATGCTCTGGAGCACGGCAGGTGCCAGCATGGTGATCGGGGAGTGGGTCAGTGGGAAGATCTACTACGCCAGCTGGTCGCGTTCGCAGGAGGGAAAAAAATCCCCTATCTCGCGCTCGCGGCTGGCAGACGCATTCTTCCGATTCGTATCCCTGCCGTTCCGGGGAAAGATGCGCGCCATTGTGTTAAAGGACGTGAAGCTTTTTTTCCGCGACACCTCGCAATGGTCCCAGCTCTTTCTCATCTTCGCGCTCATGGTCGTGTATATTTACAGCTTCAAGCTCCTGCCCCTGGAGCGAGCGGCCATGCCGAGCTTCTTTCTCCAGAATTTGATCTCCTTCCTGAACCTCGGCATGGTGGGATTTGTGACCGCCTCCGTCGCCATACGGTTCGTGTTCCCCGCCGTGAGTCTCGAGGGAGCGGCGTTCTGGATCATCCGGTCTGCGCCGCTGTCGATCGGGGATTTCCTGTGGGCGAAGTTCTGGAGCAGCCTCCTGCCGCTGCTTGCGCTCTCCGAGATATTGATCGTGCTCTCGAACACCCTGCTCAAGGTAACGCCCTTCATGATGTGGCTCGGCATCGTTACGATCTTCCTGATGGCCTTTGGCATCACCGCCCTCGGCGTCGGCCTGGGCGCCGTCTTCCCCAGGTTCAAGCACGAGAACGTGGCGCAGATCCCCACCGGGTTCGGCGGCATCGTGTATATGCTTTTGACCATGCTGTTCATCGGGATCGTTATCCTGCTCGAGGCCTGGCCCGTGTACAGCATATTCACCTCCCAGACCATCGGTCGCGGCATTACGATCACGGGATGGATCTTCATCGCACTTTCGATCGTCGCGGTCCTGGCCGTTAATGTTCTGGCGCTCTTTTTACCCATGAAGATCGGGCTGGAACGACTGAAACAGCGTGAAATATAGGTTTTCCACAACCACAATATATTGTGCCTGCACTAAAAGCCAATACCTTACCTTGTTATTTTTCCCTTTACAAACCCCATTTCATATGATATAAACGTGCTAATAAATAGTTAAAAAATCTTCCACCCGTCTATTCCCATGAGGAGACCTATGCAGCTTAAAACCCTTGAAATGATCGGTTTTAAATCCTTCTCAGACAAGACCGTAGTTGCGTTCCAGCCGGGTGTCACCGCTGTGGTAGGCCCGAATGGCTGCGGCAAGAGCAACATCTCCGACGCCATCCGCTGGGTACTCGGCGAACAGAGCGCTAAGCATCTCCGCGGCGACAAGATGGAAGATGTGATCTTCAACGGCAGCGAGAGCCGAAAACCCCTGGGCATGGCCGAGGTTACCCTCAGGCTCACGAACGTGGGCGGGACCTTCGCCTCATCCGAGTTCGGCCACTATCAGGAGATTGAGATCACCCGCCGCCTCTACCGCTCCGGCGAAAGCGAATACCTCATCAACAAGATCCCCTGCCGCCTGAAGGACATCCGCGACCTCATGATGGACGCCGGTGTCGGCTCCAGGATCCACGCCATCATCGAGCAGGACAAAGTGGACCAGATCCTCTCCTCCAAGCCCCAGGACCGCAGGTTCCTGTTCGAGGAAGTGGCCGGGGTGATGAAATACAAGGCCCGCCGCCAGGAAGCGCTCTCCAAGCTCGAATCAACCAACCAGAACCTGCTCCGGGTGAATGACATCATCATCGAAGTCAAGCGCCAGGTCAACTCCCTCGATCGGCAGGCCAGGAAGGCCGAGCGGTATCAGAAGCTCCGCGCTGAAATGAAGGACCTCGATTTCCGCCTGGCTGCTGTCGAGTACTCGGGCCTCGGCACCGAGTGGGCCGCGTCTTCCGAGGAGTTCAAAAAGCTGGAAGACGAGGTAACAGCGCTCCACGCCTCCCTCAGCACGATCGAGTCCACCATCGAAGGGACCCGGGCCGATGCCTTGTCCGCCGAGCATGAACTGTCGGCGCTGCAGCACAAACTCCATGAGACCGGGACCGCGCTCAGCCGCGCCGAGCATCGTGTGGAAATGTCCAGGTCCCAGATCGCTTCGCTCATCGAGCAGCGCAACCGCGACCACGCCGACCTGGAGTACCTGAAGCAGGAGACCGCCCGGGTGGCCGGGCAAAAGGTCCAGCTTGAAGAAGAGTCCTCGGTGCTCGGGACCTCGATACATGAGAAGAACGACATCCTGATGGACAGGACCGCGGACCTGGAATCACTCTCCCAGGCGCTCACAGAACAGGAGCACTCCCTCGAAGAGACCAGGGCCGGGATCCTGAATGCCATGACGGCCTCGGCCACCGAGAAATCCAGGATCGTGAACCTTGAATCACGGATCTCGCAGATCGCTGAACAGGATGCACGCGACCTTTCCGAAAAGAATGACCTCGAGCAGCGGCTCGCTGAATACGCGTCCCGTCTTGCAGGAAAGGAACACGAGATCGAGGAGCTTGCAGCCCGGAAGAAGGCGGCCCAGGAAGAGCGCATGCACGTGGCCGCCCGGTTGGAGCAGGCGCTTGCCAGGAAGAAGGCGCTCGAAACCAGTTTGAATGAGAACAAGAACAGGCTCGCCGGCCAGCGGGCGCGTCTCCGCTCCCTGCTCGAACTTGAACAGAGCCTCGAAGGCTACCAGAAGGGCGTACGGACCGTCATGTCCGCCCGCAAGGATGCGTCCTCGGCGGAAAGCCTCGGCACCATCCACGGCCTCGTGGCTGACATGATCGAGACCGAACCAAAGTACGAGGTCGCGATCGAGGCCGTGCTCGGCGACCGGCTCCAGTACGTTGTGGTGGACTCACAGACAGATTCGCTCAAGGCCATCGACTACCTCAAGGCAAAAAGCGGCGGCCGGAGCACCTTTGTCCCCAAAACGACCCGCGAGGTAAAATCAGAACCTTTTGTAAAGAACGGCCATGCCGGCGTTATCGGATCGGCATTGAATATCGTTCGCTACAAGGACACGTACAGCAGCGTTGCCAACTATCTGCTCGGCGACGTTGTAGTCGTTGACACAATGGACACCGCACTCTACCTGTGGCAGAAGAGCGGATTCGACAAGACCGTCGTAACCCTCTCCGGAGAGATCGTGGACCCCTGGGGCGCGGTCACCGGGGGCGCCGTCGAGGCGACCGGCACCGGCATGCTTACCAAGCGCCGCGAGATCAAGGACCTTGAGCACGAGTTGATGGAGCTCGGATCACAAATATCAGTGCTCGAAGCGGAACTGATATCCGTTGAGGCCTCGATCGCAGCGGACACGAGGATCGAGGCGGAGCTCTCGCAGCAGATCCACCGCACGGATCTCGAGTTCGTGAACAGCGAAAAGGACCGCACGACCATTGGGGATGACATCGGCCGCGCTGCAGACCGCATCCGGACGCTGGATGCCGAGGCAGCAGGGCGTTCAGCCTTGCGGCAGGAATTGAATAGCGGCATTGAACAGGCGACGGAAGCGCTCAGGAACCTTGAGGCCGGCCATACAAACGCCCAGGCGAACATCGAGGCGATCCAGATGGAGCTTTTCCGCAAGAAGGAAGCCCTCGATGCAGCGCGCTCCGCGATCACGGAGCTCAAAATGGAGCTCACCCTGCTGCAGGAAAAACAGGCCGCTGCTTCACGGAACATCGCAGCGCTCATCCAATCGGAAACAGAGCTGAATGAACGGCGTGCCAGGCGTGAGGCTGAGATCACCGGCATCGCCGCAAAGCTCATTGAGCTCGAATCCGCCATCACGGACGCGGAGACTGAGATCAAGCAGCATATCGAGGTCCTTGAAGCGGAACGCCGCGTCCTTGTTGAGAAGCAGGAAGCCCACACAGCAAAGACCCAGGTCCTCCATTCCGCCGAGGAGCAAGCCCGGGAAATGCGCCGAGATATCGAGGCCGCGCAGAAAAAGCTCACGGCCAACGAGGTCAAACGCACCGAGCTCCGCATGAGGATCGAGCACCTGAAGGACACCATCTGGAACAACTATCACACCGAGCTCGAGATCGTGGTCCAGGAACTTGGTCAGTTCGAGATCGACCTGGAGGGATCGAAGGCACAGGTCGAGGACCTGCGCGTGAAGATCGACCAGATGGGCCCCATCAACGTGGACGCGCTTCAGGAATACAACGAGCTGAAGGAGCGGTATGACCTCCTGAGCGCGCAGCAGAACGACATCAATGAGTCCGTCAGCAACCTCAAGGCAACCATCGCGAAGCTCGACGGCGAGACCCGGGAGCTCTTCAGCGAGGCCTTCAATGCAATCCAGGTAAAATTCAGGGAGGTATTCGCACTCCTGTTCGAAGGAGGCAGGGCCGAGCTCGTGCTCCTCGATGAGTCAAACATCCTCGAATCCGGCATCGAGATCATTGCCCAGCCGCGGGGCAAGAAATTCCAGAGCATCACCCTGCTTTCGGGCGGTGAACGGGCGCTGACGGCCATTGCCCTGCTCTTCGCGGCGTTCCTGGTAAAACCAAGTCCCTTCTGCATGCTCGACGAAGTCGACGCGCCGCTCGATGAGGCGAACGTAACGCGCTTCACCCGCCTTATCCGCGAGATGAGCAGCCGGTCACAGTTCATCACCATCACCCACAACAAGCGGACCATGGAGATGGCCGACGCGCTCTACGGCATCACCATGGAGGAGCCGGGTTGTTCCCGCGTCGTCTCGGTTAAACTCCGCGAACCCGCAATGGCGTAATCATGAGTTCAGGGTACAGGGTTCGGGGTGCAGGGTTCAGAGTAACGTACTGAGCTTTGCACACTGCTTCTCCTCTCCACTTTCTTCCATCCTCTAACGCCAGTACCCTGACCCCTGTACCCTGCCACTTTCAACTTCCCATTCATCAACCCCTATGCTATTCTCAAGTCTATGCTCAGTACCTTCCGGTCGATAAAGGGGATCACTGCCGCTGTTATCTGTTTTTCCTTCTTGTGTGTTTTCCTGCTGACAGCTCCCTTTACGGCACGCGCGGAAACTCCGCCGGCAGAAGCGTATCAAGCCTCAAATGTGCCCCCTGAAGTGCCCGTTGAGAAATTTCATCGCTATAGTTTCGTATTTGAACCCGATGCCTATTACACGAACGTTGAGCTCATCATCTCCCTGACTGAAGCCCCGATCCCCCAGCTCGGAGAAATGACTGAGTCGGACATTTACCGGACACTTCTTTCCCGCGCAGCAATCCTTCCGCAATTCCTTGTACTTGAGGCCAGCGTCAATCCCATGCCGTATTTTGGGACATATCTGAAAGAGCATGAAAGATCTATTTATGAGCGCGCACAGGTTTCGGGAGATTTCAACTGGATCAAGGCACTCACTGCCGGTTTCGAGGAACCCTACGCTATCTCACTCCTGGCAGGCAATGTCATCAACTTCTCTGTCACCGACAGCCGGGACGTCAAGGGCATCGGATACAGCGGTTACCTTGTCAGTGCCGGGAATTATCACATCAAGGACAATGAGCTGATCAAAGACGACTGGTGGGAACTGGAATGGAAAATCAAGGGAGACCGGAAATCGCCTGTCAAGAAGCTTAACTGGAGTTTCCGGATTGGGGCCAAAACTCATGGCAATCCGGACATTACGGACGTCATTTACCTCGGATTCAGGAGAAGCAGGGTGGATTATAAACAGGAAGGCTCGTCCCTCTTAAATAACAGCGGATTTGAGTACACCTTTGACATGGACCGCCGCAGCTTTAAGTCCATCCGCCATTATTTCTTCGTGGATAAAAAATGGCCGATCGAGAACAGACAGATGGCGTTCTCGCTTGCAACCGGTTTTGTGTGGGAATCAAAAAGGAAATATTCCGGCGCACTCTCCGCAGGCAGGGAGAACGACGATTTTCAGTTCATACTGCGGCCGAATATCGAGTTTTGAGGAGAGTGGCATGGCAGGTAATGCTTCATCCGAAGCGTGAAAATCCTTTGGGACAATTGAACCTAAAAACAGCATTTGCCACGGATAAGTGCGGATAAGAGTCGGATAAAATCGGTTTTTCCAGAAAAGCAGTTCACCCATAGGGTGATGGGTTATAAGGAGCATTGACTTTGTTTTCATCCGCTTTTATCATATGTTAAATCCGATTCTTCCGTGTCTAAATGCTCTTTTTTGGTTGAACCACTGGACGACGCTAATTTCCCTATGAACTGCCCCCTGCTGACGCGGGAAAACTGGTGAAATAGCCTGACAATAAAAAACCGCACAGCAATGAAGGCCTGTGCGGTTACAATTCAACAATATCCAATACATCTGATTATCTAAATAGTTTTTCCGTCAGCATCACTCTGACATCGGCACCGCGATTCCGCTGTTACTTTTCCGCGCTTCCCGCAGCCGGCTGCGCTCCAGGTTTGATCACCTGCACCTTGCCCATCGCTTCGATGCCCCAGGTCGTGCCGCCTAGCTTCTCTTGCGCCACCTTGTATTTTTTCTGCGCCTCAGCCATGTTGCCGGAACTCTCGTAGATCCGCGCAAGCTCTATCGTGGCAACGCCCGGGCCGCCGACGGCCTCCGCCTGCTCGAAAGCCTTGATGGCCTCCGCCTGCTTGCCGAGCGTGCTGTAGACATACGCCATGCGCTGATACACCAGCCCGAGCAATGCTTTCTCACCCGAGTACTTCTTGATAAAGAACTCATATTCCTTGAGAGCCTCATCCGCTCTACCAAGGGCTACGAGAGAGTTGCCGACATAATACTGCGCGATCGCACCGCTCATGGTCCCGGGATATTTCTTCTGGACTCCGCGGAAGAGTTCAAGCGCCTTGCCGTAGTCCGTCGTCGCTGCCAAAGGACTGTAGGCTTCATACGCGGTTGCAAGAAGCGGCGAAGCTTTTCGCTCATCAGCGGACCGCACGAGCGAATATCCCCCCGCGATCACGATCAGCGCGACGAGCACGGATCCCGCAATGACAAGCTGTTTTTTGTAGACAGACAGGGCACTGGCAACCTTGTTCGTAATGGTCGCGATCTGCTGTTCCTGTGTCTGTTTTGTGATCTTTGCTTTTTTCTTGATCGTCAGCATCTATAAGACCCCCCTGAATGATTACACTTCGGATTTTTGTCTGCGGTCATCGCCGACCGACAGCATGATTCATCAGTTTAGTGTTGCTGTTGCTTTTTAAAAGCCGCGCCGGCCATGTCGGCCAGCCTCCGGGAATTCTCCAGAATAGCGGCAATCGCAGCTGTGTTCAAACCTGCGCCAAGAAGGATGGTACGTGCGAACTCATCAGTGATCAGGTCTCCAGGCTCGTGGGTGTCGGTATCGATCACGAGCCTGGCGCCCGTCTCACCTGCAATCTTTGCCACATGTCCGTTCGACAGGCTGTGTCCCTTGCGCGCAGTGATCTCAAGATGCACTCCGTTTTTGACCGCCAGTTCCGCTTCCTCTTTGGTGATCATACCCGGATGCGCAAGGATGTCCACCCGCGCCTCGATCGCCGCCCGGTTGGTCCCCGGGTGGACGGGTTCCACCAGCGTCTCGCCGTGCGCGACCACGATCACGGCCCCGAGCGAGCGGGCCCGCTCGGTGAGTTCAGCAAAGGTCTCCGGGGGGATGTGCGTGAGTTCGATGCCCGGCAGCGCGGTGATCTTCCAGCGACGGTTGACCTCCCTGCACGCTGCGGCCACCCGCGGGATGGTCAGGTCCAGGTTCGAGGCGTCGGCGTGGTCCGTGATCGCGATCACCTCGTAGCCTTTCATCACCGCGCGTCGCACCAGTTCCGACGGTACGAGCACGCCGTCACTGAAGAGTGAATGGGTGTGAAGATCTATCATAACAGCTCCTTATTTTTTACAGCAGCGCAACGTCAGACAATGCAGCACTGCATTACCGTTTTTTGCCCTGATAACTTCCCCGCTGCTCCATGAAGGCATCGAGGTCGAGCAGCAATTCGCTGCGCGTCTTGTTCCAGACCGGCGCGATCAGGATGTCGTCGGGTGCGGCAGCAAAAAGGCGCTGCAGCACAATATCCGGGGAAAGGCGCTCCAGAAAATCCGCCAGCATCTCGATGTATTCATGATACCCGAACACGGCAAAAGGCTTTTTTGCATACAGATCGGCCAGTGCCGTCTCTTTCACCACCTGAAGCTGATGGATCTTGAGGAACTCGATCGGCAGACCGGAGAGTTCATCAGCCATGTCAAGCATCTCATCCCGTGTCTCTGTCGGGAAGCCGAGAATGAGGTGCGCCCCGATATGGATGCCTCTCCCCGCTGTCAGGGTCAGTGCGTTCTTAAAGCACGCGTAATCGTGGCCCCGGTTGATGAAGGCGAGCGTCTTATCATAGATCGACTGAAGCCCATATTCCACCAGGATGAAATGGTCGCGGCTGAGCGTTTCCAGAAGATCGATCTTTTCTGCATCAATGCAATCCGGCCTCGTTCCGATGGCAAGGCCGACAACGCCCGGATTGTCGAGTGCCTCCCGATAGAGACGTTCAAGGACAGACGCGGAAGCATACGTGTTCGTGTATGGCTGAAAGTAGACAAGGAAGCGCTCCGCGCCGTAGCGTGAACGAAGATACGGTATCCCCTTCTCGATCTGATCGTGCAACGATGCCGTGCTGGTGCATGCTGACGGCCGGAAACTGTCGTTGTTGCAGTAGATGCACCCGCCTGTCGCGAGCGAGCCGTCGCGGTTCGGGCAGGTGAAACCCGCGTCCACGTTGACCTTATAGACAGGCTGGCCGTATATCTCCTTCATATACTGGCCAAAGGCATGATAATGTCGTGTCACGGTCTTTTTATCTGATAGCGTTGCTGATTTCATGTCGTACTCGAGAGGTTTTCTGAAAACCGTATAAATCAATTTTTAATGGGACAATATACCAGATGCATGGAAAAAAATCCAGAAAGGATTTAACCTCAGGGGCCGCTGAAGCTCAGTTCCGACAGGCAGAAACACCAAAGAACCATACGATCACCCGTTCAATGGATCCGGGTTTACGGTTTGACCCGCTCAACAGCCTGCAGAAAATCTTCCGCGATCGGCAGCAGGTGTTCTATGTCCTGCGGAGTGACCTTCTTCTTTCCTTCACAGTCACAGGCAGGCCTGAGGTCGAATGCCGTGCGGACCGCCTCCAGGAAACGTTGGTCCACATCGTCTTTCTGAACAAATTCCGCATCAAAGAGCGCTATCGCCGTGCTTTGCATGGGTGCTTTCAATCCTCGTGCCTGGAGAAGCCCGAGGATGGGATAGAGAAAAGCGTAATAGAGGCTGTTCATCACGAAGTTCACCTCAGCGTCCTGGACCAGGAGCGTCTTCGCCTCTTCCAGAGATTCCCTGCCCTGTTTCAGCCTGGCCTGGATCACGATATTTTTATTGTTCGTCATGGAGGACCAACCATTGTACGTTCATATAACGCCTTATGAACCATGCACTACATAACCCGGAGAGGGAAAGACAGCATTTTCGACACTGATTTACACGGATTAATTATGATGATCTCGTAATAAATCATAATTTCACACGAAGTCACAAAGGCACAAAGAAAAGCTGTTAAGTAAAATGGTGCTCCCTCTCCGTCGCTTCGTGTCTTTGTGTGAGTCAGAACTTTTTACGACATTGTCACATATGAAGTATCCTGCTTTTTCATAGCCGTCATCTGCCGCTATCCGTGTCAAAGACCCTGACTCTTCCCTAACGTTGAACCATGTTTCAATCTATCTTGTCCAGGTCGCTGTTCTGCCAAGCAGCGAGATGCCGATGAACCCCCGCAATTCAAGCTTGTTCGGCGAGACCAGAGTCATCTTTCCGCTGTAGGTCTTCCCCTTCTTGGGATCATAGACCTTGCCGTCTACCCATTTATTTTCACCGGCATGGACAAAGTCACGTACAATGACAAGTCCCAAACGGGGCATCTTCCTGAGATTCGGGTCAGGGTTATTATTGTCGAGCTTCGGCGTGCCCGGGACACCTTCCTCCGAGCCTTCCGGATAGTTCGGCTCTTTGAGCTCGACGAGCTTGCCGCAGTATTTCTCTCCGCATTTGAACAGTTCTATCTTCGCGCTTTTTTCCTGGTTGTCCCAAACGCCCAGGATGTCGTCCGCTCCGGCATAAACGGCTGCCGGCAACAATAAGAGAAGGCCCATAAGAACGTGCATAATAAGTTTATTCATCAGATAGTGCTCCTTTCGCGGTTTATATCAGTCAACCCAACAAAGACTTCACGGTCTTCATATTCCGCGGATCATCCTCTTCTGTTTCCTTCGGCGTCTCCATGATCTTAGGGATGTCCTTGAATGCCGGATGATTCAGCAACACTTTAAATCCATCGAGGCCGATCTTGCCCTCACCGATATGCCAATGGCGATCGACACGCGAGTTGAAGTCACGCAGACAGTCATTGAGATGCATGCCCTTCAGCCGCTCCATGCCAACGGTCGCCTTGATCTGCTGTATCAACGCCTCCACCCCTGTCCGGGTGCGAATGTCATACCCGGCGGCAAAACCATTGCAGGTGTCGTAGCAGATGCCGATCCGGGAAGGATCGTTTAATCGTGTGATGACTTCCTGTATCTGCTCGAGCTCATAGCCGATATCGCCTTTTTCTCCGGCAGTATTTTCAAGCAGGATCGTGGCTTTCGGCGCATGGAGCTTTATGGCCATATTCAGCGCCTCTGATACGCGATCGATCATCCATTGAGGCTCCTGTCCGCTGGCCGAGCCAAGGTGCGTCACCAGATATTCCGCCCCGAGCGCCTCAGTGCGCTCAAGATCAATGACGAATTGTTCAATGGATTTTGCGTACAGATCAGGCTTCGATGAGGCGAGGTTGATAAGATAGTTGGTGTGCACGAAGACGGGGGCAATATCATAATCCAGCCGAAGCTTCCTGAATTCCGCAACATCGGCCTTGTCGAGAGGCTTCACCGTCCATCCGCGGGGGTTGCGGCTGAATATCTGCATGCAGGTGCAGCCAAGCTCATACGCGCGCTGCGCGGAAAGGGAGAAGCCGCCGGAGATGGAGACGTGAAAGCCGAGTCGCATAAGATCCTTTTTTGCCGCAGAGTTCACCGAGAATATCCAACAGCATTATCCATCGCGAATGAGTAAGGAGCGGCTGCAATCATCAGCCCAGGACACCCTCACCCCAGCCCTCTCCCTCAAGGGGCGAGGGTGTAGAACCTGGAGAAGGTTATCTATCAGCTCAATGCGGAACTAACTGCTTCCGATAAGCTTCTTAAGCCCCTCTTCATCAATGACCTTGATCCCCAGTGCCTTCGCCTTTTCAAGCTTGCTGCCTGCCTCTTCGCCCGCAAGAACATAGCTTGTCTTTTTTGAGACCGAACCCGCTGCATGTCCGCCGAGACGCTCGATTTGCTCTTCAATCGTGTTGCGAGGCCTTGAGAGGGTGCCCGTGACCACGATGATTAGTCCATCAAGCGGACCCCGCTCCTTCTTCGTGCCTGCTTCATAGTCAGGATTCGAGATCTTTAATCCCAGTTGCTGAAGCGTGTCCAGGGTCTTCAGGTTTTCCTTCTCGCTGAAGAAGCCCGAGATCGATTCCGCCAGCTTTTCACCCATCTGTTTAATCTCGATGATATGTCCGGGCTTAACGTCATATAGGTCTTCGATCTTCTCAAAGTGCCGCGCAAGCTGCCTGGCTGCATATTCGCCCACATGAAGGATGCCGAGTGCAAAGAGGAAGCGGCTGAGCGTGGTCTTCTTGCTCCGTTCGATTGCATCGATCAGGTTCTGTGCTGACTTCTCAGCGAACCGCGGGAGTTCCAGCAGTTGTTCCTTCCTGAGCGTATAGAGATCGGCGAAGTGCTTTATGAGGCCTTGAGTATAGAGTAGCTCGACATTCTTTTCGCCAAGGCCTTCAATGTCCATGGCACCGCGTGACGCATAGTGCATGATGCGTTCGAGGACCTGTGCTGAACAGTTCAGGCCAATGCATCTGAATGCCACTTCCCCTTCTTCACGCACAACGTGAGAACCGCAAACCGGGCATTTACTCGGCGGTGGAAATGTCTGTTCCGAACCAGTTCTTTTTTCTTTTATCACGGTCACAACATGAGGGATCACGTCGCCCGCTCGCTCGACGACCACAGTATCGCCGATCCGAATGTCCTTGCGCTCGATCTCGTCCCAGTTGTGCAGGGTGGAGCGAGAGACCGTGACCCCGCCGATCCTGACCGGCTTCATGAGCGCCACCGGCGTTATGGCTCCGGTCCTGCCCACAGAGGCGATAATTTCCTCGATGACTGTGGTCCCCTGGTGAGCCGGGAATTTATAGGCAATGGCCCATCGCGGCTCACGTGTCTTGATGCCAAGCTCTTTCTGCAGATTGAAATCATTCACCTTAATGACCGCGCCGTCTGTCTCGAAGGGGAGCGTTGAACGACTGACTTGAATCCTGGCAATGGCATCCAGGACTTTTTCCACGCCAACAACAACATCCAGGATGGCCGGCGCCGGGAAATGGGCCTTTCTGAGCCAGGCAATGAAGTCAGCCTGACTTTTGAATTCTGCGCCCTTCATGGCGCCGACACCGTAGCAGGCCATATGGAGCTTCCGCTGTGCGGTAATGGAAGAATCAAGCTGCCTCACCGCCCCTGCTGCTGCATTTCTCGGGTTCGCAAAAAGAGGCTCTCCGCTTTTCTCCCGTTCCTTGTTTAACTTCTCGAATTCTTCAATGTCGATAAATACTTCGCCGCGGATATCGATCTCATCCGGTATGTTCACTCCCTCGATCTTGAGCGGTATCGCCTTGATGGTCTTGACATTCGTCGTGACATCCTCGCCTTCATACCCGTCGCCGCGGGTCGATGCGCGTTCAAGGAGCCCCTTTTTGTATGACAGCTCCATCGCCAAGCCGTCGTATTTCGGCTCGACGGTATATTCTACTTCGTTGTCTGATTTGAGAAACCGCTTAACCCGCTGGTCGAACTCGCGGACCTCATCGTGCGAGAATGCATTGCCGAGCGAAAGCATGGGCTCGGTATGCTTCACTTTTTCGAATTTATCGAGCGGGGGCGCGCCAACACGCCGGGTGGGAGAATCGGGAAGAACGTAATGATAGTGTTCCTCGAGTTCCTTCAGCTTCCGGAACAGCTTGTCGTATTCAGCGTCGGAGATGACCGGAGCATCAAGGACATGATAACGGTAATTATGTTCGTTGAGCTCTTTAACTAGTGTTTCTATCTTTTTTATAACTTCAGATGGGATCGTTTTCATGGTTTGTTCGTCGCGCCTTTATTGTGTCCATTTCGCGTAGCCTGCCGCTGACGGTAGAGCCTTTCGGTGAAACCACCATCGGAAAGAAAAGCCTGTTCCAGATTTTGCAATTGGCGTCCGAGGAGAAAACTGGCCTGGTTGATCAGACAAATGAGC
>Ga0102851_10001393_pt1 | contig 13736 bp, 11 predicted proteins | sample Mud3Dept3metaG_FD_79558 | JGI IMG/M metagenome (GOLD analysis project Ga0102851, IMG submission 79558) | Freshwater wetland microbial communities from Ohio, USA, analyzing the effect of biotic and abiotic controls - Mud 3 Core 4 Depth 3... | ecosystem: Environmental > Aquatic > Freshwater >... | reverse complement strand
CGTAGTCGCCGGCCTCGGCGTGGAACAGCCAGCCCTGGATGTTCTCTCCGGCCGGGCAGGCGTGGTTGCACGGCGGCAGGCGATCCACGTACACGGGCCGCACGGTGCGCCAGGAGCCCGTGCGGTTGGCGAGACTCGAGCCCGGGTCGAGGGTGATGGCAAATGGCTTGGCCTTCATCGCGCACCCTCCGTGGCATCGACCAGCCCGAAGCGGCGGATGTTGCGGTCCGCCATCTGCTGCAGTTTCCCGATGATGTCGGGTCGGCCCGGCGGCTTGAACAGGTGCGCGAAGCGCTGCTGGGGCCTGAGGTATTCCTCCACGGGCAGCTTGCGGCGGATCTTCGACACGTTCTTCACCTCGCCGTGCTCGGCCTCGAAAACCGGGAACAGGCCCGTCTCGTGCGCCAGCCTCGCCATCCTGATCGTCTCCGCCGAGCCGTGGCCCCAGCCCAGCGGGCAGGGCACGAGGATGTGGATGTAGCGCGCGCCGCGGAATTCCATGGCCCGGCGCACCTTCGCCTCGAGGTCGCGCAGCTCCGACACGGTCGCGGTCGCCACGTATGGGATCTCGTGCGCCATCGCGATCATCGGCAGGTTCTTGCCCTGCCCGAAGCGGTTGCCGGCCGAGTCGCCCACGGGGAACGTCGTGTTGGTGCGCGCGGCGGGCGGCGTCGCCGAGGAGCGCTGCACGCCCGTGTTCATGTACGCCTCGTTGTCGTAGCAGATGTAGAGCACGTCGTCGTTGCGCTCGAACATCCCCGACAGGCAGCCGAAGCCGATGTCCGTGGTGCCGCCGTCGCCGCCCTGCGCGACCACGCGCACGTGCTCGCGGCCCTTCACGCGCATCGCCGCCGCGATGCCGGTGGCCACCGCCGCGGCGTTGCCGAACAGCGAGTGGATCCAGGGGATCTGCCAGGAGGTCTCGGGATAGGGCGTCGAGAACACTTCGAGGCACCCGGTGGCGTTCGCAGCCACCAGCTGACGGTTCGTCGCCTCCATGGCCGCGTCGATGGCGTAGCGCGCACCGAGCGCCTCGCCGCAGCCCTGGCAGGCGCGGTGTCCGGAGTTGAGCGAGTTGGTGCGGCGCATGTCCGACTGCACCGAGCGCTCCTCGGTGGGCAGCAGGCGGTTGCCGACGGTGAAGGTACCGGTCTGGTAGAAGCGGATCGGTTGGTAGCTCATGTGCGCGCCCTCAGCCGATCTTCGCCGCGACCACGCCGAGGTCGCGCAGGATGCCCTCGGCGATCGGTCCCGAGCGGCGGTGCTGCCGCTCGCGCGCCAGCACGCGATCGACCAGCGAGTGGTCGAGGTCGAGGAAGGTCACGGGCTCGAGGCTGCCCTCGACGGCGGCCGCGAATACGCGGTGCAGCGAGCCGCGAGTGATCGAGCGCCCGCCGAGTCCCGCGATCACGGTGTACACGTCGTCTGCCGAGCCGTGGAAGGAAGCCGAGACGTTGCTCGCGACGATGCCGCCGAGCCCCACGGCCAGGCTCTTCTCGAGCACCAGCACGCGCTTCGCGCCCGAGAGCGCCTCGCGCACCGCGGCCGTGGGCCAGGGGCGGAAGCAGGTGATGCCGAGCACGCCGATTTTCACGCCCTGCTCGCGCATCTCGTCCACGGTGTCCTTGATGGTGCCGAGCACCGAGCCCAGCGCCACGACCACGGTCTCGGCGTCGTCGAGGCGGTAAGTGTGGGTGAGGCCACCGCTCGCCCGGCCGAAGATGCGCTTGAACTCGCTGGCCCAGGCCGGGATGAGGTCGAGCGCCTGCTGCTGCTTGGCGTGCGCGAGGAAGCGCACTTCCATGAAGGCCTCCGGGCCCACCATGGCGCCGATCGAGACGGGTTCGGCCGGGTCGAGCACCTGGCGCGGCTCATAGGGCGGGAGGTACGCGTCCACCTGCTCCTGGGTCGGCATGTCCACGCGCTCGTAGGCGTGCGTGAGGATGAAGCCGTCCATGCACACCATCACGGGCAGCGACAGTTCCTCCGCGAGCCGGAACGCCTGGATGTGCAGGTCGAGCGCCTCCTGGTTGTCCTCGGCAAAGAGCTGGATCCAGCCGCAGTCGCGCTGGCTGAGCGCGTCAGTGTGGTCGTTCCAGATATTGATCGGCGCGCCGATCGCGCGGTTCGCGACCGTCATGACGATGGGCAGGCCGAGACCCGCCGCGTTGAAGACGGCCTCCGCCATGAACAACAGTCCCTGGCTCGCGGTCGCGGTGTAGGCGCGCGCGCCGGCTGCCGAGGCGCCGATCGCGACCGACATGGCGGCGAACTCCGACTCGACGTTGATGAACTCGCAGGGCGTGAGCTTGCCCGCGTCCACGAGCTTGCCGAGCCCCTCGACGATGTGGGTCTGCGGCGAGATCGGATAGGCGCAGATCACCTCGGGACGGCACATCGCCACGGCCTCGGCCACGGCCGCCGAGCCCTCGATTTGCTTAAGCATGGGCAGCCTCGCGCAGTGCCTGGGTGACGAACTCGAACGCCTCCGCCGCCGCGGCGATGTTGGCCTCGGCGACCTTGGCCGGGAACTTCTCGCGGACGGCCGCGCCGACCGACTCGAGCGAGATCTGCCCGGAGATGGCCGCGAACCCGCCGAGCAGCGCGGCGTTCGGCAGCGGCCGGCCGATGTGCTTGAGGGCGAATTCCGTGGCGGGAACCGTGCACAGGCGCTCCGCCTGGAAACCCGTGGCGAATTCGCCGAGCCCGAGGTCCTCGAAGCTGCGCGAGGTGTTGATCAGGATGTAGCCGTCCTTGCGCAAGCCCCCGAAGACGTCCACCTGGTGCAGCAGAGTGGGGTCCTGGATGATCAGCGCGTCGGGCTCGAGGATCGGCTCGCGCAGGCGGATCGGGTGCGTGTCGATCCGGCAGAACGCCACCACCGGGGCGCCCGTGCGCTCGGAGCCGAAGCTCGGGAATGCCTGTGCATGGCGCCCCTCGCGGAAGGCGGCGACGGACAACAGCTCGGCTGCGGTGACGACGCCCTGACCACCGCGCCCGTGAATTCTGATCTGGAACATGTTCCTCCCGCCCTTTGGCCCATGCGGACCTTGCCCTCTGCCGCCGGAAATTGACATCCGTGCCGACACGGATGCGGGTGCGCCGTCCCCGGGCCGCTCCCGGCGGCTCCACCGGGCACCCCGGGCCCCTTTCCGTGCCGGGCCGGATGCGGCAAAGTGCCCGGCCTTCCCCTGCTCGTGGAAATCACCGATGCGTCAACGACCCCTGGTGGTGGCGGACCCCGCCCCGGCCGCGCAGGCCGTCCCTGCGGGTGCCCTCTCCGAGTCGCGCCGGCTCAACGAGCTCGTCGAGGCCTATTTCGAGGACTACCTGAGACTCAACCCGGTCAGCGCCACCTCGATCGGCGACTCGCGCTACGACGACCGCTTCGACCCGCGCAAGTTCCACACCGCCGTGCTCGGCGACGGGCCGCTGCCGCTCGACGTGCTCGAGGCCAAGGTGGATCGCTGGATCGCGTCGCAGAAAGGAGGCTGAGCCATGAACCGAGTGTCCATCGTCACGACCGGGCTGCTGCTCCTGATTGCGGCCGGCCATGCCGCGCCCGCCCCTGTGTCGGGTGCCGATCGCATCGTGTCCCGCACTCTGCCGAACGGCCTCGAGGTCATCGTCTGGCCGGATCACGACATCCCCAACGTCGCCATGTACACCTGGTACCGCGTCGGCAGCCGCAACGAGCGCCCGGGCATCACCGGCATCTCGCACTACTTCGAGCACATGATGTTCAACGGTACGAAGAATCGCCCGCCGGGCGACTTCGACCGCGTGATGGAGGCGAGCGGCGGCCGCAACAACGCCTACACCAGCTCGGACGTCACCGTGTACCAGAACTGGTTTCCCGTGAGCGCCACCGGGCTCATCTTCGACCTCGAGTCCGACCGCATGCGCTACCTCGACTTCGATCCCAAGGTGGTCGAGAGCGAGCGCGGTGTCGTCTACTCGGAGCGGCGCTCGGCGGTGGACGACGACAACTTCGGCACGCTGATCGAGCAGGTGCAGGCGACCGCGTTCGTCGCGCATCCGTACCAGATCCCGGTGATCGGCTGGCCCTCGGACATCGAGGGCTGGAAGGTCGAGGACCTGCGGGCGTTCTACAAACAGTTCTACGCGCCGAACAACGCGGTGATGTTCGTAGTGGGTGCCGTCGAGCCCGAGGAAGTCTTCGCGTTCGCCGAGCGCTACCTCGCACCGCTCGAGGCCCAGCCCGCGGCACCGCCGGTGACGACGCGCGAGCCGCCGCAACTGGGCGAGCGCCGTCTGCGCATCCAGCGCGAGGCGCAGACGCCGATCGTCGCGATGGCCTGGCACTCCGCGGCTGCGCCCGACCGCCAGACGCGAGTCATGGAAGTGCTGCTCTCGATCCTGGGCTCCGGCGACTCCTCGCGCCTGCACCAGCGGCTGGTCGAGCAGGAGCGGGCGGCCGTGCAGCTCGGCACCTCGCTCGACCAGGGCTTCGACCCCGGCCTCGCCTGGATCTACGCGATCGTCCCGCCGGGCGGCGACCCGGCGAAGACCGAGCGGCTGATCGACGAGGAGATCACGCGCCTCGCCAAGGACGGGCCGACCCCGGCCGAGCTCGCCAAGGCGCGCAACCAGGCCCTCGCCGGGTTCTGGCGCGGTCTCGAGACCATCAGCGGCAAGGCGCAGGCGCTCGGCACCTACCAGGTGTTCCACGGCGACTATCGCAAGCTGTTCGACGCGCCGTCGGTGTACGAAGGCATCACCGCCGAGGACGTGCGTCAGGCCGCCGCCACGGTGCTGCGCGCGGACAACCGCACGGTCGGCGTGCTCGAGCCGAAAGTGGCGGACGTGACCGCCCCGACCGGTACGGCCGGCACGGCTGGCGGCGCGACTGCAGGGGGTGCGCGATGAGCGAGTTCGTCAGGTTTCGTGCGTCGGTCGCCGCGCTCCTCGGGGCCGCGGTTCTCGTCGCCGCATCGGCCTCGGCCGCGACGGGCACGCCGGGCGGCGTGCGCCTGCCCGAGTTCGAGCGCGTGACGCTCGGCAACGGCGCCGAGCTCGCGCTCATGCCGAAGCGCGACACGCCGCTGGTCGCGATGAACGTGGTGGTGCGCGGCGGGTCGCTGGCCGACGCGCCCGGTCGCGAGGGCACGGCCGCGCTGCTGGCCGAGCTCATGCAGAAGGGTGCCGGTGGACGGGACGGGGCGCAGTTCGCCGAGGCGATCGAGAACGTCGGTGGCGAGCTCGTGATCGCCGCGGGCGCCGAGAGCCTGTCCGTGGGTGCGAGCTTCCTCGCCCGCGACCTCGGGCTCATGATCGAGCTGGCGAGCGACGCGCTGCTGCGACCGCGGCTCACGGCTGCGGAATTCGACAAGGTGCGCGATCGCGCGATCCAGTCCATTGCCGCCGCCAAGGATGCCGACCCGCGCGCGCTGGTCGGCGAGTACGGCGATGCCTGGCTGTTCCGCGGTCATCTGTACGGTCGGCCGGTGGGCGGCAGCGAGGAGTCGCTCGCCACCGTCACGCTCGACGACCTCAAGCGCCACTACGAGGCGCAGGTGCGCGGCGATCGCCTGATCATCGCGGTAGTCGGGGACTTCGACGTCGCCGACGTCCGCCGGCGGCTCGAAGCGGCCTTCGGGACCGTCGGTCGCGCGCAAGGCAATGCGCCCGCGGCGACCCGGGCGCCGGCGGTCGAGGGCCGACGCGTGCTGCTCGTGGACAAGCCGGGCGCCGCGCAGACCTACTTCTGGCTCGGGAACGTCGGCGCCTCGCGGACCGACCCCGAGCGCACGGCGCAGGCCCTGGTCAATACCGTGTTCGGCGGCCGCTTCACCTCGATGCTCAACACCGAGCTGCGCATCAAGAGCGGCCTCACCTACGGCGCACGCTCGAACTTCGACCGCCTCGCCGAGCCCGGTGCGTTCAGCATCACCTCGTTCACGGCGACCGAGTCCACCGTGCAGGCGCTCGACCTCGCGCTCGCCACCCTCGACCGGCTGCACGCCGAAGGCCTGGACTCCGCGACGCTCGAGTCGGCGCGGACCTACCTGCTCGGGCAGTTCCCGCCCACGATCGAGACCAATGGCGCGCTCGCCGGGCGGCTGTCGGAACTGCTGCTGTACGGCCTCGGGGCGGACGACGTGAACGAGTTCGCCGCGCGGGTGACGGCCGTGGACGCTGCCGCCGCGAAGCGCACCATCGGGCAAGCCTTCCCGGTGTCGCGCAACCTGGCCATCGTGCTGGTCGGCGACGCCGCGCGCATCCGCGAGCAGGTCGGCAAGTACGGGCCGGTGACCGAGATGAAGATAACCGACCCGCGCTTCGCGCCGCGCTGAAGCCGCGATGACCGGGCTCACGGCCGTGCTCGCCGGCGCCACGGGTCTCGTGGGCGGCGAGTGCCTGAAGCGCCTGCTCGCCTCGAAGCGCTACGCGCGCGTTGTCGCGGTGGCCCGCCGGCCGCTCGAGCTCGGCGGGCGGCATCGCAAGCTCGACACCGTGATCGTCGAGTTCGACCGGCTCGACGAGGTCGCCGAGCGGCTGCGCGGCGACCACGTCTTCTGCGCGCTCGGCACGACCATCCGCAAGGCCGGCTCGCAGGCGCGCTTCCGCGTCGTGGACCACGACTACCCGTTGCGACTGGCACAACTCACCCGTGAGCAGGGGGCGGTCCACTTCTCGCTGGTGAGTGCGCTCGGTGCGAGCCGCACCTCGCCGTTCTTCTACTCGCGCGTGAAGGGCGAACTCGAGGACGACCTGCGGCGGATGGGCTGGCCGAGCCTCGCGATGTACCGGCCCTCGGTCATCGCCGGCGACCGCGGCGAGTCGCGGCCGCTCGAGCGGCTGGGCGAGCAGATGCTGCGGTTCGCGCCGGCCACGTGGCGCCCGGTCGCGGCGGGCGACATCGCTGCGGCGATGATCGCGACCGCGCTCAGCGAGCCGCCGGGTGTGACGATCGTGGAGTCGCGGGACATTGCGGCGGCCGCCGTCAACGGCGATCAGCCGTAGGCTTCCACGCTCACAGGCCGACTCTAGCGAACCAGAGGAGGCGCGGCCTTCGGCGGCGAGGCGATCCAGCGTCGGACGGTCTCGTTCCACTTCTGCATCAGGTTTGCCGCGAAGTCCGAAAACACGCGGACCTTCGCGGAGGGGTGCCCGGCGGCTGGGTAGACCAGCGAAATCGGTGGTCCCGCCACGATGAAATCCTCGAGCACCAGCTTGAGTTCGCCCCGGGCAATGTACTCGGCAACGATCAGGTCACCGACGCGAGCGATCCCGAGCCCCGCCGCAGCGGCAATGACCGGCGCTTCGGCGGCATTGAACAGCATCGCGAAGTGCAGCTTAAGGTGCCGGGCCGTGTAGGGCGCCGGGAAGGACCAGTCCGGGCTGCCGCCTTCGGCCGACATCAGGCCGAGCAGTCGATGCTGCCGCAGATCTTCCGGCGTGCGTGGCTCGCCGTGGTCGGCCAGGTAGGTGGGCGACGCGCAGGTGACGAGGTTGACCTGCGAGATGCGTCGCGCCACGAGGCCGGACTGCTTGATGGCGCCTACCCGCAGAGCGACGTCGACGCGGTCCGCTACCAGGTCGACGATGCGATCGTTCAGGCGCAGCTCGAGCTCGATCAACGGATAGCGGCGGGTAAATTCGGGTAGTGCGGGCAGCAGCAGGTAGCGGCCGAACGTCACGGGCACGTCGACGCGGAGGCGGCCCTGGGGCTTCGAGCGCGAGTTGCGCATGGCCTCTTCGGCATCGCTCAGCTCCTCGAGGATGCGACGGCTGCGGCGCAGGAAGTCGCTGCCCTCGGGCGTCAGGCTGACGCGGCGCGTGGTGCGGTTGAGCAACCGGGCGCCGAGGTGCTTCTCGAGGGCGGCGACCAGCGAGCTGGCCGCGGCCCGGGAGACGTTCAGCTCGTCGGCGGCCTTTGCAAACGAGCCGCGTTCGGCAACGCAATTGAACACGCGCATTGCCTGCAGCTGGTCCATCCAAGGATTCTTGGCAAAATCCGGAACGAGCGCAACGCCGGTACTGCCCGGTCAGTCCGCGCGAGCGCCGCCTCCGCGGTCATCCCGTCGAGCTCGGCACCCAGTGGCCGCATCACTTCCCTGGCGAAGCGGTGCACTCCAGCCTGGACGGCCGATTCCTCGTCCGACAGCGGCGTCTCGAACCCGGACAGGCCCGGCGGGCAGCGTGAGCTGCGACTTCAACTTGAGCATGACGGAATCTCCCCGCGGAGCGCGCGTGGCGGCGCCCGGTTCACAGGGCGATCATTTCACCCCGTGGCCTAGCCGGAACCGCCCCCCCGCATGGGGGGCGGTTCCGGCTAGGCCACGGCCAGCAGGTAGTCCCGGCGAGTCATCGGTCGCGCCAGCCGGATCGCCATCACCTGTTCGCCGCCCGTTCGCCCGAGGAGGGCGGTGAAGCGCGACTGTGCGTCGCCGCGCAGCTCGCGTGCATGCGCGGCTGCCTTGTCGAAATGCCAGAGCCCGTGCGGTGCGCTGTCCCGGCGGTAGAGGCACCCGCGCCACTCGTACTCGATCGAACCGATCGACGGATGCGTCCGCCGCTCGTCCCGACTGGACACCATCGCCCCGGCCGGCAAGGAGGGGTTCCCGGCGATCCAGTCGTTGTACCGCCGGGCGTCGGCCAGAACCTGTGCGCCCCAGTCCTGGAAAAGGAGGCGCAGCACGGGCTCCAGTGTCGGTGGAATGGCGTCATCCGCCGGAAAGGCCTGTGGACAATCGGGAAACTCGCCGTCCGCGATTCCGGCCAGGTTCATCCGTTCCGTCCAGCGGAAGACGTTGGGCGCGCGGTTCTTCATCAGCGTCGACGGCACCGGATCGCGTGCCAGATGAGCGAACATCGGTGCCATGAGGCCAAAGTCGGCGATGCTCGGATGTCCGCCCAGCAGGTAGGGGAAGCGCAGGAAGTGATCGTCCAGGGCCGCGAGCAGCTCGCAGTAGGCAGCCTCGATGGTCGGAATCGTGCGCGGAGAGATTCCGAGACCCGGCAGCATGCCGCTGAAGAACTGCATGGCCTGCCGGGCCGTGGCATCCCGCAACGCACGGTCCGGCCCACCCTGCAGCGGACGGCCAAATTCTGCGCACAGGAAACTCTCCTGCTCGGCCCGGTATGACCAGCGGTAGTGCATGCCCGCTGCGAGCAGGCCTTCGGACCCGAAGCCATCGAGCAGCGAGGCCACGACCTTCTGCACTGGCGTCTCGGGAACCATCCGCGGCTCAGGGCATTCCCGCTCGAGTTGCTCGATGATGTCCGTCGTGTCCTGGAAGATGCGACCGTCCGGCGTTTCGAGGACCGGTACGACGACCAGCCGCACCGCCGGCACGATGCGGGTTCGGAACTGCGGGTCGAACGGAAAGTGCTCCCGGTACGGCAGGCCCTTCTTGATCAGATACGAACGGACCTTTCCCGTGTAGAGGGAGTGGGGCGTGCCCCAGAGGTGATACCTGCCGCTATCCATCGCCCTGATTATCGCAACTCGAGCTTCACTGCGCAGAGGTGGCCGATCCGGCTTTTTCGACAGCCTGCTGATCGACCGACTCACCCAGCACCTCCAGCAGCGCCGCGCCGTAGCGCTCGAGCTTGCGCGCGCCGATGCCAGGAATGTCGCCAAGCGTGTCGAGGTCGTGCGGCTCGCGACGGGCGATCTCCGCGAGCGTCGCGTCGTGGAGGATCACGTAGGCCGGCACGGCCTGGCGCCGTGCCTCGGCGAGACGCCAGGCCTTGAGGCGGGCGTAGCAGTCCGCGTCGCCGGTCGCGGCGAGCGCACCCGTCCTGCCGAACGCCGCGTGCGTACGCTTCGCCCGGCGCAGGCGCGGCGTCGTACGACGCATCTGCACCGGCTGCTCGCCCTTCAGCACCGGGCGGCTCGCGGCGGTCAGGCGCAGCGCGCTGTAGGCCCCGTGGTCCACCTCCACGTAGCCGAGCGCCACGAGCTGGCGGAACACGTCGCGCCACGCGGCCTCGTCGAGCTCGGCGCCGATGCCGAACACGCCGAGCTGCTGGTGGTCCCAGCGCAGCACGCGCTCGTTCTCCTTGCCACGCAGCACGTCGATCACGTGCACGGCGCCGAAGCGCTGGCCGGTGCGGTAGATCGCCGAGAGCGCCTTCTGCGCGGCGACGGTGGCGTCCCAGGTCTCGGGCGGCTCGAGGCAGTTGTCGCAGTTGCCACAGGGTACTGAGGCCTCGCCGAAATACGACAGCAGCCGCACGCGCCGGCACTGCGCGGTCTCGCAGAGTCCCAGCAGCGCATCGAGCTTGGCGGATGAAATCCGCTTGTGGTCGTCGCTGCCCTCCGAGCCGTCGATCAGCCGGCGCTGCTGCACGACGTCGCCGAGCCCGTACACCATCCAGGCGTCGGCGGGCTCGCCGTCGCGGCCGGCACGACCGGTCTCCTGGTAGTAGCCCTCGATGCTCTTCGGCAGGTCGAGGTGCGCCACGAAGCGCACGTCGGGCTTGTCGATGCCCATGCCGAAGGCGATGGTCGCGACCATCACGATGCCGTCCTCGCGCTGGAAGCGTGCCTGCCGCTCGGCGCGGGTCGCGGCGTCGAGGCCCGCGTGGTAGGCGAGGGCCGTCACGCCCTGCGACTGCAGCCACGCGGCTGTCTCGTCCACGCGCTTGCGCGACAGGCAGTAGACGATGCCCGCCTCACCCGGGTGCGACTCGCGGATGAAGGCGAGCAGCTGCGAGCGCGCGTCGCGCTTGTCGGTGATGGTGTAGCGGATGTTCGGGCGGTCGAAGCTCGACACGAACACGCGCGCGCCGCCGAGCGAGAGCCGCTCGATGATCTCCTCGCGGGTCTGCGGATCGGCGGTGGCCGTGAGCGCGATGCGCGGCACGTCGGGGTAGCGCTGGTGCAGCACGGAGAGCAGCAGGTAGTCGGGCCGGAAGTCGTGGCCCCACTGCGAGACGCAGTGCGCCTCGTCGATGGCGAAGAGCGCGATGCGCGCCTGGTCGAGCAGCTCGAGGCAGCGCGGCGTGCCGAGCCGCTCGGGTGCCACGTACAAGAGGTCGAGCCCGCCCGCGAGCAGCTCGCGCTCGACGGCGCGGGCCGTGGCGGCATCGAGCGTCGAGTTCAGGAACTCGGCGCGGATGCCGAGTTGCGCGAGCGCCGCCACCTGGTCCTGCATCAGCGCGATCAGCGGCGAGACCACCACGGCCGTGCCCGGGCGCAGCAGCGCCGGCAGCTGGTAGCACAGCGATTTGCCGCCGCCCGTGGGCATGAGCACCAGCGCGTCGCCGCCCGCGACGACGTGCTCGACGATCTCGCGCTGCGCGCCGTGGAAGTCTGCGTGCCCGAAGACCCGTCGCAGCAGGTCGAGTGGCTCGGTGGCGTCGCTCACTGCGCGAGGTCGGCCCGCGCGACTTCGTACACGTAGGCGAAACGGCGGTTCGTGGGATCGAGCTCGGTCGCGCGCTTCAGCTCCTTGAGTGCTTCGGACTTGCGCTGCTGGCGCACCAGCGACAGCCCCAGCGAGTGATGCAACGCCGCGGCGCCGGGCGCCTGCTTCAGTCCCTCGCGCAGGGTCGCTTCGGCGTCGGTCTCGCGTCCGGAGAGGCGCATGAGGTCGGCGAGGTTGACCCACGCAGGCACGAAGCGCGCATCGAGGGCAAGGGCGGCGCGGTACTCGGCCTCCGACGCCGTCCGCTCGCCGCGATCCGCGAGGAACGCGCCGAGGTTGGTGCGGTGCTCCGGGCGGTCCGCGTTGAAGCGCTCGGCCGCGACGTATTCGTCGGCGGCACGGCGGAACGCGGTGAGCTCATCCGCGCTGAACGCGTCGTCGGCCAGCGGCGCGAGTGTCCGCGCCGCCTGCATGCGCACCGTGCGCACGGGATCACCGAGCAGCGGCACGACGGCGCGCCGCTGCAGCGGCGGCAGCAGGTCGTGGACCGCGACCGCGGCCGCTCGAACCAGCGGGCTCGGGTCGTCGAGCGCCGCCTCGGCAGAGAGCAGCGCGGACTCACCGGGCAGCCGCGACAGGCGCTCGAGGGCCGAGGCCCGCGCGATGGACGACTCGTCGTGGTTCGCGACGATCTGTGTCAGACCGAACGCGGCCGACGGGTCACCCTCGCCCGCGGCGGCGAAGGCTTCGGCGAATCCCTGGAATCCCGGCTTCGGCTCGGGACGGCGCTTGCGGATCTCGGCGGCGGCCCATTGCGCCGACGGTTCGGCGTGGCACGCGCCGCAGGCATGGGGCACGCCCATGCTCACGCTCAGGTCGGGGCGCGGGATGCGGAAGCTGTGGTCGTGCCGCGGGTCCACCACCATGTAGGTCTCGGTCTTCATGTGGCAGGCGGCGCAGGCGGCACCCGGCGTCCCCGCTTCGTGGAAGTGGTGATCCGGCGTGTCGTACTTCGCCGCCGAGTGGCATTGCGCACAGACGCCGTTGCCCGGCGCACGCAGCTTGCCGTCGTGTGGCTCGTGGCAGTCGCCGCAGGTGACGCCCGCGGCGTACATGCGGCTCGAGACGAACGAGCCCCAGTTGAAGACTTCGTCGCGCTGCTGGCCGTCGGGGTGGTAGAGGCCGGGGCCGAGCAGGGACGGGCGGTAGTGGTCCTGGAACGCCTCCCCCGCGCGGTAGTCGTTCGAGAACTGCCCGCGCCGCGCGTGGCACTGGGCACAGACGTCGAGCTCGCGCTCGGTCGTGCGCGGCGCGCTGCGACGGGCGTTGCCGGTCGCGGGATCGATCACCCAGGCGGCGCCGCGGCGCTCGTCGAGGGCGACCGTGAGTCCGCTCGCCTGCATCGCGCGCCCGGCCGCCGCGGCGTCCTTTGCCAGCGCCACGTGGGTGCTGCCCGGTCCGTGGCAGGCCTCGCAGCCGACGCTGATCTCCGAGTACTCGGTCGCATAGGTGTGCGTTGCGGCGTCGTAGTTCTTGCGGACGTTCGTGGAGTGGCAGTCCGAGCACATGAAGTTCCAGTTCTGCTGACGCCGCGTCCAGTGCAACTCGTCGCGGTGGTCGATGCGCTCGTCGGGGTAGAGGTGGAACCAGCGCTGCCCGCCTTCGGTCTTCGGGCGCGTGTCCCAGGCGATCGGCAGGGCCTGCACGTGGCCGCCCGGCAGCTCGACGAGGTACTGCTGCAGCGGATGCACGCCGAAGGTGTGGCGCACCTCGAAATCCGCGAGCTTGCCGTCCGGGCCGTCGGTGCGGACCATGAACTTGCCGTCGCGACGGAAGAAACGGCTGGTGACGCCGGCATAGTGGAAGCGCGCGTCGGCGAAGTCGCCGAGCACCGTGCTCTCATCCGCCACCTGCATGGCGAGCGCATGCTGCGAACCACGCCAGGCCTCGTACTCGGCGGCATGGCAGGAGGCGCAGGCGGCCGAGCCGACGTAGGCGAGGTCGGCGTCCGCGGCCGTCGCCGCCGGCGGGCCCTCGGCCGCGGGTGGCGCAGGCGGGGTTGGCTGCCGACCGACGAAGAGCCACAGAGCGAGTGCGACACCCAGGGCGGCAAGTGCACCCAGGGCCATCTTGCGGGAAGCGGGCATGGCCGTCATTGTGAGGCCCGGGTGGCCCGAAAAACAGTCGAGGCAAGTCGGTGATTCGAATCAATATGACCTCCGCCCGCTCCATGGGGAAGGCCGGCATCCTGTCGCTGTTCGCGGTGGTCCTGACGGCGATGGCGCTCGTACCCGAGCGTTCGCGCGCCGAGTCCGGCGCCGAGGACCCGGACATCCTCGAGCCGGCCGAGCTCACGCTCGCCAACCGTCGCATCTTCACCATGCGCAGCGCCGG
>Ga0102851_10001392_pt1 | contig 13737 bp, 7 predicted proteins | sample Mud3Dept3metaG_FD_79558 | JGI IMG/M metagenome (GOLD analysis project Ga0102851, IMG submission 79558) | Freshwater wetland microbial communities from Ohio, USA, analyzing the effect of biotic and abiotic controls - Mud 3 Core 4 Depth 3... | ecosystem: Environmental > Aquatic > Freshwater >... | reverse complement strand
GGCGGCGCACCCGTGCGACAGCCGCATCAGGCCGAGATTGGCCGCGCTCGACTTGAGCGTGTGGGCGATCAGGTCGACGGCGTGAGCGTCGCCGGCGTGCACGGCACGCTCGAGGTCGGCAAAGCGCTCCGGGATGTCGGCACAGAATTGGTCGATGAGCTCGGTGACGAAGTCGGGTTCGCCCGGCGACTGCAGCAACCGCAGGTTGGCGAGCGCCTCGTCGTCGAGCGCCGGCGGGTCGGCCTCCTCGGCTCTCGCCGGGCGGCCGGAGCGGGACGCAAGCTGGCAACGCTCGAGGGCTTTCTGCAGTTCCTCCGGGCGCACCGGCTTCGAGACGTAGTCGTCCATCCCGGCGTCCAGGCACCGTTGGCGGTCGCCCTGCATCGCCAGGGCGGTCATGCCGACCATCCGCGGCCGCACCTCGGCCGCCCACCCGTCCACGACGCGCCGGGCCGTCTCGAACCCATCCATCTCGGGCATCTGGACGTCGAGCAGGACGAGATCGTAGGACTGCCGACCCAGGGCAGCGAGGACCTCGACGCCGTTGCTCGCCACGTCGGCCCGATAGCCCATGCGGTCGAGCATCTTGAGCGCCACGCGCTGGTTCACCGTGTTGTCTTCGGCCAGCAGGATCCGCAACGGGTGCCGCTCGCCGAGCGTGCTGTCGATGTGCCAGCGCGTCGGGGCTTCGGCCGTGCGTCGTCGGCGGCCGAGCAGGATGCCGAGCAGCGTGTCACGCAACTGGGCCGTCTTCACTGGCTTGGTCAGCACCGCGGCGATCCCCAGGTCGGGTCTCGCATCCTGGTCGCGGCGGCCGAGCGAAGTGAGGATCACGATCGGCAGCGCCTGCCAGCGGGCGTCCCCCCGGATGCGCTCGGCAAGCGCGAGCCCGTCCATGCCCGGCATGAGCATGTCGAGCAGGGCGACGTCGAACGACGCGTGCTCGAGCAGATCAATCGCCTCGGGTCCGCTGGCGGCCGTGCGGACGTCCATGCCCCAGAGCTCGCCGCGACGCGCCAGCATTCTCCGGTTGGTCGCGTTGTCGTCGACCACCAGAAGCCGGCAGCCGCTCAGCTCGGGACGAAGGCCCGGCACGTAGACCCGGGTGTCTGCGGTGCCGGGACGCGCGGCGACGGTGAAGTGGAACGTCGAACCGACGCCGGGCGTGCTCTCGACCCACATGCGCCCACCCATCAACTCGGCGAGCCGCTTGCTGATCGCGAGGCCGAGGCCCGTGCCGCCGTACTGCCGCGTGGTGGAGGCATCAACCTGGCTGAACGACCGGAAGAGCCGGTCGAGGCGCTCGGCCGGAATGCCGATGCCGGTGTCGCGCACCAGCACGTGCAACTCGAAGACGTCGTCGTGCCGCCCGCCGTCGACGCCGATCTCCACCTCGCCGCGCTCGGTGAACTTCACGGCGTTGCTCAGCAGGTTCGCCAGGATCTGGCGGACGCGCGTGATGTCGCCCACGAGGGTCGTGGGCACGTCCCCGTGGATCGTGTAGACGAGCTCGAGTCCCTTCGTCGAGGCCACTCCGGCCACCAGGTCGAGTGCCTGCTCGACGCACTCCCGAACATCGAAGGGCTGGTGCTCGAGCTCGAGCCGGCCCGACTCGATCTTCGAGTAGTCGAGGATCTCGTTGATGATCGTCAGCAGGTTGTCGCTGGCCGAGCGCACGGTTTCGACGAAGTCGCGCTGCTCGGGCGCGAGCGGCGTATCGAGCAGCAGGCTCGTCATCCCGATGACCGCATTCATCGGGGTGCGGATCTCGTGGCTCATGTTCGCGAGGAACTCGCTCTTGGCTCGTGCCGCCGACTCGGCCTGTTCCTTGGCGTGCCGCAGGGCCTCTTCGGCCTGCCGCTGCCTGGTGACGTCGCGGAAGATGGCGCGGGTCACGGCCGGCACGCCATCCACGAAGCGGCAGGTCTCGGTGCCTTCGGCGTCGATGCGCTGGCCCTCCCGCGTGACGAACACGACGTCGCGAAGCATCGCCGGCGCCGTCTCACTGGCGGTGAACAGCTCACGGTAGCGACCGTGGAAGGCCGGGTCGACGACGTCCCAGATCCTGAGGCCGTCGACGTCGCGCTCGCCGTATCCGAGCGCCCGCAGCCACGCTGCGTTGACGTACGCGAAGCTCCCGTCGGGACGCACCGAGTGGATGAGGTCGCTGGCGTTCTCGAACAGGTCCCGGTACCGTTCTTCGCTCTCCTTGAGCTCGGCCTCCACGCGCCGCCGCTCGGCATCGGCCTTGAGCGCCTCGAGGATGTTCGCGCACGTGACGAGCAGCGGCTGCAGGTATTCGACGACCGACGCGTCGTACCCCCCGGGACGATTACCCAGGCCCACCACGCCGACCAGGCGCTTGCCCGTGTAGATCGGGACGGCCAGACACGACAGCGGCGGACCGCCGGCCGGCGCCAGTCCCGGCGCCTCGTGGCCATGGAGGGCGAGCGTGCGGCCGGTCTCGAGCACCAGATCCGACAGGCTCACGATATCGCTGTAGGTCGGCGGAATGGGTTGCTCGAGGCTGGCGGGGTCGGTGGCGTGGGATGCGGGCCCGTTCCACGAGACGTTCGCCACGGCGTGCAGTTCGACGAAGCGGTCGTGGCCTGAGGACTCCTGCACCTCTCCGATGAACCCGTAGGTACTGCGCGTCAACGCGAGCAGGTCGCGCAGCAGGGCGTCGAAGAGCACGTCGGGCTCCTGCTCCGAGACGAAGTGGGCCTGCGTATGGCTGAGGGTCGACAGCAGCGCGTTGGCTTGCGCCAGGGCCTGCTCGAGGCGCCCGGCGGTCTCGGCCGCCACCCGCTCGCGTGCCTGGGATTCCGCGGCCGACACGCGGGCCCCGCGCAGCGCGTGGCGGAGCCGGGCCGACCATGCGCCCAGCGCCGCGAGGCCGACGAGCGCGGCCCACCAGCCGCTCATGCCCGTTCCCTCCTCGTCACGCCGGCACTCCTGGCCGCACCGACTGCAGCCAGTCGGCATGCGTCACGATCCGGTTCCGGCCCGCGCGCTTCGCCCCGTAGAGCGCGGCATCGGCGGCCTGGATCCAGCGCTCGAGGTCCATCGACGACGCGTCGAACATGGCAACGCCCGCACTGAAGGTGGCGCGAAACGCGGCGCCGCTGGGCGCATGGTGCTCGAGCACTGAGAACTCGGTGAGCAGGCGCTGGATCAGCCTCACCGCGTGCTCCTCGCTGAGATGATCCAGCACGAGCGCGAACTCTTCGCCGCCGTAACGGCCGACGATGTCCGAGCGGCGCAGGTGGCGCCGCAGCAGGATCGACAACGAGACCAGCACGCGGTCGCCGGCCTGGTGTCCGAAGCTGTCGTTGATGGTCTTGAAGTGATCGATGTCGATCATCACGAGGGCGGCCGGGGACCCGCCATGGCGCAGCTTCTGGGCCACCAGCGCCTGCGCCTGCTCCATGAACGACGTGTGCGCCAGCAGGCGCGTGAGCCCGTCCCGGGTGACCAGGGTCCTCAGGAACCTCGCGCGCTCCAGCCGCGCGGCGACGCTGGCCACGAGCAGCGCGGGATGCACCGGCTTGGTGAGGTGGTCGTCGCCTCCGGCCTTGACGGTCTTGATCCGCGCATCGAGGCGGCCTTCGCTGGTGAGAAACACGATGGGCAGCATCGCGTACTGGTCGGCCTGCCGGACGTACCGCGCCAGGTCGTATCCGCTCAACTCAGGCAGGTTGATGTCCATCAGGATCAGGTCGGGCCTGAATCCCGACAGCACCTCGTGAAACTGCCGGGGCGCGTCGCACACCGCGACCTCGTATCCCGCCGACTCGAGGGTGCTTCGCACGAACGCGGCGTGGCTGGGGTCGTCTTCGACGACGAGCACGCGGGGAATGTCGGGCGACACGCGTTCGAGCAGGTGGTGCAGCCGGCTGACCAGGGCGTCCCAGTCGAGCGGCTTCTCGAAGTAGCCATCGGCCCCCGCGTGAATCGCCTCGGCCTGGTCGAGGAAATCGTTCTTCAGGCTGAGCATCAGCACGGCCGGCACATCGCCCCCGTCGCGGCTCCGGAGGTACTCGACCACCCCGTACCCCGTGCCATCGGGCAGGCTGATGTCGACGATCAGACCGTCTGGCAGGGTCGCGTCGATCACCGCCCGGGCCTCGGCGCACGTGCTGGCCGTCCGGGTCTGGAGCCCCTCGAGCCGAAGCAGGCGTTCGACGAGCTCGTTGATCGACGGGTCGTCGTCGACGACGAGCACCATGCGGGTGCCGTTGGCCAGCTGGCCGGGCGACAGCGACTCGGGAGCGGGACGGGTCTCGGCCGGGACAACAGGCTCCGCCGCACGAAACGCCTCGGCGAGCTCTTCGATGATCTGCTCCCACCGATCGAGGGTGGTCTCGGGCTGGGGCCCACTCGTCACCTGGTCGCACAACCGTTCGCCTTGCCTGCCGAGGTCGGAGATGCGGTCGAACCCGAAGGTCGACCCCGAGCCGGCGAGCCGGTGGAAGTGCCGACGGAGCTCGTCAATCGCCGCGCCGGGGCCGCCTCTCCGCACCGCGCCGAGGGCGCTGCGCAACTCGGTCAGCCGCTCGGTCCCGCTGCCGAGGAATTCGAGCGCCAGTTCCCTGAAATCGTCGTCCCAGCTCCCCATCGCCTGCACCCGGTGGCCCGCGCCGGCACACCCCGTCCCTTCCCTAATCGGCACCCTGGGCTCAGGGTGCAGGGGGGACGAGGGCCCGGTCATGGGGCCGGCAAGTATCTGTATGAAAGCGGGTTGCCTGTCAGGAAGCCTGCCGGTCGGCCGACAGCTCGACGGCTGCCACCGAGGACTCGTCCACGACCACGCGGGAGCTCGCGCGCCGGCCGGGCAGCGTATACATCAGCTCGAGCATCAGCGTTTCCATCACGGCGCGCAGCCCGCGCGCGCCCATGCGCCGGGCCATCGCGGCGTCGGCGATCGCCTCGAGGGCTCCGGGCGTGAACTCGAGCGGCACGCCCTCGTAGTCGAACAGCGCCTGGTACTGCTTCGTGAGCGCGTTGCGCGGTTCGGTGAGGACCCTGACGAGTGCCAGCCGGTCGAGGTCTTCCAGCACGGAGACCACGGGCAGCCGACCCACGAACTCGGGGATGAGCCCGTAGGCAATCAGGTCGCCCGGCTCGAGTTCCGCGGGCGCTCCGGGCTGGCTTGCCGCCGGCTGGGTCCCGAGGAACCCCAGTGTCCGGCGGCCCTGGCGTCGGGCCACGATGTCGTCGAGCCCGACGAATGCGCCCCCGCAGATGAACAGAATGTGGGTGGTGTCGATGGCGATCGTGTCCTGTTGCGGGTGCTTGCGCCCCCCCTGGGGGGGCACGTTGGCGATCGTCCCTTCGAACATCTTCAGCAGGGCCTGCTGCACCCCTTCCCCGGCCACGTCGCGGGTCGCGGCGAGGTGGTCGGATCGCCGCGCGATCTTGTCGACCTCGTCGAGATAGACGATGCCCTGCTGACAGCGCGCGATGTCGCCGCCCGCCGCCTGCAGCAGCCGTCGCAGGACGTTTTCGACGTCCTCGCCGACATACCCTGCCTGGGTCAGGGTCGTGGCGTCGTAGGTCGCAAACGGCACGTCGAGCAGCCGTGCCAGGGTCTGCGCCAGCAGCGTCTTGCCAGTGCCCGTGGGTCCCACGAGCAGCACGTTCGATTTGGCGAGGTCGATCTCGGCCGACCCTTGCCGCAGGATCTCGATCCGCTTGTAGTGGTTGTAGACCGCCACGGCCAGCTGCTTCTTGGCGCGCTCCTGGCCAATGACGTAGCGGTCGAGGAACCGCTTGATGTCGACAGGGGCCGGCAACTCGCGGCCCAGCCGGCAGGACGCCGCCCGGGCGCTCGCGTTCACGAGGTCCTGACACGACTCGATGCAGCGGTCACAGATGTAGACACCCTGCCCGGCGACCAGCCTCTGCACCTCGTACTGGGCGCGCTGGCAGAACGAGCAACACGGCACGGCGGGAGGCGTGGGGCTCGACATGGGCGGAAGCGGGAGCCGTGTGCGCAGTCGGGCTGGGAACGCCGGCGGCGGCGATACTCCCTTCAGATCGCATGCCAGGCCGCGAGTGCCCCGAGCCTCCCGACGCGCCCGTGAAGAACCGGCGCTGTCACCCGCAGCGAAGACTATTGGTGTGGCGACGGAAGACCGCCCCCGTGTCCTCGCGTCGTCGAGTGTGCGGTGGTTTGACCGGCCTCCGCTCGCATGCTACGCTTCGGCTGGCCCGGTGGGTGGTCGACCAGGCGCCGCGGCCAGCATTTCCGCACGCGAAAGTGGCGGAACTGGCAGACGCGCCGGACTTAGGATCCGGTAGCCGCAAGGCTGTGGGGGTTCAAATCCCCCCTTTCGCACCAATCTCTTCCCACCCGACGCTCCGATTGGACAGTCCGTGAACGAGATCGTGGTTCTTGGTGCTTTGTTCTCGGTTCTTGGTCCGTTCGGGGTTCCTGGTTCTTGGTTCGTTCGGGGTTCTTGGTTCAGGGGCGGACGGTGAGCCCGCGCAGCCGACACGACTCATGAAGACCGACGTCATCGACATCAGCGTGACCGAACGACAGCTCGTGGTCGAGGTGCCTCCCGACGTGGTGGAGACCGAGATCGGCCGGGTGACCCAGGCTTACGCGCGCAAGGCGCGCATCCCGGGCTTTCGGCCGGGCAAGGCCCCGGCGCGCGTCGTGCGTCAGCGCTTCAAGGACGAGATCCTGCACGACGTGGTCCACGACCTGGTCCCTCGCCTCGTGGACGACGCGCTGCGCGAGCGCACGCTCGAGCCGGTCGACACGCCGTCGGTGCGCGACGTCTCGATCAGCGAAGGTCAGCCGCTCACCTTCAAGGCCGATTTCGAGATCCTGCCGCCGATCGAGCCGGTCGACTACGCCGCGATCTCGCTTCGCCGCGACCCCGTCGCGGTGGCCGACGAGGCCGTCGACCGCACCCTCGAACGGTTGCGCGAACGGGCGGCCAGGTTCGAGCCGATCGATGGACGGCCGGCCGCACACGGCGACTTCATCTCGGGCGACCTCGTCAGGCGTGTGCGCACGGCGCCCGCCGTTCACGACGCGGGCCCGACCCCCGGGTCCCGAGTCCAGAGCCCCGAGGAGACCCACGAGGGCATCACCATCGAGATCGGCGCCTCGGTCAACCCGCCGGGATTCGACGCGGCCCTGATCGGTCTCGAGCCCGGCGCGACAAAATCGTTCGCGGTCACCTTCCCTGCCGACTACCCGGTGGAAGATCTCCGGAACGCCGAGGTCGAGTACACCGTCGCGGTCAAGGGCCTCAAGCGCAAGGTGCTGCCGAGCCTCGACGACGAGTTCGCCCGCGATCTCGGCGAGTTCGACTCGCTCGCGGCCCTCCGCGATCGGGTCAAGGGCGACCTGCTCAAGGACGCCGAACGCTCGCAGGAGCGTGAGGTCCGGAATGACCTGCTCCGCCAGCTCGCGTCGCGCGCGTCGATCGATCCGCCGAAGGCCCTGGTGGCGCGCGAGGTCGACCGTCGTCTCGAGGAATTCGTCGGCCAGCTCATCGCCCAGCGCGTCGACCCGACGCGCGCCGGCATCGACTGGGCTGAGTTCCGCGAGAGCCAACAGGACGCCGCGCGCGAGACGGTGAAGGCCATGCTCGTGCTCGACGATGTGGCGCGACGCGAGGCGCTCACGGTCTCCGACGAGGAGGTGGAGGCCGAGTTGCAGCGGCTGGCCGACCGGACGGGCAAGTCGGTGGCCGCCATCAGGGCACGCCTCGAGAAGGACGGAGACGTCGGGCGGGTGCAGGCGGGGCTGCGCCGGGAGAAGGCGGTCGCCTTCGTCCTGTCGCGTGCTACAATTGCGGGAGTGTAACCACCTGCCGCGCCGCCGCCTTCGCGGTGTGCCTGCGACTTGGCGGGCGCTGAGCGCCGGCCGTCACTCGACGATCCCCAAGGTCAGAACTCCATGAACGACGCGCGCATGCAGTTGATCCCCATGGTGGTCGAGCAGACCAACCGGGGCGAGCGGGCCTACGACATCTACTCCCGGCTCCTCAAGGACAGCATCATCTTCATCGGCTCGCCCGTCGACGACAACGTGGCGAACCTGGTGATCGCGCAACTGCTGTTTCTCGAGGCCGAGGATCCCGACCGCGACATCCTGCTCTACATCAACAGTCCCGGCGGATCGATCACGGCGGGCCTGGCGATCTACGACACGATGCAGTTCATCAAGCCAGACGTGCAGACCTACTGCCTTGGCCAGGCGGCCTCGATGGCGGCGGTCCTGCTCGCGGCGGGCACCAAGGGCAAGCGCTTCTCCCTCCCGAACTCCCGCATTGTCATTCACCAGCCGCTGATGTCAGGCCTCGGGGGCCAGGCGAGCGACATCGACATCGCCGCGCGCGAGATCCTGCGGATGCGGGAGCAGCTGAACGCCATCCTCGTGCGTCACACGGGCCAGGCGACGGAGCGGATCCAGCAGGACACCGAGCGCGACTACATCATGTCGGCCGAACAGGGGAAGGAATACGGTATCATTGACGACGTCATCGTCAAGCGTCCGTAGCCGCCCGCGCAGGCCCTGGCGAGGGGCTGCGCACAGGCCTACGACGCGGGTCGCGAAGATCCGATAGGTAGGGCGCGGAGGCCCGCCTGGCGATGGCCGCCGGCCGGAGACGCCGCCCAAGGACCCCAGACGTGAAGAAGAACGGCGACAACGAGGTGCTGCGCTGCTCGTTCTGCAACAAGGACCAGAACGACGTGCGCAAGCTCATCGCGGGCCCCACGGTCTTCATCTGCGACGAGTGCGTCGAGGTCTGCAACGACATCATCGCCGACGACAACCGCTTCGAGACGCGGGGGCCGCGGGCCACCCTCCCCGTGCCCCAGGACATCAAGCGCTTCCTCGACGAGTACGTCATCGGGCAGGAGCAGACGAAAAAGAAGCTCGCGGTGGCGGTTTACAACCACTACAAGCGGCTGGAGATCCAGAAGCAGGCGCGGCGCAGCGACGTCGACCTGCAGAAGTCGAACATCCTGCTGATCGGGCCGACGGGCACCGGCAAGACGCTGCTGGCCCAGACGCTCGCCAAGCTCCTCTCGGTGCCCTTCGCCATCGTCGATGCCACGACCCTCACCGAGGCGGGTTACGTGGGCGAGGATGTCGAGAACATCATCCTGAAGCTGCTCCAGGCCGCCGGTGGCGACATCGAGAAGTGCCAGCAGGGCATCGTCTACATCGACGAGATCGACAAGATCGGGCGCAAGGACGAGAACCCGTCGATCACCCGTGACGTCTCGGGCGAGGGCGTGCAGCAGGCGCTGCTCAAGATCCTCGAGGGGACCGTGGCCAACGTGCCGCCCCAGGGCGGCCGCAAGCACCCCCACCAGGAGTTCTTCCAGGTCGACACGACGAACATCCTGTTCATTTGCGGGGGCGCGTTCGTCGGGCTCGACAAGTCGATCGAGCGTCGCGTCGGCCGCAAGACGATGGGCTTCAAGGCCGAGATCAAGTCGGCGGGCGCGCGCGACATCGGCTCGGTACTCGAGATGGTCGAGCCCGAGGACCTGATCAAGTACGGGCTGATCCCCGAGTTCGTGGGCCGGCTGCCGGTCGTCGGCACCCTGCACGAGCTCGACAAGGCGGCGCTCGTCCAGATCCTCACGCAACCGCGGAACGCGATCACGCGTCAGTACCAGAAACTGTTCGAGTACGAAAACGTGAAGCTGCGCTTCACCGACGACTCGCTGGAGGCCATCGCCGAGCTGGCGCTCAAGCGCAAGATCGGGGCCCGGGGCCTGCGGATGATCATCGAGGACCTGATGCTCGACCTGATGTACTCGATCCCGGGCCAGAAGAAGGTCCGCGAGTGCGTGGTCACCCGCGAGGTCGTCGAGTCGAGAGCCAAGCCAATCACCGTGATGGAGAAGGCCGGGTAGCGGTCACATCGAATCCATGGACGTCTACGAAACCCTTCCGATAGTCCCCCTGCGCGACGTGGTGGTGTTCCCGCACATGATGATGCCGTTCGTCATCGGGCGGCCGGCCTCCATCCGCGCCCTCGAGCACGCGCTGGCGAAAGACAAGCGCATCTTCCTGTCGGCGCAGCACGATGCCGCCACCGACGACCCGCAGCCCCAGGACATCTACACGATGGGCTGCGTTGCCAACGTGGTCCAGAGCCTGAAGCTTCCCGACGGCAACATCAAGGTGCTCGTCGAGGGCGTCGAGCGCGGTCGCGCCGTGGAGTGGAAGGAGGACAAGGGGTTCTTCCGGGTCGTCGTGAAGATCATCCAGCGACCGCGGGAGGCCGCGGGCGATCTCGAGGGGCTGATGAGCCGCGTCGTGTCGCTGTTCGAGCAGTACGTGAAGCTGTCGAACAACCTCCACTACGACGCGATGATCGCCGCCGTCCGCGTGGACGACCCGTCGAAGCTCGGCGACACCATCGCTGCGCACCTCGTGGCGGGCGTCGAGGAGAAGCAGAACCTGCTCGAGATCGTCTCGCCCGTCGAGCGCCTCAACCGCATCGCCGCCCTCCTCGAAGCCGAGGTGGACAAGCTCCAGGTCGATCGCCGAATCCAGTCGCGCGTGAAGAAGCAGATGGAGAAGGCGCAGAAGGAGTACTACCTCAACGAGAAGATGAAGGCGATCCAGCGCGAGCTGGGACGCAAGGACGAGAAGGGCAACGAGGTCGACGAGCTCAAGAAGAAGATCCAGCAGGCGCGGATGCCGAAGGACGTCGAGGAGAAGGCCATCCAGGAGCTCAAGCGCCTCGAGGCGATGCCCCCGATGTCGGCCGAGGCCACCGTCTCGCGCAACTACCTCGACTGGCTCATCGCGGTGCCGTGGCACAAGAAGACGAAGGAGAGCCGCGACCTCAAGCGCGCCGAGCAGATCCTCAACGAGGACCACTACGGACTCGAGAAGATCAAGGACCGCATCCTCGAGTTCCTGGCCGTGCGCACGCTGGTCAAGAAGCCGAAGGCGACCATCCTGACCTTCGCCGGGCCTCCCGGCGTGGGCAAGACGTCGCTGGCCAAGTCGATTGCCCGGGCCACCAATCGCAAGTTCGTGCGCCTGTCGCTCGGCGGCGTGCGCGACGAGGCCGAGATTCGCGGCCACCGCCGCACCTACATCGGCGCCTTCCCCGGCCAGATCATCCAGATGATGAAGAAGGCCGGGACGCAGAACCCGGTGTTCCTGTTGGACGAGGTCGACAAGATGTCGATGGACTTCCGCGGCGACCCGTCGTCGGCGCTGCTGGAGGTGCTCGACCCCGAGCAGAACAACAGCTTCCTCGACCACTACCTCGACGTCGAGTTCGATCTCTCGCACGTCATGTTCATCTGCACGGCCAACGTCGTCCACACCATCCCGCAGGCGCTCCGCGACCGCATGGAGGTGCTGCAGCTGGCCGGCTACACCGAGCTCGAGAAGATCGAGATCGCCAGGACGTTCCTGGTGCCGAAGGCGCTCGAGGGTACGGGCCTCGCCACCGGCAACGTGGAGTTCACGGACGCGGCCATCCAGACGGTGATCCAGCGGTACACCCGCGAGGCCGGGGTGCGCAACCTCGAGCGCGAGATCGCCTCCATCTGCCGCAAGATCGCGCGGAAGGTCGTGGTCGAGGGCACGAGCTTCAGCGAGATGGTCACCGGCGAGAAGGTCACCGAGTACCTCGGCGTTCCGAAGTACCGCCCGACGGTCGCCGAGGTGGAGAACGAGGTGGGCATCGCCACGGGCCTCGCCTGGACCGAGGCGGGCGGCGAGATCCTCGTCACCGAGGCGACGCTCATGTCCGGCAAGGGCACCCTGACGCTGACCGGAAAGCTCGGCGACGTCATGCAGGAGTCGGCCCAGGCTGCCATGAGCTACGTCCGGTCGAAGGCGGAGGAGTTCGGCATCCCCCGCGACTTCAACCGCAAGACCGACGTGCACGTGCACATCCCCGAAGGAGCCATCCCCAAGGACGGCCCGTCGGCGGGGATTACCCTCGCCACGGCCCTCGTCTCGGCGCTCACCCGCATCCCGACGCGGAGGGACGTGGCGATGACCGGGGAAATCACGCTGCGGGGCAAGGTGCTGGCCATCGGCGGCGTGAAGGAGAAGGTCCTCGCGGCACACCGCGCGGGGGTCAAGAACATCGTCCTGCCGAAGGACAACGAGAAGGACCTGTCCGACATCCCGAAGAACGTGCTAGACGCGCTCAACGTGTACATGGTCGAGTCGATGGACGAGGTGTTGAAGATCGCGTTGGCCTCGCCCCTCCCCGTCGCCCTGCCACCGGCCGCCACGGAGGCGTCGGACGAGCCCGCCATGTCCGACGGCACCATCGCGCATTGACAACCGGGGGGTCCCGCGGGGCCCCTCGATTCGCTTTCCCAGACGTTTGAACATCGTCGAGGTCCAGTTCGTGAGGAGCGCTGCGAGCGCGCGCGATTTCCCGCGCGAGCCGGTTCCGCAGCTGGCCATGGTCGGGCGGTCGAACGTCGGGAAGTCGAGCGTGATCAACGCGCTGACGAGAAGCCGGGTGGCGCGCACCAGCGCCGCGCCGGGCAAGACGCGGTTGATCAACCTCTACCTGGTGGAGGTGGGGCGCACGGGACTGCGCGCGTTCTACCTGGCCGACCTGCCCGGGTACGGCTACACGCGCGGGCGGGCCAAGGCAGCCCAGGCGTTCGACGCGCTGGTGACCGAGTACTTCGCGCACCCCCCGGCCCGCCGGGCGCAGGCCGTGCCGGGGCCGCGAACGAGTGAGAGGGAGGGGGGCTCGGCAGCACGCCCAGCGTCGTTCGGGCCGGCGGCGGCGATGATGCTCGTCGACGCGCGGCATCCGGGCCTCGCGGCCGATGTCGAGGCGCTGGCCTGGATCAGGACCCAGAGGCGCCCCGTGATCGTGGCGGCCTCGAAAATCGACAAGCTCTCGCGCGCAGAACGCCAGCGCGCGGTCAAGGAGTGGACCCAGGCGTTGAACGTCCCGATCCTGCCGGTCTCGGCAGCGACGGGGGAAGGACTGGACGAACTGTGGACGGAGATCAACAGAATCCTGACCGAACCGAGCAAGTCGTCGTAGACGTCACCGAGGAGCGCCCTCCGCGCCCCGAACGCGACGACCGCGGTCCCCGCCATGCCAGGGACAACCGCGGCAACCGCGACCACCGGGGCGGCCGTGAGGCGCGCGGCAACCGCGGGGACCGGGGCAACCGGGGCCCACGCGACGACCGGCGCGAGCGGGCTGAACGCGCGGAGCGCGTCGAGGCGGCCGAGTTGGCCGAGCGCGCGGCCAAACCCGGCTCCGACGTGCCCGTCCACGAACTGTCGACGCTCAAGGACATGAGCGTGGCCGAGCTCACCAAGATCGCCCAGGAGCTCGACATGCCGGGGGCCACCGGCATGCGCAAGCAGGAGCTCATCTTCGAGATCCTGCGCGCGCGCACCGAAAAGAGCGGGTTGATCTTCTCGGAGGGTGTGCTCGAGACCCTGCCCGACGGCTACGGGTTCCTTCGGGCGCCCGACTACAACTACCTGCCGGGCCCCGACGACGTCTACGTGTCGCCGTCGCAGATCCGGAAGTTCGACCTTCACACGGGCGATACCGTGTCTGGCGTCATCCGCCCGCCCAAGGAGGGCGAGCGCTACTTGGCGCTCATCAAGGTCGAGGCCGTCAACTTCGAGCCGCCGGAGCTGGCGCGCGACAAGGTCTTCTTCGAGAACCTGACGCCGCTCTACCCGCAGGAGCGCATCAAGCTCGAGACCCCCGACGACCCGACCAACCT
>Ga0102851_10001391_pt1 | contig 13749 bp, 12 predicted proteins | sample Mud3Dept3metaG_FD_79558 | JGI IMG/M metagenome (GOLD analysis project Ga0102851, IMG submission 79558) | Freshwater wetland microbial communities from Ohio, USA, analyzing the effect of biotic and abiotic controls - Mud 3 Core 4 Depth 3... | ecosystem: Environmental > Aquatic > Freshwater >... | reverse complement strand
GCCAAGGCAGACTATGTTCGGCAGCTGGGATTACAGAAAACCGTCAGTGTGGGGAATGGACGCAACGATGCCCTGATGCTCAAAGCGGCGGCTCTGGGGATCGCCGTGATCCAGAAAGAGGGAGGAGCCGTTGAAACGGTTCTCGTTGCGGACATTGCGACCCGCAGCATTTTGGATGCCCTGGATCTTCTGCTCCATCCCCTGAGGTTGACCGCCACTCTTCGCTCGTGAAACAAGGTTCAAGCGATCATGGAAAAGAAAATTGAAACCATTGTCTATCGTCCTATCGGCATCATTCACACGCCCTTCAAGGAAGTGGAGAACATGCCTATTCAGCCTTCAGGCGCAGCAGGAATCCACGGCACCGTGGAGCTGTTTCCGGAATTTACTGAGGGGCTGAAGGACCTTGACGGTTTCTCCCATCTCATTCTTCTTTACCACTTCCATCAGAGCCGCGGTCACAAGCTGATCGTTACGCCGTTCCTTGATTCTGAACCGCGAGGCGTTTTCGCCACGCGAGCACCAAAGCGGCCTAATCCCATCGGGCTCTCCATCGTCAGACTGGTCCGAATTCGGGGTTCCACACTGGATATCGAGAATATGGACATCCTGGACGGTACACCCCTTCTGGACGTCAAACCCTATGTCCCCGAATTCGACTACCAGGAGGACTGTCGCATCGGTTGGCTGGAACAGGTTCGAGGGATGGTCAGGGAGAGGAGATCCGACGATCGGTTCAGAAGAGAGGATTGAGGGCAACACTTGCTCTTGCCTTCCTTAAGCCTGAAAATTGATTTACAGAGGGCAAATCCTCCATTACATTGATTCCATGTATCCCGCAAGCTTGCGACGTGCTGCGCTGATCATCGCAATCCTCAGCTCCTTCATGACCCCTTTCATGGGATCATCCATCAATCTGGCTCTCCCTGCGATTGCCAAGGAGTTCAAAATCGACGCGGTGATTCTGACCTGGATTCCCACCGCCTATCTCCTGGCCTCAGCCGTTTGCCTTGTCCCTTTTGGAAGGCTCGCCGATCTGTATGGGAGAAAAAAGATTTTTGGTATCGGGATTATCTCCTTCACCCTTTCCTCCTTGCTCTGCGCCGTTGCCGCTTCAGTGCTCCAGCTTATCCTCTTTCGCATTCTCCAGGGAATCGGAAGCGCCATGATCTTCGCCACCGGACTCGCCATCCTAACCTCTGTCTTTCCACCCCACGAAAGAGGCAAGGTTCTCGGGATCAGCGTGGCTGCCGTGTACACGGGGCTTTCCATGGGACCAGTCCTGGGCGGTCTCCTGACCCAGTACTTCACCTGGAGAAGCGTCTTCCTTGCTAACCTTCCTTTCGGGATCGCCATCCTCATCCTTGTCCTGTGGAGACTCAAAGAGGAGTGGGCTGAAGCCAAGGGAGAGGCTTTCGACCTGACAGGTTCCATCATCTACGGAATCGGACTTGCCGGCTTCATATGCGGTCTCTCCCTGCTCCCTTCCATGGAAAGCCTGGGCCTCCTGATTTTCGGGACAGCCGCGCTGTGCGCCTTCGTGAAGTGGGAGATGCGAACAAAGAGCCCGGTCTTCCCGGTGAACCTCTTCAAAGCCAACCGGGTTTTTGCTCTTTCGAGCCTTGCCGCTTTCATCAACTACAGCGCGACTTTTGCGATCACCTTTCTCTTGAGCCTGTACTTGCAGCACATCAAGGGACTGACCCCTCGTGACGCAGGACTCATTCTCATTTTCCAGCCGGTCGTCATGGCGGCTTGTTCCCCGGTAGCAGGGTGGCTCTCCGACAAAATCGAACCCAGGGTTGTGGCAACCGCGGGCATGCTGCTGACGACCATGGGTCTTGTTCCTTTCATCTTCTTAAATCAGGGTTCCTCTATTCCCTTTCTCCTAACCGGCCTGGTCATCCTCGGCATCGGCTTCGGCCTTTTCTCATCTCCCAACACAAACGCGATCATGAGCAGCGTGGACAAGAGGTTTTATGGCCTCGCATCAGGGGCGGTCGGGACCATGCGCCTCCTGGGCATGATGATCAGCATGGGCATGGCGACGGTCGTCTTTGCCCTTTTCATAGGCCGGGTCGAAATCAGCGAAACCAATTACCCGGCTCTCATAAAAAGCATCGGAATCCTCTTCTCCCTTTTCTCCCTCATGTGCTTCGCCGGAATATTCGCATCCATGGTAAGAGGAAACACGCGTTTACCCCGATGAAGCTCCCCGGATTTAGCCGCGGTGAATTTCATTTTCAGTAAGTTATATTATAATATGTTATTCTTTAATCTATTAAACTTTTAAAAAATATTTTAATTTCGTTATTATATACTATTTTATATGAGATTAATGATCTGGCTGCCGGATTTTCTTGCTTGAAATACAGCGCTATGGTAGTAACATATCTTATTGGCCCACCGCTTTAGCAACTGCCGGACACGAAGATGAAGTCATCAGAGGTCATTGAAAAGGAGATTGGATTGGGAGGTCATTCAGCTAAACAGACATCCGGGATGGTTAAGAAAATCTCCTTCCCCAATCCGGATCTGATCCGGCAACTCTGCGGCGAACAGAACGCCCACCTGCAGGCCCTCAGGAACAAAATCGGGCTCTCGGTCAATGTGCGGGGTAACGAGGTGATTCTGGAAGGCGGGGACTGGGAGATCGAGCTGGCTGAAAACATCCTCAACCAGATCTACGGTCTCATTCAGCAGGACTATCCCATTTACAGGAATGACGTGGAGTATGCGATCCGGATCCTGAGCAGCGATCAGTCCGCAAGCCTCAAGAAGATTTTCATGGACCGGGTGTATGTGGGATCCGGAAAAACGGTCATCGCGCCGAAGAGCATCAATCAAAAGGCTTACATCGACAGCATTCGAGCCTATGATATCGTCTTTGGGATCGGTCCTGCCGGCACCGGGAAAACCTACCTGGCCATGGCTATGGCTGTCGCGGCCCTGGTCAAGAAGGAAATGAAACGCATCGTGCTCACAAGGCCTGCCGTCGAAGCGGGAGAGCATTTGGGTTTCCTGCCGGGCGATCTCTACGAAAAGGTCAATCCCTATCTCCGGCCTCTTTATGATGCGCTTCACGACATGATGGACTTTGAAGATGCTTCCCGGCTTCTACAGAAAGGAGTCATCGAGGTGGCTCCTTTGGCCTTCATGAGAGGCCGGACCCTCAATGACTCTTTTGTGATTCTCGATGAGGCGCAGAACGCGACGACGGAGCAAATGAAGATGTTTCTCACCCGACTGGGCTTCAGTTCAAAAGCGGTGATCACAGGGGATGTGACACAAACAGACCTTCCCGAGGGGAAAACATCCGGTTTGATCGAAGCCAGGGAGATTTTGCATGGAATTGAAGGAATAAAATTTATCAGTTTCTCCAGGGAAGACGTTGTCCGTCACCCCCTTGTCCAGGAAATCATTGACGCTTATGACAAGTTGGAAAGCCAGAAGAAATCAACGGTTAAGCGAAAAGTTCTGCCCAATCCGACTGGCACTTAACGGCTTCGCACCCGATTATCTTCCCTGGCTTCCAGCATGCGGGGTTTTTTAAAAAGAGTATGCCAGATAAAGTAAAAGTAAGACCGATTTCAGGGTTAAAGCCTCACAAGAAACCGGAGCAAGACACCAACCTTCGGGCGAGCCTGAGGGGTTTTCTGGAACCACTAAGCAACCCTTCACGGCTGCGGTGGATCACCCTGATTTTCATGAGTCTGGTGGTTGCCGTGCTACTTTCCCCTAATGTCCTGACAAGACCGGCTTCGTACAACGTCGGGGATGTGGCCAGCAGGGGGATTAAGGCTTCTCAAGACTTCCTTGTTGAAAACAAGGACCTGACCGAAAAAGACAGGGAAAAGGCGAGCCGGGAAGTCCAGGTGGTTTACGACTTTGACGGTTCTGCGCTGAACCTCATCCCCTCTATCAGGGAAGCCTTTGACCTGGCCAGGGACAGCCTCAAGAACGCCACTGCTCAGAATGGACAGGGGACCTCCGGAAATGCGAGCCAGGATAAGGTTTTTTCTCCCAAATCCGAGGCTTACGTTTTTACGAGAGACCGCTTCTTCGGAATCATGGAGATCCCGGTGGACGATCGGCTTTTTGAATCCCTCGCCAGGCTGGGGTTCTCTTCTCCTATAGAGGAAACCGTCATCAACCTGGTGACCGACATCTCGGAACGAGGCGTGGTGACGAGCAAAGCCGCCATGAAAACCCACATGGACAGGGGCGGGATTGTCCTTCACGAGATCTATTCCAAAAAGGAAAACACGGTCATGGATCTTGACCGGTTCTTTGATCTTCAGGCCGCAAGAAATTACACTAGAAATCAGAGCAAGACGTTGCAGGACAAAGGAGTCCCTGCTGAAATCGCCGAAGCGGCCATCAAGCTTGCCCAATCCCTGGTCAGACCCAACCTCACCTTTAATCAGCGAGAGACCGAAGCCAGAAGGGAACTCGCGAGGGAATCTGTGAAGCCGGTCTTCTTCAAAATCAAGAAAGGGGAAATGATCGTCCGTGAGGGCGAGAGAATTGGCCCCGATCACGTCCTGAAATTGGGAGAAGAGACGAAGACTTCCCGCCCCATAGACCTGATCGGTCGCATCCCGGCCATGACCATCCTGATCGGAATTCTTTTTGCCTCGATCTATTTTGTCGGGCTCATGAGAACAAAATCAACGGCCGACATCCTGTTTGATGCCTCAATCTTCCTCTCCCTTTTTCTGGTGACGTGGACCTATAATTTAGTGGCCGGAGAGATTGACCGGGGGTTTCCTTACCTCTCCTCCACAGCCCTCCTTTTTGGGATGCCCGTGGCTGTTGGGGCCATGCTCATTTCCATCTTCCAGGGCGTGGGGGCAGCCGCTTCCTTCTCCCTGATCATCTCTGTCTTTGCAACCCTTGCCACAGGCACAAGGGTGGAATTTTTCATCTACTTCTTCGTCAGCAGCCTGGTCGCGGCGTATGGGGTTAGAAACTGCACGGAGCGAGTCATCCTGATCAAAGCCGGGCTCATGACGGGGTTGATCAATATTATTTTGAGTCTTGCTGTTCAAATGATCTACGGGACTCTGTACACCCTGGATGCAGTCGTTGCTTCCCTGGCAGGATTCCTGGGAGGGCTTCTTTCAGGAATCGTCGCCACGGGTGTGCTGCCCCTCGTGGAGATTGCTTTCGGTTTCACGACGGACATTAAGCTGCTTGAACTGAGCAATATGGATCAGCCCTTGCTGAAAGAGCTCATGGTGCAGGCTCCGGGCACGTATCATCACAGTGTTGTCATCAGCAACATGGTGGAGGCAACCGCCAAAGCCGTTCACGCCAACCCTCTTCTGGCCAAGGTGAGCGCCTATTACCATGACATCGGCAAGATGAACAAACCCCTCTACTTCATCGAGAACCAGTCGGGCGGCGAGAACAAACACGAGAAGCTCGCTCCTTCCATGAGCAGCCTGATCTTGATCTCCCATGTGAAAGACGCCGTGGAACTCGCCAGGGAATACAAGCTGGGCAGAGAAATTATCGATATCATCCAGCAGCATCACGGGACCAGCTTGATCTCCTATTTCTATCACAAGGCGCAGGAAAGACAGCTCTCCAAGAGTGGAAAGGTCACGGAAGTCAAAGAAGAGGATTTTCGCTACCCCGGACCAAAGCCTCAAACCAAAGAAGCCGGCCTTGTCATGCTGGCCGACATGGTTGAAGCGGCCTCACGGTCTCTGGTTGACCCCACTTCGGCCCGCATTCAGGGCATGGTGCAAAAGATCATCAACAAAGTTTTTTCCGACGGGCAACTGGACGCGTGCGAGCTCACCCTGAAGGATCTTCACGAGATTGCCAAAGGCTTCAACAAGACCCTGAGCGGTATCTTTCATCATCGCATCGAATATCCTGAGACGGTCCCCGGCCAGGCAAAGAAGGTGAGGAATGGAAATCCAGATCACGTTCCAGCGGAAGACTCCGGGACTCGGAAGCCAGACGATAAAGCGGAAGTTGAAGAAACTCTTCGCCGACTTGGACTTTCATGAGGGTGAGCTGAGCGTCCTCTTCACGGACGACGAGCGGATCGCTGAACTCAACCGCCGGTACCTCAGAAGAAAAGGCCCGACCAACGTCCTGGCTTTTCCTATGCTCTCCGGAACCTCCCCTCACCTCGAATCAGGCATGCTCGGGGATGTGGTCATCTCTGTGGACACCGCTGTTTCAGAGTCCCAGGAACTGGGTGAGCCTCTACAGCGCACTGTGGACCGGCTCCTGATTCACGGCATTCTCCATTTGCTGGGATATGATCACGAGGGTTCCCCGAAGGAAGCCCTCCGGATGAGAAGGGAAGAAAACAGGCTTATGACCCTTGTCATGGAAGAATGACTTTTTCGTTCAACGTATAAGGGGAGAGGGCTTTTTTGTCACGGGAGGAGAACTATGGCGCGTCTGGCCGTCAATGTGGATCATGTGGCTACGGTTCGGCAGGCAAGAGGAATTTCCGAGCCTGATCCGGTCATGGCAGCAGGAATTGCCGAACTGGCCGGTGCCGTTGGAATCATCTGTCATTTAAGAGAGGATCGGCGTCACATTCAGGACAGAGACGTGCTCCTTCTTCGCCAGGTCGTCAAGACCAAGCTCAACCTGGAGATGGCGGCAACTCCTGAAATGGTTCGGATCGCGCGCAGTGTCAAACCGGATCTCGTCACCCTGGTTCCTGAAAAAAGAGAAGAACTCACCACAGAAGGCGGGCTGGACGTCAAATCCAAACCCCTGCTTTACAAAAAGGCAATCCATCAGCTTCATCAGAAAGGAATAGAGGTCAGCCTCTTCGTGGATCCTGATCCGGCCCAGATCGAGCTGAGTCATGGCATTGGAGCCGATATCGTGGAAATTCACACAGGGCATTACGCTGAAGCCCGTTCCGAGTCAGAAGCTCACAGGCAGTTTGACAGAATTGCCAGGGCCGTCGAAACCGCCACAAGGTTTGACCTGGGCATCAGCGCGGGACACGGTCTCAACTATGTCAATGTACAGAGATTCAAAGCCTTGCCCAAGGTCGAGGAGTACAGCATCGGGCACAGCATTGTAGCGAGAGCCATCTATATCGGCCTTGACAGGGCCGTTAGGGAGATGGTGGAACTGGTCAAGAACTTTTGAAAGCCGTTACTCGTTGTCTGTTGTCCGTTATCTGTTATCCGTCGCCTGTTGTGAGTTGACAATCGCCTAACGGTCGGCTGTTTTCTGCTGTCTTCTGTCTACTGTATTCTGTATTCTCTTTTTTCAACTTTAGGCACTTTTGGCATTTTAGTTCACTTTAGGCATTTCTTTTATGATCTTTGGGGTGGGCATTGACCTTGTGAATATCCAGCGTCTGGAAACCGTGCTCCAGAGGTGGGGAGATCGTTTTGTGAAAAGAGTCTTCACCGACCACGAAGCCGATTTCTGTTTCAAAAGAGCTTACCCGGCCTCCCCTCTTGCACTTCGATTCGCAGCCAAGGAGGCCTTCTCCAAAGCCATCGGTCTGGGAATGCGGAAAGGGATCCGGTGGCGAGACATCGAGGTCTTCCACTATCCTGGAGGCCGGCCGGGGCTGAGACTCCAGGGCAGATCTTCGGAGATCTGCCGTGAAAAACAGATCACCCGTTTTCACCTGAGCCTTTCCGATGAAGGCCGTTACGGCATGGCTTTGGTGGTACTCGAGGGAAACGATGAGATTGGTCAAAGCCTCTGAAATGCACGAGATGGATCGCCTCACGATCGAGGAAATCGGCATCCCCGGTGTGGTCCTCATGGAAAACGCTGCCAGGGGAGCCGCCAGGGTGTTTCTCGCTCACTTTGCTCCAGCCCTGAATTCCCATGTGCTCATTCTCTGCGGTCGAGGGAACAACGGAGGGGACGGCTATGTGATGGCGAGGGTTCTCTCCGAAGCCGGGCTCAAGGTAACGGTCATTGTTCTTGCGGAATTTAAAAAAATAGCGGGTGATGCCCTCGTCAATCTCGAAATCCTCCGGCGCATGGGTCTCGAGATTCAGGAAGTTCCGTCCGAGGAGCAATGGAAAAAGCAACGGCGCCATCTCAAAGACAGTGAGTTCATCATCGACGGCCTTCTGGGAACAGGGCTCAATTCATCGGTGCGAGGGTTTTATGCCCGGGTCATAGAGGAAGTCAACCGTGCGAACAAGCCCGTGACGGCGATCGATATCCCCTCCGGCTTGAACGCAGACACCGGGCAGGTTATGGGGGTCGCCGTGCAGGCCGCCCTGACCGTCACCTTTGGCTTCCCCAAAATAGGGCAGATTGTCTTCCCGGGTGCCGGTCTGGTGGGCCGGCTGGTTCGAATCGACATTGGGATCCCTGATGCGGTGGCCGAACGAATTTCCCCCAGGGTTCGTTTGATCGAGGCTGGGGAGTTCCATGATCTCTTCGATTCAGAGAAACCGGATATCCACAAGGGCAACCGGGGCCACCTGCTCGTTCTTGCAGGATCAACAGGCAAAACAGGAGCCGCGACCCTCACCTCCCTTGGTGCCCTCAGGGCCGGAGCAGGCCTAGTGACCCTGGGAATACCGAAGAGTCTCAATCCCATTGTGGAAAACAAGCTGACCGAGGCGATGACCTGTCCCCTGCCGGAGACTGCGGAATCCAGTCTCTCCCTTGAAGCGGAGAAAGAGATCTTCAAACTCATGGAGGGCAAAACAGCGGTGGCCATCGGGCCTGGACTTTCGACTCACGCCGAGACCAGTTTGCTCGTGAGGAGGATCGTCGCCAGGTGCCCTCTGCCCATGGTGATTGATGCGGACGGCCTGAACGCTCTTTCCTCTGATCCGGACGCCCTGGCCAAATGCAGGGGCAGAGCTATCCTGACGCCCCATCCTGGTGAAATGGCCAGACTCGCCGGGATCAGCACCGCCGAGGTCCAGATCAATCGAATCGGCGCCGCGGAAACCTTTGCTCAGAAGCATGGTTGCTGCCTTGTCTTGAAAGGGGCTCGCACCGTCATCGCAGAACCTGAAGGACCCATCCATATCAATCCCACGGGGAACCCAGCTCTGTCTAGCGGCGGTTCCGGGGATGTACTGACTGGACTCATCGGTGGGTTTCTGGCAAGAGGATGGGATCCAACCAGATCAGCCGTGGCCGGTGTCTACCTTCACGGGATGGCCGCAGATCTGCTTTCCGAGGAGATGGGGCAGTCCGGTATCCTGGCCGGTGAACTTCTCGATGTCATCCCCAGGCTTGCTTCCTCTCTGGCACGGGGCCAGTGGCCCCTTAAGCAGCCCCCCATGGAAAAAGACTTTCACCCGCCTCTCTAAAACCTTCAACACAAAAGGACTCCCCATCAGAGCATTGGAAGAACAGACTCTTACGATCACCACCGAATCGGATCAGGACACGATTCGAGTTGGGCAAGAAATAGGGTCTCTCCTCCTGGAAGGGGATGTGGTTGGCCTCGCGGGTGAACTGGGAAGCGGCAAAACCTGGCTCACTAAGGGAATTGCCCTGGGTCTCGGAGTGAATCCCAAAACCATCGTGACCAGTCCTTCCTTCACTCTCGTCAATGAGTACCAGGGCAGGGCCACCCTGTTTCACATGGACGTCTACCGGTTGGGAAGCCTGGATGAAGCGCTTTCAGCAGGCATTGAAGAGACTATTCACAGCGGCGGGGTAGCCGTCCTGGAATGGGCGGATCGGTGGCCGGAAATCCTTCCTGAACACACCCTTATGGTTAAGCTGCTCATCCTTGACGATCATCGCCGCAAAATCATCCTTTCCGGTCGCCACGCCAGAGCGATTGAAATTATTACGCAGCTCAGACTTCCCACTCTTCCTCCCTGCTCTGCCCACCCGTGAACCTTGCGCCTCGTTTAGAAGCGTTCGAGCATGACCACCCCCGGCCTGGTTCGAATAGCAGGATGCTGAAAAAGGTCATGCCCTCAGGTTGCTCAAAAACGCTCAGATACAAGGCGCCCGAAATTTCGAGGAGTGAGACGTACCGTCCAGTACGTCGCAACGACGAGGGGTGAGGGCAACGCCGTAGATGGGCGTTTTTCAGCAACCTGATAGACATTGGGGACTTGTTTCCCTCCGCATGATTGTGTATAGTGCGACAATTATTTTTGGGGGCCCTCGCCGGAACACGCATGCCGGCAGCCCTAGAATTCCGAGATGCTTCGAGGGGAGTTATGACACTTATTGTTCAGAAGTACGGAGGAACATCCGTTGGCAGCATTGAGAAAATCAGGAATGTGGCCAAGAGAGTTCTTGAGGATTACAAACAGGGCAACCGCATGGTGGTGGTCTTGTCCGCCATGGCCGGGCAGACGGACGGTCTGATTCGCCTGGCCCGGGAGATGTGCGATGATCCTGATCCAAGAGAACTCGACGTGCTCATGGCGACGGGCGAGCAGGTGTCCGTGGCTCTTTTCGCCATGGCCTTGAAGTCCATGGGTTATGATGCCCGATCCCTGCTCGGCTTTCAGGCGGCCATCCGGACGGATCAGCTTTACGGGAAAGCGAGAATCCAGGAGATTGATGCCACAAGGATTCTCAAGGAACTGGAGAAAAACCGGATCGTGGCGGTCGCCGGTTTTCAAGGGCTTGATGAGAAAGGAAACATCACGACTCTGGGACGGGGCGGTTCCGACACCACCGCCGTTGCTCTGGCCGCCGCTCTTAATGCGGATGTGTGCGAGATTTACACCGATGTCAACGGAGTCTACACCACTGACCCCAATATCTGTCCCAAGGCACGGAAAATGGATGCGATCTCCTATGACGAAATGCTTGAGCTGGCAAGCCTCGGGGCCAAAGTGCTTGAGATCCGGTCGGTGGAATTTGCCAAGAAGTTCGATGTGCCCATTCATGTCCGATCAACATTTACACAAGAAAGGGGTACGATGGTGGTGGCTGAAACAAAAGATATGGAAAAAGTTTTGGTCTCAGGGGTTGCCTACAATAAGAATGAAGCGCGGATCACCGTGAGAAGAGTGCCTGACCGGCCCGGCACAGCAGCCCAGATCTTTGAACCCATATTCAAAGCGGGTATCATCGTAGACATGATCGTCCAGAACACCAGCGAGGACGGAAGCACGGATTTAACCTTCACCGTGCCCAAAGCGGATTTCCAGAAGAGCTTAAAGTTGGTCAGCGAGGTGGCCGGGCAAATCGGAGCGGAGAAGGTCCTGGGGGATGAGAATATCTCAAAGGTCTCCATCGTCGGCGTGGGGATGAGGAACCACGCAGGCGTGGCGCAGAGAATGTTTCATATTCTTGCCAAGGAAAACATCAACATCATAATGATCAGCACCTCGGAAATTAAGATTTCCTGTGTCATCGAAGATAAATACACGGAATTGGCGGTCCGAGTGCTTCATGAAGCCTTTGAGCTGGAAAATGGCCCCACAGAGGATCGGTGAAAGAGCTCTAGGGTTTTTGGCTCTTCTCCTGATCCTTTTCCTGCTTCACTTGCTGAAGCCTGCATCTTACAGACTTGGGGCAGATCCGATCCCTTGCGAAGCCCCGGTTTTTGTTCAGATCGAAGGAGAGGTCAGATATCCGGGAGTCTATGCCTTCTGCGACCCGGCCTCCCTGAGAGAGTTAATCATGAAAGCGGGAGGGCTCCGGGAAGGGAGCCCTTTGCCTGAAGATAAACTCCTCGCCCCCAACGCGAGGATTTCAGTGGCAAAGGAAGGCGCAGAGCTGAGGATTCAGCAGGATGAGATCCCCTCTTTTTTCAAAATCACGATTGGGATCCCCATCTCCGTAAACACGGAGTCGGAGGAGGGGCTCACGGCTCTGCCTGGAATAGGGAGAAACATGGCAAAGGCCATTGTGGAGGAAAGAAGGAGGCGCGGTGGTTTCAAGAGCCTGGACGAAGTCATGGGAATCACCGGCATCGGTCCCAAAGTCTACGCGAGAGTGAAACCGTTCCTCACATTGTAATGTAAATGGAGGCCTCCGCCTGCATTGTGATTTTATGAAAATCGAAGCGATAGGGAAATCGGACAAGGGTCTCAAACGCAAGATCAACGAAGACAGCTTCCTCGTTGATGCGGCTCTTGATCTTTACGTGGTGGCCGACGGAATGGGCGGCCACAAGGCAGGGGAGGTGGCGAGCCGGATGGTTGTGGACACCATGTCCGACTACTGGCGGAAAGTGCGCAGTGGAAATTTTCCACCCTTCCTGTCCCCGATCAACCGGGAGATCTCGGACAACGCCAAGCACCTGATCAACTCTATCGTGTTGTGCAACATGCTGATCCATGAGGGTCAAAAGAAGCCTCAGTATCACCGCATGGGCTCCACGGTATCGGCTCTGCTTTTAGACAAGGATGTCCTCTGGGTTGCCAATGTGGGCGACAGCCCGGTTTACCTTTTTGATCATGGACGATTGATCCAGGTCTCTGAGGAACACTCCATTGAGGCGGAGCAAAAGAGCATCGGGTTGATTGACGCCGCTGAATCGAACAATCCCCTTCTCAGGAATGTCCTGACCAGGGTGCTCGGACTGACCGAAAAGATCAACGTGTTCATCAGCCCCATCCGTCCCGAGGCTGGGGATCTTCTTCTCATATGTACCGACGGGCTGACGAACTTCGTTCCTGAACCCTCCATCAAGACGATCTTGGACGATTTCTCCATGTCCGTTGAGAGAAAAGTGGACGTTCTGATCGACGAGGCGAATCGCGGGGGCGGAGGAGACAACATCACGGTCATCCTTCTGGAAGTCATCAAGGAAGGGGTTTGGGGCAAGGTGAAGAGAAAACTGAAATCAAGGAACGCGGGGTGAAACCACGATCCCTGAGCGTATGATTGGCAAGCACCCATGAGAATCCTCGGAATTGATACGTCCTGCGATGACACCTCCGCAGGAGTGATATCGGACGGCAGTAGGGTGCTGTCCAGTGTCGTCCACTCTCAGGTGCAGGTTCATCATCCTTATGGAGGAGTGGTTCCGGAGCTCGCCTCGCGGGAACACCTGGGAAAGATCGGTCTAGTCGTCGATCAGGCCCTCGACAAAGCCAACATCACCCGAAAGGACCTCGACGGCATCGCGGTGACCGTGGGCCCCGGTCTGATCGGGTCCCTGCTGGTCGGTCTCTATTTTGCGAAGGCCTTCGCCTACGTCCTGCACATCCCATACGTTGGAATCAATCATCTCGAAGGTCACATCCTGTCTATTTTCCTGGAGGAGACAACTCCATCTTTGCCCTTCGTGGTCCTGACCGTTTCAGGCGGCCACACCTCCCTGTACCACGTGGAAGGGATCGGTCATTACACGCCCCTCGGCCAGACCCTGGACGATGCCGCAGGGGAAGCCTTTGACAAGGTCGCCAAGGTCCTGGGCCTAGGATATCCCGGGGGGGTGGTGATCGAAAACCTGGCCCGGTCGGGAAACAGGGACCGGATCCGTTTCCCCAGAGCCACCCTCGGCCCTGAATCCCTGGATTTCAGCTTCAGCGGACTCAAGACCGCTGTCGCGCTCTATGTTAAGAAATGGCGGGAAAGCGGACAGAAAGGAGTCTCCACGGCCGATATCGCCGCCTCCTTTCAGGAAGCGGTGATCGACGTCCTGGCCCGGAAGGTCATCGCTGCCGCAGAAAAAAGCAAGGTCGGTTCCGTGGTGGTGGCCGGAGGGGTAGCGTGCAATCAGGCTCTAAGGGATAGGGTGAAGGATCTGGCATCCCAGTGTGGAATGGCCTTCTACTATCCCCGGCCGGCCTTTTGCACGGACAACGGTGCCATGATTGCTCTCGCCGGGTATCACAG
>Ga0102851_10001388_pt1 | contig 13781 bp, 14 predicted proteins | sample Mud3Dept3metaG_FD_79558 | JGI IMG/M metagenome (GOLD analysis project Ga0102851, IMG submission 79558) | Freshwater wetland microbial communities from Ohio, USA, analyzing the effect of biotic and abiotic controls - Mud 3 Core 4 Depth 3... | ecosystem: Environmental > Aquatic > Freshwater >... | reverse complement strand
TTTGATGCTTATGAAGAAAACGGCCAGTTCATAGTTGAGTGGAAGACGGCATCGGAAGAGAGCACCGTGGGCTTTTATTTATTGCGGAAGGACAGGGACAGTGGAGAGTACAGGCAGATCAACAGCAAGCTGCTGCCTGGGCTTATCAACTCGCGACAAGGGGGGACCTACCGTCTGGTGGATGAAGGCGCGTCGCTGGGCGAGGGTGCCACGTACAAGCTTGTTGAGGTAGAGAGCCGTGGGAGACAGCGCACCTATGGTCCTTTTGCGGTGGGTGCAGACGTAAAAGCTGATCTCTTCAAATCCCTGCACAAGGAAAGTCATACAAGGGCTCACAAACCTGAGGTCTTATCAAAGGGAGAAGTATCGCATTACAAAAGAGAGGCCCATGGGGTGTCGAAGGCTCAGGAGCATCGGCTAAAGGAGCGGAAGGCAAGCCAAAATGCTTCTAAAGCTGTGAAGAAGAGTCGTGTGGGTGAGCAGGCGAAGGTATCCGTGACCGAGCCGGGTCTCTATTATCTTAAGGCCTCTGAGATTTCGGCAGTACTTGGGATGCCTGAGCAGCGTGTCAGGAACATGATAAGGCAGGCCTCCTTATCCCTGAGCAATCAGGGCCAGAAGGTGGCCTACTTTACGGATAGCAGTTCCTCGGGCATCTATTTCTACAATCAGGGGATAGACAGCATGTACACCAGGAAGAACATCTACTGGCTGAACAAGGACAGGGGATTGGAGATGGTGCATGTAGAGGGCAGTGGTCCTTCGCCTGTTGCTGTGAATGGGACATTTGACGAAGCGCTCCATTTCGAAGAAGACCTTATGGACGCCCCGGGACTTTTCAAAGACCCCATGGCTGATTACTGGTTCTGGGACTATGTGTTTGCGGGAGACCCGTACATGGGCAGCAGGGCCTTTACGCTATCGGCCAATGGCATTGCCCCGATTGCAGACACAGCCTCTCTCACAATCCATCTCCGTGGGGCCTCGGACTCTTTGGTCAACAATGAGCACCACGCCATATTCACCCTTAATGGGACACAGATAGGGGAGACCCTGTGGCAGGGAACCGATGAAGACCATAGCGTGACCCTTTCGTTCAGCCAGGATCTCCTTAAAGAAGGGGACAATACCCTTGAGGTGGCGGGGGCATTGGATGCAGGGGTTCCGTACAGCATCTTTCTGATCAACTCCTTTGATCTGGCGTATCAGAGGCTCTATCAGGCGGTTGGCAACGAGCTTCTTTTCAGGGGTAATGCGAACCAGGTGGTGAGCGTCTCGGGATTCACCAATTCTGATATCCTGGTTTTCGAGGTGACGGATTCTCTGAATCCCAAATTGATCAAGGCAGTCACCATAGACGGCACCGCAGGCAATTACCGGGCGAGTCTGAAGCCTGCATCGCCGGGGGCGGTGTATCTTGCCATATCAAGGGATGCGGCACATGGTGGAGAACTATGGGCGGATGTATCCTCAAGCCTGAAGGACAAGGGCAACAGTGCTGAGTATGTGGTAATCACCACAACAGGGTTGAAGAACACAGCTGCATCTCTTGCTGCATACCGCAAGGGTCAGGGGTTATCAACCATGGTAGTGGACCAGGAAGATATCATGGATGAATACAATAATGGTATTTACAGTCCTGAGGCCATCAGGGACTTTCTCTTCTATGCGTACAAGAACTGGACGAAAGCGCCAAGATATGTAGTGCTGGCAGGAGACGGTTCATATGACTACAAGAATAATATGGGCTTTGGGGACAGCCTGATACCTCCTATGATGGTACTGACCCCTGACGGGCTATTCCCATCGGACAACTACTTTGTGGCCGATGAAAACCATATTCCCATGATGGCACTGGGGAGGTTCCCTGCATCCACGTCTCAGGAGCTGCAGGGGATGATCGACAAAACTATTACCTATGAGACGGCCTCAGGCGGAGCGTGGGCAAGCCGTATTCTGATGACTGCGGACATTTCTGAGCAGGGCGGACCTTTTATGTTAGAGAGTGATCAGGTAGCCGGTGGCTTACCTGCGAAGTTCACGCCTGTCCGCATCTATCTTGAGCAGCACCCACTGGATGAGGCCCGCTGGCTTCTGTTGAATGAAATAAACAAGGGAGTGGGACTCATGAACTATATTGGTCATGGCGGTTTGGACCGCTTCTCCGGCAGCGGGCTTCTGGTGAGTGAAGATGTCAGTTCCATGACCAATGCGGGGAAATATCCTGTGGTGACTGCCATGACCTGTGCAGTGGGCCAATTCTCCATACCAGGGTATCCTTCCCTGGCAGAGTATTTGGTAGTGAAGCAGCAGGGTGGGGCGGTAGCCATGTGGTCTCCCACCGGGATTTCCATAGACTCAGAGGCCTTTATCCTGGACAGCAAGTTCTTTACGCATGCCTTTAAGCAAGGCAGCCGTGTGCTTGGGGATGTGATCATGAAGGCGCTTCAGGATTACGCACAGGAAGGTAATCTGCCCTCCATGATGGACATCTATACGCTCCTGGGTGACCCTGCACTGAAAATGGGAGGCTATTGAAACCAGGGGGAAGGAAGTGAGAGAGGTATATAAAAAAAAGGACGATATCGTCTATCGAAAGGTTGCAGGAGAGACAATACTGGTCCCCATCAGTGGAAGACTCGCTGACATGCAGATGATTTTTGCCCTGAATCCAGTGGGTGAGTTTATCTGGGAAGAACTTGATGGTTCCAGGACTCTTCAGCAGATCAGAGAGGACATCCAATCTAGTTTTGATGTGGCAAGGGAAGAGGCGAATGCAGACCTTGAGGCATTCATTGCCGAACTTTTGAAAGAAGGCTTAATCGAAGGAGCAACTTAGTGACAGAGTGTACACATACACAATGGCTCACCAATAAAGAATATCTCGATCAGTTCTACAGAAGGGCTGTTCAGCTCAGGATACCGCTCTCTGGCGGTCTCGATCTCACCCATCGCTGCAATCTGAGGTGCATACACTGCTATGTGGGCCCGCAGAGCGATGCCCCAGGAATGCAAAAGAAAGAAATTGCTACCAGCCGTCTCATGTCCCTCATTGATGAGATTGCCGATGCAGGGTGTCTTGATTTGCTTATCACCGGCGGTGAGCCCCTCATGAGGAAAGACTTCAGTGATGTCTATCTTCATTCAAAGATGAAGGGTTTGCTGGTGACTGTATTTACAAACGGGACACTGGTAACGGAAGAGGTGCTGTCGCTCTTCCATCGTTATCCGCCGTACCTGGTCGAGATCAGTCTGTACGGTGCCACTGCCGCGACCTATGAGACCATTACCGGAGTTCCGGGTTCTTATGCCCGATGTATCGATGGTATTGAGCAGCTTCTCTCAAAAGGGATTAGAGTGAAGCTCAAGACTATGCTCATGACCCTGAACTGCCACGAATTGCGTGCTATGGAGGATCTGGCTCGCGGATATGGTATCTCGTTCCGGATTGATGCAGCACTCTTTCCCAGGCTCAACGGCGATAAAACACCGCTTGCGATGCGCGTGGCTGCCGATGAAGCGGTTGAAATGGAGTTGGCGGATGCTGAGAAATTGAAAAAATGGAAGCAGTTTTACTCCAGGCAAGATAGTGCCTCTGTTTCTGATCAGTTGTACGTCTGTGGTGCAGGAATCACCGGATTTCATATCGACCCCTATGGTATACTAAAACCGTGTCTTATGATGAGAAGAAACACGTTCAACCTTTTAGAGGGCAGTTTTCTGAGCGGATGGAACGGGCCGGTCAAAGAGATTAGCAGCAGGGGGGTCAGTCCGACATACGCCTGTAACGGTTGCGAATACTATGTCCTGTGTGGTGCCTGCCCGGCATTCTTCGAGCTTGAAAACGGGGCTGAGGAGATTCACTCAGAATATCTTTGTGCCATGGGCAGGGCACGGAAGAGGGGCTTATCATTGCACGCACAGGGTGTGCGCTGAGGAGGAGAGCAATGGAAGATGATAAAGGCGAGGAAAATACCAAGAGGGTTTACGAAAAACCTGTCCTGAGGAGTATCGAGTTGGTCGCAGAGGAGGTGCTTGCTGTAGGCTGCAAAGGGACTAATATTCCTGGTCCGTCTAGACCGACTTGCGTTTTTGTAAATTGTGCTGCAAGGGGATCCTGACTAGGATACTTTTTTGGGGTATAGTATGGTCAGTACCGAGATCGCCGGTGTCCTGTTTGCGGTAGCAGGCTGGGATTGCATCGTGCATCAGGGACATGAGCCTGCCTATAAAGACTTTGTAAATGATGATGCTACCGATACATCTCCCGATATTTCAGTAAGCGTTATGGTGGGCGGTCTTCCTGATATCTCCGGAGCAAAAAGAATTTTCAGCAGTGATTCTTCCTGGTCCTTATTGGTCAAGGGCAATGATAATTATCTTGTTCTCGATCCGCATGCCATCGGCACTGGGCCGCTCTGGGTAGCAAAGGCTGATCTCTCTTTCAAAACAGTAACAATCTTCTGTAACGAGCAACTCGCTACAAACGAAGGAGGCGATCTGCTAATTGAAAATCCGATGAGGTACCCCCTGGACCAGATACTTCTCATGCACTACCTTGGCGTAAGAGGAGGAGCCATACTTCATGCTGCGGGGGCTGTGCTCAAGAACAAAGGATATATATTCCCCGGGCGCTCGGGCGCGGGGAAGAGTACCCTTATAAGGCAATTTCTCGCAAAACAGCGTGGCGAAGTGCTGAGTGACGACCGCATTGTGGTGAGAATGGTTGATGGCACATTCACCGCCTATGGTACTCCCTGGCCTGGTGATGCGGCCATAGCTGCGAACAAAAGCGTTCCCCTTTCCGGTATTTTCTTTGTTTCCCATGGGGGTGACAATAGGGTAAGGGAGATCAGCCGGAAAGAGGCCTTTGAAAGGCTTCTCCCCGTCACCTCAATCCCCTGGTATGATAAGGAAATGACAGAAAAGCTTCTTGTATTCTGCGAAGATATGGTGTCCCATGTCCCTGCATATGAACTATATTTTAGACCAAATGGTGAGGTAGTGGATATCGTCGGGAACTTCATTGGGAACTGAGATATCGGAATCTCATTTTGATCCGTCGGTGCATAAGGTGTCACTGGCTGAAAAGCTGAGCCTTTTTCAAGAGATCCTGAGCAGCGGTTCGTTTCTCCGCGTGCGCGTAACGGGGAGAAGCATGGTGCCTCTTCTCTGTGGAGGGGAGATCCTTACGATAAAAAAAATCTCTGCATCTTCATTAAGGAAAGGAGACCTGGTTTTTTTCAAGAACAGGGACGGACATCCGGTTATTCACCGAATCGTTAAGAAATACACACACAATGATGTACTCACCTTTCAGACAAGGGGAGATGCCCTGATCGGTTTTGACGGGCCGGTAAGAGAAGAGCACATTCTCGGCAAGGTCTGCAGCTTGGAGAGAGGAAGAAGGCATCTTAATCTGGAAGCGGCACACTGGAGATGCGCACATTATCTGCGTGCGATAGTCAATCTCTGTGAATCACGGCTTTATTCTAGCTTGAGTGTATTTAAAAAGCTGCTCACCTGATTCTCACGATATGATATATTGCTTACTATCCGTGTAGAGCAATCTCGACATGTTACACCCCAGATGGTTACATGTCTGCAGGTTATGAAGAAGCAATCAGAATTGAGCTTGCAGTGTTTTTGAAAGTTAATTTACGATACCTAAGTGTTACAGTTGTGTCAGTCTCTGCGGTAATTTTAAGCCGACCACTTCTGACAGGTGTTCTGATTTTTTTGGAGACTCCTTCCGATTTAGTTCGGATACCGCTAGAGCGTTGTAGGTCCTATTCGCCGCGAACTTCGCAGTATCAGCACCTTCCTGGAGGCGACACTGATGTTTTTAGCAACAGGACAATGTTTCTCTCGGAATTAGATGGGCAGCGGGAATTGAACCGCTCAAGCTTTCGTGTAGTTATCAGGCTTAAGGCCTTGTAATCAACGATGCCAGGAACTTTAGGTAATTGGCATCTTTTTCTATTAGTTGAATTCCAATCCCATCTTTTGAAGGTATTCCCGCTCTTTCCAAAATCAAACTATAAGGCTCTCTTGTCGCTCTTGTGACTCTGCCAGTCAATTTTGATGTCGAGCCATCGGGCAGATGGACTATCATTTCAACTGTTTTCTCTAGGGCGAGTGGTTTTCTTGTCTTTATGAAAAGGCCATCCAAAGACAAATTTCTACATATTCCTCTATAAGTCTGACCATCCGAGGTAAATTCAATGGTACAACGCTTTACAAATCTCTTTTGCCTTCTTCTCTCATGTTCCAATTTCCCCATTGTGCTAATCCCTGAGCAGACTTCAACTTCCTACCAGTCAATTTAGGTAATCAAGATCTTATCCTTTACAAACTGCTGATACTCAAGTGAAGAGAACTCAATCCCTATGCCAACAGTTTCTACTCCGTTAAAAAGACACTTTGTATGTCTTTTAACGACCCCCTCAAATGCAGATGTTTCACCCCTCATTGTCAGACATACTTTAACGTGAGTCCCTACAGGTGGAGGTATACGTTTTGGGATGAGGACACCATGTTCCGAAATATCAATAGTTCTAATTTCATGGACTTTACCTTCATATTCTATTGTTGCTATAAACATCTTCGGGAGTCTCGGACTCCTTCTTTTTTCTTGACCGCCGTACCGACCTTTAATCATAATTCTTCATCTTCACTTTATAAGGATTCCTTATTTCCTATTCTAATTAGCTCCCATTATAGCAGAGCTTAAAGGTTCGGACTACTGCTGCAAGTAGCGCTTCATGCATGTGCTGCCAAGAAAGAACAAAAGGGACGTTTCGTGTGTGACTTGCAGGGCCTGTATTGATGCGTGCAACAGAGAGCTGGGGGGGAAGAGGGCTTTTCCATTACAGCGCCGGCGATGCCACCTGTCTTGCCCGTGCGGAAAACTACGCCCTTGCCACAAAAGCGCTCTCCCGCGCTAAACAGCCTTAATCTGTTTTAACGCGATGAAGAAATTCTCCACAAGGAGCGGGTTGAACTCCTTTCCCACTCCTTCTTTCATCAACCCTATTATCATAGTGATTTCCATGGCCTTACGGTATGGCCTTTCGGTTCTCAGGGCGTCAAAGAAGTCAGCGATGGCAACCATCTGGCTGACGATATGCTGCTTTTTGCCCTGTCTTTTTGTGCCGGGGTATCCGCTGCCGTCGAATTTCATGTGGTGTTCGAATGCCGCAATCATGGCGAGTTTTGGAACATCGGGAAGCGTCGAGAGGTACTTCGCACCTGCCGCTGGATGCTGTTTCATCTGATTCCATTCTGCGTCGTCAAGTTTCCCAGGTTTCTCAAGCACTTCCTTGGCAACGAACATCTTGCCCACATCGTGCATGAGCGCCGCAATGCCCACATCATGAAGCTTCTCCCCTTTCAGGCCCAGGGCCTCAGCCTGGAATAGGGTGATGACCGATACATTTGTGGCATGCACGTAGGTATACTCGCTGTAGGATTTCACCGGACTTATGACGCGAAGCACGTTCATCTCCTTTTTCAGTGTTGCAATAAACGCTATCACCGCATCCTCAAGACTCACCATATCCAGTCTTCTGAACTTGTTCACGTCTTGAAAGAGGGCTTTTACCTTAGCGATGTTCTCTCTGACAATCGCACTGACATCGTCTCCCTCAGCCCCGAACTTTACCTCAACCATCCCTACCGAGATATGGGGACTGGAGATGACCTTTTCTGTTGAAGCAATCGCTGCGACAAACTTCTTTAGTTCATCGGGAGTCACTCCTTTCTCAATGATGATCTTTTCTATGCCTTTCCTCTTCAGTTTCTTGGTAAAGCTGTGCAAGTGAGGGCCTGTGTCGGTAAGGGGAGTCTCGTTAAAGACCAGACTGTCCCCGAGGAGGGTAAGAACCAAAGAGTCATTTACATAGAGCCCTCCTATTTCACCGTGAGCCTTCACAGAAAATTCTCTGACTAAGGGATGATCCTCTGAATACAAGGCACAGTTGGAGAGGGCGGTCATTATAAGTGCTATAAATTCGTTCGCCTTTTTCTGGGACATGTTAACCCTTTTCCTTGTTCAGGATTTCTTCACTTATCTTCCTAATCTCATTGTTTTCGGACTTTAGACCCCTTTCAAGGAGTGGTGTCACCGACTCAGGCGGATAGTTCCGGAGGCTTCTGAATATCTCAAGCCTCAGCTCCTCCATTGCGTTCCTGAAAAGCAGACTTTTCGCACTATAAAGCCTCTCAAGGGCATCCACTGCCCTCGGGTCTCCTATATCCCCCAATGTTTTTATAATTGATGACTTTTGCTCTAATTCAATTCCCACCAAGTCTCTCTTTTCGAGGAGTTGAAGGAGGTATGGTACAGCCTCCTTAACCCTTGTGGTTCCTGCAAGTTTAACCGCCTGATCCCTCACTTCCGGTTCCCTGGATTCCAGGTATATCCTAAGGTAGGAAAAGGCACCGGGCGCGTTGAAACTAAGAAGGGTTTTCAATGCCTCCATGCTCACCCTCCTATCTGCATGTTTTGTCAACGGCCTGACTATGTGCACATAGTTCACTCCGCCACACTCCCTAAGGAGATAGAGTACGTTGCGTACTACGTACCAGCGCTTGTCACTTATTCTTCTCGCAACATAGGGAAGAATGTTGCTCTTAAACCCGACAAGCATAGAGAGCAAGAAACTTCTGGTGAAGGTATCGGATTCTTCTGCAACGGCATCGAGAAGCGGTTCGGTGAGCTGCCGTTGCAGTGCTTCTGCGAGCATTATGACGCCTTCTCTGTTCAGCCTCCCCCAGACCCTAAAAGAATCCATCATCTTTGCTACAGTCTCCTTTGAGGAGAAGAAGGACTCTACCATACCGGACGCCTCAGCCCCGAATTTGCCATCAAGGGCCTGGGAATAAAGGGAGTTGTAGACATTGGATATCTCTGCGAATCTGCCCGTCTCCAGGAATTCGTTCACCAGATCGAAAAGCTTTGGAAGGAGGTTAAGGAAATCATCCCTGCTCGTAGTGTCCAGGTCGACGAGTTCCAGCATAAGCCCTGAGGCCGCACTGTCCACTATCTCCTCGGTACATTCTCTTTTTACCTCTTCAAGTATGGGAGAATCCTTCAGGGTAATACCCCTCAGCATGCGTTCAAGTATTGCCTGGTAGCCCTCAGCAACAAAGCTCTTGAACTGGTCGTCACTGAAGAGCCTTACGATGTTTTCATCAAGCTCTACGTCATCCACAAGGGCCTTGCCCCCTTTCAGCATGTCGAAAAACCCTCTCTCTTTTTTTGCCGAGGTGAGCTTATCAACGATATTTCTGAGACTTTCGGGGATCATTGAAGAGTGTTCGCTGAAGAGCCTTGTTATCCTCTCGATCTCTTCCTGAGTGAGTTCGCTGATCAACTGTTCAGCCTCGTGCACATCCACAGGAGAGGAGCTGAAGGCCCTTTTGAGGAACTGCTGTTTAATCTCTGCACTCAGACTCTGCACCATAGAAATGAATTTGGAGAATGCCTCACTTCTGATACCGGAGTCATCCCTCCGCTTGAGGTATGTAGTGATCACCCTGTCATAGGTCACCTCGGAGGCATCCTTATCCATCTCCCTGTTGATGAAATCGGCAATGGCCTCCGGAGGAAGTCCGAGGATTACCCCCTCTGCGTCTGAATCTGCAAGTTTTCCCTCCAGTAATCCATAAATGTAATCTTCCCATATCTTTGTATCAGAAGCTTTCTCCCTGAAGCTCCCTTCAATAAAGCTGAACTTGGAGATATCCAGGGGTGAGAGCTTTATGTGTGTAAGGCCCTTTTTTTCGGCAAGCTCAATAAAAGCCTTTCCCACGGGAACATCTTTTGCACTGATGAGCTGATGGAATCCCAACAACTCGTCCATGGTAGCTCCTGAGTAAAAGGTGATGGCAGCGATTCCCTTTGCATGAATGCTTAGGGCGAATTCCCTAAAGACAGGGTTCTTCCTTTCCAGGGTGTATTCGTCAACCACCAGCGTATCCTTTGCGATACCGATGGTGATGCTGCTCCTGATCTCGAAGAGCTTCTGGAGAAAGTTAAAGGCCTTCTCCAGCGATTCTTTAGTAATGGGGTGCTCCGGGGGATAGAGGCCTACACTCCTTCTGGATATGTTCAGCTCAATGACCGCGTCAGTAAGGAGCTTTGCATCGATGGGCAGCTTTTCCCTTTTCTTCTCTTCTTTCTCTTCCTTCTTTTCCATATCCATAAGTTCGCAGAGGTCCCAACGCAACGAATCGGTTCTTATTATCGCATATTTTATGAGCCAATACCTGAGCTCATAACAGTTCCAGGACCCAACAAACAGTTACTATAGTAATGCAGGTAGCCGGAATCTTTTTCTATAATCTCCACTCCTACACCATTCTCAATAGACCTGACGACCTTCCCCTTCAGTTTTGATATCTTGCTATCAGGAAGCTCAATCACGATGTCAAGTATTGTATCAGTGGCAAATTGATGCTCCGTCCTTATGCACAGGCCGTTCAGAGAGAGATCTTGAGTTATTCCCCTATAAATGATACCGTTTGCCGTAAACTCTACCTCGCATTTTACCTCGAACCTTCTATAAAGTCTCTTGTCCCTCATGTTCTCTTCCGTCGTAGGTTCAATGATTAATTTTCTCCTTCACCATAGCCTGTCACACCGTCCACTCACATAGTGAGCACTATCACAATGCTCCGATATCCGTTGGCAACGATTCTATGAATTCCCCGAGTCTAAAAGTATCCTCACCACCCATGTCCATGAACTCCACTCCTACGCTGTATCGTTGCCGTGTTTTTTCTGGTGTCTCATTACAAAAGGCAACTCTGCCTTTACATTGAATGGGACGCTCATCTTCTGTAAGTGCGAGTTCTAACGAGAAGACTGTTTCGACCAAGGCTTCCTGTTCAGCCTCGATTTGTATACCACCAAGACTTATATCCTTGACCACACATGTTTCCATATAATTGAGGACTGTTTTTTCAGGGGTATGAAGCTTTATCCTAACACTGCCCAGCCTGTACTCCTTCAGTTTATCAGCGATAAAACCCTTAAGCTCTAAAGTCTTTTCTGTTAACACATCTTTGAATTGAATGCCCGCGGTATACACCGGCATGGCTTCCTCTTCTGAGATCTTTCTTACACCGGTCATTTTTTCCCAGACAATTGAGCCCTTCATGGAGATGACCCTGTCGCTGAGCTCAAACCTGAATACGTATTCGCCGTTCATACAAAATCTCCTAGTCCCCCTTACGGAGCATCCGCCGATACTGATATCCAGGATCTCAACTTCAGTTTTATGGGTGGTTTTTGCGAAGACGCCCATGCCTACAACTACATATCTTGAATGTTTTCTTTTCCCAACCATGTTTCTCGCTTTTCTTTCACCTTCACATCTTCTGTAAATTCGCGGGGCTTGCCCTTCCGACTGTTTGTGAATATATCACTCACTTGCCCTCTTTTTCGTCTGATGACCGAAGCAGGAAAAGCACAAAGGCCACACAAACCAAAACAGATGCCACACCAAGGCAAATCACGTTTATCAGTGTTGGTTCAAACATATTCCTTCCTTATTTTCTTGCATCATTTTTGCCATATTCTATGGAACAATCTCGTTCACATTTCTATAACATGTGAAAATTGTTAGAAAAAAATAGCTTACAATCATCTCACGACATCGGTCTGTTCCCGCAACCACAAATGATGTTAAACCAAATACCATACAGGTCAAAAAATAACGTACAGTTTTCATGTCGCACGCCTTCCTTATGATATAACTAGCAATATTCATTCCATAAATTATCTTTTCCAATTGCAAAAAAGAACTTTGAATAACAAGAAGGTATTATTGATCGTTGTCAGAAAAGGGTACTTTCTGACCGAAAATGATACAGGGGTTACAGAAAATCCTACGCAAAAACTGGACTGTAATGTATTGGCTCTCTTGTGAAATCTCAAGTGTATAGAGTTTTCGGCATCATACAAGGCAATACCTGCTCTCAGATAAACAGACAATTGCGACAGTTCTTTCTCTAGAATTGTGCCCACTAATCCACTCACACGAGTCGCATTCAATCTCAGTCTTCCGAGGAGACAGTAGGTTTTTGTCGGTAACTGTCATCCCATTAAAATGATAATGGTCTCGGTTCGTCGGTGCACTCCTGCGCCAGGGACTAATTGATATTGTCTGCCTGCCATAAGGTACCCACGAGATGTAAGCGGTCTGCTGTCCGAAGCCGTCCGGAATTTCCAAGACAACCACAGTACTGATTGAATTCTCCACAAGTCGTAAGGTATTCTGAACGCCCCGATTGAACGATTACTGAGTGCATGCACTCAGCATCCTCCTTTGCCCATTGATGATAAAGAGGGGGTGCGGAGTTTTATTAGTACAGACACTGCGGGAACCCCGCATTCTCAACAATAAATCGCGGAGATATGGTATAGTAGAAGACCAAAAAATAGGAAAGGTGGTGATTTGATGTCTTTGGAGAAGGAGAAAAAGCAGTCCATAATAGGCACCTATAAGGCCCACGAAAAAGACACGGGCTCACCCGAGGTGCAGATCGCGATCCTGAGCGAAAGGATAACCTACCTTACAGAGCATTTCAAGACACACAAAAATGATCATCATTCACGGCGCGGACTTCTCAAACTGGTAAGTCAGCGGAGGAGCCTCCTGGATTATCTCAAGGCGAAGAACAAGGGGCGATATGAAAAAGTTGTGGAACGGTTAGGATTAAGGAGATAGGAGAAATTCATTGATGAACAAAGTGGAGATAGAGGTCAGGGGAAAACTGTTGTCCATAGAGACGGGTGAGATCGCCAAGCAGTCTGACGGCGCCGTTGTGGTGAAATATGGCGATACGGTTTTGCTCGCCACCGCAGTTGCGAACAAGAAGGTAAGAGAGGGTCTGGATTTTTTTCCGCTGACCATGGACTACCAGGAAAAGGCATTTGCCGCAGGAAAGATTCCTGGTGGATATTTCAAGAGGGAAGGGAGGCCTACGGAGAAGGAAGTACTCACCTCCCGCCTTATCGACCGGCCCATGAGACCCCTTTTCCCCGAAGGATTTTATTGCGAGACACAGGGGATCGTCTCTGTGCTTTCGTACGGTGAGGAGAATGTATCTGATGTCCTGGGAATCATAGGGATGTCCGCAGCATTGACGATTTCTGATATCCCCTTTTCTGGCCCCGTTGCCGCGGTGAAGGTCGGACTGTTGAACGGTGAGCTGGTCGTCAACCCCGATCTCACGGAGTCGGAAACGATGGAACTCAATATCGTGGTTGCCGGCACCGAGGATGCGGTGATCATGGTGGAGGGAGGCGCCTCAGAGGTATCGGAGAAGATTCTCCTTGATGCCATTGAATATGCACATTCTGAAATCAAGAGGATTGTTGCGGTTCAGAAGGAGTTGAGGGGCCTTGCGGGAAAGCCAAAGAGACCCCTTATGGAAAAGCCTGTGGACGTGGAGCTGCAGAAAAGCGTCAAGGCGTATGTGATCGACCGGATCAAGGAACACATCGCCATTCCTGGCAAGCAGAGAAGACAGGAGGCCCTGGATATGCTTCTGGAAGATGCATTGAACCACTTCAATGCAGAGGAAAAAGGGCTGACCAAGGAAATTGCAAATATATTCTTTGACATAGAGAAGGAGCTGGTAAGGAGAATGATCATCGATGAAGGCATAAGGGCAGACGGGAGGAGGCCTGACGAGATACGACAGATCACCTCCAGGGTCGGTATGCTCCCAAGGGCGCACGGTTCTGCTCTTTTTGTGAGGGGCGAAAC
>Ga0102851_10001387_pt1 | contig 13784 bp, 11 predicted proteins | sample Mud3Dept3metaG_FD_79558 | JGI IMG/M metagenome (GOLD analysis project Ga0102851, IMG submission 79558) | Freshwater wetland microbial communities from Ohio, USA, analyzing the effect of biotic and abiotic controls - Mud 3 Core 4 Depth 3... | ecosystem: Environmental > Aquatic > Freshwater >... | reverse complement strand
TCGGTCGGTCCGCCGGCGGCATAGGGCACCATCATCGTGACCGACTTGGTCGGATAGGTCTGCGCCGGCGCGCTTTGCGCGAATGCGAGCGTGGCGCCGATTAACACTGCGATCGATTTGCGTATCATGAATTGCCTCCTCGAATTGAAGGACCGCGGTCGCCGCGGGTGGCTGGAAGTATCCCCGACCACAATGCCGCAACCTTGATTCAGCTCAAACCAGCGCTGACGCGGACCACTATATACCGAGGCGGAAAATCAGGGCAACTCGACTGGAGAATCGGGATGAACCGGGGAACCCCGAGTGAACCAGACTTTCCGCCCGCACCCGGGCGGGCCCTTACGCGATCGGGGCGCCGGGAACGATCTCGGGCCCGGACGAGCGATAGGCCGCTATTTCGCCTGGCTGATCATGTAATCGACCGCGGCCTTGACGTCAGCATCCGACCCGGCGCCTCCTTTCGGCGGCATCGCCCCTTTGCCCTTGACCACGGACGCGGTCAGGGTGCTCGCACCTTTCTTGATAAGAGGCGCCCAGGCAGCCTTGTCGCCGAACTTCGGCGGCATGGCCGCATGGCAGCCTGCGCAGGTCTTTTCATACACCGCCTTGCCGTCCGCGGCTGCAGCCTGCAGACCCGTCGTCGATAGCGCCATCACCCCCACAACTAGAAACACGCGTTTCATGTCATTTTCCTTTCCTAATGATCAAGTCCTGCATCCTAGTCAAACAATTCCCGCGCTGAGCACAGGCCCACGCCGTGTACTCCCCTGTCGTTCTCACCGAAATGCCCCGAAACAAATGCCGTGTTCGGCCCTCTCAGTGCTCACCCACCGCCGCCACGCGCGAAGAAACCGTACCGTGGACCCAGGGGGGAAACAGCCGGCTGAGCCCCAGCAGCGCGATAATCGGCGCGATGCAGAGCACGATTGCGACCAGGGCCCCTTCCTTCCCTCCGATAAAGAGCTGATAGTAGAGCAGTCCCTTGCCGGTTTTCGAAATCTCCTGCCCACCGATCACCACGTTCCAGCGCATCATGAAGACTGAAAACAGCACCAGGCAGGCGCAGGCCGTCACGCCCGCGACCAGCGCCCGTCCCGCAGTTCCCCGCCAGATCATGTAAGACAGCCAGAGGAACGGCGTGATGGCGCCTACCGCGAACTGCAGGATGAAATAGGGAACGAGCAGCGGGCCGGTCACGTATTCCATGATCATCTCCACGCCTTCGCGCCCCTTGTACACGATGTTGGCGAATTCCAGACCCTCCAGCACCAGGGCGACCATGATGAAGCCCCAGATCGTGTAGGCGAGGCCCTTGACGCAGGGGACGTCCACCGGAATCCTGCGCAGCTTGCAGGACGCGACATACAGGACCACCAGCAGAGAAACGCCGGAGATGATCGCCGAGAACAGGAAGATGACGGGCATGAGATCGGACGACCACCATTCCCGGGACTTGAGCGAGCCGTACATGAATCCCACGTAGCCATGCAGGCCGTGCGCGGCGGGTATGCCCGTAATCGCCAGCCACAGGATCCACTTCTGGTCATACGCGATCGCCTTCGCCGAAACATCGTTGGAACCAAGCGTCAGCATGCGATAGAACGTGCCCAGGAGACCGGTCCTCTTTTGCGCCTGTTCCACGATGAAGGGACGGTAGGCAAACCAGGTCTCCAGTATCAGCAGCACGACATAGAACGAGGCGAAGTAGCCGAACGCCGCCATGGCCGAAGTCCAGTGCGGGGTGAGCGTCGCGTTGAACGCGCGCTCCGGATGACCCAGGTGCAGCAGGAGGGGGGTCGGCACGAACACCATGAAGCAAAGCGACGTGAGCAGGGCGAGATGCGCCACGGGCTGCAATCGCTTGAAGCCGAACACCTGGTACAGGCTGGAGACGGTGAAGGCACCGGCCACAAGCCCGGTCAGGTACGGGTACACGGCGATCAGGACCGACCATTCGAAGATGGTTTCGTTGGGATAGACCCATCCCGTGTACGGGACCGAGTGAATGACGGTTTCCATTAGTTCACCTCCTTGTCGATTCCCACGTAGAAGACATTCGGCGCATTCCCGGACTCGGGCCTGAGCACCGAAACGCGGTTGTTCCGGATGAACAGGCTGACCGGGCTCTGCCTGTCGCTCGTGTCGCCAAAAACCCGCGCGCCGACGGGGCATACCTCCACACACGCCGGCTGCAACCCCTTGGTGATCCGGTGATAGCACCAGGTGCACTTGTCCGAGACGCCCTTCTCCTCGTCAAAGTAACGCGCGCCGTAGGGACAGGCCTGTACGCAGTAGCGGCAACCGATGCAATACTCGTGGTCGATGAGCACCACGCCGTCCGGGGTCCTGTAGGTCGCCCCCACCGGACATACCTGCACGCAGGCCGGATGGGTGCAGTGGTTGCACAGCTTGGGCACGAAGAAGGCCTTTTCCACCTTCTGATCCTTGTAGCGGTTGGCGAACCGGTCCTCCTTCTCCGAACCGGATGCTTCGATGTTCACCGGGTCCTGCTGGCTGTCTATGCGCGCGGTCGTCTCGCCCTCGAGATACACGTAACGCTCAACCCAGGTCCGGAACTGGTGAGCATTGCGCGGCACGTCGTTCTCGTGCTTGCATGCCTCGACACAGCGCAGGCAGCCGATGCACTTCGCGGCATCGACGCCGAACGCCCACTGGTGCTTGGTCCAGTCGTAATCGGCGGTGGGAAAGGACTTACCATCGGCCGCCGGGCCGCTCCCGGCGGCGCCCGCGGCGGCCGTCTTCTTGGCAGCGGCAGGCGCAGGCTCGGTTTTGGCGGATGCGGACTGCAGCACACCCAGGGCGCCGGCGCCCGCGGCAACGCCGGTGCAGGTCGCCGCCAGTCCCAGCTTGCCGAGAAAGGCGCGGCGCGCGTTCAATGAGGCTTTCGTGTCTTCAGTCATGGCGTCTACTTTCCTTGGGTTAGGGGCTGGCAGTTCTGCTCGGCGTAGAACGCGGCGAGGTTCGCAATGTCGGTGTCGCTCAGGCCCCTGGAGACCCCCGCCATCATCGGATCCTTGCGCAATCCCGCCCGGAAGGCTTTCATCACGTTCACCAGATAGCCCGGTTTCTGGCCCGCGAGCCTGGGCCAGGCCGGATTGCCGCCGATTCCGGTTTCGCCATGGCAACCGGCACAGTTCTTCGCCAGGGCGGCTCCGGCGGCCGCATCGCCCGCGGCCTTCGCTCCAGGCGGCGCAATGCAGCTCAGGCCGGAGTAATAGGCAGCGAGGTTCTGCATGTCCGTGCCGCTGAGCTTTTTCGCGAGCGGCGTCATGACGACGTCCTTCTGGTCGCCGGACTTGTACGCCCCAAGTATCCTGGCAAGGTAGGGCGCGCTCTGGCCCGCCAGACTCGGCCAGGTGTCGTTGGGGCTGATCCCTTCGGCGCCGTGACACCCCGCGCAGGACGCGGCCCGCTCCTTGCCCGCCGCCGCATTGCCCGTCAGCTTCGCCGCGCTCAGCACGATCTTGGGCGAGTGCGGATTGTGGCAGGCGGCGCATTGCTGGCCGCTGGAGGCGTACGGATTGTGCTTGGCTACCTCGATTTGCGGCTGGGTGCGCGGGCGACCCGGCATGGCCTCGTGGCACAGCGTGCATTGCTTCACCGTGTCCTTCGGAATCGGCAGCCGGCCGTTCTTCGGATGCCCCTGCGCGGCGCCATGGCAGACTTCACAGGTCACGGACTTGTGGCTGTTGGCCGACCACTGCGCGACACGCTGCGTGTGGCAGGTGAGGCAATAGCGCGCCGTCTGGTACACGGGCTCCTGCGCGGCGATTTCGGGAACCGAGTCGGCCCGGTAGTGCCCGTATTTGTGGAACGAACTCACGGTGAGGATCGGGACGGCGACGACCATCACGATCAGAGAACCAAAGATCAGACAAAGCAGTCGGAATATATGTGTGGGCATGTTCGCCTTTCAGGTCATTGCGCGAGTCCGTCAAGATTGGATGGGGGTGGCTTGCGTTCCGAGAAAAAACCTGCACGCTTCAGCTCCTGGTAGGTCCCGCCGAAGTAGCTGCTGTTGGTGTAGGAATTTCGCGCGATTTCATCGGCGACGGCCCGCGCTTCGGCTGCGCTGTTGGCGAACACGACGATCCGGGTGCCGTGGTCGTAGAACTTGAGGCGGCGGTCCTGCGTGGCCTTGCCCACCTCGCCCGCCAGTATTGTTTCCGCCCCCGGAATCGTGCCTTGCGAATATGCGGCGCGGCCCCGCGCATCGACGATCAGCGCGCTGCTTTCGGTCAGGACGCGACGGAAGCCCTCCAGGGTCGTTTCCGCGGAATTCCCCAACGCCCGCCAGACCGCGAGACCGAGTTGATAGCGCATCACCTTCGTATAGCCCAGGTTCACGAGTTCCTCGCCGCGACGCTTGGCCAGGTCGCAGAACGGACCGTTCGAATACACCACGATCTCCATGGTCCGATCCGGAAAGGACTGCACCAGCCGCAGCAGTCCCTTCTCGTCGATGCTGACGCTTCCGGGAATGTGCGCAATGGCGAAGTCCTGCTTGGTTCGCGCATCGAACACCACGACGGCGCTCTTCGCCAGGTGCGCCCTGAGTTCCTCCGTCGACAGCTCCGGCGTTTTTTGGCCGGACTCCTCCAGCATTGCCTCGAACACGGTAAGCTTCGCCTTCGATGCGGATGGGGGCGGCGTCGCGGCCCACGACCACGCAGGCGCCAGCAGGACGGAAACCAGCACCGTCACGCGCGGGAGGTTTCGCGGGCCCATGGCTGGCATTCCTGTTAAACCCGGCCACGAAGCCATCCCCCACATCGCAGTGCCGGGGATTGGGTCAAAGACAGCGACAGCGTCGCAGAACGGGTGCGGCGGCTGTCGAGGGTCTGTGTCAATCGCATTGGCGGTGGTCGTGCGTGTGAGGTACATCGCGTTCTTCATATGGTGCGAAATTCGGGAGCGGAGAACAACGGACTCCCGGTCCGATTTGCGGTGCGGGACTTCAGACCTTGGTCCGAGACTGTCGGTGAAGGTCCCGATCGAACGATGCTGGCGGCAACAGAGGAGGATTTCCGATGACCGCTCGTCCGAAACTGAAGCTGGTGAACCGGTTCCTGCTGACGGGATTGCTGGTCCTGCTTGGGGGGATGGCTCTCATCGGAACCTGGGTCGGCGACCAGATCGAGGCCGGTGTCATCAACGGCACCGGCGTGGTCACGGACCTGTATCTGGACGGCGCCATATCACCCCATCTTCAATCGCTGGCCGCCGGGGGCGCGGTCGAGGATTCCGACCGCCTGGCGCTGAACCGCCTGCTCACGAGCTCGCGCCTGGGCGAAAACGTGGTCGCGTTGAGGATCTGGGGACGGGACGGCCGCATGGTCTTCAACAGCCCGGATCCCTCGCTGGTCGGAGGACGTTTCGTCATGGCGCAGCCGCTTGCACAGGCGTTCGCCGGCGAGGTTCGTTCCCGCATCGTCGACGGTGACAAGCTCGACGATCAGCTGAGGAATCCAAGATGGTCCCGGCTGATCGAGACCTTCGCACCCATACGCGCGGATGGCGACAAGTCGGTGCTCGCGGTCGCCGGCTTCTACCAGACCGCGCAGAGCCTGGAGCGGGGCGTCCGTACGGCGCAGCTGCGCAGCTGGGCGGGCCACGGCGCCGTCACGCTGGTGATGTTCGTCCTGCTCATCACCCTGGTGAAAAGGGCCAACACGCTGATCGAAGCGCAACAGCACGAATTGAGCGACAAGGTCGCGCAACTCACCTCGCTCCTCGCCCAGAACGCGCAGCTGCACGAGCGGGTGAGCCTGGCCGCGGCGCGTACGACCGCGCTCAACGAGCGATTTCTGCGCCACGTGGCGACCGACCTGCACGACGGTCCGGGCCAGTGCCTCGCGCTGGCCTCGATGCGCATCGAGGCGCTCGCGGAAGTGTGCGGCCAATGCGACCATTCGGTGGGGCCGGAGCGCAGCGTGGCCGAGGACTTCAGCACCGTGCAGGTGGCGCTGCAGTCCGGGCTGGCCGACCTGCGCGCGATCCTGCGCGGCCTGCAGCTGCCGGAAATCGAGCAGCTCCCGCTCGCCGACACGCTGCGGCGCGCGATCGACGAGCACGAGCGCAAGACCGGGCAGCGGGTTCCACTGGAGACCCGGAGTCTGCCGGAGCAAGTGCCCCTGCCGGTGAAGATTGCGCTGTTCCGCGTGCTGCAGGAGTCGCTTGCCAACGGGTTTCGCCACGGCGGCGGCCGCAATCAACGCATTAGTGTCGCCGGGTCGGCGGAGCACCTCCAGATCGAGGTGGCCGACGAAGGCAGCGGATTCGATCCCGCAACGGCGCACACGAGCGGGCACTTCGGACTGGACGGAATGCGCGAACGGGTGCAGCTCCTGGGCGGCAGCTTCGAGCTGGTAAGCGCGCCGAATCAGGGTACGATAATCCGCGCATCCCTGCCGCTGCAGGAACTTAGGGAACCGCATGGCTGAGCCAATCCGGATCCTGGTCGCCGACGACCACCCGCTGTTTCGCGAGGGCGTCGTGCATTCATTGAGCGCGGAACCGGATTTCTCGGTCGTCGGACAGGCCTCCAGCGGCGAGCAGGCTCTGCGGATGACGCGCGAGCTGCTTCCGGACGTCGTCCTGCTCGACATCGGCATGCCGGGCTGGGGAGGCATCGTCGCGGCCGAAAAGATCGCGACCGCCTGCCCTGCCAGCAGAATCGTGATGCTGACGGTGCTCGAGGACGAAGACAAGCTGCTCGCCTCCTTCAAGGCCGGCGCTCGCGCCTATGTGCTCAAGGGCGTGTCTGCGCACGACCTGGCGGCGGTGATCCGCTCGGTGGCGCAGGGCGAGGTCTACGTCACGCCCTCGCTCGCCGCCGGCATCCTGGTCACGCTGAGTCGCAACCATGCTCCGAACGATCCCCTGGAAGGCCTGACCGAACGGGAATCTGAAATCCTCAAACTCGTCGGACGGGGAATGACCAATCGCGCGATCGGCGAGCAGTTGCACCTGTCCGAGAAAACCATCAAGCATTACGTCACCAACATCCTCGACAAGCTGCACGTGCGCAGCCGCGTCGAGGCGGCGATGCTGTCGGTGCGCGGATCGCGCGGCGACACGGACACATGACCCGGCCGGACCTCTCCGGCGGGGTCGCCGGCGCCTGAGAATATCGAGGGTTCGTGCTAACATTCGTCGCTGCGGCGCAGCAAGCAGGGCGTTCGGTTGAACTGACTCACCATTTCCAGACAGGCACGCAGCGGCGGAGAGGCTGCGGTGCGGACTTGTTTGCTGCCGATTCGGATAACCGTTCGAGGAAACGTCGATGACACGAAGCGCGCGGATCTTTTTCCTGACGATGCTTGGCGCCGGGATGGCGATGGGTGGGCTTACCGCGAGCCAGGGAGCTCAGCCTGCGAAGTCCGACGCAGGCGGCAGTGCCGACCTGAAAGCCGCGTATGCGACACCGCAGGACATTGCCGAAGGCAAGCGCGTCGCCGAGGCGTCGTGCGCGAGCTGCCATGGCATCGACGGCATCTCCAAGACCAAGGAGACGCCGCACATTGCCGGCCAGCGGCCCGCGTACCTGTACATGGAACTGCGCGTCTACCAGTCCGGCGGCCGCGGCAACGCACCGATGACCAACGCCGTCAAGTTCCTGAGCGACGACGCCCTGGTCAAGGTGGCCGCCTACTACGCCAACCTCGATCCGGCTCAGCCGGCTCCTCCCAGCGCGAAACCCGCTGCCGCAAGGCCCGATCCCGTTGCGGCAGGCAAGGCTGCCGCAGCCGGCTGCGGCGGCTGCCACGGCGAGACCGGCATCAGCAATGTGCCCGGGATGCCGAACCTGGTCGCATTCGACCCGAAATACTTCGTCGAGGCGGTCAAGGCCTACAAGAACAATCAGCGCAAGCACGACATGATGAAGACCCTGGTGTCGGCCCTGAGCGATACGGAATTGAACAATATCGCGCTGTTTTACGCCATGCAGAAACCCGCCAAGGCGAAAACTCCCTCCCCCGGCAACCAGGCGGCGGGCAAAGCCGCGGCCGCGGCATGCGCCGGATGCCATGGCGAGGGCGGCGTGAGCACAGGAACGGCGCCCAGCCTCGCCGGCCAGGACGCGCAGTATTTCGCCTCGGCGATGAAGGAATACAAGAGCGGGGCGCGCGCGGACGCGTCGATGAAGGCGCCGGCCGCCTCGCTTGACGACGCCACCGTGAACAACCTGGCGGCCTATTACGCCAACCAGGTGCCGCAACCGCCGAAATTCCGCAAACCGCTTACGACGGCGGAATTGGCGGAACGCTGCGACCGCTGCCACGGGGTCGGCGGCAACAGCACCGACCCGCGCTCGCCGGCCCTCGCGGCGCAACGCGTCGACTACCTCCAGAAGGTCATGCGCGCCTACCGCAAGGGAGAGCGCAAGAGCAAGGCCATGAGTGCCATGCTGGACGGCATGAGCGACTCGGAAATCGACAACCTCGCCGAGCATTATGCGCGCCAGAAGGGCCGGACCATCGTTTACGTGCCGCTGCCGCCCAAATAGGGCGCAGGGCCCGGCGAACGCGCCTGCCTGCATCGCCGGTTCGGCCCGGCGGGACGGGTTAGAATAGCGGCGCAAAATTTCAGGGAGGAACGCGCGTTCCGGGATCGGGTCGGAAAGCGCGAGTTCTACAGGAACCATCAAAGGAAACCGTCATGAGCGAAACCCCACTGCACCGGCTCTACCATCACTACTCCGAGCTGCCATTCAGCATGCGGATCCTGTATACCGCGGCGCTGTGCATACTGGGCATGGGGTACATGTTCGCGATGATCTACCTGTTTCATACCTACTCGGGACGGGATGGAAACGCCATGAGCCTGTCCTATAACGATCTGGTGATCGCCTACAGCGGCAGCGGGAAAGGCTCGAGGCTGGAATCGGCGCTGCGCGGCCCGATGTCCAGCATGCTGCCTGCGGAGGAGGCAAGCGCCTTGGTCACCTGGGTGCAGCAGGGATCGGACCGCAATACCTACGAGACCTTCATCAGGCCGACGATAGACAAGCGCTGCATGTCATGCCACGACGGCAGCAACCCGCACCTGGCAAACCTTGGCGGCTACGACAACATGAAGAAGGTGACCGAGCAGGACACCGGCACCGACATATTCACACTGGTGCGCGTATCCCACATCCATCTGTTCGGCATGACTTTCATCTTCTTCGTCCTGGGGACCGTCTTCAGCCATGCCTACGTGCGGCCGCTATGGATCAAGTATCTGCTGATGGGCCTGCCTTTCTTCTGCCTGGCGGTCGACATACTTTCCTGGTACATGGTCAAGGTCTACCACCCGTTCGCGTTCGTCACGATGGGCGCAGGCGCCGTTCAGGGCGTTTGCTTCGCCGCCATGTGGCTCGTCTCGATGTACCAGATGTGGGTCCGAGGGACGCCGGAAGCCGTTGCCAGTCGGCATGGCGTCAAGGAGATCGTCGTAGGCTGACCGGCGGCGCAGCGTCCGGGCAGATCCGCAGGATCAGGTCAGCGACCCCGTTCCGGCCTTACTTCGCCGGCTGGGTCGCGTACCACGTCGCGAGGCTCTCGATGATCGCGTTGCTGTACGGGAAGCTCATCCGGTGCATGGTCGAGCTCTCGCGCTTGTCGTCGCGGTAGGCCCGCAGGGCCATGACCAGATAGTCCTTGTCCTGCCCCCGCATTTTCGGCGCCGCCATCGAGGGATTGTCTTCCTGGTCGTGGCAACGGTTGCACTTGTCGGCCAGCTCCTGGATGGAGGTCGGTACCTGGGCGGCCGTCTTGGGCTGTTGCGAGGCGTAGTACGCCGCGATGTTGTCGATGTCGCGGTCGCTCAGCCCGGAGACGTAGCGCTGCATGCCCCAGTTGCGGCGCGTGGTCTTGTACGCCTTGGTTCCCTTGAGCAGATACTGAAAGTCCTGGCCCGCAAGGCTGGGGGTCGAAGCGTCCGCGCTCACACCGCGAGCGCCATGGCAACCGCCGCACATGGCGGTCAGCGGCTCGCCCGCCGCCGGGTCCCCGCGCGTCGGTGCGGCGCGCTGCACCGGCGTCTGCGCCGCGAAATACACCGCGAGGTTCTCGAGTTCCAGCTTGCTCGCGTCCCGCAGTATGCCTTTCATGGCCGGGGTGGCCCGCTCCCCTTGGTGGTACTCCTGAATGGCGGTGACCAGGTAATGCGGCTGCTGTCCCGCCAGCGTCGGCGTGCCGGAAATCTTCGCGTTGCCGTCCTCGGCGTGGCACTTGGTGCAGCCGGCGGCGAGTTTCTTGCCCTCCTCGTAGGGCGAGGAATGCTTGACGTCGGTCGCCGACGCGCTGGCCACCGGGGGCAGGCTGGCATAGTACGCAGAGATGTTGCGCATGTCGGCGTCGCTCATCTGGTTGGCCAGGTCCCGCAGCGCGGCATGGGTTCGCTTGCCATCCTTGTATTCCTTGAGCGAAGCGAAAAGATAGCGGTCGCGCTGCGCCGCCAGGTGGGGGATGGCCGGCGCGACCCCCTTGCCATCCAGTCCATGGCAGGTCTTGCAGCTCTTCTCCGCGATGGCCTTGCCGGCGCCGACGTCCGCGGCCGGAGCCTTGGCGGTGGACTCCTTCTTGTCCGTGCAGCCCGTCAGCGCCACCGCAAGCAAAATACCCAGCAAAAGGTTTTTCATTGGAAATCTCGAAGATGAGTGGATCGGCAACGTGCTTTCAATCCGGCGCCATGTGCCGCGTATACCAGGCGCATTTTATCCGATAACAGGCCGACACACCGCCCTCCCCCGCCTCACATGCCCCGGACGTCGCCAATGACGCCGACCACCACGAACACCAGCAGCGTCAGGCCGAAGAAGATCAGCGTAAAGCCCAGTATCCTGGAGCCCAGGGCCATCGGCGGCGACGGAGCATCGACCAGATATTTTTGCAGTTCGCCGGTCTTCACCAGGCGGTCGTATTCCACGGTGTGCTCGTGCCTGAACTCCTCCAGGGGAACCGCACCGGTGAACATCACAGTGTCCAGCGGGAACTTGTCCGGCCTGAAGTGGTTGTTGAAGAAGTGCACCGTGAACAGGAACAGGGCCGCGAGGAGTGCTTCTTCCCCGTGGAAGATGGTGGCAATGTTGAACACCCATCCCGGCAGCACCGAGGCCGTCGCCGCCGGGAACCAGAGCATGAAGCCGCTCACGCCGATGATGGTCACGCCCCAGAACGGCGCCCAGTAGTCGAACTTCTCCCAGTAGGTCCAGCGGTCGAATACCGGCCGCGGCCCGAGCCCGAAGAACCACTTGAACATGGCGATGATGTCCCACAAATCCTGCAGGCGCGGCACCAGCGAGTTGGGTCCGAACCAGTCGAAGTTCTTCCAGTTCTTGCCGATGCGCTTGACGAAATACAACAGCTGCAGGATGAACACCGTCGCGAAGATCACAGCGCACACCCGGTGGATATACGCCGCCGCCTTCGGCCCGCCGATCGCCGACATCACGACGGGAGCCCAGGCAGTGTCGGCGTAGAACACCGACATGCCGGTCAGCGTGAGGATCATCAGGCTGAGCGCAAACGTCAGGTGCGCGATGCGCCATACCAGCGGGAAGCGCTGGTAATACTTGCCCTTCAGTTCAGGCATGTCTGCGGTCATCACGTGCGGCCGCGTCTTGCGCGCCTGGCGGTCTTTGTACTCCCGGTAGAACCACAGCGCGGTGTGTGTCCAGAAGAAGGCGAACGTGCCCAGAAGCAGCTGCAGCATGAATTTCGATGCGACCCAGATGAGGGGATAGCGATTGAAATCGTGGGTCGTACCATGCGGTTCGAAGGAGGCAAACCCTTTGGTTGCGTCCTTGTGGCAGGTCTGGCAGGTCTGCAGGCGGTTGTTCGGATGCACTTTCGACTTCGGATCGTCCACCCGTTGGATGGTGTGGCTGCCGTGGCAGTCGAAGCACTTGGCCGTGTGGGCGTAACCCAGCGTATTGACCTGTCCGTGATAGGTTTCCACGTAGCTCTTCAGGCTTTCGGTATGGCAGTTGCCGCAATTGCGTGTTATGGCGACCCGGGTCGAAGCCTTTGCCGGGTCGTCGACGTCGTGGGTCGTGTGGCAGTCCGAACAGATGGCCGCGTACGGGTTGCCGTTCTCCAGCACTTCCTTGCCGTGCACCGACGTCGCGTACTGCTCGCGTTCTTTCGCGTGACACTTGCCGCAGGCGTTGGGGACCGTCTTGCGCCATTCGGTGCGGCCCTCGCTGCCGGCCGGATAGATGTAGTGCGCGTCGTGGCAGTTGTAGCAGGTCGCATTGGTGCGCGACTGATCCTCGCGGCTCGGCCGCGCGTGTATGGACTTCATGTAGTGCTGGATCTGCTCCACCACCACACCGAGGCGCGCGTGCTCCTGGGTCTTGTTTTCCTTCTTGGCCTCCTCCCACAGGGCCTCGTGGCACTGCACGCAACTGACCTTGTGCGCAACGCCCTTCTGGTGCGGAATCTCGGTGATGTCCTTGTGGCATTCGACGCACTGCCGCTTCCCGTGGACGCTGCTCTCGAACTTCTCCTTTGCCACATCCAGTACGCGCATCTGGCCATCGGGACCTGGGGCGCCAAATCCCTTGTTTCCGTGGCAACCCAGGCACAGGGCGCTGGGAAGCTGTGGCGCGGCGGGCGGCGCGTCCTTGGCGGCGGGCTCGTCGGTCTTGGCAGCGGCCGCGTTGGATTCCGCGCCATTCGCGGTGGTATTCCATAGGACCGGTGCCGCCGCCAGACCAAGCACACCCGCCAAAACCCAAGTCGCAATTCTTGAAACGCGCATGGCTTTCTATTCCCCTGTAAGAAAACAGCAATCCTGTCCCGCCGCACTCAGCGGAACGGACGCGCCATTGTTATTGATGCCAAACGGCCTGATTTGACCAAAATCAACTCCTTAGCCCAAAACAGCAATATCCCCCCAACCAGGGCGAGCGACCACGATCTGAGCGGGACCGTCAGCTGGGTCCTTGGAATTCACGGTTTCCGCCGCAGGAAACAAAGCCGGCGCGAGCCGGTCTTTCTGTCTGGTGGCGCGCCCGAGACGATTCGAACGTCCGACCCCTGCCTTCGGAGGGCAGTACTCTATCCAGCTGAGCTACGGGCGCGCGGGGTGCTAAGGATACCCCGGCCGCGTTTCGATGTCATTTTTCGCGGAGAAATCCCGTCATTTGCGAGCGTGCGGGCTCCCTCCCGCGGGTCGGGAGCGCGGCCAGGGCACACGTAGCCTTGGAACGGGGCTTGACGCTACAATTCGTCCTCTTTGAACGATCTGGCGAAAGGAATCCCATGGGCGGTGAACATTCGGACGAGTCGCTCATCAAGACTCCCAAACAGCTCGCCATGGTGGTGGTGCTCGGGTTCCTGGTGCCGGTGCTCATCGCCGCCCTGGGGGCCTATCTGGTCGTAACGGGCAGCAAGAAGGTCGAGAAGGGCCATGCCTCGCTCGATCCGGCCGTGGTCGCGGCACGCATCAAACCGGTGGCCGAGGTCGCAATTGCCGGCGCCGACGCCGGCGGCCCCAAGGCGGCGCAGACGGGTGAGCAGGTCGTGCAGAAATACTGCGCCGCCTGCCACAGCACGGGCGCAGCGGGCGCGCCCAAGATCGGCGACAAGGGCGCATGGGCGAAACACCTCGGCGGCGGCCTCGAGCACATGCTCCACACGGCCATTGCCGGCAAGGGCAACATGCCCGCGCGCGGCGGCGCGGCCGACCTTTCGGACTACGAACTGGCCCGCGGCATCGTGTACATGGTCAACAAATCGGGCGGGAAGCTCGCCGAACCCGCCGCGCCCAAG